>Ga0183098_10100_pt1 | contig 321017 bp, 254 predicted proteins | sample BioMet9_FD_128884 | JGI IMG/M metagenome (GOLD analysis project Ga0183098, IMG submission 128884) | Microbial communities from bioreactor (seeded with sewage sludge) at Lawrence Berkeley National Lab, California, USA - Biofuel... | ecosystem: Engineered > Bioreactor > Anaerobic > Unclassified ...
AGAAGTTAAGCCCAACAGCGTCGATGGTACTGCGTAACAGTGGAAGAGTAGATAGCCGCCGTCTTCAACAAAGACAAGTATGAAAAGGAGCTGGTCCCAAGGGAACAGCTCCTTTTTCTGTTTTATGATTTGAGAGGATGCTTTTCTTGAAGAAACTTCTTTCAATTTAGTGTCTCTTCTCGAAAAAATAGTATCTTTGTATGCTTTCGAAAGATTCCATTTTTTTGTTAATGCTATAATATTCCCTGTTATACACAGTTTATATATATGCTTATTAGCGGAGATTAATTGGAAGATAATCTTATTAGTGTTTGAATATCTATGCAGAGTATATATGATTCTCGTCAAAGATTGAAGTACGTATTTATTATTACGGCTGTGTTGATTGCAATCGTTTCTGTTGTTGTGTCAGACATTCTGATAAAGGACCTAGCAAAAGAAGAAAGACAGAAAATGGAAGTTTGGGCTGATGCTACCCGTTTGACAGCAAGTATGGATAGTGCGGTGGACATGTCTCTCGTTTTGAAGATTATTCAAGGCAATACCTCTATACCGGTGGTTTTATGTAATGAGAAAGATAGTATTATTGCAGATAAAAATATTGATTTTCCCGATAAGGAGGATATTGAAGCATTTAAGAAAGCTAAAGTAAGAGAACTGAAAAGTAAGAATAAGATTGTCATAGACATGGGTGATAATTCCTTTCAATATGTTTATTATGACGATTCTATTATTTTAAAACGGCTTCTTATTTATCCCTATGTGCAATTAACTGTCGTATTTGTGTTTATCCTTATTGCTTTTTTGGCTTTAGCTAGTACAAAAAAGGCTGAACAAAATAAAGTTTGGGTTGGACTATCAAAAGAAACAGCTCATCAATTAGGTACACCAATATCTTCTTTGATTGCTTGGATGGAATATTTGAAGACAAAGGATCTTGATCCTTCTTTATTGGAAGAAATGGGAAAAGATGTGAAGCGTTTAGGCACTATAGCAGAGCGTTTCTCGAAAATCGGATCAAATCCAGAGCCAGTACCCGTGGATATAAATTCAGCCATTCAATCGGCAGTAGGTTATATGCAAACACGTATCTCTGCAAAAGTACAAGTGATAACTCTACTTCCTGATAAGTCTATTTTTGTACTGATGAATGATTCTTTATTTTCATGGGTGATTGAAAATTTGACAAAGAATGCTGTTGATGCAATGGAAGGTCATGGTAAGATTACTTTTCAGGTGGAAGAAAAAGATAAAATTGTTCGCATTGATGTTTCGGATACAGGAAAAGGTATCGCAAAATCTAAATTCAAGACGGTCTTTAATCCTGGATATACAACGAAGAAACGTGGATGGGGTCTTGGATTGTCATTGGTAAAAAGAATTATAGAATCATACCATAATGGCAAAATATATGTAAAAAGTTCAGAGCTTGGTAAAGGGACGACTTTCCGTATAGAATTGCGTAAATATAAGGTTTGATTCATTACATATAAAAAATAAAAGAGAGGTATTGCATTTATTAATAGAAAATTCGTACCTTTGCACGGTTTTACACAAAAAGCTTTGGGAAAATTTAAATTATACGATATTGATTTGAAGAATCTCACTCCAGGAGTCCATGAATATGAGTACTTACTGGAGAATAAGTTTTTTACGGATATCGATGGCGATCAGGTCAGGAAAGGAGAAGTAAAAGTTCATCTTACTGTTAACAGATTGTCGGTGATGTTTGAGATGAACTTTCAGATTGAAGGAACGGTATTTGTACCGTGTGATAGATGTTTGGATGATGTTGATATTCCTATTAGTACACACAATCGTTTAGTTGTCAAGTTCGGCAAGGAGTATTCTGAAGAAAGTGATGAAATTGTGGTAGTACCTGAAGAAGAAGGTGATATTAACGTAGCGTGGTTCCTTTATGAGTTTGTATCGTTGGCTGTACCTATGAAGCATGTACATGCTCCTGGTAAGTGCAACAAACAGATGTCTTCAAAGTTGAAGAGACATTTGGCAAAAAGCGTCGATGATACAGATGAAGAGTATGAGAATACAGGAGAAGGAGAAGATGTCGATATAGATATCAATGTAGAAGAGGAGTCGTCTACAGATCCGCGTTGGGATGGTCTGAAAGGATTACTAGAAGATGATAACAATTAAATAAATAAAAAAATGGCACATCCTAAAAGAAGACAAGGTAAGACAAGAACAGCCAAGAGAAGAACTCATGACAAGGCTGTAGCTCCAACAATGGCTATATGCCCGAATTGTGGTGCATGGCATGTTTATCACACAGTATGTGGTGAATGTGGCTATTATAGAGGAAAATTGGCTATTGAAAAAGAAGCCGCTGTCTAAGTCTGCATTGATTGGCAGATTAGAAAAATAGCCCTAAAATCTTTTTAGGGCTATTTTTTAATTAAGAAATAGAACATCATATATAATAAGCTATGGATAAAATAAATGCGGTGATTACAGGTATCGGAGGCTACGTTCCTGATGATGTATTGACTAATGAAGATATTTCAAAAATGGTTGATACTACTGATGAGTGGATTATGACACGTGTAGGAATTAAAGAACGCAGAATATTGAGAGGTGAAGGGAAAGCTACTTCGTATATGGGTATACAAGCAGTTAATCAATTGCTCAAGAAAACCGGAGTTAAGCCAGAAGAAATTGAAGCACTTTTGATGGCAACAAGTACGCCAGACCATCATTTTCCAACAACGGCTTCTATAATATCATATCATACCGGATGCGTTAACGCAATGACTTTTGATGTACAAGCAGGATGCTCTGGTTTTTTGTATGGTTTGGAAACCGGTTCGAATTATATTCGTTCGGGTCGTTACAAGAAAGTAATAGTTGTGGCTGGTGATAAGATGACAGCTATAACAGATTATACTGATCGTACGACGTGTCCGCTATTTGGTGATGCTTGCGGTGCTATTCTGCTGGAACCTACAACAGAAGAATATGGCGTTTTGGATACTTTATTGCGTACAAATGGCGAAGGTTATTCTCATTTGATGATGAAATCTGGCGGATCTTTGTATCCACCAAGTTACGAAACAGTAAAGAATCGCGAACATTTTGTTTGGCAGGATGGTCGCTACGTGTTTAAATATGCCGTTTCCTATATGGCTGATGCTGCTGCAGAAGTTGCAGAACGCAATGGATTGAAAGATGAAGATATAGCTTGGGTTGTACCTCATCAGGCAAATTTGCGTATCATTGATGCTACAGCTCGTCGTTTAGGTGTTGATATGAGTAAAGTTATGGTCAATATTCAAAAATATGGAAACACTAGTGCAGGTACAATTCCAATTTGCTTGTGGGAGTGGGAAGATAAATTGAAGAAAGGCGATAATTTGATACTTGCTGCTTTTGGAGCAGGATTTACTTGGGGTGCAATCTATTTGAAATGGGGTTATGACGGAAAAAAAGCATAAATCCGGTTTTGTTAATATAGTTGGAAATCCTAATGTCGGCAAATCCACGTTGATGAACCGATTGGTAGGAGAGCGTCTTTCGATTATTACATCGAAAGCTCAAACTACACGTCATCGTATTTTAGGTATTGTTAATACAGAAGATATGCAGATTGTGTATTCCGACACGCCGGGAGTCTTGCATCCTAATTATAAGCTGCAGGAGTCAATGCTTGATTTTTCCAAATCGGCGTTAGATGATGCCGATGTTTTGTTGTATGTAACCGATGTTATTGAGACCATCGATAAGAATGGGGAGTTCCTTGCTAAAGTAGAAAAAATGACATGCCCTGTATTATTGTTGATTAATAAGATTGATCAGACAACGCAGCCAGAACTTGAGAAGATTGTAGAACAGTGGAAAGAACTGCTCCCACAAGCTGAGATTATTCCTATCTCAGCATTGTCGAATTTTAATATTGATCACGTAAAACATCGTATAGAGGAATTGATGCCTGAATCGCCTCCTTATTTTGAGAAAGATGCTCTTACCGATAAGCCTGCACGTTTCTTTGTCTCGGAGATTATTCGAGAAAAGATACTTCTGTATTATCAGAAAGAAGTTCCGTATGCAGTAGAGGTTGTCATTGAGCTGTTCAAAGAAGAGGAGTCGTTGATTCATATCAAAGCACTTATTGTGGTAGAACGTGAATCGCAAAAAGGAATTATTATTGGTCATGGTGGACAAGCTTTGAAAAAAGTAGGTGCCATGGCAAGAAGAGATATCGAACGTTTCTTCGAGAAAAAGGTTTTTCTCGAAATGTATGTAAAAGTTGAAAAAGACTGGCGTAATCGAGACAATTTGTTGAAAAGTTTCGGATACGAACCGGAATAAGCCGGGCACTTATAAAGAATATAACGAAAGTAGTTTATGGGAAGTATTGTTGCAATAGTTGGCAGGCCCAACGTAGGAAAGTCCACTTTATTCAATCGCCTTACGCAAACGCGTCAGGCTATTGTTGACGAAGCGGCAGGGACCACTCGCGACCGTCAGTATGGCAAAGTAGAGTGGACCGGAAAAGAATTTTCTTTGATTGACACGGGTGGATGGGTGATAAATTCAGAAGACGTGTTTGAAGAAGAAATAAACAAACAGGTGCATATAGCTGTAGAAGAAGCTGATGTTATCTTGTTTGTTGTTGATATTGAAGGTGGAGTTACTGATTTGGATTTGGAAGTAGCCAATATCTTGCGTCGCTCGAAGAAGCCGATTATCGTTGTAGCAAATAAAGCCGATAATTATGATGATCATCCTGAATCGGCCGAATTCTATTCTTTAGGCTTAGGTGATCCTTTCTGCATTTCAGCAGCTAATGGTTCTGGTACGGGCGATTTATTGGATAAAGTTTTACTCCTTTTACCAAAGGATTTGGTTGATCAGCCTGATGAAGAACTTCCTCGTTTAGCAGTTATCGGCCGTCCTAATGCAGGAAAGTCTTCTTTGATTAATGCATTTATTGGTGAAGAACGCCATATCGTGACAGATATTGCAGGTACTACTCGTGATTCCATATATACTAAATACAATAAATATGGACTCAACTTTTATTTAGTTGATACAGCAGGCATTCGAAAGAAAGGTAAGGTAAATGAGGATTTGGAATATTATTCTGTAATCCGTTCGATACGTGCTATTGAAAATTCAGATGTTTGTATTTTAATCCTTGATGCCACGCGCGGTATAGAAAGCCAGGATATGAATATCTTTTCTTTGGTTCAGAAGAATAAGAAAGGACTGGTTGTCTGTGTCAATAAATGGGACTTGGTTGAAGACAAAGATCAGAAGGTTATTGATTCATATGTAGGAGCTATTCGTGATCGCTTGGCCCCGTTTACCGATTTTCCTATTCTTTTCATTTCAGCACTTACAAAGCAACGTATCTTTAAAGTATTGGAGACTGCTAATACCGTTTACGAAAATCGTAAACGCCGTATTCCTACTTCCAAACTCAATGAAGTTTTGCTGCCAATTATAGAAAATACACCACCTCCTGCGTGGAAAGGCAAATATATCAAGATTAAGTATGTGACACAGCTTCCAAAGGTAAGCGTGCCTTCATTTGTTTTTTTCTGCAATCTTCCACAGTGGATCAAGGAACCGTATAAACGTTTTCTTGAAAATCAGATACGTGAGAATTGGGACTTTTCAGGAACGCCTATCAATGTGTTTATAAGAGAAAAATAGAAACTTGTACTTATAAAGGTGTTTTGAATGTGATTTACCGATAAAGAATTTTTCTTTATCGGTTTTTTTATTCTTATTATTTTATAAAAGTCTTCATTGATTTTGAATGAACAATAATAAAGTTTATCTTTGTCCAAAAGTAGGGAAACCTTAACAGAATTTCCTCCTAACAAACTATTATTAACTAAAAAAATATTTGCGATGATCTTATTAACTATGAATGATGAAGAGCTTAAGAAGAATGCTTTTCGCGATTTTTTGGAAATGCGTACTAAAATTGAAGTCCTTTTTGATCATTTCCGGAAAGATTTGAAATTATTTGAATGCCAAAAAAGAATGGTTCATTCACTTGTGCGCAATCATACAATTCGTACAAGGGCCTTGAATGTTTGGCATGTTCACTTTAGTTGTGGGGGTTGTGATAGTAAGGGGAGAGCTTTGCTGTCGCAAGTCATTTATATGCCACTTCAACGTGAAGATAGAGTTGATTATTTATTTATCAACAATATGGATTATTTTATTTTGGAACGTGTAACTGCCCATTTTCTGCAACGATACAAGGAACGTTATATCGATTACAATAACATAAATCTCCAAGGAGTCCATCCTGCTTTATATTTCTTTTTTAATAACAGCAACAGACAGATGATTAACTATCAACCTGATAGTTGGACTGATGAAGATTTGAAAGAAAAACGTATATATATATCTAATCAAGGATTGTTAGTAACCAAAGCTATCAATGATATTGTCGTGTATATCACTTTTTTGGATCATGATAATTTGTCTCGATATAAGGCTGAGATATTTGAAGAAGAACAGGCCTTTCTAACTTTCAATTCACTTTGCGACATAAAAGAATGTAGAAAGAGAAGATCCCTTTTGCATAAACTTTTGTCTGATTCTGCATACATTAATCTTTTGAAAAGGCGATATTATAGGAAAGAGCTAAGTCCTGAAGCAGATACTTTGAAAAAGGATTTTGATGAAATGCTAAGACAATTCAAGGAATTTATCGATAGAGATCAGGAATTGTCAAAGCCTTTTCAAGATGATTTTGTTAAATGGCGATCTACGACAGATAGTATAAATTCAAAATCAGGATTTGATTTTTCTAATCTCATATATTAATGAGGTTGGAAATCTGATATAGTCAGGCACGGATTTACTGTTTTAGAATTATTATTCGAAATCAGTTGAAGTCCGTGCCCGAAATTTTTATAGTGAATTGATCATTGATTCTAATTCGTTGACCATCACATCGGCAGACTGTTGTGTTTTTGACAATCCTTCAGGAGTGAACTTTGAAACGATTTGGTTCAATTTGTTCAATTCGGCTGTTTTGCCTTTGCTTTTCAGCTCTTCGCGAAGGATGCGAATCTTTTCGCAGTCCTGAATACCTTCGGTCAAACGTTCAAACCGGATACTGCTTCTTGGTCCGGGATAAATGCTGAAGCAATCGCCTGCGCCCCAGCTGCGGAAACGTGAATCGCGCAGAGGATCTTCGGGCCAACTGTTTACTGCCCAGCGCAAGTATCCGTCGTAATTACCTGCAACGGCATGAATGGCAGTCCATGTAGCTTCTGCTGGAGCCGAGAATGTGTACATGTTCGGGAATGTTTCAGCGCAGCAAGTATAATAAGTACTGAACTGTCCTTTCTTCTCTCGTTCGGCTTTTATGTCGGCAGGATAGTTGTTTCCGTAAGGAATACACAAGTCGTAAAGATCTGCCTGAATTTCCGGATGATAACCACCGGCAAGTGATATTTTAAAGTCTGGATCTGCACCTTTAATTACTTTTATGGCTTCGCGCATAGCTTCCATTGGACGTTCGTCCATAGCAATTGTCGTTTTTCCAAACCAACCTTTATCACGCAGGTGGCGTGCGAAATCTTTTAAGAAGACGGTCCAGTAATCCGAATAAGCTTTTTCACCAGGTTTCGCTTTAACAAAGGTGATGCTGTTGCTTGCCTGATCAAAATAATCGAATGATAATGCCCATGGAATCATTGTGTAGCAGTTTATCTGCTGCGTGATGCCGACTTCGTTCATCATAAATTCTACCCAGCGGTCGAATACAGTATAATCGAAACTCCAGCTTCCGTCCATCTTTTTCATGCGGAACACCATGCTGTAGAATGGATCTTGCGTCTGTCCGTTCCACGGTTTATACATGATGGTTGTCGTGATTACTTTTTGTCCGGCATTAGCCAGCATTTTCATGATCGGGAGCATTGCATCAAAATGTTCTTTACTCCAGAGTGGAACTTTATAATAACGTGCTACTGCGTACGGGTTTTGCCACAAGTCGAGATGAAATTTCCAGTCTTTCGGGTCCGGAAGCGTGCGGTTCAGAACAGCTATTTCGACTTTCAGTGTCATAGGTTTGAAATCTTTTCCGGAGACAGTTATTGTCCCTTTATACGTACCCGGTTTGGTGTTAGAAGGAACACTGACGTTCATCCATATCGGTTGTGAAGTACGTGCTTCGATGTCGCGAACTTTGACGATATCTATCGGATCGGCTACCAATGACGAATCCCATTGTGTTTTGTCCGGGCGTTCACTGCAAGTACCTCTTCCGTTTTTGTTCAGTTCGTCGGTCATCGTGTAACGTACGAAGTTCGCTTTTATAGCAGAAGCAGGAATAATAGCGGAACCGTTTTTCAGATTGCTCGTAGTGATAGTTGCTTCATGCAGAGCCGCTTTTGTCCAAAGTACAGCTTGTGCATTCACCCGTTCTCCGCGCCAGGCTTTGAGCTGTTTGCTTGTTTGTTTTGTGACTTGCGGAATACATAGTTTCTTGTAACGTGTATCAATCGAAGCCCAGCTGAGTTGCGTGGCAACAGTTAGTTTGCTCCATGTCGCTTCACTGTCATGTGGCTTCGTATCAGTCAGTTCCTGATAGTTGCCTAACGGATAAATTTCGGCGTTCTGTGCAAAGCATAATGGCGTTGCTGCCAACAATGCACAGAGAATGAATGTGTGTCTCATTGTATATCGTTTTATAAACTTGATGTTTTGCAAATATAATGATTTTATTTCAATTGACATCAGGTTTACAGATTGATGTCCCCTTGATGTAAAATAATAAGATAAGAAGCAAAGCTCAGCTGTTTCATTATTTTAGCGATCGAATGACGCGGCATGGGTTGCCGACGGCCAAAACGTTTGAAGGAATTGATTTGGTAACTACGCTTCCGGCTCCAATTGTTGTTCCGTCGCCAATGGTTACACCGGGAAGTATGATGCTTCCTCCGCCAATCCACACATTGTTACCGATACTGACAGGAGCCGTTTGGCATTTCCAAAAGACGTTGCCTTTGCTCACGCGTTCAGAAGGATTCAATGGATGGAACACGGTATATATATGTACGCCCGGACCGATACCCGAATAGTCGCCGATGGTTATTGTGTTACAATCCAGAAAGACGCAGTTCATATTAATCTCCACAAAGTTTCCGATATGAATATTCTCTCCATAGTCAACGAAGAACGGAGCAGAAATCCAGACTCCTTCGCCCCGCGAACCGACCAACTGTTCCAAAAGCGTATTAATTCTTTGCGTATCTGTTGTCAGTGTGGCATTATACTCCTGTTGCAGGCGCTTTGCTTCGTGCCATCTCTTGAACAGTTCCGGATCATTACAGTCATATAGTTCTCCTGCCAGCATTTTTTCTTTCTCCGTTTTCATTATTTCTAAAGTATTTATTCATTTACTATTCATTTGTAGTGACATACCAATAGGTTGCCGTCGTCGTCCATGCAGATGCATGCCGTTGCCTTTGCAATAGCGAAATATCCGGCAATCTTTGCATTCGCCTTTGCCGCCCATTCGAGGTGACGGAAAGCGTCAAAGCGGTTGTTACACACATCCATGAAGTTGTCTTTGCTTACTTTCCCGGAGTTCCAACCCGAACCGCCTTTGTATTCATTTTTATTGGTTGTGATATTTGTCGAGTCTTTGGCATACGTGCCATTCTTATCGCCATCACTATCAGTAACATAGATGCGAATTTTGCTTGCCGGGGGAGTTGAAAACTCTTTGATGAAGCTTCCTTTGGCAGCCGTCACCGAGTTGACATTCGATTCTTTGATAGGCATGTATGTTTCATCATTTATATTGGAAGCTATACTGATACCGATGTTCGGAATTCCTACACCTTGTTTGTTGACTACTTTTCGCTTGATTGAGTAGGTCGCTGTAGGTGTATCATGTCCGTTCATTCCATTCTCGCCTGAGCAAGATATGCCCAACATCGCCAGTAATCCTGCCAAAGCCCAATTTACGCCTTTTAATGTGTAGCGCTTTATTTCCATTTTTTACATGACTTACTGTTTCTGTTACAAAGTTACAAGATAAAGATGCTTTCATCAATCTAAACGTTGCACTAGTAGGATATAAAAAATGTTAATCTTAGAACCGGTTTATCTGTACCTTCAATGACAACTTTCTGCCTGTCATTTAGATTTCCTCTGTGGTCTTTTTGTGAGAAAGGAGATGAATTAGAGTTTTGAACATATCGTTTTACTAGTATTAAATAGCCAGTCATGTAGTATAGGCTATAATGTATTGATTATAAAATGTTTTCGTCCTTATAAAGGAGCCTTTTGTCATTAAAAACATATCATTTTGATAAAAAATGGAATACACTTTAAAAATATCATTTAAAATTATTTGTCTTATTAGATGTTCTTTATATTTTTGCGATTGAATAAATTTAGGGTATATACCACATAATTTTTTTGTATGATCAGGGAGGCGTGTTCTTTTAATTATTTATTAACAAATTAACAATTGATGTTATGATTAAGAAACTTTCTACTCTTTTGACAGTCTTTGTCTTCTTCGGAGCAATGACTATTAATGCAGCAGGACTTGACACTTCAATCAAATTGCATTTAGGACAGAATTCAGGCCTTTATCAGTTAGTTGTCGCTGACAGAGAAGTTAATCAAGTTGTTTCTGTTGAGACGGAAGGTGGGGCCAATTTTTTGATTTTGCGACCTGCCATATCTTCTTTTGATCCTAATTCTTATTGGTGTGTGACAGTTACTCAGGAGAATAAGGGACAAACTCCTATTTATGATTTCATGAATAAAGGAAAGCAATGTTTTCTGGATGCTTCTATGGATCTCTTTCAAAATTTAGGCGAAACTTCAAGTTATATTGGATTAGGAGGTGAAATAGGTGGTTGGGCATATTCAAAAACCTTTGAAGAGGGCATTGATTCTCAGCCACAGCCTTTATTTTCTTATTTTACACATGATTCTGTAGTGTACATTGTCAGAGATGGTAGTTTATTGAAATTGCAAAAGCAGTTAGGAACATCTGAGGCTCCTGCTAATGCATTGAGGGTTAAGTTGGTTCCTATTAAAGGTTTTCAATTGACTGCAGCTCAGATCAACAACAAATTAGGCCTTTTGATAGATGAAGTGTCAACAAATAATGTAAAACTGACATTTGTTCCAGATAAGAACAATACATCAATCGTAAATCCATTTAGTGAAATTGGATTTAAAGCTACTGATGTTGAACCAGGATTTGTTCAAATTTGGAATCATTATGGAAAGGTTGATTCATTGCTATATGTTGATACTTCATATACCAATTATAATGGCGCTAAGTTTTTAGCTTTTAAACATGCTAAAGATGCATCAGCTATTTCCGCAATTTCTGATCAGGCAAAGTTTGAGTTCACTTATTTCCCGACTAATGATTCATTGGTGATTCAGGTAATGCAGGCTACATATACAGCTGGTGCAGACGGTTCGTTCAAGAATGCCGGACCCCAGACTTTGAAAGACCAATTGAAACATACTCTTGGTACTCTCAATATTGGCGTTAATACTGCGGAAGAATATGCTAATAATATGTCACAAGGCAACTTTGTAACCGTACAGGATTTAGTTAAAGCTGATCAGATTCGTATTGTTACCATTCGTGATGAGAAAGAATCAGATGTGAATTTAGGCTATAAGGGTTGTTCGCTATCCTCAAATTTAATTTCTTTGACAGATAGTGTTTACACAATTCAAAATGCAGCGGGCGAATATTTAGCTGTTCCAATTGCAAATTGTTTGAGTGGTACAACACAACTTAATAATGCTTATACTCTTAATAATGTTTATACGCAGTGGATATCTGTTGAAGCTACATCTCAAGACGTTAATCATATGCCTGCCTATCAGTGGGTAGTTTTGAAGAGCAAGACAAACAAGTATTTTGAATCTACTTCTCCTGTAATGGTATTCAACCGCGAATATCCTTATGTGACATTTACAGTCCAATTGATAAAGGATACTGTTAAAAACGTTATTCGTCCATCATTGTTGTTTACGCCTGCTTTGGGAGCAATGACTAATCATCAAGATATAGGATCTGGTTTTGCAGGTGGCGTTACTTTTAATGCAGTGCCTGATATCAAAGATGCTACTATTGGGTATAAAACATTAACTCCAGAACAGCTAAAATATGAAACGGCACTTTATTCGTTGAAATATTTTAATCCGTATGTTAAAAACATGTATGTTGCAAAGAATGGTGTAAATCTTACAGCAACTGGAGATTCAACTGCTACTTTTGCAATTAAATCAATACCTGATTTTGCTGTTAATCAACCATATGGTTTCGGTTCAACTTATGCAACGGCTCAGTATGTTGGTAGGATTTCAACTTTGGCCACATTAGTAAGGACTCCATATGTCCTTTCAACAGGTAATATGGATGTTGGTTCTTCTGATAATGATCCTACTAGAGGAGACTCTGTTGTTGCTACGGATAATACAATTGCAGTGCCATTCTTCTTTAAAGAGAATAATCATTATAATGGTGAACATTACTATGCATTGGTAGTGGCTGAGCCTGAGATTATCATCAAAGATGTTGTATTAATGAAGTTTCCTAATATGTATCCGAGATGCTTAAAAGTAGGTGTATCTGATGATAAACTGAGCGCAATGTTGCAGTTGCAGTGTGGTTGTGAAAGCCGTACATCTTCGTTTGCTATTGAAATCACTGACTTGTCACTTTATCGTCACTTTAACAACGCAAACTTAGGCGAAGTTGAAGGAACCGATTCATTCAAGTTCGTTGAGAAGACACGTTTAGAATATTTGATGGATGAAAACAATGTTAATCTGCAGAACAAGAAATGGGAAGCAGACAACAATCATACTATTGATTATCTTGGAATCTGGACACCTGACAAGGCTAGCTTGAACGGCAAAGCTCTTGGTCTTCGTTTGGATACTGTTTGGGTAAATCGTGGCTTAGGTTTGATCAAACCGCAATACTTGATCTCTGTTGACCGTCATGAAGTTGCCGGTACTGATACAATTCCTTGTACAGAAACAACACCTCACCATGACATTAATGGTAATGTAACGGATGCTAAGCATTGTGCACATGCAATTCCTGGGCATAAAGGATATGTATATGGCAAATATCTGATCAGCTTTGCTGATTCAGCAAATATTGTTCCTTATACTGATGTTGAAAACGGTTATTATCGTTTGGCATTCAAGCCGGCTATCCACATGACAGATTATCTGATTATGTTGGCTTCTGACGATCAGTTGACTCCGATAGACTCTTTGAGCCCGGTAGCATTGGTTGCAAAATACAAAGCAACAGGTTATAAGGGTAATGGTAAAGTCTTGGATTTGAGAGGAGACAATCATAAGAATTATACATGGTCATTCCGTTATACAAATCCTGGTAAGGGTGCAGTTGCAACAACAGAAGGTATTGATAACGAGTTCTTGATTGAATCTAGAGGCTTTATAACGGGCACTAATATTTATGGTAATGATATTGCTCCTGAAAATGCAGCATGGGTAAAGATGCAGAATGGTTGCTTGTGCTTAACCAATCCTTCTTCTGAATTCAATAGTGCAAAAACAGGTGGTGATGGTGCATTGATCTTCAATGTTAAGAGATTGACAACTGGTGATGCAATGGTAACAGATGCAGCAACAGTAACAGCTTCTGAGTTCTCAGTAATAGCTGGTAAAGGTCAAGTAACAATTAACGGAGCGGTCGGCAAGAAGGTTGTTGTAAGTAACATACTTGGTCAGACTGTAGCCAACACAGTCCTTACATCTGATAACGCAACAATCGCAGCACCAACAGGTATAGTAGTTGTTGTAGTTGGAGGTGAAGCTATAAAAGCTGTTGTGAAATAGTTTTAAATAAAAGAGGCAGGAGATGCTTGCCTCTTTTTATAACAACAATTTGTTTGCGAAAGATAGTATCTTTAAGTACCTCGTAGAGAGGGAATAAGCAAACTAAGTTAATAATTAGAGTATAATTTGTAAGAGCTTTCCTCTGTGAAGAGATAAGAGCAGTATCTAAAATTACTCCGTAGGTTAAGCATCTACGGGGTTTTTTGTTCAAAATTCATAAGTCAAACCAAACACTTTATAATAGCTTTTATTGTGTCAATCTTTAAGACCGGTTTATCTGTACCTGCAATGACAGTTTTCTGTGCGTTATTTCGGAGTGGCTTATTCCTAGGCAATGTTTTTCATTGTAACAAAATACATGAGTTCATTTTGTTATATTCTTATACAAAAACTTGCACGATGTGTTTGGTTGCGTTGATTGGAACGTAAATGGACATAGAAGTTATTGGCTGTCACCGGACAATCCGCTTCTCAATGTTGCGCGACTATTTGTCTGTCTGAAGCAGCAGATCGATGCGACCTTCGGATGTATGATATTCTGCCTTGACATAGAACCCGACCAGTTTGAAGACAATGAAGAGCACATTCTGATAGTGCAGTTCCAAATCTTTTACCAGTTCGTATGGCGTGTCGGCAAAGAAGCTTTGCAGACGGCGGAAGAATGCGTCGACTTCTCTGTTTTCCACTTCCTTAACAAATTTCGATATCTGGAAACTCGATTCCACACGATCAACAGATGAACAGAATGGCAACAGGTTTTTTGTAAAGCCTTCTTTCACTCCTTTGTTTGCAAATCCTTATTGCCAATGGCCTGAAGCAGTGGCTTGTCGTATTAGTCGACGAGGATAACAACCGGGCGATCGGTCTTTTCATAAGCTTTAGTAATGACATGATAAAAGCGTTCTTCCAAAGTAGAAATAAGCGGACTCTTTCCGAAACGCCGCGGGCGACTCAGAAAATAATAGCTTCCTGTTTTTACCAACGAATAGACCAGTTTTGTCTTGTCTATATGTAAATAATCGTCTCGACGAATCTTTTAAAAATTCTGTATGCCTATGGGGTATAGTTTTGCCATCTGATTGATTGTTTATCTGTTTTTTGACAATATGTAGTAAATGTATTTTTTTCTTGTAGTATTTTCTATTGATTGGATAAATATGTTTTTAACGGATGGTTTGTTTGTTTACGATTCTGCTTCTAAGAACAAAGCAATCTGTTTTTTAGAGCAAAGCCTTATACTTTTTAGAGAAAAAGTATCGGCTGTTTAGATGTATTATAGTGAGTAATTAACCGTCTACTTGCTGATGGACGATTATCCACTTGGCGTTGGACGATTGTCCACCAGCAAGAATACGATCGTCCAATGGTAGGAATACTATTATCCATCATAATAAATACAGTTATCTGCTCATAGGAAAGTAGTTAGTCCTTCGTTACTTTTGCGTGAATGGTTAGTTACAAGGGGAATAAATAGTAGTGACAACCGGAATATAATGATGGGTGATAGTAGATCATATACATACTGATGTCTTCATAGCATGTTTGGAAGGTTATATTATGATGTATGGTTCCGTGATTTTTTGATGGATTTGTTATGATCCTACGGCATTTTTATAAAGAAATCTAACATGAGTGTAGACTTGGATTACTTTCAAAAGGACTTGATTTATTTACCTTAGAGAAGAAAATATTACAGATATAATTATAGGTTATAGTATATAAATAGAAATATATAATTAATGTACGCGTACATTAATTATATATTTAATATTTAAATAAATGCCTTATAAAATGATTAGTGTATAAATTACATAAATGCTTGTAAAACATAAGATAATGTACTAATAAATAGTATGAAACTGTTGGTTTATACGGTCCTTTTCACCAACACTCACCAAACGTTTGTAAGAGAAAGGATAGGTTTCGTACTAGATTTCGTATCCTATTGATAAGAAACAATATATATATGAAAAAAAGTTTGTATAAAAATTTGTTGATATAAAAGTTATATGTACTTTTGTGATAAGTAAAAAGGACCGTTTTATGCGGCAACTGACTTTTGAGCAGTGAATTTTTATTTTATATAACTAATTAATAATTAAAACGTTTGATGTTATGATTAAGAGAATTTTTACTCTTTTGGCAGGCTTCACCCTTTTATTGGGAGTGATGACTGCATCAGCCGCTTCAGAGGTTTCTGCACTCAAACTGGTGGAAGGTGCTAATAAAGGCTTCTATCAATTGAAAGTGGGACCTAATGGTGAACGAGGCGTATTAGCTGTAAAGGATCTTGCCGGACATCTGTCACTTGTCGTTTATGACAATGAGTCAGCTAAGGCACATTTTGAGAACACCTTGTGGTGTGTAACTGTAACCAAAGAGAATAAGGGCAAAGCTCCTATCTTTGATTTTATAAACAAAGGTGCTCAGGTTTCTTTGGATATATCTATGGATGTATTTGACACATCTGATGTTACTCATCCGGATGAAAGTGTTTTCTTCCCGCTGGGTGGTGAAATCAGTGGTTGGGCAAACTCTCCTACCTTCGCTGAAGGTGTAACGACAGAGAAACCTATGTATTCTTATTTCACAACCGACTCTGTCGTAGGTATTAAGATTACTGAAGAAGTCCTGAATGACGCAGCCCTTATGGCTGCAGGTGGTTTTGTCGGTTTGAAGAAAGCATCTGCAAACGAAATTAATGAAGCCGGATTTGATCTTATCACCATTTCAGCTGTAGATCCTTTTGTTCTTACAGCAGATCAGATTAACAAGAAGTTGGGTGCTGACGATTTGAATGGCATTAAATTGACATTTACTCCTGATAAGAACAATACAAAGTTGGCTAATCCATTTAACGACTTTAAGTTCAAGGCTACTCAAGTTACTGACGCAGGTGATGAGACTTATGTAAATGTAATCAATATGTATTCATCTCCGGCAAAAGATTCACTTCTGTATGTTGATAAATCATATATCAATGCAAGTGGTAGTAAATTCCTTGCATTCAAGCATACAGCAGATGCTGCCAATTTGACCGGAAACATGAAGGATCATGCTAAATTCGTCTTTATCTATCATCCTTCAACCGATGAGGTAACTATTCAGGTTAAGTCAGTCGATTATGGAACTGGTAAAACTGAATGGGAATCAGCAGGAGAAATACCTCTATTCAAACAATCAGAAAGTTCGTATGCGGCTCTTAATCCTACTTCTTCAAAATTTGATATTTTTAATTACGTAGGCGTACAAGATATCAGCACAGCCGATGGCGTACGTGTTATCACCATCAGTCCTGACCCAATTACATCAAAGATTTATTTGGGTGTACCGAGTTGTGGCGCTTCTTCAAATATGACTTCTCTTGCTGATAGCGTTTATACAATTCGGAATGCAAAAGGTCAGTATCTGGCAGTTCCGATTTATAATTGTGAACGTAATGATGAAGCTTCTGCCAAGGGCATTGAAACTATAACCGGTCCGACTTGGGTTGATGTAAATCCTGCAGAACAGAAGGTTGAAGATATGCCTGCATATCAATGGGTTGTTTTGAAGGACAAGACAAATCCATACTTTGCTAATTCTTCATCGGTAACGATTACAAATCGTGAATATCCGGAATTGTCAACATCTGTACAGTTGAAGAAGATTGCAAATGCAGCTGGCGATACGATTGTTGTTGTACCTTCTGTTGGTACGTCATCGTCTGAATTAGGTACACTGACAACTATGGCCTTGTATACTGAATCAAATATGGCTTCCTTAGAACCTGGATTGAAAGGCCTTACATTTACCGGTTTGACAAATCTTTCAGATTCAAAAATTGGTTACAAGACTTTGTCAGACAAAGAATTGGCATACAATACTGCTTTGTATTCTTTGAAGTATTTTAATCCATATACAATGGATAAGTATGTTGCTATGAGCGACACTATTTTGACAGCTATGGGTGATTCAACAGCAACCTTTAGAATTGGTTTGCCTATTGAGAAAGCTAAGACAAATGCTCCTTACGGTTTTGAAGTAACGGATGCAGTTAAGGCAAGAATCCCGTCATTGGCTAATTTGGTTAGAACACCGTATATTCTGACTGCAAGCAACGGAAATCAAGTAGGTCAGGCAAATAATATATCTGATATTGATGGCATGGGTTTAAATAAGGTTGTTGTTTCAGAGTGGTCTAAACATACTCCATTCTTCTTTAAGGAAAACAACCATTATAACGGGAACCATTATTATGCAATGGTTGTAGCTAATTGTAATGTAATCGAAAATACTTATACACCGAACTGTGTAAAAGTTGGTGTTGCCGACAATACATTGAATGCTGCATTGGAATATCAGTGTGGTTGTGAAAGACGTACCTCTTCATTCGCTATCGAAGTTACTGATTTGTCACTTTATCGTCACTTCATCAACAAGAATCTGGGTGAAGTAGAAGGTCGTGATACATTCAAGTTCGTTGAGAAAGTACGTGGTGAATATCTGATGGACGAAAACAACGTCAATCTGCAGAATAAGAAATGGGAAGCAGACAACAATCATACTATCGATTATCTGGGAATCTGGACAGCAGACAAGGCAAGCTTGAATGGCACAGCTCTTGGTTTACAGCTTGATACCGTTTGGGTAAATCGTGGTTTAGGATTGATCAAGCCTCAGTATCTGATTTCTGTTGCTCATCATGATGTAGCTGCTGCTGATACAATTCCTTGTACAGAATCTACTCCTCACCATGACATCCATGGTAATGTAACCGATGCATTGCATTGTGCACACGCTATTCCGGGTCATGCAGGATTTGATTATGGCAAATATCTGATCAGTTTCGCTGACTCAACATGGAATATTCCTTATACCGATGTAGAGAATGGATACTATCGTTTGGCATTCAAACCGGCTATCCATATCACAGATACATTGATTCTTTTGGATTCTGACGATCAGTTGATTGCTCCGGATTCATTGAGCCCGGCAGCATTGATTGCTAAATATAAAGCATCAGGCTATAAGGCAAAAGTCAAAGGTGGTTATGTATTGCCATTGACAGGTGATCAGCATAAGAACTATACCTGGTCATTCCGTTACACGAATCCTGGTAAGGGCGCAACAACAACAACCGAAGGTGTTGACAACGAGTTCTTGATTGAATCGAATGTATTCCCATATGGTGATAAAGCTCAGGCTATTGCACCGGAACATGCAGGATGGGTTAAGATGCAGAATGGTTGCTTATGCTTAACCAACAGTTCATCTGAATTCAACAGTGCAAAGACCGGTGGTGATGGCGCATTGATCTTCAATGTTAAGAAGATGACGGCAGGTGATGCAATGGTAACAGATGCAGCAACTGTAACAGACAATAATGTGACCATAATATCAGGTATTGGACAGATTACAATTAACGGTGCAGCAGGCAAGAAGGTTGTAGTAAGCAACATCCTTGGTCAGACTGTAGCTAATACGGTTCTTTCTTCAGACAATGCAACGATCTCAGCACCAGCGGGTGTAGTAGTTGTAGCTGTAGAAGGTGAAGCAGCTGTAAAGGCAATCGTTAAGTAAAAGCCTATATTACCCTAGAGGTGAATTCGTATGTTCACCTCTATTAATAACACAATTGTCTTGCGTAAAAGGATATCTATTCTAATCTTTCTCCTTTTAAGTACCTTGTGAATGGGAAAAAGCAAGCGATTAATAAATAGTTAATGTAAAATTTGTTTCTCCTCTGTGAAGAGTGGAGGCATCCCCTAAAGGCTCTGAAGATAGCAATATCTTCAGAGTTCTTTATTCTTTATTAGCATGGGACATCCAGTCTTACTCAAAAGAATAGAGTAAGAAGAATTATGGTATCTGTTTCTCTTTTTTGTGTGAACAAAATACTAAGTATAAAAATAATAGATAGATATTTTTAGGCTATAGTTTTTCAGGGAAAGTGATAAAGTTTCTGACGTTTAACTTTAGTATGTTTTGGAGTTACTTGTTGGTTAAGATTGTTCGTTTCTGTTCTCTGTTAATCCGTTTTGATTCAGATAACTATTAATTGTCCATCTGCTGACATTCATTTCTTTAGCCATTCTGCTTTGAGAATAACCTAATGAAATCATTTTGTTTATCCATTTTTCTTTACCTTTTAATTTGTGCGTTTTACTTCTGCTTCCTTTGGGGCGACCAAGGACTGTTCCTTCGGATTTTGCTCTTGCCAGAGCTTCTTTAGTTCGTTGACTAATCAGGTTGCGTTCTATTTCAGCACTGATGCCGAAAGCAAAAGCCAGAACTTTACTGTTGATATCGGTCCCTAATTCATAGTTGTCCTTGATGGTCCACAGTCTCACCTCTTTATTCATGCATTCACTCAGTATATCCATGATCATAAAGAGGCTTCTTCCAAGCCTTGAGAGTTCGGAACATATTAATATGTCGTTTTTACGCAGCTTTTTAAGCAAATTGCCTAAGGCACGTTTTTCAACATCTTGTGTTCCACTAATCGTTTCTTCAATCCATTGATTTACTTTAATGCTCTTTTTTTTGCAAAACCTCATGATTTCGAAACGTTGATTTTCCACAGTCTGTTTGTCTGTGGAAACTCTAATATAACCATAAATCATAATTTTGTTTGTAATAATAAGTTTAGTATATATTTATTTTTGGTGATTGAGAGCACAAAGTTATGCAAGATTATGATTAACTTGCGCCCAAAAATAGAAAACGTTTGAATCGGTTATGAAAGATTTTCTTTTGGTGCTTAGGCGCTTTGTGCCTCCATATAAGAAGTTCCTTATATTAAATGTTTTGCTGAATATCCTTTCGGCTGTTTTAAATGTGTTTTCGTTTACTTTGTTAGTGCCGATACTGCAGATTCTTTTTAAGCTTGATAACAAAGTTTATTCCTTTATACCTTGGGAAACGGTTGGAATGAGTTTTAAGTCGATAGCTGTTAATAACTTCTATTATTACGTAACCGAACTTATCAATCATTATGGCGCAAGTACAACTCTATTGATTTTGGGTTTCTTCCTTGCCATTATGACTTTTTTGAAGACAAGTGCTTATTTTCTTTCGTCGGCTACTATGATTCCGATTCGTACCGGTGTTGTTCGCGATCTGCGCAATCAGCTTTATAAGAAAATCCTTTATCTTCAGCTTGGATTCTTTTCTGAAGAGCGCAAGGGCGATATCTTGGCGCGTATGAGTGGAGATGTACAAGAGGTCGAGAATTCTATTATGAGTTCGCTAGATATGCTGTTCAAGAACCCGATTCTAATTCTTATATATTTCTGCACATTAATAACGGTTAGTTGGCAACTCACAGTCTTTACACTGGTAATCCTTCCGGCGATGGGTTGGGTGATGGGAACGGTTGGCAAGAAGTTGAAGCGCAAATCATTGTTGGCGCAGAGTCAGTGGAGCGACTTGATGTCGCAGGTCGAAGAAACATTAGGCGGACTGCGCATCATCAAGGCTTTCAATGCCGAAGAGAAGATGAACAGCCGTTTCATAAAGGCTGATAATAAGTATCGTGATACAATCAGTCGTGTTAATACCCGTCAGCAGTTGGCGCATCCGATGAGCGAATTCTTGGGAACAGTGCTGATTGTTATTGTACTTTGGTTCGGCGGAACGTTGATCCTCAATAATCATTCGACTATCAATGCTCCATCGTTTATCTTCTATTTGGTGATTCTGTACAGCTTGATTAATCCGCTGAAAGAATTTTCGAAAGCAAGCTATAATATTCCTAAAGGTCTGGCATCAATGGAGCGTGTGGATAAGATTCTGCAGACGGTAAATCCATTGGTAGAGCCAGTAACGCCTAAATCTATTAAACTTAATGACTGCATCCGTTACAACGATGTCTGGTTCAAGTATCAGAATGATTGGGTGCTTAAAGGAATTGATCTGACTATTCCTAAAGGAAAAACGGTTGCATTGGTCGGTCAGTCAGGTTCAGGAAAGAGCACATTGGTTGATTTGTTGCCCCGATTCTATGATGTTGATAAGGGAAGTATCACGATAGATGGTACGGATATCCGTGAAACGACTCTTTTCAATCTGCGCGCTTTGATGGGCAATGTCAATCAGGATGCCATATTGTTTAACGACAGTTTCTTCAATAATATTTCTTTCGGCGTCGAAGGTGCTACATTCGAACAGGTGCAGGAAGCTGCCCGCATAGCTAATGCTCACGAGTTTATTATGGCTAGTGAACAAGGTTACGATACGAATATTGGTGATCGGGGCGGTAAGCTTTCGGGCGGTCAGCGCCAGCGGATCAGTATCGCAAGAGCTATTCTAAAGAATCCGCCCATATTGATATTGGATGAAGCAACATCGGCACTTGACACGGAGTCTGAACGTCTCGTTCAGGAAGCGCTCGAGAATCTGATGCGTAACCGTACAACCATAGTTATTGCACATCGGCTTTCAACCATCCGCAATGCTGATGAGATTTGTGTCGTTCATGAAGGAGAAATTGTGGAGCGTGGCCGTCATGACGAACTGATTAATCTGAACGGTTACTACAAGCATCTTTGTGACATGCAGAGTTTTTAATTAATTAGAATAAACAGAGTTACCATGAAATTGAAGTGGATTACATTATTTTTATTATTGTTCTTAGTGAACTGTGATATGCCCGGTATGAAGGATGGACATCAGTTCTCCTATTTCTTCAATGCGCCAGCTCAAATATGGGAGGAATCGTTCCCGTTGGGAAACGGGCGTTTGGGAATGATGCCCGATGGAGGAATTAAGAAAGAAAATATTGTTTTGAATGAAATCTCGATGTGGTCGGGAAGTATTCAAGATACCGATAATCCGGATGCACGCTATTACTTGCCTCAGATACGCAGTCTGTTGTTTGAAGGGCGTAATGATGAGGCTCAGGCATTGATGTACAAAACATTCGTGTGTAAAGGTGCGGGTAGTGGACATGGTCATGGCGCCAATGTGCCATACGGATCTTATCAGTTGCTTGGAAATATGACAATCCAATATGCATATCCCAAGAGCGCTGGCGATGCTGATTCATATGTTCGCACGCTCAGCCTGGACAATGCCATCGCTACGACTTCGTTCCATAAAGGAAATGTGATTTATGGTCGCGAATCGTTTACCTCATTTTCGGATGATATAGGAGTGATTCATCTGACGGCAGATGTCGACCGGATGCTTAATTTTACTTTGGGAATGAATCGCCCTGAACATTACAAGACGACAACAGTTGGAAACGACTTGTTGATGGAGGGTGAACTGCCCGATGGTGTAGATACATTGGGACTTTCGGGAACAAAATATATGTCGCGTGTTCGGATACTGCTTCCTAAAGGTGGTTCTATTATTCCTCATGACAGTACTTTGACAGTGAAGAATGCTTCGGAAGTAGTGATTTTGATCAGTATGGCTACAAATTATAAAAATCCGAATATGGAACAGCATGCATTGTCGTTGCTGTCGAAAGTTGCGAAGAAAGATTATGCTACATTGAAAGATGCACATATTGCTGCGTATCGTAAATTGTTTGGTCGAGTGAATTTGGATTTGGGATATTCAGATCGCGATAATTTACCTATTAACGAACGGTTGGAACTGTTTAATAAAGATAAAAACGATCCTGGATTGACTGCTTTGTATTTCCAGTTCGGTCGTTATCTACTGATATCGTCAACGCGTGTCGGGTCGTTGCCTCCTAATCTTCAAGGATTGTGGTGCAATACAATTGATACACCTTGGAACGGCGATTATCATTTGAACATTAACTTGCAGATGAATCAATGGCCGGTAGAGGTGACGAATCTTCCTGAATTGGACTTACCATTTACCGAATGGGTTAAGGAACAAGTACCGAGTGGTGAGCGTACGGCACAAGTGTTTTATAATGCAAGAGGTTGGGTGACGCATATTTTAGGTAATGTATGGCAGTTTACAGCTCCGAGTTGCGATCCGTCATGGGGTTCTACAAATACGGCTGCTGCCTGGCTGTGCCAGCAACTTTATGCGCATTATCAGTTTACGATGGACAAGAATTATTTGCGTAATGTTTATCCGGTAATGAAAGGTGCAGCGTTGTTCTTTGTCGATATGCTGGTTAAAGATCCGCGCAACGGCTATCTGGTTACTGCTCCGACTACTTCACCGGAGAACTCCTATAAACTACCTAATGGAACAAAAGCATCTGTTTGTGCAGGTTCGACGATGGATAATCAGATCGTTCGCGAATTGTTCACGCATACGATTGAGGCTGCTTCCATTTTGGGATGCGACAGTGATCTTACCGCAGTGCTGAAAGAAAAGCGGGCAGGATTGATGCCTACGACAGTAGGTAAAGATGGGCGTATCATGGAATGGCTTGAGCCTTATGAGGAAACTGAGATCCATCATCGTCATGTGTCACATCTTTTTGGCCTTTATCCGGGAAATGAAATTTCTGTAGCACAAACACCACTATTGGCGGAAGCTGCTCGTAAATCATTGGAGATGCGTGGCGATGAGAGTACGGGTTGGTCAATGGCATGGAAAATAAATTTTTGGGCGCGCTTGCATGATGGTAATCATGCTTATAAACTGATTGGTGATTTGTTGCGCCCGTGTGTAAGCAATAAAACAAATTATACAAATGGAGGAGGAACATTCCCTAACTTGTTCTGTGCGCATCCACCATTCCAAATTGATGGCAACTATGGGGCTACAGCAGGTATTGCTGAGATGCTTGTTCAAAGTCAGAATGGAATAATAGAATTTTTGCCTGCTATTCCGAGTGCTTGGAAGAGTGGAAGCTTTAGTGGTTTAAAGGTCCGTGGAAATGCAGAAGCATCGGCAAAATGGGCTGAAGGAAAGATTGTGAATCTATCTTTGAAAGCACTTTCTACGGGAACGTTTCGTATCAAACTGCCTGCAAACTCGGAAAGATTGAGTATTTTTATTAATCACAAAGCAGCATCTTTGCCTATTATTGGGGGAGCATTGTCGTTGACAATGAAAGCGGGCGATGAGGCTCAACTTACCTTTTAATTAAGGTATAGAATGATTGAGAAGCAGAACTATGAAGGGCAGATAATCTTTTAATCTTGCCCTGAATAGTTTCAGCGCCTTAGAAATATGAAATTCTACAGTTTTAATGCTGATATCCAATTCCTCTGCAATCTCGCGGTTGGTTTTGTTTTCGTATCGGCTTTTATAAAATATTTGTTTGGTTTTCTCGTCTAGTTCATTCATTGTTTTTCGGATAATGGATTGCATTTCGCTACTGAAGAGGTCGGTAGGGTCGCACGATTCCAATGAAAAGATACGGAAGTTCAGTTCTCGTGTTTGATGATTGAACATTTCGGTTTCGGCTTCTAATTTAATGTCGAGATGACGCAAATGATTAAGTGCTTTGTTTTTAATAGTGGTGAGAATATAGGCAGGAACATTGGTATCGGAAGGAAGTTCCTGGCGCTTTTCCCAGTATTGCATCATCGCTTCTATGAAAATGTCTTCAGCAACTACCCGGTCGCGAAGATATGAATTGGCAAACAGAATAAAAGGCTCTTTGTATTGTTCAAAGAGTGATGCGAAATAGTCTGTTCCTTTTAATTCATTATTCATAATGATGCAAATGTAATAAAAAAGTGAGGCAAAAATAAATTTGTGTTATTAAAAACACTACTTTTGTAGCTCATACTAAGTTGGAAAGAAATATGGACAAAGTAAGTTATGCGCTGGGTTTAAGCATCGGAAATAATTTTCTGAATTCAGGCATTAAGAGTCTTCAGGAAGAAGATTTCGCAAAAGGATTGAAAGATGTGATGAATAATCAAAAGCCTGAGATCAGTTATGATGAAGCTAAACAGATTATTAATGATTACTTCGTTCAGTTGCAGAAAGAACGATTCGCTTTGAATAAGCAGGCTGGGGAGGAGTTCCTGACCATAAACAAGAATCGTGCAGGTGTTGTTACGTTGCCAAGTGGTTTGCAGTATCAGGTATTGAAGAAAGGTACCGGTGCGAAGCCGACAGCTTTGGATAAAGTAAAATGCCATTATCATGGAACATTAATCAATGGTACTGTCTTCGATAGTTCTGTTCAAAGGGGTGAACCTGCTGTTTTTGGCGTTTCACAAGTAATCCCGGGTTGGGTTGAAGCTCTTCAACAGATGGAAGTAGGTTCGAAATGGCGTTTATTTATTCCTTCAGATTTGGCTTATGGTGCTAATGGTGCAGGCGATGTTATTGAGCCGGACAGTGCATTGATATTTGATGTAGAATTATTAGATATTGTAAAATAACATAGAAAATGAAAAGAATTAGTTTATTGATTGCTACCGCAGTTGTAGCGATGAGCGTTACAGCAACTTCTTGTGATTCTCATAAAAAGGCATCATTGAAGACAGCAGTCGACAGTGTAAGTTATGCAATTGGTGTTAGTACAGGTACTGGCTACAGAGAGAATCTGAAAACTCTTCCTGGCGAAAAGGCTAATGTTGATGATTTGATTGCAGGTTTTATTCAGGCTATCAAAGGTGATTCTGCTGCTTTGAAGATGACTCCGGAAGCATGTCAGGCTTATATCCAGAAGTATTTTATGGAAGCTACTGCTAAGGAAGCTAAGAAGACAAAGGAAGAAGGCGACAAGTTCTTGAGTGAGAACAAAACCAAACAGGGCGTGATTACAACTGCCAGCGGTTTGCAGTACAAGGTTGAAAAAGAAGGAACAGGTGTAAAGCCGACAGCTGAAGATAAGGTAAAGGTTAACTATACAGGTACATTATTGGATGGAACCAAGTTCGACAGTTCTGTTGATCATGGAGAACCGGCTGTTATAGCTGTTGGTCAGGTTATCAAAGGCTGGACTGAAGTCCTTCAGTTGATGCCTGTAGGTTCAAAATATACCGTTTGGATTCCTTCAGAGTTGGGTTATGGTGAACAGGGCGCTGGTCGTGATATCAAACCGAACAGTGTTTTGAAGTTCGAAATCGAATTACTCGAAATTGTAAAAGATAGCACAGCAACAAAGAAGTAATTCTTAGTCGCAGAAGTGTCTTTTTTGTAATAAATGAGCGGTAGAAACATGTTTTAGAGCATATTTCTACCGCTCTTATTATTTATCCAGCACTTTTTTCTATCAAAATGATATGATATTGAAAAATATTCTGTACTTTTGATAAATAATTCTGTGTAGATAAAATAATATTATATGATATGGAGAAAATAGATAAATTAGACAAACAGATTTTGGATATCATTTCCAAGAATGCTAGAATCCCTTTTAAGGATGTAGCAGAAAGTTGCGGTGTTTCACGTGCTGCAATTCATCAACGTGTACAACGTATGATAGATATGAATGTAATCGTTGGATCAGGATATAATATCAATCCCAAAGTATTGGGATATAATACATGTACTTATATAGGAATCAAATTGGAGCGTGGTTCAATGTATAAGGACGTTGTTCCTGAATTGGAAAAAATTCCTGAAGTTGTTGAATGCCATTTTACAACAGGTCCGTATACGATGTTGATAAAATTGTATGCACGTGACAATGAGCACTTGATGGAATTGCTGAATACACGTATACAAGAAATCCATGGTGTGACTTCAACTGAAACCTTGATCTCATTACGGCAAAGTGTAAAGCGGGAGATTCCTATCGAAAATGTCTCAGAATGAAGAGAGTTAAATATAAAGAAATAGGTTAAGCCCGGTCTCATATCAGTAGCCGGGCTTTTTTTATGTGTAGTTATTTCATATCTTTGTTTCAAATTTAGGAATATTCTGTTTAGATATGGTTAGGAACATACTGCTATTGCTTATTATATATATTCTTCCGTTTCAAGTAATGGGAGAGGATTATTATTGTTTCCGGGTTTACCTTAAGGATAAGGGAGATACGCTCTATTCTGTTGATCAGCCTGAAGCTTTCTTATCAAAAACAGCAATAGAATTGCGAAGTAAGACTTCTATTCCTATAGATAAGAGCGATTTTCCCATCTCTCCTGCCTGTATGGATGAATTGAAATCAACGGGAGCAAAAGTTGTAGTGGATAGCAAATGGTTTTCGACGGTTGTTATGGAAAGCGCTGATAGTACAGTTGCTGAACGCTTATGTAAACTGCCTAATGTCGATTCGGTGAAATGGGTTTGGAAGGGTGAACATAAAGCCATTCTGGATAGTGTTGTCGACCAGATTAGCTCTTATCCGTCAGATTTGAGATTGAATAATAAGTATGGGTATGCTTTGCAGCAGATCAAAATGCTTAATGGAGTAAATTTACATAAGTCTGGTTTCGAAGGAGAAGGTATGAGAGTCGCTGTTATTGATGCAGGATTTCGCAATATAGATAAGATAGCGGCCTATAATAAGATGCATATCATTGGTACTCATAATGTCGTTTGTCCGAATGAAAGTGTTTATGTCGGCGATGAGCATGGAGCAAAAGTCCTTTCTTGTATGGCTGCGGATCTTCCGGGATATATGGTTGGAACGGCACCTAAAGCTTCATATTTGCTGATAAAAAGCGAAGATAGCAATAGTGAGTATCCGATTGAGGAAGATTTTTGGGCGGCCGCTGCCGAATATGCTGATAGTGTGGGAGTGAATGTGATAACTTCTTCATTGGGCTATTATGCATTTGATTCGGAGAAAATGTCATATCATCATTCAGATCTGAATGGTCAGACAGCGCAGATCAGTCGTGCTGCAAATATGGCAGCAAGTAAAGGAATTCTGGTTTTTTGCAGTGCGGGTAATGAAGGAAACGGCGATTGGGAGAAGATTACTTTCCCTGCCGATGCTGAAGAGGTATATACGGTTGGTTCTGTTGACGAAAAGAAAAAACGGAGCAATTTTAGTTCGGTAGGTCTAACATCCGATGGACGAATAAAGCCTGATGGTATGGCGTTGGGTACAAACAGCTGTGTGATTGATCCGACTGGAGAAATAACTTATCCTAATGGAACATCATTCTCTACTCCGATATTGGCGGGGATGGGGATTTGTCTTTGGCAAGCTTTGCCTTGGTTGAGCAATAAGGATATTATTTCATTACTGCATCGGGTATCAAGTCAATATAATCATCCGGATGCAGAACGTGGTTATGGTATACCGGATATTTATAAAGCATATAAGTGGGGATTGAAGGATGGTAAACAACGACTACATCGAAAGGGATAATATACGGCAACAGACTTTATCTCTGCTGGAGTTGAATTGTCGGATAAAGGACGTTATTTGCGAGTCCTTTCCTGACACTTATTGGCTGCGTGCTGAGATGAGCGATGTTCGAACAAATGCTTCTTCCGGCCATTGTTATTTGGAGTTTATTGAGAAAGATCCGAAAAGTGATCAGTTAGTTGCTCGAGCAAGAGCATCTATATGGGCAAAAAACTTCCGAATGATTAAGCCTTATTTTGAGTCGCAGACGGGACAACTGTTCGCTTCTGGATTGAAGGTTTTGGTGAAAGTATCTGTTGAATTTCATGAATTATATGGTTTTAGTCTGACAGTTTTGGATATTGATCCTGCTTATACGTTGGGTGATATAGTCCGAAAACGAATGGAAATTATTCATCGCTTGAAGGAGGAAGGTGTATTCTCTTTAAATAAAGAATTGCCGCTTCCAACGATTCCTCAGCGTATTGCTGTTATAACTTCTTCAACAGCTGCCGGATATGAGGATTTTCTGAATCAGATTTTTGGTAATGACAGAGGTTATGTGTTTTATACGAAGTTGTTCCCTGCTGTTATGCAAGGAGAGAAAACGGAGGAGTCGGTGATTGCAGCATTAGAATCTGTGTATGCAAATGTGGAATGCTTTGATGTAGTAGTGATTATTCGCGGAGGTGGAGCAACATCTGATTTGAATAGTTTTGATTCGTATCTTTTGGCTGCAAACTGTGCACAGTTTCCATTGCCGATTATAACTGGAATTGGACATGAACGCGATGATACAGTGGTCGATATGGTTGCACATACGCGGGTAAAAACACCTACTGCTGCTGCTGAATTCCTGATTGGTCGTATGGACGAGACGAGTACTGAGTTGAATGATATTCAACAAGAAATATGTTCTATGGTGAGTGATAAATTGCAGGAAAGAAAATCAGATCTGCAACTTCTCGGAACTCGATTGCCGGTGGTGGTTATAAATAGAATTGAAAAGAATCGTTCCTTACTACTTTCTTTAAGTGCTCGTTTCCCGGTGATGGCCTCTTCGTATTTGAAATTGCAGGCTTCTCAATTGGAATCATTACAAGTACTGTTGAAAGAGAAAACTTCTGTTTGTTTGGATTCTTATTCACGTTATATACAAATGGAAGAGCAGTTTGTCAGAATGGCTTCGCCAGAATATATATTAAAGCGAGGGTATAGTTTGACACTGAGAAATGGGCAAATTGTTAAAGATGCAAAGGCTTTGCATGACAGTGATAAGATCGTTACCCGATTTGCTGATGGAGATGTATATTCTTCAGTAGAGTCGGTGTCACTCAAAACGGAAACAGATAATAATTAATGTATAAGAATATGGCTAACAAACAAGAAACTTATAACGAAGCAGTTGAAAAACTGCGTAAGATTGTGGCTGATATTGAAAAGGGTGATCTGGATGTAGATCTCCTTTCTGAGAAGGTAAAAGAGGCAACGCGTCTTATCAAGTTGTGCAAAGACAAATTGTTTAAGGCCGATGAAGATGTAAAGAAAATTTTGGAAGAGCTGGAATAATGAAGAAATATGTTCTGATAGTAGCTGGTGGGCGAGGTATTCGTATGGGAGGTGATTTGCCAAAACAGTTTATTCCTTTAGCAGGGAAACCCATATTGATGCATACGCTTGAGGCGTTTTATCGTTGGGATAAGGCGGCACATATTATTGTTGTGTTACCACCCGAACATCAGTCGTATTGGAAAATGCTCTGTAGAGAAATTGGTTGCAAGGTTCCGCATATGATTGTGAATGGTGGTGAAACACGCTTCTATTCTGTTTTGAATGGGTTGCAATTTCTTGCTCATGAAAATGATGGCTTGTTGGATAATGAAACCTGCGATTCATTGGTGGCAGTACATGATGGTGTTCGACCGTTTGTAACAGCAGAAATGATTGATCGTTGTTTCCTTGAAGCGCAACATTATGGAGCTGCCATTCCTATTCTTCCTTTGGTGGATTCTTTGCGTGAGATCGACGGACAGGGTTCGCATCCGGTGAATCGTTCTCGTTTTGTGACTGTCCAGACACCACAGGTATTCGACTTGAAACTGTTGCTGAATGCCTATGGTCAGCCTTATTCGCCTTCATTTACGGATGATGCCTCTGTCGTTGAATCGTTTGGACATCCGATAGCAACGGTAGAAGGTTGCCGCGAGAACATAAAGATTACGACACCGTTTGATTTGAGTGTTGCTGCATCGTTGTTTAACGCTATACAATAATATATATGTTGGATTTAGAGAATCGTTCTATCATGTATCTGCCTGGGGTTGGTCCCAAAAAAGCGGATATTCTGAAGAAAGATGCTCATATTGCCTCTTTTGGAGATATGTTGTATTATTTTCCTTACAAATATGTAGATAGAAGTCGTTTCTACAAGGTTTGTGAGGTTGATGGAAATATGGCTTTTATCCAGATGAAAGGAAAGATTCTTTATTTTGATGTTGTTGGAGAAGGACGAAAGAGCCGTTTGGTTGGTAAGTTCTCTGATGGAACAGGGGTGATTGATTTGGTTTGGTTCAAGGGCATCTCTTATGTTTTGGATAAGATTCTTCCGGGAAAAGAATATATTATTTTTGGAAAGCCTACAGAATTTGGCGGTACATATAATATAGCACATCCCGATGTCGATCCGATAGAAGTTGCCGATAAAGTGGCAAACGGATTGATTCCCTATTATAACACTTCAGAGCGGATGAAAAAGGCGTTCCTTAATTCACGGGCAATTCAGAACATACAATATACCATATTAAATACTTTGAAATGGCAGTTGCCCGAGACGCTTCCTGATTATTTGTTGCAACATATTAAAATGATGGCGCTTCCTGAAGCAATAAAAAATATTCATTTCCCTGAATCTTTGGAAAAATTGAATCAGGCACAGTTGCGATTGAAATTTGACGAACTGTTCTATATCCAATTACATATTATACAGGTTGGCAATTATCGGCGTTTCAAATTAAAAGGAATATCTTTCCCTGTAGTTGGACACTATTTCAATACTTTTTATAAAGAATATTTGCCTTTTGAGTTGACAAATGCTCAGAAGCGTGTGGTACGTGAAATTCGCGCCGATTTAGGAAGCGGTCGTCAAATGAATCGCCTGATACAAGGAGATGTGGGTAGTGGAAAAACCTTAGTGGCTCTTTTGGCAATGTTACTTGCTCTCGATAATAACTGCCAGGCATGCATGATGGCTCCGACTGAGATTTTGGCAACGCAGCACTATGCAACGATAAGTAGATTACTGAAAGATATGAATGTGCGAATTGCACTACTTACAGGTTCAACAAAAAAGAAAGAACGTGAAAAGATTCTGCCGGCGATTGCTGACGGACGGATTCAGATTGTTATAGGTACACATGCATTGATTGAGGACACAGTCTCTTTTTCTTCTTTGGGACTGGCGGTGATTGACGAGCAGCACCGTTTTGGTGTAGAACAGCGTTCGCGTTTATGGACTAAGAGCAATATCATACCTCATGTGATGATTATGACGGCAACACCTATTCCGCGTACATTAGCTATGACGTTGTATGGCGATTTGGATGTTTCGGTGATTGATGAATTACCTCCTGGACGTAAGCCTATCTTGACAGTGCATCGTTATGATAATAGGAGTGCTGAATTGTACGATTTCTTGAAGAAGGAAATCCAAAAAGGGCATCAGATTTATGTTGTTTATCCTTTGATTGAAGGTAATGAAAAACTGGATTACAAAAATCTGGAGGATGGTTTTGAAACGTTTAAAGAAGTCTTTTCTGAATATACGGTCTGTATGGTCCATGGAAAAATGAAACCAGCTGATAAGGAGGCAGAAATGCAGAAGTTTGTTTCAGGGAAAGCACAGATTCTGGTCTCGACAACCGTAATTGAAGTAGGTGTGGACGTACCCAATGCTTCTGTTATGGTTATACAAAGTGCAGAACGTTTTGGATTATCACAGTTACATCAGCTTCGAGGTCGAGTTGGGCGGGGTGCTGAGCAATCATATTGTATTCTGGTTTCGTCATACAAACTGAGCAACGAAACGCGTAAACGTTTGGAAATAATGGTAGGAACTAATAATGGTTTTGAAATTGCTGAAGCTGACTTACGAATGCGTGGACATGGTGATCTTGAGGGAACCATGCAGAGTGGAGATGGTCTTGATTTAAAAATAGCCGATTTAGGTTCTGATGGCCAAATACTCCAATATGCCCGTGATATGGCTGAGATGATTTTGAACAAAGACCCCGATTTGTTATCCGAAACCAATGGAATATTGAACGAAAGGCTTAAAATACTCTTTTCGAAAAAGATAAATTGGGGGTTAATCAGCTAATATGTTGTTAAACATGTTTTTCTTAAATATATTGTGATTCAAAGGATTGGAAAGCAGATTTTCATTTATTTACTTTCATTGCGGAAAATTTTCCGGAATGAAATTTGCCAATCTAATGAGAATTTACGTACTTTGAGGTGATGAGAAGGAAAAAACGCTTTTAGGAGGGCTTTTTTCTATCAAATAATGACACATAAAAGATGAGGATACGAACAATAATATTTATTTTCTGTACTACGATTTTAGCATCGTCTATTGAGGTGTGTGCACAGGGACATAGGAGACAGTCAATCCATATAAGAAAAATTACTAGACATTCATCTGAGTTACTTGCTGATAAGGTCGGGTTCAAGAAAGATATTGAAATGAAAAAGCTTTCCGAATTGAGTGAGAAAGCAGTTGAAGCAAGAGAAGAATTATTATACCCGGCTGATGAATTGTATGGTTCTTGGGATAATAAATGGGTGGATCCATTCCGCGCTGGTACAAAAGTTACATTTCCTGATACATGTAAGATAGATCTCTCTACATTTGTATATCCGATAGCTTTAAATGGAGTAGCAGAAGTGACTTCTCCTTTTGGACCGCGTCGCCGTCGTTTGCATAAAGGTATAGATTTGAAAGCAAACGTGGGTGATACGATTCGCGCTTCTTTTTCAGGAAGAGTACGTATTAGTAATTTTGAACGTCGTGGATATGGTAACTATTTGGTAGTTCGTCATCCTAATGGACTTGAAACTGTTTATGGGCATTTGTCAAAAATGCTGGTTAATGTTAATGATATCGTAACAGCGGGCGAACCAATTGCATTGGCAGGTAATACAGGTCGTTCTACAGGCCCTCATCTGCATTTCGAAACTCGTTTTTTAGGAAGAGCACTTAACCCGGCTGACATTATTGATTTCAGAATTGGTGTTCCGTATGATAATCTTTATGTATTCCATAATAAACGGATTAATGGACGTAGAAGTTACATCTATGAATATGAGGAAGAGGAGATGGCTGATAATATTTATACATCTTCTTCAAATCAACTCGTTTATCATAGGATTAAGGCTGGAGAAACATTAGGCAAGATCGCCCATATGTATGGTACGTCAATAAAAGCCCTTTGTAGTTTGAATGGTCTCAAAAGATCTTCAAAATTGCGCGTAGGTCAGTCTATTCGTTGCAGTGCTAAAGGTGCTTCTTATAGAGATGTTGCAAAAGCAAATTCAAAGGTTAAGGGGAAACACAAGGGTTCTGTTGAAGTTGATGATGATTCTGAAATGGATAATGCTCCGCAAGTTAAGGCTGTTTATCATCGCGTTAAATCGGGAGATACACTCGGTAGTATTGCCATAAAACATGGTACGACCATAACAAAAATTTGTAAACTGAATAGTATTAACAGAACAACCTTGTTAAAGTTGGGTCGTTCTCTCCGTTGCTCATAATAAGATATTTGATTTATATAAAAAAAGGAATAGTGTCGATGCTATTCCTTTTTTTGTTATTAGGAGATTTATATCTACCTTTGTGCTATAAATAGTAAGTTATGCCAGATACAAAAGAACAATTTGAGAAAGTGATTTCTTTATGTAGGGAAGTATTTGAGAAGAAATTGAAAGATTATGGTCCTTCATGGAGAATTTTGCGCCCTCAGTCGGTGACTGATCAGATTTTTATCAAGGCGAATCGCATACGGAGTCTTGAGGAAAAGGGCATTAATATGGTGGATGAAGGCATCCGTCCTGAGTTTATGGCTATTGTAAATTATGGTGTAATTGGTCTCATTCAGTTGGCAAAAGGTTTTTCTGTCAATGTTGATATGTCTAATTCAGATGCTTTATCCTTATATGATAAGTATATCACCGAATCGAAAGAACTTATGTATGCAAAGAATCACGATTATGATGAGGCATGGCGGAGTATGCGTATTAGTTCATATACGGACTTGATATTAATGAAGATTAATCGTACAAAAGAAATCGAGAGTCATGGAGGGAAAACTATTGTCTCCGAAGGCGTCGATGCTAATTACATGGATATGATTAATTATGCATTGTTTGGATTAATAAAGTTGGAATTTGGAGAATGAAGTATAAGGATACTGTTATAAAAGTACTGGCTGAGTTTTGTCGTTTGCTTCTCGGTCTTGTATTTATTTTCTCGGGATTTGTAAAAGCGGTAGATCCAATGGGTGGAGCTATCAAGATAACGGATTATCTTGTTTCTTTTGGATTGGCAAAACTTCAGCCGTTCTCAGTCCTTCTTTCTTTCAATCTTTCGGCATTGGAATTTACTTTAGGTGTTTGTATCCTTTTGGGCATTTATAGGCGATATACATCTTTGCTTATACTTATTTTTATGGCGTTTATGACGCCTCTCACTTTATATTTAGCCTTGTTCAATCCTGTATCCGACTGTGGATGTTTTGGCGATGCTCTGATATTGACTAATTGGCAAACATTCTATAAAAATTTGATTCTTTCAACAGCTGCAATAGTGGTGTTTATGTATAGTCAGCGTCTTTTACGTTGTTATACTTATAAAGCCTATTGGTTTGTAGCCCTATATACATATTTGTGTGCGATAGGTTTTGCCTATTCAAATTATTATCATTTGCCTGCAATTGATTTTAGACCGTATAAGGTTGGAGCTAATATACCATCATTAATGAAAATACCAGATGGTGCTCCTGTTGACGAATATAAATATACATTGGTTTATGAGAAAAACGGAGTAAAAAAGTCTTTTACTCTAAATGACTATCCTGCTAATGATACGACATGGAAGTTCATTGAAACAAAATCAGAATTATTAAAGCAGGGTTATGTGCCACCTGTCGCTGCCTTCAATATTTATGATCCTGATGGAAATGATGTTACTGATAGATTACTGAATAATTCGTCATTGTCTATTCTTTTAATATCACCTAAATTGGAAAATGCAGATGACGACAAAATGGATGAGATCAATAGTATTTATGATTATGCAACCGAAAAAGGTATCCCATTCTATTGTGTAACAGGGTCGTCACAGAAAGCTATTAATGTTTGGTGCGATAATACAGGTGCGGAATATCCATTTCGAATGGCCGATGAGGTTTTGTTGAAAACTATGATTCGATCTAATCCAGGAATCATACTTTTGAAAAAGGGAACTATTTTGGCAAAATGGCATTATAATGATTTCCCCTCAGAGGAAAAGCTGAAAGCTGTGATGCATAATTACTTATCCAAGTCTGTTGTCATAAAGAAAGATAACAAGTGGATAAGAACAAATATACTTATTTTTGCTGTACCTTTGTTGCTTGTTTGGTTATATGATTTCTTGCATATCCGCAGGAAAATAAAGAAGAAAGTGTAATTTGAATATTATAAATTTAATTTATTAAGTCATGAGAAAGAATATTGTTGCTGGAAATTGGAAGATGAATACAACACTTCCTGAAGGCATTGCTTTAGCAAAAGGTTTGAATGAAGCTCTTAAAGGTAAGACTCCAAATTGTGATGTAATTATCGGTACTCCATTTACTCATTTGGCAAGTGTTGTTGCTGCCGTAGATACAAAGAAGATTGGAGTTGCTGCTGAAAACTGTGCTGATCAAGAAAAAGGTGCATATACGGGTGAAGTATCTGCAGCAATGGTTGCTTCTACAGGTGCTAAATATGTAATTATCGGTCACTCTGAAAGACGTAAGTATTATCATGAAACCTCTGAAATACTGAAGACGAAAGTAAAATTGGCTTTGGCAAATGGATTAACCCCTATCTTCTGTATTGGTGAAGTTCTTGAGGAGAGAGAAGCAGGCAAGCATTTTGAGGTTGTAGATACCCAGGTTAAGGATGCTTTATTTGACTTGTCGGCTGAAGATTTCTCAAAACTTATATTGGCTTACGAACCCGTTTGGGCGATTGGTACAGGAAAAACGGCTACAGATGATCAGGCAGAAGAAATACATGCACATGTACGTGCAACTCTTGCTGCAAAATATGGCAAACAGATTGCTGATGATTGTACTATTTTGTACGGTGGCAGCTGTAATGCTGGAAATGCAAAGGCATTGTTTGCTAAACCGGACGTTGATGGTGGCTTGATTGGTGGTGCTTCTCTGTCAGTAGAAAAGTTTATGCCGATTATTGAGGCTTTTGATAAATAAGTTATTAATATCTTAAAGTGTTTGAGGAGGTGCTTTTAGAACACATCCTCAAATGCTTTTATTATTGGAATATATTGGATATGAAGAGATTCATTGGTATCTTATCTTTATTAATGGTATTGAGTTCTGGTTCCATTTTTGCGCAAGTGGCAGGTGGAAAGAACCAGTCTATATTTGATGCATTACAAGAAAGCGGAAATGGAGGTGGTACGGTTGTAGTCCATCAGTCTGATGCTTTGCGTAAGATGGTAGGTGAACGTTTTCAAGGTGTAAATGTAGAGACAGCCGATACCGTATCATATATAAAGATGCAAGGTTTTCGTATTCAGATATATTCGGGCAATGACCAAAGGAAATCTAAAGATGAAGCGTTTCTGAAGGAACGTGAAGTTAAAGAAATGTTCCCTGATTTGCCAACGTATGTAACATATAAGGCTCCATTTTGGAATTTGCGGGTAGGTGATTTTCGTACGCATGAAGAAGCTCGTCGAATTCAGCGTCAGCTGATGGATGCTTTTCCAAACTATAAAAGGCAAATGTATATTTTAAGGGGAGAGATACGAATCCCCATGAATAATTGATAGGCGTAAAAAACACGTTGCAAAAAATAATGAATACTGAAGATTTAAACGCTCAAACATTGCAAACTCGTAATGAGCTTGCTGAACACTATCGACAAATAATACCTCTTTTAGGAGAGGATTGCGAACGTGAAGGCTTGGTAAAGACCCCGATGCGTGTCGCTAAAGCCATGCAATATTTGACGCAAGGTTATCGTGAAGACCCTGCTGCAGTCTTGCGTTCTGCTATGTTTGAAGAAGAAAATTATAAACAGATGGTGATTGTAAAGGATATAGACTTTTTTTCATTGTGCGAGCATCACATGCTGCCATTCTTCGGTAAAGTACATGTAGCCTATATTCCTAAAAAGTATCTGACAGGATTAAGTAAAATACCTCGAGTTGTAGATATCTTTGCACGTCGCCTTCAGATTCAAGAGCGCTTGACCTTACAGATAAAAGAATGCATTCAGCAAACGCTCGATCCTCTTGGTGTGATGGTCGTTATTGAAGCCCAACACATGTGTATGCAGATGAGAGGCGTTGAAAAACAAAACTCAATGACTACAACCTCTGATTTTACCGGATTTTTCCAACAGGCAAAAACCAGAGAAGAGTTTATGAATCTGATTCACAACAGAGCCAAGTAGACAGGTCTTTATTTATTGTTTGCTTCTATTGAAATCTCCTTTTTTACTGATTTGTATCCTGTGCCCGATACTTTCAACATGACGTTGCCAGCTGTTTTCCCGGAACGAAGAATGATTGTTGCTGAACCTTGGAATAAAGAACGTTTGTTCCCTGAATGTAATTCATTGGAAGTTAAATCGCCATTATCTACTGCAGCAATACGAGCGTTGCCTTCAACATTAAAGGTCAACATTTGGTTCGCTTCCGGAACTCTGCGACCTTTGCTGTCGACTGCATATATACGGATATATTTGACATCCATTCCATTGGCAATCCAAGGGTTATTGTCTGGTTCTATAATGAGTTTGACTGCTTTACCAGTCGTTTCGATGCAATGACGGGCTACTTCCTTCCCATTTTTATAAGCGATGGCCGTGATATTGCCTTTGTGATAAATCACGTTTTCCCAACGAATCTGGTTGCGAAGAGCCGGATTGTCAATCTGATTCTTATGTCGTCCTAAGGAATGTCCATTTACAAAAAGTTCAACCTCATCAGCATTTGTATAAGTAAATAGTTTAAGTTTACGTCCTTCTTGTAAATTCCAATGATCAATTAAAACATCTGTGCCAATGTTTACTGCATTCCATTCAATATCATTTTCTTCTGTGATGATTCCTATGTGAACGAGAGGTTCATCACTAAAGATACTTTTAAGTAGATAGGCTTGGGGTTTTGGTTGCAGGTCAATATTGAAAACCCCTTGTTTCCATCCTTTATATGGCCAAGCTTGTGATTCGCCTAAATAATCAATAAGACCCCAATAGGCAAGTCCTATAACACTGTCAAGAGGCATTCCAAAATAATTTGGTCCCATATCTTTGACACTTGCTTCGCTTTGGTAGAATATTTTGTCAGGATATGTTTTGCTGTCACCTCTAAAATAATAGTAACGATAGTTATAGCTGCTGATTTCTGTTGCAAGTGCAAGTTCCGGTGGAAGATCGGATTTATAACGTCGGCGCGGAAACATGGCAACGGTTGTCGGTCGTGTTGTATCATAACGTTTTACCAATGCTTTTTGCATCAGATAAGGTGTTACACCCCAATCTCGAAACTCATTGTCCCAATACATTTGCAGTTCATTGCCTAGACTCCACATGACAACAGACGGATGATTGCGGTCGCGTTTGATAAATTCACTGACAGCATAAGGCCATACATCCCACCAAGGAGCACGGCCACCGGCTTTTTCTTGATTCCATTTATCAAAAACTTCATCAACAACCAAAATACCATATTTGTCTGCTAAATCCATAAATCCCTTGCTGTATGGATTGTGAGAACAACGTATATGATTCATGCCATAAGCTTTCATAAGTTGAAAACGCTTTTCGACAGCGCGATCATAAGCGGCAACACCCAAAGCTCCCAGTTCATTATGATTGGCTATACCTTTAAGGATAATCTTTTTTCCGTTCAGCTTGAAACCGAATGCAGGAGAATACTCGATCGTTCGAATGCCAAAGTTCTCGGTCAGCTGATCCGTCATATTATTGTTCTCGTCAAAGAGAGAAACTTCTGCTTTGTAAAGATTTGGTGTTTTGCAGCTCCATAATTCAGGTGAAGAAACAGTCATCTCATTCAATGGATATTCCCAAATAAGATGTTCTTTGTCCATCGATAGTTGTGTCGTAGAACTTGCCACTTCTTTTCCGGCAGGATTTAAAATACGAACTTGGACTTTGTTTGCCAGGTCTTTGCCTGTTTGGTTTTCCAATTCAACTTGAATATCCACATTCGCTTTATCGCTGGAAATTTGCGGAGTAGTAATGTAGATAGCATTTCTGGCAAAAGAAAGCTGTGAATCTTTAATAAGCAGATTTACATTACGGAATAGTCCACCACCCGTATACCAACGCGAGTTAATAAAATCGCCTGTACTTGCCCGCACGGCTAAGGTATTAGCTGTATCCCAGTGAATATGTTTGGTAATATCTATTTCAAAACCACAATATCCATAGTCAGAACCTCCTACTTTTTCTCCGTTCATCCAAACATCTCCCACTAATGCGATGCCTTCAAAATCAATGATGATGCGTTTGCCTTTGTAAGATGGATCCGGGGTAAATGTTTTTCTGTACCAACCGATTTCCATAGCTTTAAAACCTCTGGCCCTTACTTGATTAAATTTGTTCGTATTCTCTTTTTCTGTTTCTTTATTCCAAAAATCGGGTGTAAGCCATGGTAATTCAATTTGGAAATCATGAGGCAGATCAACCATTTGCCAACTTTTATCATCCAGATTTGTACTCTCTCCACTGGCAATTTCTCCCAAATGGAACTTCCAACCGAAATTAAAGTTTTCTACGACTCTGTTTGTTGCATTTCCTGCTATCGCCAACAATAGAATAAAACCGCATATAGAGAATTTCTTTATGATATTAGATGAGTTCATAAGGGTAAATATTAATAGCTACATTATTTTTGAACAAAAATATTAATTTTTGTTCAAGTACTTGGATAAGGGAAGAATTTTTATGAATATTTGTATATAACCCATGTAAAAAGCACAACATGAAATATTTATCTGGTAGTTTATTTATACAGCACAAATATAGATTTGTGAAGTTTGTATTAAGTGTATTGGTGTTATCTCTGATATCATCATTTGGTCTTGCACAAAAGGAATATTGCAAAGTAGAGAAAAGAGGCATAGTATTATATCCGAGTGATTTAATATCTGTTGGGGCGGATACATGGGTGAACTTCTTGGAACAAGGACATTTAAATTTGTTAGGCATACATACGGATTCCAGATTTGAACGTTTGCCGGATTTGAAGCGATATCTTGAAAGTGAAGATGGACGTAAATTGTTCCGTCTTTGTGCGGACAAAGGAATTGATATAGAGTTTGAGTTACATGTACTTCAAGATCTTCTTCCTCGTAAAGTTTTTAGTAAACATCCCGAATATTTCCGCATGGACAAGAATGGAGTGCGTCAGCAGGAACATAATATGTGTTTTACTTCAGAGAAAGCTTATAAAATTGTAGAGAAGAATATTTTAGAACTTGTCTCTTGGCTCAAACCTACTACACATCGTTATTTCTTTTGGACAGACGATTATGCTGATGCTTTCTGTCATTGTAAAAATTGCCGTAAGTATTCGCCAAGTGAACAGGCATTAATATATGAAAACCACGTATTGAAAATTCTACGCAAAGCTGATCCTAAAGCAACTTTATCGCATTTGTCCTATTCGAATACACTAGATGCTCCGAAGAATGTAAAGCCATCAAAAGGCATCTTTTTGGAATACGCTCCCATTAGCAGAAATTATGCTGAACCTTTAACTGTAGCACATATTGATCATTTGAAAAATAATTTGGAAGTATTTCCTAAAGAAACGGCTCATATATTAGAATATTGGTTGGATGCCTCCATGGCTTCGGGTTGGAAGAAAAATCAATTGATAAGATTACCATGGCGAAAGGAACAATGTCATCGAGATGTAATTCTTTATAAAAGTTTGGGTATATGTTCAATTACCACTTTTGGCGCATGGATCAATCGGGATTATTTGAATCAGTTCGGAGAGAGTGAGACAGAACAGGTCATCAAGGAATATGGAGACATCTTAAATGAATAAATTGCTGTTATGTATTTTGATAAAAATATTAGAAATAAAATCTTAACTATAGAATTATTGGTTTAAAAAATGAGTACAAATTTGAACTGGAATTGTCTTAATAGAAAATGTACCATGATTATATGACAGAATCTGATGATAATGAAGAGCTAATAGAATGGAAGAAATTCTTAAAAGGCGATGATCGTGCATTTGTATATTTCTATAAAAAATATATTCATGTTCTATTTTCTTATGGTATGTGTTTTACTGCCGATCGTGAACTTGTGAAGGATTGCATTCAGGAGCTGTTTGTAAATATATATTGTCATCGTTCAAAATTAAAGAGCACGATTCATGTGAAGTTCTATTTGCTTAGGGCCTTGAAAAATACGCTTATTAATGCATTTTGCAAAGGTCAGCCCCATGATTCATTAGATGTTGTGTCTTTATCGTATAGTACTGATTATACCATTGAGGATAAGTTAATAGAAGACGAGCAGGAGCAGCTGAGGCGAGAAAGTATTATCCATGTATTGGAATTGCTTACACCTCATCAAAAGGAAGTTATCTATTATCGTTACGTGGAAGAGCTTAGCATGGAAGAAATCGGGGTGATAATGAAAATGAACTATCAGTCCATTCGTAATTTATTGCAGCGAGCTTTAAAGAAATTACGTGCTACTTGCATTGATAAGAAATTGAGTGTCAAAATTAATTTGGAGAAAACATTTCACTATTCATAAATAGATATTAGGCATGAACATATTAAATACATATAATGATTACTTGAATTTTTCTGCGGAGCAATTATTGAGTGATGATTTTTTCATTACTTCAATAAAGCATCCATCCGAAGAAACGAAAGCCTTTTGGAAAGAAGTGATTGAGCGGAGGATTGTTGATGAAAAGGAATTTGAACTTGCACGTTATCTTCTCGTATCCATGCAGACAAAAAAAGAACGGATGATGCCTGATGAAGTCAATGAGTTGTGGGAAAATATAGAAATAAGGAATAAAGCCAAATTGAATTATAAGAGAAAAAAGGATCGTATCATTTATTCTTTTGTTGCAGCTGCCAGCATTTTGCTTGCTATTTGCTTTACCATTTTTGAGAAAAGCTATCTGTTGGAACAGCGTAATCACATATCAATTGAGAGCGTACAAGCGCCTCTTGTAACTTCATCAAATGTTCAGCTGATGTTAGGAGGTAATAAGTCCGTTCCATTAAAAGGAGACACTGTTAAGGTCGTATATAATGGAAATCAGATACAGGTAAATGAAAAATCGGCAGCTCTTTCGGCCTCCAATAGTGATGACCAACATGGTTTCAATCAGTTGATCGTCCCTTATGGTAAGCACTCGATGTTATCGTTGAATGATGGCACTAAGGTGTGGGTAAATGCCGGATCAAGAGTCGTTTATCCTGTGCAGTTTGATTCGAAATTGCGCGAAATCTATATTGATGGAGAAGCTTATCTGGATGTCAAGCACAATGACCGTTGGCCTTTCGTTGTTAAAACCAACCGGATGGAGGTACAGGTTAAAGGAACTTCATTTAATGTGATGGCATATTCTAAAGATGTTGACCAACAAGTTGTTTTGGTTAAAGGAAGAGTTCGTATAGTAGAGAAGAGTAACAAACATAGAATTGATCTTCATCCTAATGAGATGTTTATTGATAACGGTGTGAAAATACAAGTCAAGGCGGTAGATGTTGATGATTATACGTTGTGGACACAAGGATTGTACAAATACGATAGCGAAAGATTAGATGTGATTATGAAACGACTTTCACGTTATTATAATGAAGCGCTCAATTGCAATGCAGATGTTGCTTTTTATAAATGTTCTGGGAAACTGGATATGAATATGAGTTTGGAAGAAGTTCTGAAAGGAATCTCTCTTACAGCACCAATCTCTTACAGTAAAGAAAATGGTAGATATTTAATTAGTCATAAATAAAAAAGGAATGCCTATGAGAAACAAGTAAAATGAAAAACAAAGACCGGATGATACTCGCAATATCTTCCGGTCGTGATAATCAATTTAAAACTAACAGAGTAATAAATCAAAAATCTTTTAAAGGTATGGTTTTTTTTAAACTAAATCGCTCCTTTAGCGATAATTATAAATCAATTAACAGAATTATGCGGTTAATGATCATATTCTTAGCGATTGGGTTGGGTATTTGTCAGGCTTCGACAAGTTATTCGCAAACAACCATGTTGTCACTAAAGATGAACAATCAAACTGTAAGGGACGTTCTTTCGGCTATAGAAAAACAAAGTGAATATGTGTTTTTCTATTATGATGGTGCGTTAGATGTCAATCGTAAGTTGGATATCAATGTCAAGAATAAGCCGGTTAATCAAATTCTTGATTACATTTTCAATTCTACCGACAATACGTATGTAATAAAAGATCGTCAGATCTTTATTTATAAAAAGAATGAAGAAAACAAAAAGTCAAAGGAGTTAGTGACAGTTCCTCAACAGAATCCAACTCATGCAATATCCGGTAAAGTAACTGATGAAAAAGGAGAACCGGTTATCGGCGCAAATATTAAAGTAAAGGGGGCTAGTATTGGTACAGTTACGGATGTTAATGGTGCTTTTACTTTGCGGGTAACTCCGGGTGTAGTTATTCAGGTCTCTTACATCGGATATGTAACTAAAGAAATTTCTGTTGGTGTCAAAACCAATTTTTCGATTCAGTTATCTGAAGACAAGCGAGCCTTGGACGAAGTTGTAGTAGTCGGTTATGGTACGGTAAAGAAGAGTGATCTGACAGGATCATTAGTAAGTGTTTCTGAAAAAGATTTTGCTTTGCAGCCAATTATGAATTCTACTGATGCTATGATGGGGCGTCTCTCCGGTGTTATGGTTTCCAATACTTCCGGTAACGTTAATGGATCGGTAAAGATTCGTATTCGTGGTGCAAATTCAATTAACGGCGGTAATGACCCGTTGTATGTTGTGGATGGTGTTGTCGGTGCTTCAATTCCTCCATCGGATGATATTGCATCTATTGAAGTATTGAAGGATGCTTCTTCAACGGCTATTTACGGTTCACGTGGTGCTAATGGTGTCGTTCTGATAACGACAAAGTCAGGTAAGGAAGGCAATACAGTTATTAAAGTCAATGCTTTCTTAGCTAATTTGCAGCCAACGCATTTATATGACGCATTAGATCCATATACTTACGCTCAGGAAATTAATACACTGTATAATAATGTATATTCAAATACAGATTTACAGGAATTTCAAAGTGGAACAAGAGGAACTGATTGGCAAAAAGAGGTTTTAAAAAGTGCATGGCAACAGAAATATAATGTTTCTTTTGATGGTGGTTCAAATAAAATGCAATATCATGTATTCGGCGAGTATTCTAAAAATTCTTCTTTGATCAAACGGCAGAATAATGAAAATTATATTTTGAGGAGTAACTTCAATTTTAATTTGTATGATAATCTGACTTTGCAAATGCATTTGAATGGCAATTATGGTAATAGCTACAATACTGGAAGTTCAACTTATGAAGGTGGTGCTGATGCAATTCTGTTTAATGCACTTACTTGGGGCCCGACAGAAAGTATTTATGAAGATGATGGTTCTTACAATCTAGCGGATAACTATGGAGCAATGGGTAATAATCCAGTACAGCTTATGTTAGAAAAGAACACGTGGAATAAAAATTCCGGCTTTAATACTTATGCGGCTATGACTTGGCAGGCTTTGCCTTCATTATCATTGCAATATAGCGTTGACTTCAGTTTATCGAACGGAAACAATTATGAATGGGATAGCTCTAAATATACGGTCAGTAATGCTTCGTCAAGTGGTTCTAGGGCAACTTCTAAAACACTTTTTCAGAATCTTATAGCTACTTGGAATAAATCTTTTGGATTACATAATATTAATGTGACAGGTGTAGCTGAAGCTACAAAATATACATATGATGTTCTTTCTGCTAGTGGTTCAATTTATTCTAATGAAACATTGGGCTATTGGGGAATGTCATCGGCAAGCACAAAAGGTGCTGGGACTGGTTGGTCAGACTGGTCTCTATTATCATATATCGGACGTGCTAATTACAACTATGCTGGTAAGTATTATGCAACAGTAGCATTTCGTTCTGATGGTTCTTCAAAATTTGCCAAAGGAAATAGGTGGGGTTATTTCCCTTCAGGATCTTTGGCTTGGCGTGCTTCAGAGGAACAGTTCATTAAAGATTTGAATGTTTTCTCTAATTTGAAATTGAGAGCAAGTTATGGTAAAACAGGTAATCAAGGTGTAAGCCCTTACAGCACTATTGCTTCTTTAGCTGGCTACAGCCCTACAATTTATGGCATGAATAGCGGTACTACCGGTTATACGGCAAAAACCGTTAATGCAAATCTCAAATGGGAAAAAACAGATCAAATAGATTTTGGTATTGATATGGGCTTTTTGCAGAATCGTTTGAATCTAACTTTTGATTATTACCAAAAGAATACTTCAGACTTATTGCTTACGGTATCAACTCCTTATTATTTAGGAAGTGACCAAATTTATCGTAATATTGGTAAAGTAAGAAATAGGGGTCTTGAATTTAGCATTAATGCTATTCCTATTCAAACAAAGGATATATATTGGGAGATCCAAGCGAATATAGCTAGGAATAGGAATAGAATCATGAATTTGGGTGGTCAGGTAATTTATGGCTTGAGTTCTTCGGGTAATAATGATTCTATTCTCTCAGATGAAACCTATATTTTGAAAGAAGGACTTCCTATCGGTGAATTGTATGGATATAAATGTTTGGGCATTTGGCAAACCGGTGAATCCTCTGAAGCTGCAAAATATGGGTGTAAGCCTGGTGATTATAAATATGAAGATCTAGATGGTAATGGAACGATTGATGCAAGCGACCGCACAAATATTGGTAATGGTACACCTGATTATTTTTGGGGCATTAACTCTACATTCCGTTATAAACATTGGGATTTGAATGTTCTCCTGCAAGGCGTTCAAGGTGCTGATAAGTTGAATATAATGTATGCTATGGCATCATCAATTCATGCTAAATCCCGTACTATTACATTGGCTGATGCTTGGTTGAACCGTTGGACAGAATCAAATCCGACCAACAAGTGGCCAAATGCACAAAGTACAACATCAACGAATTATATAAATTCGACACAATGGTTACAGGATGCTAGTTTCATTCGTTTGAAGAATCTTAGCATAGGTTATACTTTTGACAAAAGTTTAACGAAGATCGGAGACTTCCGGTTGTATGTAAGTTCACAAAATTTGTTTACAATAACCAAATACAAAGGTTATGACCCTGAATCAAGTTCAACGCTTACGAGCGATGTGGCAACAGGTATTGATTCGGGTATAACTCCATCTGCACTTACGGTTACTTTTGGTGCTCAATTAACATTCTAGTCTACAATTAAAATTTTAAGAGAAATGAAAAAGTTATCATATTCACTTTTATTATTAATAGTATGTTTCACTACTTTTTCGTGCTCCGGCTATTTAGATGAGCACTCAAAAGATTCGATGAATGCATCAACTTATCCAAAGACTGATGCGGATATGGTTACCGCAATGTCTCCGATGTGGTGGGTGACCATGAAGTTTACTAGTGGTGATGATCCGACATTCTTCTTCTTGGGGGCTGATGATGCTACTTCAAACGTTCCTGCAAATACCTATTTTCGTGATGGTGATATATTTAATATCTCCGATGGTTTGAGTCAGATAACTTATGATTGGCAATTACCTTATAAAGGAATTCAGATTTCGAACTTTATAATTGCTCATTATGCAGATTGTACTGGTGACCAGAATTTGATTAACAACTGTGCAGGACAAGCCTATTTTATGAGAGCGTGGTGGTATTATTGGTTGATTAAATTTTTTGGTCCTTGTCCAATGCCTTTAAAAGAAGGAGAGACTGATGCTGAAATGACACAGTCAAGTGTAGAAGATGTTTATGCACAAATCATTTCTGATTTACAGAAAGCAGAAGAATTGATGCCTGCAAAACAAACCCGTTCAGAGTGGGTTTATAATGGCATGAGTTTAGTTCCGACACAAGGTTCTGCCAAGAGTTTGCTGGCTTCCGTTTATCTGCAGATGACAGGATGGCCTTTGAAAGATGAATCTAAATATGCACTTGCTGCAGCTAAAGCAAAAGAAGTTATTGATAATGAGTCAACTTACGGATATGGATTAGTTGATATTAATAAGTTGTGGGATGGCATAGACATGTGGGATGAAGAAACTGTTTTCGGTCATGCTTATAATTGGAAAACAGGTGATTATACCATGCGTACACCAAAAGCCGGTGCTCCTATTGAAGAAGGTGGTTGGGCATGTTATATGGCCGAGATCAATTTCTTCAAGAATTTTCCGGAAGGTCCTCGTAAGAAGGTTACTTTCCAGACAGATATTTGGGTCCCAGTATCTAAGGGCACAGAAGGCGCATTCTACAATGAAAGAGCTAATGCTTGGTTTATTGATGTGCCTTGGGATGATCCTCGTACAGAAAAACAACATCCATATTTCTGCAAGCAGCGCTTTGGCTCAGAAACTCGTGGCGGTAGTTTGAGTTGGGAAGACCGATACCTTGACGGAAGTATGTGGCGTTCGGGACGTTCACAAAGGTTCATTCGCTATGCTGAAGTATTATTGGTTTATGCTGAGGCTGAATGTATGGCAAAAGGAGGACCGGATGCTTCTGCTTATGCAGCTATTAATCGCGTTCGCGAACGTGCAGGATTGGAAGACTTGACAGCAGGTATGTCTGCCTCTGACTTTCAGACAGCTTGCTTCAATGAACGTGGTTGGGAATTTGCAGGAAATGAATATTGTAGTCGCTGGGCAGATTTGCTCCGCTTTGAAAAGGTTGAATCAGCTAATTCCAATCGCGATTCTCGTGAGTATATTTTAAATCATACACCGACGAAGGCCGATTATTACCTCCCGATTCCGGCTTATGATAAGAATATGAATCCTAATCTTCATGATAATACTGGCGAATGATTATTGAAGTTTTTTTGATATTTGTATAGGCTTATTCGTTAGAAACGCTCATTTTATTGGGCGTTTCTTTTTTATGTAAGATTTTTCCGAAGAACATGATATAAAATGTGAAGAATATCTATTATCTTTGGGCACAATTTATTAGGGGTTAGTTCTTTATGAAGGGGTTACATAATTTATTATTAGTAGTAGCGGCTTTTTGTTTAATGCTGTTTTTTTCATTGGTGGTCATCAATGAAACGAGATATCATGTTATTCATCATTTGATTTATGATCATGGAATGCCATTTATTCTTTTGTGTGTTGTAGGCATTCTCTTTTTCGCCTTGTTGGCAATCAATTGTTTGATTTCCAGATGTGATTTAGCTAATCAAAATAAGACTTTACAAGTCTTGCGTAAAAAGATTGCCTGTGTTACGGCTGGTGATTCGATTCTTATTATGCAGTACGATGTGAAGGCTCAAAAGTTCATCCGTTGGAATGAAAAAACAGGAGAGGAGTATCGTCATTTTTCATTGGCGGACTATTGGAAATACATCCATGTTGAGGATTTGCCTATAGCACAAAAACTTGTTGATCACATGAATACACATCAGACAAACTCCTTTGTCTGTGAGTATCGATATCAGTTCCCTGGCACTAAAGATTATTCATGGCAATTGAATGAAATATTTCCGTTTGAATTGAATAAAAAGGGTGAACCAGTTAGTTATATCGGAGTCTGCCATAAAAACAACAAATGGCATGAGATACAAGATAAAACCAAGTCTTTCCACGATCAGATCAATTTCATCATGTCTTCTGTCGGCATAGGTTTTGCCTTATATCATGTTAATACCGACACCTTTCATGGAGCGAATGAAAAAGGGGAACTTAGTGAACATGAGATTTCAATGGATTCCTTTGTACAATGCATATATCCGGAAGACAGACCTCATTTTTTGTCGGTTATCAAGAAGCTGAAGGAAGGCAAAGATGATTTGATCCTCTCAAATGCAGAATATCGATCATGTATATTCAATAATCCAGGTGTTTATAAATGGTATGTGGGGCATTTTATGGCTTTGCGTAAAAAAAATGCACCTGTGGAAAATTATGTTTGTCTTTTCCGCAGAAATGACCAATGGCATAACATGCTTGATAAGGTGAAGACATATAGTAATAAAATATCATTTATCTCATCAATGAGCGGTATCATATTTGCTAATTTTGATACCAAAACCAACATACTCAATTGTTTGAGTGGTGAAGGCGATTTCAAAGGTTATAGCATGACTTTAGATGAATATCTGGGCTTTGTGTATCCTGATGATCGTTTGAAGGGCGAGCAGGTTGTCAAGATGATGAAAGAGCATACGCTCGAACATTTCCATACGGAATATCGTTTCACGCATCCTTGGACGAATGAATATATTTGGTATTCTGTCGATATCGCAGCCACTGAGTATGATTCCAATCACCAAATAACAGGATATACCTGGCTGAATCGAAACAATGACGCTTGGCACAAAGCTATGGATGAGATGTTGGAACTGCAGGGAAAAGCTGAGTTGGCAAAAATGCAGTCGTCTTTCTTGTCGAATATCAACCACGAGATTCGTACGCCTCTGAATGCTATTGTCGGTTTCTCTAATATTATGTGCGATGAAGATTCATACGAAGAGAGAGCAAGATACAGAGATATCATCGACAACAACAATCAGAAACTGCTTCGTATTGTGGATGATGTCCTTATGCTTTCGAAAATAGAATCGGATGATATTAATTTCAAATATACGACTGTAGATATTGCGGATTTCTTTAAGAAACTTATTGATAAGGTCCGTCCTTTAGTCGGACCAAATGTTCAGTTGATTTGCAAGTGCGACAAACCATTGACCTCAACCTTGGATGTTACTTATCTGAAAAATGTTACGTCTGCACTGTTGAATAATGCAATCAAGTTCACGCATGAAGGAAGTATAACCCTCGATTATGCAGCCAAAGATGGCGGATTGTATGTTTCTGTAACCGATACGGGAATCGGAATCGCGCAAGAAGAACAGGAGCGTATTTTTGAACGTTTCGAGAAAGTCGATTCTTTTAAAGAGGGTACGGGTATCGGTTTGCCAATCTGCAAAGCAATTCTTACTAAAGTGAATGGCAAAATCGGTGTTGAATCGCAACTTGGCAAAGGCTCTACTTTCTGGTACTGGGTCCCTAGAAAGACATCGGAGTCTTAATATTCAATGCTCTTGATAATGCAGGTAATCAACTATTCTTTTGATTGAGATGAACGGATGTATAGTGATGTGTGATGGTTTCACCAATGGTTGCTTATCTTTGATTCAGGGCATATATATGTTCTGTTCCTAGTATATCTTTTCGCCATTCTGAAGAAATTTCGGCAAGAGTACGCTGCTTCTTATCGTCTCATATATATGAGTCAATCGTCTCACATATATGGATCGATCAGTTCATATAATATGGACCGATCGATTCACCTATATGAATCGATAATTGTTTCGGCACGAAAACGTTCTTTTATTTGCTCTTCAGCGAATATTTGTTTAGATAAGAGCAGTTTTCTTTCATATATTTCCTATCTTTGTCCTTAATGAGCCGGATTGTGACTCTGATTACTAGTCCTTTGATTGTTGAACGACTTTAAATAGTTTTACATCATGAATATCAGAAACATTTTTCCATCCCTGCTTGTGGGATTACTATTATGTTCAAGCCAGATGGGAGCTTTCGAACAGACAAACCACGGAGTTGTGATTCCCATCAGTCATCAAACCCAAGGCGGACCGGCATTGGTCCGGATTCAGGTAATGGGCGAAAATCTGATTCATGTATCGGCGACGCCTGAGAGCCAGTTCAATGACCGAACCAGTCTGATCATACTTAACCCTTTGAAACAAACACCTTCGCGCGTGTATCAGAACAAAGATACGGTTGTCGTTGCTACTTCACGTCTGAAAGCGTATGTACTGACCTCAACGGGTGAAGTTTGGTTTACCGATGCCCAGGGCAAAACAATTTTGCGTGAGAAGAATGGAGGCGGGAAGACGTTCCAACCAATTACTGTTGACGGAACGCATGGTTACACCATCCGTCAAGTGTTCGAATCGCCTGAAGATGAGGCGTTCTTCGGATTGGGACAGCATCAGTCCGATGAGTTCAACTACAAAGGAAAGAACGAACAGTTGTTTCAGTATAACACGAAAGTGTCGGTGCCTTTCATCGTATCCAACAAGAATTACGGCTTCCTTTTGGACAGCTATTCGCTATGTCGCTTCGGTTCGCCGGTCGATTATTCGCAGTTGAACCGTCTGTTCAAGCTTTATGACAAGAGCGGCGAGCAAGGTGCACTGACAGGCACTTATATTGCTGCTAATGGCGAAACCATTCTCCGACAGGAAGATTCCATCTATTTTGAAGATTTGAAAACGATAAAACATCTGCCACAAAACTTTGCTTTGAAAGGAGCGAAAATCATCTATGAAGGCGAATTGGAACCTTCGGCAAGCGGAGAGTTCAAGTTTATTCTTTATTATGCGGGTTATACAAAGGTATTTATCGATAATAAGCTCGTTGTCCCCGAACGGTGGCGTACGGCGTGGAATCCGAACAGTTATAAGTTCGCTGTCAATCTGACTGCCGGCAAACGTGTTCCGATTCGTATCGAATGGCTCCCTGATGGCGCTGCTTCGTATTGCGGATTGCGAGCATTGGCTCCGGTAAGTCCGGAAGAACAGAACCGACAATCGTGGTGGAGCGAGATGACACAGCAATTGGATTATTATTTTATCGCCGGCGAAAACATGGATGAAGTGATTAGCGGTTACCGTATATTGACGGGAAAAGCGCCGATCATGCCAAAATGGGCGATGGGATTTTGGCAGAGTCGCGAACGCTACAAGACTTCGACAGAGATCGTTGGTGCTTTGAAAGGGTTCCGCGACAGAAATATCCCTATTGATAATATTGTTCTTGATTGGAATTACTGGCCTGAAACGCAATGGGGAAGCCACGACTTCGACAAGACACGTTTCCCTGATCCGAAAGCGATGGTTGATTCTATCCATGCACTTCACGGACACATGATGATTTCCGTATGGCCGAAGTTCTATGTAGGTATCGAGCATTATAAAGAGTTTGACAGAAACGGTTGGATGTATCAGCAGTCGGTGAAGGATGGTTTGGTGGATTGGATCGGAAAAGGTTATCACTATTCGTTCTACGATGCTTACAGTCCCGATGCACGCAAACTCTTCTGGAAACAGATGTACAACAAACTCTATCCGTTGGGAATCGATGCCTGGTGGATGGATGCCAGTGAACCGAATGTGCGCGACTGTACGGATATGGATTATCGCAAAGCATTGTGCGGACCGACAGCCTTGGGTTCGTCAACCGAATATTTCAATGCTTATGCACTGATGAATGCTGAAGCTATTTATGACGGACAGCGCGGCGTTGACAACAACAAACGTGTCTTTTTGCTTACCCGTTCGGGATTTGCCGGATTGCAACGTTATTCAACAGCAACGTGGAGCGGTGATATCGCAACGCGTTGGGAAGATATGAAAGCACAAATCTCCGCGGGGTTGAACTTCGCCGTTAGCGGAATCCCTTACTGGACAATGGATATTGGCGGGTTCTGTGTGGAAGACCGTTATGTGGCTGCTCAACAGGAATATGATAAAAACAAGACTGAAAACAATGATTTGAAGGAATGGCGCGAACTCAACACCCGTTGGTATCAGTTCGGTGCTTTCGCCCCTCTTTACAGAGCACATGGACAATTTCCATTGCGTGAAATATGGAACATCGCTCCCGAAACGCATCCTGCTTATAAGAGCATTGCTTATTATACGAAGTTGCGCTACCGCCTGATGCCATATATTTATTCATTGGCAGGACGTGTTTATTTCAAGGATTACACGATCATGCGTCCGCTGGTGATGGATTTCGAAGGCGATGCAACGGTGAATAATATCAGTGATCAGTTTATGTTTGGTCCCGCTCTGATGGTTTCGCCAGTTTACAGATTCGGCGAGAGAACACGTGAAGTTTATTTCCCGAAAGCTGCCGGATGGTACGATTTCTATACCGGACAGTTCCGCAACGGAGGAGAGAAGTCTACTGTTGAGGCGCCTTACGAACGTATTCCGCTTTATGTGCGTGCAGGTTCAATCATCCCTGTAGGTCCTGAGATTCAGTATGTTGCAGAGAAACCTGCCGATAATATCCTTCTGTATGTTTATCGAGGCGATAATGCGGCGTTCACGCTTTATGAAGACGAGAATGTGAATTACAATTATGAGAAAGGCAAGTATGCAACGATTCCGTTTACGTATGATAATGGAACAAATACACTGACCATCGGCACTCGCAAAGGCTCATTCGCAGGAATGTTGAAATCGCGTACGTTCACGATTGTGACAGTCGACAAGAACAATCCTAAACCTTTTGATGCTGATGCTTCGGGCAAAGAGGTGAAATATAACGGCAGTCAGGTCGTCGTCACGCTATAATCGGATTGTCATCGCTTTATAGTCGGATATCCTTATGTAATAGTTGACTCTGAGTCGGAATATAAAGATTTATATAACAAGAAAGCCTCGAAAAGTTGAACTCTTCGAGGCTCTCTTATAAAGAGACTTCCTATGGAGGGAAAGCCAGTTAATTCTTTGCGATTAAAGTACCTGGATACCTTCTTCGCGAGCTTGCTCTTCACCTGAAGGAGTGATGAGTTTGTAGCCCTTGCCGTGAATGTTGATGATTTCGATTCCCGGATCTTCCTTCAACAGCTTACGCAGTTTGGTGATATAAACATCCATGCTGCGAGCATTGAAATAATTGTCGTCAACCCAGATAGTCTTCAAAGCGTAGTTACGTTCCAGAATCTCATTTGCATGAGCGCAAAGCAGACTCAACAGTTCACATTCCTTGGTGGTCAGTTTCGTTACATTATCACCAATTGTCAAGGTCTGTTTCTGTGTATCAAACAGGAACTTGCCTAACTTATAGAATGGGATATCTTTGATTTTCTTGCCTTTCACACGGCGGAGGATAGCTTCAATACGAAGCAACAGCTCTTCCATGCTGAACGGTTTTGTCAGATAATCGTCTGCACCAATCTTGAAGCCTTCTAGAATGTCTTCCTTCATAGTCTTGGCTGTAAGGAAGATAATAGGAATTTCAGGGTTGATAGAACGGATTTCTTGAGCTAATGTAAAGCCATCTTTCTTTGGCATCATAACATCCAGTACGCAAAGGTCATATTTACCTTTGGTGAAACCTTTGTAACCAGCTTCTCCATCAGAGAAGAGATCAGTTACATAACCTTTTGCCTGCAGGTATTCTCTTAAGAGCATACCCAAATTTTCGTCGTCTTCACAAAAGAAGATCTTAAGTTTTTCTTCCATAAACTAACTTTTTATAAGAGGTAAAGTAATAATAAATTTTGTTCCAACATTATCTGCACCATTTTCGGCTCTGATTGAACCTTTATGGTCTTCAACTATTTTGCGGACATAAGCGAGTCCGAGACCGAACCCTTTTACATCGTGAACATTTCCTGTAGGTACGCGGAAGAAGCGGTCGAATACTTTCTTCAGGTATTCCTTCTTGATGCCAATTCCGTTGTCTTCAATAGAAATTTGCAGTTTGCCATTCTCGTTCCAGGTGCGACACATCAGTGTGAGCGGAACGTCAGGACGACGATATTTGACAGCATTATCCAACAGATTGAACAGCACGTTGGTAATGTGCATTTCGTCTACATATATATCTGAGTTCTCAGCTTGCAAATCGATATCGATTGTCCCACCGTATTTCTCCACTTTGATGGCAAAGGTGTTTGCAACGCTTGCCAGCAGATCGTTTGCGTCAAGCTCTTTCAATTTTAATGCAGCTCTCTGGCGTTCGAACAGCGACATCTGCAAAACCTTCTCGACGAGGAAGCTTAGTCGTTTCGTTTCGTCATTGATTACACCCGAAATATGTTTGAATACATCCGGGCTTTTTGTAATATCCGAGTCTTTCAACATCTGTGCTGCCAGTGATATGGTGGAAACAGGAGTCTTCAGCTCGTGCGTCATATTGTTGATGAAGTCGTTCTTCATCTCCGAAAGTTTCTTCTGGCGGAACACAATGTATATAGTGAATACAAATGTGACCAACAAAATGATTGAGAAGAGAATTGACGGTACAATGAACGTTACAGAGTTGTTGATATAATCACCCTTTGTCGGGAAGTATAGACGCAAATAGCTCTGCTTTGAAGGCGGATCGTTCGGGAATAATACCTGAGCGCTGACATCGGATGTCGAAGGAATCTCTCCCGTCTGATAAACCGTATTCCCATCTTTGTTGATGACCGAAAAGTAGAAAGGCAGATTCAAGCCGTTGTTCAGAAATTCTGTCTTCAGATAATCATTCAGTTTCTTGAAATCCACACGTTCTTCTATCGGTTTCAGATTTGCCGTATAAAGAATGTTCAGAATCACTTCATCAATTAAACCGGTCTGGTACTGATAGCGGTGTTTCAACGTTTGCTGCAGATCCTTGGAGGTACTGACAATACTGTTTGACGATTTACCTCTGCTAAGCGATGAGATAGGAGCAATCTTGTGAGCCGAAATATTGCTTTGCATCTCAATCTGATGAACGTTACCGTTTGAATCGGTGTATTGATGAACATATTGTTCTTCGCTTACTACCTGATTCAATTCGTTTTGATTATTCTGATAGAGGTAGTTGTTAGCTTCATCGCGGCTGATGTCTTCTTCCAGATATTTGCGCGTCTCATCTAATTCCAGGTTTTTGGAAACCTGAAGAGCACATCGCTTTACTGTTTCATTAAATTGCTCGCTACTCTTTTTAAGGATGATACTGACGTATTTCACTTGTAAAAAGAGCAATCCGCCAAAGGCAAATGCCATCACCACTGCAAGCAACCAAATCGTTGACTTCCTCATATTACTCTTGTTCTCTTTTTAACAATGCAAATAACGCATGTTTTAATTTAATATTCACACAAAAAAAGTAAAAACATAGGGGTTGAATTCTTAAATAACGTTTACGATATAAACGTTCATTTGCTCTATTCCTTTTTAAATTAGTTAATTACTTCATTATTTTTGATTATGAATATTCTGTTTGTGCTTTTGTTATATAAAAACGCCCTTTACAAAGAATTTGTTGCATGAGAAGTTTAATTTCTTTTTTTGAAGCGGCTTAGTTTTAATTATTAGCTATATCTTTGTCCCTCGAAAGATAACATTGTGATGAATGAAGAGATAATGCAGATAGATGTTCGTAAGGTTTTAGCTCAGAAGGCTCCTTCTGTTGCAAAAAAAATTCCGAACTGTGTCGTAAATTATTTGATTCATACGATTCATCAGGATGAGCTGAATGAAATATTGATGCGTTATCATGATAAGGATGGCGTGGATTTTATGGAATCATTAGTTACTTATTTTGATTTGAAGCTCGTTTTGAAGGGAGAACATCATCTTGTAGCAGATGGACGATATATTTTTGCTTCCAATCATCCTTTGGGCGGTTTGGATGGAATTTGTCTTTCTGCTGTCATTGGCAAACATTTTGGAGGGCATATTCGTTATCTGGTAAATGATTTGTTGATGTATTTGCCTAATTTGAAGTCGATATTCGTTCCTGTCAATAAACATGGTGCTCAAGACCGGAGCAGTGCTCAATTGATGGAACAGGCATATGCATCAGATAACCAGATTGTCACATTCCCTGCAGGGTTATGCTCACGAAGACATCATGGTGTTGTAAAAGATTTAGAATGGAAAAAGTCGTTTATCCAAAAAGCCGTGGAATATCAACGTGATGTTGTTCCGGTTTATTTTGAAGGAATTAATTCGAATTTTTTCTATCGTTTTGCAAATATCCGGAAGGCTCTCGGAATAAAGATGAATTATGAAATGATATATTTGCCGGACGAAATGTTTCGAAACAAACATAAATCATTTCATATCTATTTTGGAGAACCTGTTCCGTGGTGCACTTTTGATGAGAGTAAGAAGCCGCTGGAATGGGCCGAATGGATAAAGGCGAAAGTGTATAATCTGAAAGAACAATAATAAATATATGCAAGAGATTATTCAACCGGTTGACGTTGTCCTTCTAAAGTCGGAGTTGACGAAAGAGAAGAAACTCAGAAGGACAAACAAGTCAAACAATGAAATATATATAGTGTCAGCGCACGACTCACCTCATGTGATGCAGGAGATTGGGCGACTACGTGAGATCGCATTTCGTTATTATGGAGGAGGTACAGGTCTGTCGGTGGATATTGATAAGTATGATACGATGGAGGATGCTTATCGACAATTGATTGTATGGAGTCCGACGGAAGAAAAGATATTGGGCGGCTATAGATTTTTGTGCGGTTCGGATGTGAAGTTCGATGAAGCAGGAAAACCAATTCTGGCAACATCGCCTTTGTTTAATTTCTCAGAGAAGTTTATCAAGGAGTATCTTCCATATACAGTTGAACTGGGACGCTCGTTCGTGACGCTTGAATATGAATCGACACGCGCTTCATCAAAAGGTTTGTTCGTACTGGATAACTTGTGGGATGGATTAGGCGCATTGTCGGTGATTGATCCTCGCTTGCAATATTATTTTGGGAAGGTGACCATGTATAATACTTACAATCCTGAAGCAAGAAATATGATTCTCTATTTTCTGACTAAACATTTTCCGGATCCTGAGAAGCTGATTACGCCAATTATTCCACTGGAAACGAATACGGATGTCGACAAGATGAAAGCTCTTTTCAAGTATGATTCTTTCAAAGAAAATTATAGAGTATTGAATCAGGAAGTCAGGAAGTTTGGAATCAATGTTCCACCGTTGGTTAATGCTTATATGAGTCTTTCTCCCAAAATGCGCGTTTTCGGTACAGCAATCAATAATGGATTTGGAAAAGTGGAAGAGACGGGCATATTGATTGCTATTGACGAGATTTTGGAAGAAAAGAAAAAAAGACATATCGAAACTTTCCTCCAAGAAGAGGGTCAATTTTTGGATTTGATTCGAAAGGTTGAAGAGTAGGACTTTAAACTTTTATTCATTTCCTTTCTGCCGTTTCCATTCTTGGGCGAGCGTGTCCAATTGTTGATGCCATTCGCTTCCAAAGCGTCGGATAAGCGGTTCTTTAAGAAACTGATAAAGCGGTACATTTGTTTTTTTGCCAAGCAATTCTGCTGCTTTGCATATCTTCCAGCGATTATAGTTTACTGCTGAAAAAGTATCGTAGTCAGTTATTCGGATTGGATACAAATGGCAGGATATAGGTTTGCGAAAAGATATTTTCTTGTCGAAATAAGCTTTTTCAAGAGCGCACTTACAAGTGCCGTCTTTATCATAGCATGTAAATACACAGTTTTTGTTATCAACGATTGAAGTCACAATTTCTCCTTCGATATCAATATAGGCAACTCCCTGTTTTTTGATGATCTCTTGTGCTTTTGGAGAAAGATCGTCCCATACAGTAGGTAATGCTTTTTCTAGTTCTGCTATTTCATTTTTTTTGAGTGGTGCACCTGAATCGCCTTCAATGCAGCAAGCTCCCTTGCAGCAAGAAAGATCACATACGAACTGACTCTCTACAACATCGAGGCTAACGAGTGTTTTGTCGATTTGAAACATGGGCATAGATATATGGAATAAAAATGGACAACTGAAATGCAGCTTTAAAGAATCTCTTCAACTGATTTCAGTTGCCCACGGTTTATAGATGATAAATGATTACTTGATTAATGCGTGTCCAGTCATTTCTTTTGGCTGTTCCAGACCCATAATATGAAGGATGGATGGAGCTACGTCGGCTAAAATACCATTTTCAACTTTGGCATCTTTGTTCTTTGTAACATATACAAATGGAACAGGATTCAAAGAGTGTGCCGTGTTTGGCGTGCCATCTTCATTCGTTGCGTGATCGGCATTTCCGTGGTCGGCAATGATAATCACTTCATAGTCGTTGGCTTTTGCAGCTTCGACAGTGTCTTTCAAACAGGCGTCGATAGTAACGACTGCTTTCTCAATAGCAGCGTAAACGCCCGTATGACCAACCATATCACCATTGGCATAGTTGCAAACAATGAAGTCGTACTTCTTTGTATTGATGGCTTCAACCAGTTTGTCTTTTACTTCGAACGCACTCATTTCCGGTTTCAAATCGTAGGTGGCAACCTTTGGAGAAGGAACCAGAATACGATCTTCGCCTACGTATGGAGCTTCGCGACCGCCGTTGAAGAAAAATGTGACGTGTGCATATTTCTCTGTTTCAGCAATATGAAGCTGTGCTTTGCCTTTCGATGAAAGATATTCGCCCAGAGTATTGTCTACGTTCTCTTTGTCGAAAAGAATGTGCAGACCTTTAAAGTTGGCATCATAAGGAGTCATACAGAAATATTGCAGATTCGGAATGGTGTGCATTCCTTCTTCCGGCATATCCTGTTGTGTCAGAACTACAGTAAGCTCTTTAGCACGGTCGTTGCGGAAGTTGAAGAAGATAATCACATCGCCTTCTTCGATTGTAGCAACCGGTTTGCCATTTTCAACATGTACAATAGGTTTGATGAACTCATCCGTTACGCCGTCAGCATAAGATTCTTCCATGGCTTTCACCATGTTCTCTGATTCTTTGCCTTTGCCGTTTACAAGCAGTTCATAAGCTTCCTTGATACGGTTCCAACGTTTATCGCGATCCATGGCATAATAACGACCAATGATTGAGGCAATCTTGCCACCTGTAGTTTTTAGATGATTCTCCAGTTGTTCAATAAAGCCGACGCCGCTCTTCGGATCGGTATCACGGCCATCCATGAAGCAGTGAACATAAGCTTTATGAATACCATATTCTTTTGCGATATCATTAAGTTTCAACAGATGTTCCAATGAACTGTGAACCCCTCCGTTAGAAACAAGACCCATAAAATGGATTTGTTTGTTGTTCTCTTTAGCATAACTGTAGGCACGGATGATTTCCGGATTCTTCAGTATTGAATTGTCTCGGCATGCGCGATTGATTTTTACCAAATCCTGATAAACAACGCGACCTGCACCGATATTCAAGTGTCCAACCTCTGAATTGCCCATTTGCCCGTCAGGTAAACCAACGTTTTCGCCTGAAGCCTGGAGTTGTGAGTTTGGATATGTTTTTAACAGATTATCCCAATATGGAGTAGGGGTGCAGAAGATGACATCATCTTTTTTGTGATCTCCGATTCCCCATCCGTCGCAGATAAGTAAAATTGCTTTCTTGCTCATGATTATATTATTTATGATTTTGTTGTCTCTAATTTTGGAGCAAAGATAAGCATTTTCTCTGTATTATGTTTGTGGTTAAAGTACTACTTTTGCAATATGATAGAAAAGAAGATACACGATTCTGATTTAGGCGATATAAAAGTGCGAATAAGCACACGCGCTGTACATATTCGATTGCAAGTATCTAAAGGAACTGTGATTGCTACATTGCCTTCGGGTGTAAGTATTAATCGACTACTTGATTTTATTCAGTTGAATAAGGAAAAACTGCGTGCTTCGCTTGCCAAATATCCGGTTCAACCTTTGATAACAGAGGCAACGGTATTGGAAACAGCTTCTTTCAAACTACATGTGTTTTGTACGGATCGTGAGAATTTTTATATGCGTTTGGAGCAGAAAGTGTTGAATATTGCTTGTCCTGCGGAAACGGATTTTACGGATAGTCGTGTGCAAACGCTTCTGAAAGAATGGATTGAGAAAGCTTTGCGTCATGAGGCCGTCCGTCTTCTTCCCAAAAGATTGCAAGAACTGGCTTCCTTGAATCATTTTACTTTCTCGTCTGTGAAGATTAACAAAAGCGGAACGCATTGGGGAAGCTGTACGGCTCGCAAAAGCATAAATCTTTCGCTTTCATTAATGATATTGCCTTGGCATTTGATTGATTATGTGCTTCTTCATGAATTATGCCATACAGTCGAGATGAATCATGGTCCGCGTTTTTGGAAACTTCTCGATAGCGTGACTCATGGGCAGGCGCAAGACTTGCGGCGCGAGATGAAACAGTATCATACGTTTTGAACGCGGAAAATTTAAACTTTAAATGTCTATTGTTTCCAGAATCCTGGAATAATCAGCGTGACAACTGTGAATATTTCCAGACGTCCGATCATCATCAAGAAGGAGAGAACCCATTTGCTAAGATCCGGGAGTGCAGAGAAGTTGCCAGCCGGTCCGACACTTCCCAATCCGGGTCCGACATTTCCCATTGCTGTAAATGCAGAACCAATCGATTCTTCAAAACCTACTCCGTCGAGCATCAGAATCAAACATCCCGTAACAACCAATGCCAGATAGATGAAGGCAAACGACAAGACGCGATAAACAACCTCGCCCGCTAATACATGTCCATTAACACGAACAGGAACGACAGCATGAGGATGCGTCCTTTTCTTGAATTCATTGAACAGATTTTTGGTTAGAATCATGAATCGTCCCATCTTAAGTCCTCCGCAAGTAGAACCGGCGCAACCGCAGATCAGCATCAGAATAATGGCAATATTCCAGAAGAACGGTCCCCAAGGAATGTAGTCGGCCGTCGCAAATCCGGTAGTAGAAATTAAAGAGGCCACTTGGAATGAAGCCAGACGGAACGCCTGCCCGAAGTCGGGAATGATGTCATTTATCATCAGATATCCTGTGACCAGAAGCATTGTACCGATTGTGAAGACGTAGAACCAAATGGTTTCTTCGTCTTTCAGTAGTTTGCCAAATTTACCGTTGAAGAGAAAGTATATCAAACTCATGTTGGTTGCACCGACACACATGAATATCGTGATTACATAATCTATATAAGGCGAATTCCAGTAGGCAATACTGGAGTTTTTTGTAGAGTAACCTCCGGTCGACATCGTTGTCATCGCCTGATTGACAGCATCGAAAAGATTCATCGGCCCTGCCCAGAGAAGAAGTGTTAATACAATGGTGAGGAATACATAAATATACCATAAACGCTTGGCAACCTGTGCAATTCGGGGCAAGAACCGTTCATGAATGATTCCGGGCGTTTCTGCATCGAACATCATAATCGCACCACCGCCCAATGCAGGCAATAAAGCGACAGTGAATACAATCATTCCCATTCCGCCTTGCCATTGTGTCAAACTTCTCCAAAACAGAATACTGTTGGGTAATGCTTCTACATTTGTTAATATGGAGGATCCTGTTGTTGTGAAACCGGACATGGTTTCGAAGAATGCATCTGTTATGGACGGAACATATCCTCCGAGGTAAAAGGGAAGCATTCCCAATAATGAAACAAAAATCCAAGTGAGTGTAACGATAAGCATTCCTTCTCGGCGTCCTACATTGAATTCGTTAGCTTTAAAACCAATTCCGTAGCATAACAGACCGCAACCCAGCATGATTGCACTCGACAATAATAAGGGCGTCAATCCATTTCCACCATCAAAAAAAGCTATGGCAACAGCCAGAAACATGAATATTGTTTCCAGGATGAACATCATCCCTAATATTTTGATTATGAAACGTATATTTAACATAATTACGATGGTTCACATATTAATTAAAGAAGTCTTCCAACTTATGCATGGCTGTATCTAAACAGAACACAACTACATGATCGTAAGCTTGAATCTGAGTATCACCTTTAATCATCATCGGCTTTCCGTCGCGAATCATGCCACCTAATGTCATGTCTTTAGGTAATTTCAAGTCTTTTACTTCTTTGCGTGTAATTTTTGAATCCGGGCGGGCTACCAGTTCGGCAACATCGGCGTTGGCAAATGCCAGACATTTGACGTTGGAAACGTCGGCATCCAATAGGAACTGGTAAATATTGCTGGCAGCAATTAGTTTTTTGTTGATGACAGAACCGATATCCATACTTTCAGCCAAAGGTATATAATCAATGTTTTCAATCTTGGAAATCGTTTTGAAAACACCTAGACGTTTGGCAGCCAGACAGGCCAGAATATTTGTACTTGAGTTTTCTGTCAGCGCAATGAATGCCTGGGCATCTTGTATCCCTTCCTGCATTAACAGATCGGTATCACGGCCATCGCCATTGATGATCAATACATTACCGGGTACAGCTTCAGCAATACGATGACTTTTTTCTTTATCTTTCTCGATGACTTTAACTCTGATATTGCTTGGCAGATATTGGCATGTTCGTATAGCGATGCGGCTTCCTCCCATGATAATCACTTTTTTAACTTCGGGATCAATCTTTCCGGCTTGTATCCGGACATCCTCAATATGATCCTTGGTTGTCGTGAAAAACAGAATATCACCCGATTCGATATGATCGCTACCACGTGGGATGATTGTTTCGTTTTGTCGTTTGATGGCTACAATATGATAGAGTTTCTGTTCGTTCAGCAATTCGGAAAGCTGTTTGTTGAGCAGTGTGGAATTGTTGCGTACTTTAACACCAATCAATATGAGTGCACCGCCGAACAGTTCCCAATATTGTCGGGTCCATGGTCGTTTAACGGCGGTTACAATTTCTTTTGCCGCGAGCATTTCTGGATAAATCATCGAGTTGATGCCCATTTTCTCGAACAGTTCCTTGTTTTTGGGTAACAGATATTCGTAGTTATTGATTCGCGCCACCGTTTTGTGCGCTCCGAGTTTGGAGGCCAGAATACTGGAGGCAATATTCGTTGTCTCTTCGGGTGTGACGCTAACAAAAAGGTCTGTTTTGCGAATTCCCGCTTCTTCCAAGTCGCGTATAGATGTAGGGTTGCCAACCATTGGTAGCACTTCCATGCTCGAGTTCGTAAAATTCAAGCGTTCTTCATTAGGATCCATCAGAATAATATCTTGTTTCTCCTGTGAAAGCATTTTTGCTAAATGCGTGCCTACTTCGCCGGCTCCGGCAATAATAATCTTCATACTTTAATAATTGACAATTGACAATTATGATTGGTTCTCAATGCTTCTTTCTCTTCACGTAACTTTTCAGCAATGCTTTCGGCATCCATCTTGCAAAGATGCATCTGCTCTTGTACAGTCCCGTGTCCGATGAATTCATCCGGAACACCAAGTCTGGTTACGTGTACATTATATTCATGATCTGACATGAATTCGAGTACAGCACTTCCCAATCCTCCTTTGATTACTCCGTTCTCAAGGGTGATTATGCGTTTGAATGTGCGTGCTACTTCATGTAGAATATCTTCATCTATCGGTTTGAGAAAGATCATGTCGTAATGTGCTACCGATATTCCTTCCTGTTCAACTTCACGGATGGCTTTTGTAGCTTCGTTGCCTATAGGACCAAGAGTCAGAATAGCCACATCTGTTCCGCTGTGTATCTTTTTCCCTTTTCCGATAGGTATTTCATGCATTTCGTTGCGCCATTGTGCCATTTCGCCTTTTCCTCGTGGATAACGGATGATGAACGGACCCTGTTCTTGCTTGTAACCTGTATACATCAGATTCCGTAAGTCCCATTCATTCAGCGGAGAGGAAATAATCAGGTTCGGTATCGGACGGAAGTATGCCAGGTCAAATACGCCTTGATGTGTTTGTCCGTCTTCGCCGACCAATCCAGCGCGATCGAGACAAATCACCATGTGCAGTTTCTGCATCGCAACATCGTGGATGACCATGTCATAAGCACGTTGCATGAATGATGAGTAAATGTTGCAGAAGGGAATCATTCCTTCTTTGGCCAGTCCCGCGGAGAAGGTCACTGAATGTCCTTCGGCAATCCCTACATCGAAGGCTCTTTTTGGAAAAGCTTTCATCATATAGGTCATCGAGCAACCGGTAGGCATTGCCGGTGTGATTCCGACGATGCGTTGGTCTTTTTCGGCCAGTTCTACAAGTGTATGCCCAAAGACATCTTGATATTTTTGGGGTTCGTTCAGTGTATGAACAATAATGCGTTCGCCCGTCTCTTTATTGAAAAGTCCGGGTGCATGCCATTCTGTTGCAAATTCTTCGGCAGGTTTGTATCCTTTACCTTTGATTGTCTTTATGTGAAGCAACTTTGGCCCTTGCAGATCCTTGATGTCGTTGAGAACTTTGATCAGGTATGTGACGTCGTGTCCGTCTACCGGACCAAAGTATCTGATACTGAATCCTTCGAAGAAATTGTGTTGCTTCGTCAACAATGCTTTGAGGCTGTTGTTGAAGCGTAGAATATTCTCTCTGCGATTGTTATTGATGATATTCATCTTACGCAGTCCTCGATAGAGGTCATATCGCATCTTGTTGTAAGTCTGACTCGTTGTGATATCCACAAGATATTGGCTTAATCCGCCAACGGGCTGATCAATAGCCATATCATTATCGTTGAGGATGATCAGCAAGTTGTTGGCATTAGCGGCGGCATTGTTGAGTCCTTCAAAAGCCAAACCGCCTGTCATGGCTCCATCGCCGATAACGGCAATGACGTGGCGCTTTTCGTTTTTAAGTTCGGATGCTACCGACATGCCCATGGCCGCCGAGATAGAATTGGAAGCATGTCCTGCAATGAATGCGTCGTATGGGCTTTCTGCTGGATTGGGAAAACCACTGATGCCATTCAATTGGCGCAGTGTGTGAAAAGACTCTCGTCTTCCGGTCAGTATTTTGTGTGCATAAGCTTGATGTCCAACGTCCCAAACAATCTTGTCGTAAGGCGTATTGAATACATAATGGAGCGCAACCGTTAATTCGACTGTTCCTAAGCTTGAGCCTAGATGTCCCGGGTTGTGAGAGAGTACATCTATAATATAATCACGCAATTCCGTACATACTTCTCCCAGTTTATCCGGATCCAGCTTTCGCAAATCGTCCGGATAATTGATTGAGCCTAATATGTTCTCATCCTTGCATTCTGACATTGCTGTTAAAATTTTGCGGCAAATGTAAAGAAATAATGGGAGAAAAAATAGTTTTCTCTCTTCATTCTTTACTTAAATGAAAAAATGATATTTCATCTTTATTTTTTGGCAGAATCTGATTCCGATGATTAGCGGATGGCAATCTTACGAACGGTGTCGCCGATACGTACGATATAATAGCCTTTGGCAATATCAACGGTATATTCACATGTTGATTGTTTAATAATGATTTCTTTCACTCTGATTCCTACAACGCTGTAAATCTCTAATTTGCTGCCAATAGGAGCGTTTTCAACCAGAATCTTGTTGTCGTAAGCTGTTATCTCGATAGTATTAGGGTCTTTGTCTTTGACAGAGAATACGCTTTCGTACGCCTGATGTGCAGCGACTTCAAGCGGACAAGCAACTCCCAAAGAGAGTATGAGTATGATCAGATATACTATTTTCATCTTCCAAACCCTAATTTCCTACAAAGGTAGAAATGTTTTCTGAATATTGGCGTTAATTATTCGTTTTTTTATTGTAGGCCATAAATTTGATGCTTGGGAAAATGTTAAATAATTCATTCGAATGCGCGAACCTTTTCATTCGAATAAAAAAAAATTTCATTCGAATGAAATGACTTTCGCTTCCGAATGAATTGGAATTTACATTCGGATGTTTTTTACGGAATGAGCGGAAATACCAATCCTTCGTTGGCAAGGATTGTTTCAGGGAAAATAGTGTCGGCTTCCTGTTTGAGTATGGAGCAGTCTTCGTACCGTGCAGAATAATGACCGATCATAAGCTTCTTGACATGAGCGTCTCGTGCAATCGTGGCAGCTTGGCACGCTGTCGAATGGAAAGTCTCTTTTGCACGTGCCTCGTCGCTTTCAGCAAAAGTAGCTTCGTGATACAGCAGATCAACGCCTTCTATAATAGGAATGATGCTAGGGTTGTAGGCTGTGTCAGAGCAGAATGCATAGCGCTTGGGAGGCTCGGCCGGACGTGTAAGCCAGGAATTGGGAATAGTTTCGCCTTCGGGTGTTATATAGTCTTTTCCTTGTTTGATATCTTTCATCCATTTTATGGGCACCTGATAGAAATCGGTCATCTCGCGGATGATATGCGGCTCCTTCGGCTTTTCTGAAAACAGATAGCCGCAAGTAGGGATGCGATGTTTCAAAGGAATGGAATAAACAGATAATGAGCGGTCTTCCATCACAAGGGAATGTACGGTTGTATCGACAGGTTCGAAGATGACTTTAAACTCAAGTCCACGGCAGAATTCCGTGAGTACACAATTTAGAAAGGTTGAAAGTTCTTTGGGTCCGTGAATCACCAGATCGCCGGTGCGCCCCAACATGCCCAATGTAGAGATCAATCCAGGTAATCCGAAACAGTGATCACCGTGCAGGTGCGTAATAAAAATATGTCCCAAACGATTGAATCTGATTCGCAGATTGCGCATCTGAACCTGTGTACCTTCGCCACAATCAATCATATACTGTTTGTCTCGTAAATCGATAACTTGTGATGTAGCTAAATGTCGGGTTGTCGGCAGCGCTGATCCGCATCCCAAAACGTGTATGTTAAAATCTCCCATTGTGCCTATCTTCGCATTTCGAGTGCAAAGATAATACAAAAGGGCTGGTTTACTGTGAAAAATAACAAAAAATGGGGTAAACTTATTCGCTGATATATGAAGATTGAGTACATTTGTTTGCTGTCTCGTGATTAGGAGACTCTATCACAAGAAAGACTTAAAAATAATTCATTAAGCCTTGTTGGCTTTCTTTTTTGTTTAAAACGGTTAAAATGTAGAAACGGCTAAGTGTGAGCTCCGCCGTTTCTTTTTTTTGTCTTTATCTGTTAGTAGGTGTGTCCTTTTGGATTTTCTATTTCTTCTTTAGTTATTTTCTTCAAGTCGAGTGCACGCCATGCATAGAAAATGTAAGCCAATACAAATGGAATCAATATCGAAACGATGCTCATCACCTTCAATGTAAACGGACTTGAACTGCTGTTCTGTATTGTCAATGAGCTTTGAAGATCGGCAACAGATGGATAATAAGCTGTGTTGTTCCAACCGGCGCAAAGCAAAAGTGCCAGAACAACAAGAACAGTTCCTGTGCCACCGTACCAGATGCCTTTGTTCCATTTTGAAGTCTTGATGGTTCGACCAATGGCATAAAGAACCAGTACAACACCAATCAACAGTATTCCCAATACAACAGGCATCGCTAACAGGTTGTGAAGATATTTGTAGGGTTCCATAAATATTTCACCTGTCTGCGGATTATAAGCAAAACCTGTCTGCAAAACGGTATGAATGAGGAATATTAGGAAGAAAACCAAGAACAGAACCGAGTTTACAATAAGCTGTAACTGAGCGCGGAACTGAATCTCCTCGTCATCAATATTGTTGAAGAAATAGAGCAGTGCCAGAACGCGCGAAAGGAAAAATACAGCCAGTCCGAGGCAAACGTTCCAAACAACGAATGCTGCTTCTAACCCGTGCCATGGATTTGCCCACGCAGAGATGACCGGTGCAGCGATATCCGTCAGTTGCGCTTTGTTCACCGTGAATTCTGCTCCGTTGAAGAATGTGCCTACGGCCGTTCCGATCAGTACCGGAGCTAAAATACCATTGATCATCAGAAATATCTGATAGGTCTTTTTGCCCAACAGATTACCTTTCTTCGATTGATATTCATAGGATACGGCTTGCAGTACGAAGCAAAGCAGAATCAATATCCAAACCCAGTATGCGCCACCGAAACTGGTGGAGTAGAAGAGTGGAAATGATGCAAAGAATGCACCGCCGAAGGTGACCAGGGTTGTGAATGTGAATTCCCATTTGCGACCGGTCGAATTGATAATCATCTTTTGTTGGGCTTCTGTTTTGCCCAAGCTGAATACTAAAGTCTGTCCGCCTTGTACAAACATCAGGAAGACCAACAGCGCTCCGAGTAATGATACCAGGAACCACCAGTATTGTTGTAATAATATATATGTAGACTCCATGTTTTTTATGTATTATATTAATATGTATGGTTTATTGTTGTTTATCATCGATGTCCGGACCTTTCTTGATGGCTTTCACCATGATTCCTATTTCTGCAATCAGCAGGATGGTGAACAACACCAGGAATACAAAGAATGTGATTTGAACCGACGACGTAGCCAGTTTTGAAATGGAAGCTCCTGTTGGTAGAATATCTTGAATAGCCCATGGTTGGCGTCCCACTTCGGCAACGATCCAACCTGCCTGACTTGCAATGTAAGCCAATGGAATAGTCCATAAGAAGATCCATTGTAACCAGCGTGCATCTGCGAATTTTTCTCTTTTGCTCCAGATGATTCCGATGATGAATAGAAGAATGAAGTAAGCACCGAGGATGACCATGATTCGGAACGAATAGAAGGTGAGTCCAACAGGTGGAATCAGATCTGTAGGATTTTTAATGTAACCATAACCGAAGTAGGCAAAATTTTCGTCCAACTGTGCGCGTGCTTGTAGTGCTGCTGCTTCATTTTTATCTTTGACTGCCTGGCGATAATCGGCAAGAGCTTTGATGGCCAATTGACCTTTGGCAATCTTTTCGGTCGCAGGCAAGGCCGTTGTTCCTTCATTAGTTGTATAATTACCTTCAATGAGGTCGGCAATTCCAGGAACATACGCATTTCCGTCGCGTTCGGCTAAAAAAGATAGCATTTTAGGTATCTGAATGTTGAAGAGGAACGGATTGGCGCTGTCATTATAACTTTCTTTGGCTGGATTAAGAATGCCAACGGCTACGAGTCCGACTCCATTGTCTCCTTTATAGAGCCCTTCCATGGCTGCCAGTTTCATAGGTTGCTTCTGTGCTACCTGATAAGCAGAACCGTCGCCTGTCCAAGCACTCAACAATGCTGCAACCAAACCAACAATGGCACTGACTTTGATGCTTTCGAGCGCAAACTGGCGTGATCTTTTCTTTAATAAATACCAACTGCTGATGCCGACAACGAATACTGCGCCGACTATCCAACCAGAGAGTACAGTATGAAAAAATTTGTTTATGGCAACAGGCGAAAGAGCTACGTCCCAAAAGTTGAACATCTCATTTCGCACTGTGTCTGGATTGAAATGCATACCTGCCGGATATTGCATCCAAGCATTGGCAATCAATATCCATAATGCCGAAATGGTGGCACCAGCGATCGTTAGCCATGTTGAAGTGAGATGAAATCGTTTGCTTACTTTTTCCCAACCAAAGAACATGACGGCGATGAATGTTGCCTCCATAAAGAATGCCAGAATTCCTTCGATGGCCAGCGGCGCACCGAAAATATCGCCGACAAACCAGCTGTAATTTGACCAGTTCGTCCCGAATTCAAACTCCAGGATTAGTCCGGTGGCGACGCCGATGGCAAAGTTGATGCCGAAAAGTTTCATCCAGTACTTTGCCGTACGTTTCCAAAACTCGTTTCCGGTCTTGTAATAGATGGTTTCCATGATGGCTTGAATAAAGCCTAATCCCAATGTGAGGGGCACGAATAACCAATGATAGATGGCGGTGAGGGCGAACTGCGCTCTCGACCAGTCGATTAATGATGTGTCAATACTTGTAATCATCATGTTACTATTTTAAGGATTTATTGCTCGTTGCACTAATTCGGATGAAACATATTCTTCTTTGGCTTCATTACTCCCATATTTCTTCAGAAAATTAGGAAAGAAGAACAATTTGAGAATAAAGAAAATGATGAACAACTTTATTAAAATTATAATCCATAAGGTTTTACCAATCTTCATCTTTTGGAATCCCTCGAGATAAAAATGATAAATGCGCATGCAGATATTTCCATTGTTCATATGATGTAAAATAGCAAATTACAAACATTATTAGTTTATTTTTCAAATATACGAATTTATTATGGAATTCTTACCACCAAATGAATAGAAATTATTTATGGTTATATAGCTTTTGTTTATTCGCCCTGTTAAAAAAAGATATTTTATCGAGAAACCTGGCTAGTGAGTTTGCAAATAAAAGCGCTTTTCCTATATTTGCATCAATTTGTGTCTATATGAAAATATGATGGCGCAAACAAATTTTTTATTATAAGCTATAATCTATAAAAAGTAATTTACTATGTCTAACATTTCAAGAAGATCTTTCCTCCAAAGAGGAGCAGCTGCTGCTGCAGTATTTTCTATCGTTCCGGGATCAATCCTTGGTAAGAGCCATGGATATGTTGCTCCCACGGACAAGTTGAATATCGCCGGTGTCGGCATTGGTGGTATGGGTAATTCTAACCTGAAGAACATGGAAAAAACAGAAAATATCGTAGCATTGTGCGATATCGACTGGAAGTATGCTAAGAAGGTTTTCGATCGTCATCCAGAATCCAAGAAATATTGGGACTATCGTAAGATGTTTGATGAAATGGGCAAATCGATTGATGCCGTATTGTGCGCAACAGCCGATCATACACATGCCATCATTACATCTGATGCAATGACTCTTGGCAAACACGTTTATACCCAGAAACCTTTGACACACTCTGTATATGAAGCACGTCTGCTTCGTACGTTGGCAAAGAAATATAATGTGGCAACCCAAATGGGTAATCAGGGCTCATCAGCAACTGATACCGACTTGGTATGCGAATGGATTTGGAACGGTGAGATTGGCGAAGTCACAAGAGTTGACTGCTGCACAAACCGTCCTATCTGGCCACAAGGTCTGAATGCTCCTGAGAAAGTAGACAAGATCCCGTCAACATTGAATTGGGATTTGTTTACAGGCCCTGCAAAAATGCATCCTTACAATGCCATCTATCACCCATGGAACTGGCGCGGATGGTGGGATTATGGAACAGGTGCTCTCGGTGATATGGCTTGCCATATTATTCAGCCTGTAACAGCTTCATTGAAATTAGGTTATCCTTCAAGAGTTGAAGCATCATCTACATTGTTGCTTGCAGACTGCGCACCAAATGCACAGCATGTAAAATATGTATTCCCGGCTCGTGAAAACATGCCGAAGGTTGCATTCCCAGAAGTAGAAGTTCATTGGTATGATGGTGGTATGATGCCTGATCGTCCAGCAGGATTCCCTGAAGGAATGGATCTGATGCGTGAAGGTGGTGGTACATGTATCTTCCACGGAACAAAGGACACTTTGATCTGCGGTTGCTACGGACAACATCCATGGTTGATCTCCGGTCGTGTTCCGAATGCACCGAAGATGTGCCGTCGAGTAGAAAATGCAATGGGTGGCGGTCACGAACAAGACTGGATCCGGGCTTGCAAGGAAAGTCCTGAGAATCGTGTTCAGACAAAGTCAAACTTCGCTGTATCAGGTTTACTGACAGAAATGGTTGACATGGGTGTTCTTGCAGTTCGTCTGCAGACGCTGAACAAAGAATTGTTGTGGGATGGTCCTAACATGCAGTTCACAAATATCAAAGACGACGAAGTTATCAAGATCTTGAAGAAAGACGATTTCAAGGTTGTCGATGGCGATCCTAAGTTTAATAAGATTTGGAATGATCCTATTCCTGCAAAACAATTTGCACAGGAATTGATCAAACATAATTATCGCGCTGGTTGGAAGTTAGTTGATATGCCTGAATAATGTTTTAAACAAATTAGTAAAATGAAAAAGACAGTATTTTTTTTGAGTGCTGCTGCTATGGTTTGCTTGATGGCATCTTGCGGCGGTAAAAAGGCAGACGATTCAGCCAAAGCAGCTGCTGCTGATACAGTTGCTGCTCCTGCAGCTGTTCCTGAGTACAAACTCATGGATAGTCTTCCATTGACTGATATGTCTAAATTTAAGAAAGACAAAGATGGCAAGATTGCTATTTTTGATGGCAAAACGCTTGAAGGTTGGAGAGGTTATGACCGCGCTGACGTTCCTGCAGCTTGGGTAGTTGATAATGGTGCAATCCATATCAAAGGTTCAGGTCAGGGTGAAGCTGGTGCTAAAGATGGCGGTGATTTGCTTTTCGCTCACAAGTTCAAAGATTTCGAACTCGAATTTGAATGGAAGGTCGACAAAGGTTCTAATTCCGGCGTATTTATTTTGGTTCAGGAAGTAGAAGGACAACCTTCTTATATCTCTGCTCCGGAATATCAGGTTTTGGATAATGTAAACCATCCAGATGCAAAGTTGGGTAAAGATGGCGATCGTCAATCTGCTTCTTTGTATGATATGATCCCTGCTAAACCACAGAACTCTAAACCGTTCGGACAGTGGAACAAGGGTAAGATCATGTGCTATAAGGGAACTGTTGTTTACTCACAGAATGGACAGAACGTTGTTGAGTATCATTTGTGGACACAACAATGGAAAGAATTGCTTGATGCCAGCAAGTTCAGCAAAGACAAATGGCCGTTGGCTTATGAGTTGTTGATGAATTGCGGTGGTCCTAACCACGAAGGCTTTATCGCTTTGCAAGATCATGGTGATAATGTTTGGTATCGCAACATCACTGTAAAGGAACTTGATTAATTGAGTTTTCATATAGATTTTTAAAACCTCGGCAAGTGTCGCTTGCCGAGGTTTTTTATTGGCAAATAAAAAGAGGCATCATCACGACGCCTCTTAAATTAAAAACTAACTGATAGAAATAAAAGTGTGTATAAAGGTTTATTTAATCTTTTGATTTGTAGTTAAGTTCTACAGTTTTGTCCCCGCCTTGTGTCTGATAATGCAACGTTAGTTTTACTATCTTACCGTTCGTCTTGGGGAGTCTGTCGAGTTTGAACGAAACGACACTTGACAGTTCACGGGAAATCATGTCGTCGTTTGCATTATGGCGGAATTCCAATTCATAAGGATCACTGCTTCCTGTTTTGTGAATCAAGTTCAGAAAGTGTTTCTTGTATCCTCCAAATCCAGTAATGAAATCAATATTCAGATATCCGTCCTCAATCCAAACTCCGTTCTTCGACCATGCGCTGTAGGCATTTAATCTTATCGGGTCCTTTCCATAGATAGAATCGTTTTTAGCTCCTAAGTCGTCTGCTATGCTTTTGGTCAGAACTGAATCCATTCGTACAATCTGTGCCGCATGGCTGTATCCGCTTATTGCATCGCTGAGTAGCGTGAAGTATGCAATTGCACGGCGTTCTTTCAGATTGGAAGGAACGTAGGAGTTGACCGGCATAAGTGTTGTACTATCGTCCAATTGCAAATAATAAGAGTTGTCGCTTAGAGGCTTGATAGTTACAATGCCGACTGACATTTTATCCAACGAATAACCATCGTCGTCTCCCAGGCATGCAAAAAAACTAAGGGAGCATAATATGATCCCAAACATCAACATTAAATTTTTCATCCTTTTCATATTATCTTCGATTTTAATATTATCTACTTGTTAGATGCATATTTCAACCGAAACGCTGCATAATCAGGATTGTAAAGAATGTTAAATGTTTAAAGAGTTGTAGATGAGGGTTGCGGCACGGTCAGAGGCACCTGCTTTTCCCAATATGCGGATTATATGATCGTATTCGTTCAGCATGTGGTTGCGATAATCAGTATCATGAAGGATCCGTTCCAGTTCTTCATGAATTTGGTCTTTTGAAAAACGTCTGCCAAATAATTCCTGTACGATTGTTTTTTGCCCGATGAGGTTGACTAGCGAAATATAAGGAATGTGGAAGAAATGTTTGAATACGAAAGAGGCTATTCTCCCAAGAATGACATAATAGCAAACGACCTGTGGCACACGCAGTAAGGCCGTTTCCAAGGTCGCTGTACCGGATGTTACCAAAGCAGCTGTGCTATGTTGCAGCAATTGATATGTTTTGCCAAAAACTATTTTGATTTTACTGTTGCCTGTATATATTTCATAGTCTTTTGTCTCCAGTCCGGGCGCTCCAGCAATAATCGTTTGCATTTCCGGATAGCAACCTGCCACTTCGAGCATCGTTGGCAAATTGTCCTTTAGTTCCTGTTTGCGGCTTCCGGCAAGCAGAGCAAGGATTGGTTTGTCGTTCAACTTTTCTTCTTCGACAAAATGATCCGGATGCTCACTCTGTTCAGCTTCAAACTGAGCAATGGCATCAACGGAAGGATTCCCTACATAATCAACCTTGTATTGTAGCTTATCATAAAACGCCGTTTCAAACGGCAGGATACAGAACATTCGGTCTATATTGCGGCGTATGGCTTTGATACGATATTTCTTCCATGCCCATATTTTGGGTGAGATGTAATAGTAGACGGGCAGATTCAGTTCTTTCTTGACGAACTCGGCAATCTTCAGATTGAAACTCGGGTAGTCGATAAGAATCACTACGTCGGGACGATATTGGCGAATTTCTTCTTCGCACGTTTTCATATTCCTCAGTATGGTTTTGAGATGCATGATGACGGGGATGAATCCCATGTAAGCCATTTCTTTATAATGCTTGATGAGTTTTCCACCAACAGCCTGCATCAGATCGCCGCCCAGGAAACGGAAATCTGCCTCTTTGTCGACTCTTTTTAGAGCTGCCATCAGGTTCGAAGCATGCAAGTCGCCGGATGCTTCGCCGGCAATGAGGAAATATTTCATTACATTACGTGTTTCAGTTTTTCCATGAATGCGTAGTCGGTAACATCAATTTTGCAAGGCACCAGTGATGCATAGCCGTTGTCGAGCGCGAAGGTATCGTTGTCGGGATGAATAGGCTGAGCGTTGACGAAATCACCTGAGAGCCAATATATCGTTTCACCGTTTTCGTCTTTTTTGGTTATGTATTCGTGCGTCCATCGACCATCAGCTTGGCGACAGATTTTTATTCCTTTCACTTCTTTTCCTACAGGAACATTCAGATTCAGGTATGTTCCATGTGGAAGTCCTTCTCCAAGCACCCATTTTGCGAGATAGCGGCCCAAACGGCAGCTTTCGGTGAAATCGGCATCCATGTCACAGTCCATCAGTGAAACGCCGATGGAAGGGACTCCAAGAACACAACCTTCTGCTACAGCACCCATCGTTCCGGAGTATTGAACGCTGATCGACATGTTTCCACCATGATTGATACCGGCTACGACCAGATCCGGCTTCTTATCAAGAATTTCGTTGATTGCCAGTTTGACACAATCGGCAGGTGTCCCTGTACATATATATATGGTAAGATTCTCTTCTTTCTTGATTTGCTTACAGTGTACAGGTTCTATAGAAGTGATGGCACACGAAGCTCCCGAACGAGGTCCGTCAGGCGCAAACACGACTATTTCGCCCAAGTCCTTCAGGCTGTTAGTGAGTTCCTTGATGCCTTTTGCCTGTATTCCATCGTCGTTTGTAATCAATATAAGAGGTTTGTCTTTTGTCGTCATTCCTTTTAATTTTACTGCAAAGGTAATAATAAATTCCAATCTGTTTTTAAGTCGGTATGGAGGATAGCACGAATGTGTCTTTGTTTGTTCAACCAGCAGAAGCAATTTTCATGTTGTCCTTAAATTGCGAGGGTGAAAGGCCAGTGATGTTCTTGAAAGCGTTGTAAAAGGTTTTCCGATTGTTGAATCCTACCTTTTCGGCTATATTTTCGAATGACTCTTTGTCGTTTTCGGAAAGAATCTGAATGGCCATTTTGATACGGTAGCGGTTGATAAATGTCGAAAAATTCTCTTCATGGCTATTGATAATATTTGATATGTATGTGCGGTTAACACCTAAATCTTTAGCCACAGTGTCAAGTGTTGTTGTACTGTTACAAAAGCAATGGTCGTTCTCCACATAATTCTTGATATTGTTCCATAATTTTTCGTCTTCATCGTTTTCCTTTTTAGGACTGACAAATCCAGGATCTCCATCAATCGGTCTGTTTGCCCATTGTTGATTTTTTTGTACCAGTAACTGATAGGCTTTTTGTTTCTGAAAATAAAGGATAATGTAGAGTATCAGCGAAACGAAAATTATAATTGACAAGATAAAAAAGAATGTATAGCGGTTCTGATAGATCTGCTTTTCGTTTGTCTCTTTTTGCAGTTCACGTTGTGCAGCCTTTTGTTCGAGCAGCATGAATTTGTTCATGTTGTAACGGTTGTCGATGCGACTGTGTTCAATATAGGCCGAATCTACGTAAAGGCTGGCCAGTGTGTTGTTGCCTATTCCTCCGTAGTATTTGCTTTTTGCTGCATACAAGTCTTCGTACTCAGTGTGTCTGTTGGATGATAATTCACTGATGCATTGCTCAGCCAAAAGAATGTACTCCCGCGCTTTATCATATTGCCCCAAAGTACTGTAACATTGTGAAATGACAGGCGCTATATCGAATGTGAACGAATAGTCCTTAAGAGCGTACATGTATTCGACAGATTGCGTCATTAAGGCAATGGCATGCGTATATTCACGCCGGAAATAACAGTTCTTTCCAATATTGGCCTTGGCAATAGCTCTCCATCGGTCGGCTTTATCAATAATTCCATATTTCTTGTCGAAATCGAGGATAGACTGAAACCATTTGTCTGACTGTTCATAGTCGTGATAATAATTTCGATAGATGATACCGAGGTCATTGCGGGCATGTATGTAGATCAGTTGGATCTCGTTATTGACAGGTGAGGATACAACCAGGTTGAAATATTTTTCGGCCCGCTTGTAGTCTTGGTAATTCATATACAGTTCGCCAAGGCGGAATTTGCAGTCGATGATATCTGGAAAATCTTTCTGAGAAACTTCTTTCAATATCCTTTCCAAGTGGATGGTATATTCCACTTTGTCGGGGATTCCCTTATCTACATAGTAGTCGAACAGTTGGCGGATGATGCGCAGTTCAAACACTTTGTTCTGATATTTTCGACTTTCGTCCAACAGCCGGTTCAATGTTTTCAGATAGACATTGTCGGAATCATGCTGGTATTTGAAAGCATATTTTGCCTGTACGAAGTCAGCCTCAATCTGCCACTGATGATTGTTGTAAGTGTCTGGTAGCTGCCGCATCTGCTTGACAGCTAAAGCCATAGCCTGTGCATCGGGATATCTTTTGCGTAGTGTGTCGCGGAGCGCATAATGATAAGATGCATACGGCTTCCCGGCAAACTGTTTGAAAGGATTCTCTTGTCCTAAAAGAGCGTAGTTAATGACTAACAAGAACAAGGTAATATATATAAAAACATGTTTCATTATTATTTGGCCCATCTTGACATATCGCAAATATAGGAAAACTAATGGAACAGTATTTCTCACATTTTATTTTTTTCTTGGAATTTTTTTTGGAGGGCATAAATCCTTTTGTAAAAAGCATGCGTCTTATGAAAAAAAAGGACCGCGACAGAAGCCGCGGTCCTGCTAATCGAGACGAATCTTTCACTGCGCCATTGATTCTTCATCAGTGTTTTCGACGTCAAAATATATCTGTGCCAATCATAGGAAGCTAATTATAAACCACCCGGTTTTTCCTCCGGAGTGCTGTCTATTTTCGCATCTTTATGGTAAAGATACTATATCCTGTACATCTTGCAAAATAAAATGTCAATGATTTTTGAGCATAGATGATTATCTTTCCTTTGCTCTCACGCTGTATGACAAAAAAAGGCCGTGACAGAAGCCACGGCCTTACAAATATAACTATTCCCTTATTGCGTTACCGCTTTTAGGGTAAGTGTGAATGGAGCTACATCTGTACCACTAACTCCATTTTTAGAAAAGTTGAATGTTTCGGCAGCTGTGTAGATAGCGCTGGTCTGCTGACTATAGTACTTGAAATAGACAGCTCCCTCGGCATCTGACTTGCCTAAAATATCGAATGTGTAAATCGTTTTTCCACCGACTTCCGACTTGACGCCCAACCCGCGGCATTCTTCACCGATGAATACGGCGAAGAGATCCGACGTGCGTGTTTCGAACGGCAGCGGCGTGTTGAGTGTGACAACAGCTTTCATGCTGGCAGTGTACTTGCCGGATTCTTCAAATGGAGGAACAGCCGGAGCACTTGCCTGTCCGTAAGTGCCGTTCTGCGTGAACTCCACTACGTTGGCACAAGTGTAGGTAATCTTGTTCTTTGCGCTGTAGTATTTCAATGAAACCTTCTGCGTCTCAGCCGAGTTTCCCCGGATGTAGAGGAAGAACAGCGTCTTACCGTTCACGGTCTGCGGCTTGGCAATACCACGGCATTCACTGCCAATGAAGGCAGACACCTGGTCGCCACTGTCGGCATAGCCTGCCAGGAAATCAGAGAGAGTGATGATGGCAGTCATGCTGTACTGATAGACACCGCTCGAAGGCGTAACCCATGTAGTGGGAGCGGACTCGGTTCCGGAGAGGTCGACGGTCCAGGTCGGTTCTTCAACCTTTACAGGTGTTGTACCACCACCGTTGTCGTCGTCGGACTTTCCGCAGCTCCACAATATCGTGGAGACTGCGATCAGAATTATATAACTAATTATGTGTTTCATAACTTCAAAATGTTTAGGGGAATTACTTTCTTCTAACCTTGTAAACATGTTTCTCGCCATTGATGGAGACAACCGCCATGTAGAGCGTGCTGACGATATTGTCGGTGCATTGCCAGCGATAATGCCAGTAGCCTGAAGTAGCAGCTGTTGCTTCATAATTGTAGAGCAGACGTCCCGTCAAAGAGTAGAGCGTGATGTTGATCTTGTCTCCCTGGTTGACGTTCATGTCGAAATTGAGTTCTCCTTCGAACGGGTTCGGATAGACTGAGATGCCGATGTTGTTGACAAAGTCGAGAATGATCGGCTGCTCAATGCTGCCTCGAACGGCGTTGGAACGGTAATCAAACAGAGGAGAAGTTCTGCCAATGATCTGTCCGTCGCGTTCGAGCGCGAAAGAAACGGAAGCATTGGTGTCGCCACCGACGGTGATGAAGTAGAGCGGAGTGCCGTTGACCGGATTGTCGCTCAACTGAGCAGCACCGCAGAGTTCATTGTTTGCATAAGCCAGAAGCTTGTCACCCGGTTGCAACGGGAGGTTGTCGGCAACAGTAGCCACCATCGACATGTTGGTTTCGTTGCGGAGTTCCTTCCATACATTTTCATCACTGATGCCATCGGCGCGGGTAGCAGCCTTTGTACCTGTAGCTGTCAGATCAGGATAAACCAGAGAGTCACCCTTTGCACTAAGCATCATGTAACCCTTGCCCGGTTCCATATAGTTCAGATTACCAACCCATCCGATATTTGCACCATACATCGAGAATGCATTTTGTGATTTGATGATATCGCCTTCTGTAGCTGTATATCCGCTTAATGCTTCAGCAATAGCCAGGTTGCTTGTCGGTGTGTAGCCGATGTAGTTCCAACCCTTGATTAAAGAAAGCGTTCTGCTTGTTTTATCAGTTACAGGATTTCCGGCTACGCTCAATGTCTGGTCATCATAAGACTGAATCAGGAACATGTGTTTGTTATCAAATTTCAATTTGTTACCAACCAACTGGTTTGTTGGCTTATCGTATGCAGCGAAAGTGCCTAATGTCTCATCCTTGATCTGTTCGTCGCCTTGCAGTTTCATGCTTGCTTTTAACAGTTCATTCGGATTTGATAGTTTGTCACTGTATACATTGAATGATATCCAGTTCCAGCCTTCTTTCAGACTGATGTTCTGTATATATCCGTTTGTAGCATCGAATACTATTGGATTACCGATAGAACCATTTACCTTGTCACTTTCGAAGGTGATACTATTTGATGGTGTCGCGCTGTAAACCGTACCGGTACTTGCATCCCAAATGCGGAAGGTTAATCCCTGGTATTTAGTTGTATCGCTGTATGCGGTGAGGAATACGTACCACATATCGTTTACTTTTAGATACTGGTTGTTGGCTACACCTACGCATGTACCTGTCGTATCGAATACGGCCAGTCGGTCTTCGGCATCTGTCGAGAAGACATCACTGATGCGGATCCGTCCATAGATATTCATGTTATATCTGTATTTCGTAGGATCAACCGACCAATCAGGTTGTTCATCGAATACTTTCAGTGTGATCGGCAATGCCTCAGCTACATTATTGTCGCCTTTGACATAGATGACCTCGTCGTATTTGCCAACGTTCGTACCCGGGTTAACCGTGAACGTGATGCTTTGCATGCCAAGTGGATTGAGTGTACCTGTTTCCGGAGAAGCAGTCAGCCATGCAGGAAGTCCTACAATTGAATAGTTCTTTACAGAACCACCCGTGTTCCTGACATTAACATTAAATGTCATTTCTGTATTGAGCTTCTTTTCTTTGGTTATCGACGATTCGCTCCACTTCAACTGATTCTGATTGATGTATGCGCTCCAGGTAACCGGACTCAGCATCAGGTTGCCATTCAGATCGACTACATCTTTCACAGTGATATTGACGGTTGTCTTTTCGAGAGCTTCCGGTGTATCAGTCAAGTTGATGACCAAAGCATCCTTGTTGACAACGAAGTTGAACGGTATGGATACTTCCGGACCTTTAGCTCTGACGGGTGCTTTCTCCAAAGTAGAAGTTGCATCGGTCAGTTTGACCAGTGCTGAGTCGGTAACCATGTCTTCACCACTGTATACCATTTCCTGAGCGTTGGCCTTGTTAGTAATATATTTGCTGAACGGCAGGTAGGCCATCAAGCCCATTTCCTTACCCTTCGGACAAACATTGTACTTATCGGCAATATAGGTCGATGGGAGAGCCATCTTCCAGAGTTGTACTTCGTCAATCAAACCATCAAAGAAGTAACCGGTAGTGTCATTGGCATTTGAAGCTTTCGTCCAGTTGCAAGCGCCTAGGTTCAGTGTGCCGTTCGACATTCCACCCAAAAGGCTTGCATCGAAGTAGGTCTTCAGTGCGCCATCAATAAATATTTGTGCATTGCCTGCATTCCTGTTTACTGAAACTGCGAAATGGTGCCAGTTGCTATCCAGATAGTTACCATCGACATTCTCTGTATGACCGTTGTTGCGGAAAACAAGTTTGTTGTCAATGAATCCGATAAATACTTTGTTGAAGCTTGAATTGATATCGGAACTATCAGCCTTTGTCACTAATGATTTCTGTTTAATGGTTGCTATTGCGCTTACTTTTTTATCAGAACCATTAGCTAAGCCATTAGATACCATAGCTGCATTTTTATTGGATGAGTTTGCTTTGAACCAGAATTCCAATGTATAATCCATTGCATCGGTAATAGCTAGTTTTGAAGAATTGACTTTTGCAATAGATGACTTGCCATTGAATAACAAGGCCATTCCGTCAAGTGTGCTCCAAGTTGCACCGTTTATCCAAGCAGTAGCTCCTTGAGCCTTGTCAGTAACGGTTGTGCCTTTGCCTTCATTCATCGGATAGTAGTCCATCATGCCCAATTCCTGACCGGTATAGATGGTCAGTTTGTTGGCAATGATATTCTGTTCGCTTATTACCTTATTCCAAACGCGTGCTTCGTGCATCTTTCCTGCAAAGAAGTTCGTTTCTTTCATTCCGCGTCCGAAATAGATAGGACCAGATCCCGTGTACTTACCAGCTGTAATATTCGTGATGACAGGACCACCTCCGAAGTATGCATTGAGCAGCTGAGTGTTTGCATCGTATGTCAAGGCAATATGAGCCCAATCGGTTGTCTTGAAGTTTTGAGGCAACGATGAATAGGTCTTGTTGCCAACTTGTACTTGTATTGACTTGTCTGCACCAATCGAAAGTTCTAATGCATTGTCTGCAGTACCATGACTAAACAATGTCATTTTTTGTCCGAGTGATGAAGGCAGTGCCCACATCTCAACCGTGAAGCTCTTGTCAGAAAGGTTACGTTCAGCTTGAGTAGCCAGGTATGAAGCCTTGCCATCGAAGGTGAGCGATGTCGAGTGATCAGTATTCGTACCGTTACGTATAGCGGTCACCTCAAAGTTCTTCACATTCGTCATAACACCTTCTGCAATCTCCTCGTTGAAGGTTACTTTCAGTTCATCTTCTACATCCAGAACGCCATCGGCAGGTTGAACATTACCAAAGACGACAGGTCGTTTGGTATCCTTTGTACCGCTGGCCAGTGTGGAAGTCTTCGTGACGAAATCGTTGCCCACCTTGCTGAAGGATACGGCACGAATATCGTACTTCTGATCTTCGGCTCCATAGAAACGACTGTCGATAGTAGCACCGGTAATCATTGCCTTCTCACCGGAAGCTGCATTGAATTTAGTCGAATCATTGTAGTAGCTGCAGATGGTAGTCCACTTTGAATCAGATTCCGACGAAGCCTTGTACTGGAGTTCGATATGATCAAATCCGGTAAAGTTAACATCAAAACCATCCACTGTAATCGGCATGTAATATTTGCCGGCGATGGAATCGAGTGGCGAATTGGTATTCAGTGTCCACTTGTCCGTCGGACTCTTGATGTTGATATCAGAAGATGACGGGATGAAATGTACAGAGAGATAAACAGTATCTGCAATATCCGGTAAGAAATCGGTCGGATCCGATTGACACTGAGATCTCAATACCAGTGCCAAGTTATCATAGTTGTATTCTGTTCCTCGACCTACTTCCAACACTTTGTTCAGAACGTCGCCGCTTGGTACATTGATGCTGCGTCCGTCGCTAAGCGGAACTCCATCAATGGTAAACTTTGCACCATGTTGATTTTGCCAGTCAACCATAGAAAGTGTATAAAGAACTGAACTATTAAAGTCAGCATCCGAATACATCTTCAAATTGAATTTGGCTGTCTCGTTGGATGGTACATTATTGATTACAGGATTGTCGACCATCAAAACAGGTTTTTCAATTTGTACAGTAGCCTCATCCAGAGTTGTACCAGGATTATAATACTTTGTTACACGTTCGCCTTCATAAGGACAAGAAGTAGCGCCACCTTTTGTTAGGAAAACAAAACTGCCCCATTGTTGAGTGGAAATAAGACCTAATTTTTTATCTTCTTCCCAGTTGTTCTTCATTGATTCCGTCCAGTTCTTATTGAAATCGCCGGATACCGGAGCAACACGTTTGACGTCTACACTCAGGTAATCGTCATCGCCTTCATCGCCCAAGAAGAATCCTGAAGTACGTTCCTGTTCGTTGGTACCATTCCAGGAATGTCCGCCAGAACCGTAACCCATTTCTTCAACACTAACCTCTAATCCGGTTTTGCTGAATTTGAAGCCTAATGTTGTTGCTAAACCTGCACCAGCCAAGAAACTAAAAGTATAGGTAGAATCCACCGTGTAGTTATACTTCTCGGAATACTCAATAGGTGAACCTGCATGGAATGAGTAGTTGTTGATTAACGTTGCACTCAATTTCTCTCGTTCATTTTGTTTTAAAACACGTTCCCATTCTTTAATAGATTGGTTGAGTGTATATACGGTATCTGTTCCATTTATTCCTTTTTCAGGGATAAAGACTTTATAATGGATATATTGTTTATTTTCTGCCTTGTTATATTCATTTGGTACGATATAGTTATTATTAGCGTCCAAATTATCTTTTCCATAATCCATATCAGTAGAATCCAACACTGATAGGTATATATTTCTACCTGTGTTGTCAGCTCGAGTTTGAGCTTCTTCTTCTGTTATACCCCTAAGAAGAAATGAATTTCTTAATCTTTTGATATTTGGAATCAATGTTTGCTCTATATGAACTTGTGGAAAAGCAAATAAAGTAGATGCTTGTGTATTAACATGCAGAGCAAGATTGTTGACCAAATAGAACTTACCGTCATTCGTCTTCTTGATAAGGTTGAGACTTCCGCCGGTACCTTGAGTATTTTCGGCAGCATCATACATGTCTTTGGACATGATACAGATGTTGGAAGCAGGGCCATAATAGATATTGTTAGTCGTTCCAATAAATACATCACCATCGGCGCCGACATACAGCGGACTGCTGCTAGTCTGGTAGCGGCTGGTTGTTGTTATAGAATATGATGTCCCATTTTCTGTACTGCTTTCGGCCTCTTGTTTTACTTTTGCACCAACAGTGTTCTCTATTGATGTCTCTTGAAAATCCATAATTCCTACACCGCCAACTCCGGTTACAACAGCATGTCCAAGGTATTCTGTGAAATCCTCTTCACCTTCATGCTTTTTCCCTAAGCTTGTGGTGTATTTGTAAGTCATGGTTTGACCGGCTTCGACATAAGAATAGCTGTTGCTTCCCGGAGGATCGCGCAGAATATTCAGCAATCGGATAGGACCTCCTGTTACAAAGTCGTTTCCAAGATTCTTGAAGCCTAATAAATAGGCTTTTAATTGTGGAGCATTAACACTTTTATTATCTATTGTCATAGACATATCAAGTGTTCGCAGCTGATGAACACTGTCCAATTGTGAGAAATTGATACTATTGACTTCAATATCCACCATAGCTTCTCCGTTTTCATTCAAATTGGCGTAACTTGATGCTGCGGTTGTACTGAAACCATTAGATATCATTACTTGGCCATTTTGTACTTTTACTCTGTCCACCCTTACATTACTACCTGAGATTACATTATTATAATAGTAATCTTCGTGAGCCGATACTTTCATTTTGTAGGTTGCCATGTGGAAGACAGGATAACCAAACAGATAAGTATTGGTCTTTGAGTCATAAAGTGGGACACTGTCATTGTGCCCTGCCAGATTCTGAGCCAAATAATTCTGATCTCCGAAATAATTTAATGCTGATCCATTTTCGTATTGCTGGTATGTCAATGATGTATTGACTCTGTAGATACGATTGAATTTTGCATTGTAGGTCAAGCTGTCGGTAGTCTTTTGGGCTGTATCGGCATAGGAAGATGTTTGAACGTTGAACACATTGCTCAGATCTAATATCTGTGATGTCGTACCGGTTGGGAATAATGAATTGTATCCATCGGCGGATATATTTGTGATTTTATACTTGACCGGATACAAGTTGGCAATATATTCACCGGTTAGAGAATCAGGCGCAATTACAATCTGTGATCGTGAGAAATAGACATGATTATTGTGCTCGGGATTGTGATGAATCATTAAAGAATCAACAACGACTCCAACACCTTTATCGATGATAAAAGATGACGAATTATCGAGTTCCAAAACAAGTTTCAGATTGCTTCCGATATTGTTTTTCGACAGAGAGAATCCAAGTGCTTTTGCTTCTTCTACTGTTCCACCTGCAACACGTCCGATCAATTTTACTTTCGTCTTGTCCCAGAAACGCAGATTCGACATAGGTTGCTGATAGTTGAAGTTAACGCCGTTGTCGTTTTGCAGCAGACCGTCGTTGACAAAGACATGGTTCTCTTTTATTATCTTTACGGTCTGTTCGCCAACGGGAACACTGAATTTGAAATAGCCATTTTCATCGCTCTTTATATATTTGCCATTGCTGGTTACAGGAGAGCCGTTTATCTCGAATGTGGCATCTTTGACCGGAATCGTGCTGTTTTCGTAGAAGACGTATCCGTTTATATCGATTGCAGAATTATCCGAAAAGTTAATATTCGAGTAGTTCGGTTGTGTAGAACTGACAGTGATGGTTTGCTGTGCAGGCATGAACGTATGGTTAGGATAATAAGGTGTCAGTGTATAATCTGAACCTGTACCTACATAAGGAATACCTGTTATACGATAGTAACCGGTTGCATCGGTTATTCCACGAAGGCTGAGTTGGGATTCAGCAGGAATCTCATCTTTACCACTAGAATGTGTCGCATTGTAAACGGTACCATGTTTCGAATTGTATGTTTCTCCGGAATAGGAGATATCATAGAATTTGTCACTAACCGGTTCGTTGAAACGCCAGTATCCACATAAGCCGTCTTCGTTTCCTACCAGCAGACGGTTGAAAGTTTGTGCGATTTCATTTTGTCCGGCTGCATTCTTTTGGTTCAATGCGCGTTTCCAGATACGTACTTCATCGATATAACCGGCAAAACCTTTGCCTAAGGTGACTTTATCTGTAGTTACTGCTCCGACGTGATTTGCAATATCGAGTTTATCCACTAATACTGAATCGATAAAGAATCGTATTGAGTCCGCTCCTTGTGTAATAGTCAGCTGACTGAAGTGGTCAGTTGGAAGCGTGCTTTGTGAATTAACGAAAGTTGTACCACCGTCTGCACTGAATTCCGGTTTCCCCTCGACAATTTTTAATAAGTAACGGCCCCATTTGAAAATAGTGCCTGTATCTTCTTTTGTCGGTTTGACAAACATCTGAATCGTTGCAAATTCGGGAATGTTAATAGTGGAATCTGTTTCCAGATAACTGTTGTCTGCATCTTTAAAGAGGTAGCTATAACTGGTAAGTATGCTTCCGGTATTTACTTCGGATGCGCTATTTACACGTACATCTACATTCGCTACGGCTATATGCTCTGTGGAATTATTATTACTACTATTAAAGGTAATAAGTCCGCTTACCGTACCTGTCGGATTGCGGAAACCGCGATCAGTCATAGGTGATATGTTTATTTTATCAACATTATTACACTTGCTGTAAGCTTCGACGCGATATTGATAAACTACACCGGCGCTTCCTTCTTTGTCATCAAAAAATGACTCATTAAAGCCTGCCGATCCTGCGGTTTGATAAGTTGTATCACTGCCGTTCACTAATCTTCTCTGAATGAGAAATTGATCGGTTGCATTGCCGTCAGTAGTCCATTGTACGCGAGTGAAGTTGGGATAATAGCCTTTTGATGCGGTGACACTTGTTATTTGTGCCATTAGCGACGGTACCAGTGAGGATGTACTTTTTGCTACAACCGGACTTGTATTTGGGTATTTTTTAGAGCCTGGTTCTACATATATAGCATAGCTATAATTGTGACACATTTCCAGTTTTTCCATATCTTTGTAAGTAAAACTCGTTGTGTCCAATTTAATAATAATCTCTTTATTATTGTTCGTCTTGTCTGTACGTTCTATGACTACTTTTGAGTCATCTGTCCAGACAATGGAATTCGAACTTACCGGCTCGAGTTTCCAGTTTAAGACAATGCTGCTTCCATCAGGAGTAAGTACAGCTGATGCTTCGGATATGCCTCGATGGGTCAAATTGAAAGTTGTATTAAATGTATAGCTACCTGCCCAATTCCAAGCCGCAGCCGATGATCGCCGGATGCGGTAATAGATGAGGCCGTTCAGATTATCTTTACCTGTATTATCTTGTATTTCATACGAAGTCTTGTCTTTACTGAATTTTACACTGGGAAGTGAGACAAGATTTTCTGAAAAATCTTCTTTTGTGGAACGCTGTATATCAAAATTATCATTTGGATACAGATCCTCGTTGCTATCGGTATCGGTTATCGACCAACTTATTGTCGAATTGCCGTTCGCGTTTAGCGTGACTTTGCCATCCGAAGCTTGCCGGAAAGGCTTAAGATCAAACGCAGCCGTTCGTTTCAAGAACATATCACTGTAAACAGAATTCAATTTATATTTGAAATTCGCTGTATGTGATTGCTGCTTGTTGGAGATAGCATAATTAGTGCTTCCGGTCGTTGATGTACTTTCCACAGGAGTATTATTATCCCAAAAAAATTGAGACCCTGTACGAGGAGAGGTTATGCCACTATAATTTACCAAATACATATTGGAAATCGTGGTGCTGAGCATGCTCGTAATGATAGGTGTGTTAAAAGTGACTCCTGTAATGCTTTCAGGAGTATCTTGTGTAACCAAGAATCCATAATGTCCATCACCATTATAGTCCACTATCGCATCCACTTTCACTTTTAAGTTATTATCGATAAAAGCATCCGAAGGATACCATCTGAATTTCGCAGTGAAGTATTCACAACTTGTCGCAGCGTCTGTTTGCTTGTTTATCCATTTGGTTGTTTTGCTGGTAGTTAAATCTGTATTTCCAGCCGTTCCGTCTACTCCATCAGTGTCGAAAATTCCTACAAGTTGAACATGGCCGTTAGTGGAAGCTTGATTTGACAACCATGCTTCTACCCAAGCTCTTTTTTGATGTTGATCGTCTTGCCATCCATTATCGCTTACCTCATACTCTCCACTCGTACCAGGTGTCCATGGCACTCCAGATACGGGATGTGAGGCACTAAATTTAAAGATGTCTGTCCAATTATTTCCGTCTCTTGATACCTTAAAAACAGCTTCACAAACGCGTTCATCACTTCCATTCCATTCATAGACAGGCATTGAAAATTCAATATATCCATCAGTAGAAAGCGAGGAACTTGTTATCATTCTACTGTTTACAATCCAATAATCGGTTGCTTTTGCCGCTTGCCAGCTTGGCACAAGCAACAATATTACTAACATCAGTCGCCACAACCTCTTCCAACGAGGCGGCGACGCTTTTGAAAATTTGTACATGTGTTCCATACTCTTTAAATTTAAATTGTTTGACAACTCATTTGTTAATAAAATTTTTAATTGCTTACTCATTTTTTATTAGGTTAAATATGCTCCATGGTGTGTGTTCATGGTTTGAGCATTTTTTTCCCATCGGTGAAATTAGGTATGGAGTGAACAGGTTATGGAAGAATTCGTAAAAAAAAAGGAAGAAATTGTACAAATCTGCAGTTTTTGGATTAAAAATTGGTTTTTGGACCTTTTTATGAAAGATTATTGAGAAAGATGATAGGAATACCACTGTTTTGAAAGAAATGTATTCGAGTAACGATATCTTGTTTTTGAGTAGGAGTTTCATGAAAAGAAAAAAATACTTTGATGCGGAGGGCACTGAAAACGCGGATCAATATGTTTTATGCGTATTGATCCGCGTTATCTGGATCTGCGCAGTTCGTGCCATCTGCATCCGAAAGTTCCGCGCTGATCAGCCTCCGGTTAATTATAGGCCTCCGGGCTTCTCGTCAGGTTTGCTGCCGGTGTCGATATTTACCTGGTCGGCAATCACTTTTGACGACTTGCCGGAAGACTTCTTTTTCTCCGCTTCCTTGCGTTTTCGCAGTTCTTCAACAGTGATGCCCAGAGCTGCAGCTTCGGCCTTCTCGGCTTCCTTTTTGTTTGCGCTGAGAATACCCATCTGCAGGTTGTAGGTATTCTGTGTTTCCTTGATCAGGTTGTTGATGTCGGCCACGAACTTCTCTGCTTCAGGATTCGTTTGAAGCTGAACAGTAGCGTTGGCCTTGTCTACAATTTCGGAATACAACCGGTCGGTTTCCGTGCGTGCCGCTTTGGTATCGGTTGCTGCCGGGATCTCCGAGGTGCGCTGGTTGTTGAGCGCAATAAACTCGTTGTTCAATTCCTCCAGTTTGTCGAGCACCGGCGTCAGGCCCAGTGTTGTGATATGCACTTTCAGATTGTCTGCCCTAAGGTCTTTCAGCAACCCGATAACCTCGGCATCTTCCTGCGCATACGCGTGGTTGTAGATGGCCTGATAAGGTTTTATTACCGGTTTGAGAGCTGCGAAAGCTTCTCGCTGTGCGGCGAAAGGCGCCTTCTCGGCCAGATAATAAGAGTTGAAAATGTAGTACAACACCTGATCGCGCTGCTGGTCCTTGGCCTCGAGCTGCGGACTGAGCACCGATCCCGACTGACGCTTTACAATGTCCTGCTCCACAAGCTGCGACTGCTGATAAGCCGCAGCTGTAGAAGTGCTGACGTTGAGCTTCGTTGCCGTGGTTGCCGTGAAATACTGGTAGACTTTATGGTGGAAGTCTACATGATTGGCGTTGGTTAGCCTGTTCGGATTGTAAATTTTAATTTTTGTAGCCATAATACGACTGTTTTATAATTATTAAAAAAGGAAAATTGATTCAGCAGGTTTGCCAAAGCATCCCAAGTTGTCTTGCGAAGGCTTTGTTGTATTACAAAGCGGCGCCCGTTGCCTTTTGCCCGTTTTGCAGGTTAGCAAAAGCATCTCAAGTTGCCTTTTGTCCATTTTGCACGATTGCAAGACGTCGCCCGTTGCCTTTTGCTCACTTTGCGAGGTTGCAAAGGTTTCCCAGGTTGCCTTGATCCTATTGCACAACTCTGCAAAGGCTTGCCCGTCGTCTTTTGCCCTCATTGCAGCGTTGCAAAAGCTTGCCGGGTGGCTGCCTGCCCTCATTGCATAATTGCAAGGAGTCGTAAACGACCTTTTATGTTTTGCAGCGTTGCAAAAGCTATACGGCAGGCTTTCCTTTGCGAGGAAAATTAATGCTCCACAATGTAACGGTTAATCAGCAGTTTTGCGGAAGTACTGGTATCGGTAGGAGATAACTCTTTTGGTCAAAGCGAAAGTAGTTGCTTTGGCCGGCGTAATTCTTTCGTGATGTTGGGTTTTTGGATGCATTGTTTGCTTATTATTTGATTTGTGTCAAAGATACGATATCTCGGACACATTACAAAATAAAACGAGGAGGAATTTCGGGCGATTCATGATTGAGGTTTGGGTTAGTACTTGTTTAATATGAATTTCCGGTATCGTTTTCGTTCGAACTCAGGTTCCTCTTAAACTGACTTGGCGATAGACCGGTTATGTTTTTGAATACGGCAGACAATACGCGTCGGCTGTTGAATCCGGCAGCTGAGGCCAGGTTTTCCATGGAAATGTTTTCTTTTGACGACAGTATCTGAATGGCTTTGCGGATGCGGTATTTGTTGACAAATGTATTGAAACTGTCACCGGTTGCGTTGATGGCGTTGGATACGTATGTGCGGTTGATGCCAAGTTTTTTGCAAAATGGGTCGAGTGTCAGTTCAGGATCAGTAAAACATTGCGTTTTCTCCAGATAGTCGCAAACTTTTTGTAATATTATCTTTTCGCTGTCCTGATTGCTAACACTGCTCTGAGCGATGGCGCCCGTCCATGTCTGGTAGGGTTTGTTTTCGGTTGCCCATTGCTGGTTCTTTATAACGAGGGCGCGGTAGTTCTTTCTAATCTGCGTAGAGAGAATCAGGAAAATAATCAGGAAGATGAAAATTCCGGCGAAGATGATGGAGGTGTAGACGAACCGGTTGTAGTTGAGCCGGCTTTCGTTGACTTTCTGCTGCAACTCGTACTGATCCATCTGCTTCTCGATACTGAGCATCTGACCGATGCTGTAATGCAGGTCGTACTGGTTGCGTGAGATGAAAACAGAGTCGAGATAGAGGTATGCCATGTCGCGATTGTTTGTCCCGGCACAGTATTTGCTCATCGACAGAAATTCGTTTTGACGGTTGGTGAGCACTATATTATGTTTGCGTACGAAGCAACTGTCGGCCATCTCGATATAATGTTGTGCCTCTTTATATTTTTTTGTGTTGCAAAGCACGTTGGCAATGCTGTTCGCCATCTCGTACGAAAAAGCAAAATCACCTTCGCGATACATCGTTTCGAATGACTCTTTCATTAGCGGAAGCGCCTTGTCGTATTGGCGCCGCAGGGCCTGATTCTTGCCCAGATAGCCATTGGCGATTGCTATCCACTGGCTGCTCAATTCCTTGATGCCGTATTTGTTTTTAAAAGAAATGATGGACCGGAACCATTTGTCAGACTGGTCGTAGTTGTGATAATAGTCGCGTTGCACAAGCCCCATGTTGTTGCGCGCCAGTATGAATATGCGCTGATTTTCGTTGTTTACCGGTGCCATGGCAACATCCGTGAAACACTTTTCGGCGCGGATATAATCTTTGTAGGCAAGGTACAATTCTCCCAGATGCAGCTTACAGTCCCAAATGTCGGGGTATTCTTTTGCTGTGACTCCTTTCATGACATTCTCGAGTTGATGGGTATAAGCGATTCCGTTGATGATATCACCTTGTATCTTGAGGTCGAGGATGCGCCTGGTGATACGTATTTCGAAGACCTTGTTTTTGGCTTTGCGGCTAGCGTCTAACATCTTCTGCAGTTTCTGTTCGAAAGTAGATTCGGATATGACTCGCATGTGGTCGTGGGCAAAGTTGGTTTCAAAAAAGTCGGCCTCTAGCTGCCATTGCTTGTCATGCAGTTTATCGGGCAGTTTACGCAGCTGCCTGATAGTTGCGGCGGCAAAGACAGGATTATTGGAGTCATAGCGTTTTCTCAGCGAGTCGCGCAGAGCAAAGTGATACGAGCCATAGGGCTTGCCGGCAAATTGCCTGAACGGATTATCGTCTGCAGAAGCCATGCACGGAATTATGAGCAGCGCAACAAGCAGCATTGTCAGTGAGCTTTTTGAACTTTGCAGTGAGCCGGTATTGGTCATATTGTCTTTGAACTGGCTTGGCGACAGGCCGGTGAAGGTCTTGAATATCTTCGCGAACGTCTGCCGGTTGCCGAATCCCGAACTCTCGGCCAGATTCTCTATATTGATTTCTTTTTCTGAAGAGAGTATTTGGATGGCCTTGCGGATACGGTATTTGTTGATGAACGTATTGAAGCCTTCGCTGGTTTCGTTGATGGCGTTGGATACGTATGTGCGGTTGATGCCAAGGTCTTTCGACAGAGAGTCGAGCGACAGTGTAGCATCTGTATAGCATTGCGTGCATTCCAGATGATCGCAGATTTTTTTCAGTAATAGGTTCTGCTCTTCTTGTGCTTTGTCCGTTTCGGAAGTTGTGGAACTGGTCCACGACTGATAAGATTTGTCGTCGGCAGCCCACTGCTGGTTCTTTATAACGAGTGCCCGGTAGCCTTTCCTCAACTTGATATACAGCAGCAGTACGCCGATGAGAAGGATGAAGGCACCAATGGAAATGATGCAGGTAAAGAAGAAACGGTTGTAGTTGATCTGGCTTTCGTTATCCTTTTGTTGCAGGTCGTATTCGTCCATCTCCTTTTCGACGTTGAGCATCTGTCCAGTATTGAAATGGATGTCGTGCTCATCGCGTGCCATGAGGGCTGAGTCCATATATAGATTTGCAAGGTCAGGTTTGTTCATCCCAATGTAATATTTGCTCAGAATTTTGAACTCTCCTTCGCGGTCGTACAATTTCTTTTCTCCTGACTGACTGAGGCAACTGTCGCTCATGGAGAGGTAATGTCTGGCTTCGGCAAAGTTGCCCAGGTTGCAATAGCAGTCGGCCAGATTATTCGCCATATCCTGTGAATAGCTGTAATCGCCTTCGCTGTACATTGTGTCAAACGATTCTTTGAGCAGTGGAATAGCCTTTCCGTATTGGCGTAGAGAGACAAGGTCGTCGCCCATGTTGCCTTTGGCGATGGCAACCCATTGGTTTTCCAACTGCCGGATGCCATATCTTTCTTTAATATCAAGGATGGACTGGAACCATTTGTTGGATTCTGCGTAGTTCTGATAGTAGGTGCGTGCAATAAGTCCCAGGTCATTGCGCGCAAGAATAAATATCCTCTGGTTTTTGTCATTGATGGGCACTGCCACTACGTCCCTGAAACATTGTTCGGCACGCGGAAAATCTTTGTACTGGAAATATAATTCTCCCAAATGAAGCTTGCAATCAATGACATCGGGGTATTCTTCAATCGTGACTTCTTTCAGAAGGGATTCCATCTTATGGGCGTAAACCATCATGTTGCGGTCTCTGCTCATATCCAGAATACGGCGTACAATTCGTATGTTGAAAATCTTGTTATTTGCTTTTTCGCTGACCTTGAGTAGTTCTTTCATTCTGCTGATCAGCTCTTCGGTGGTTATGCAATGCAGCCGGTCGAAAGAATATTTGACTTCGAGAAAGTCGGCTTCCAATTGCCATTGCTTGTCGTGAAGCTTGTCGGGCAGCTGCCTGAGCTTGTCAATGGCTGCCAATAGAGAATCAGGATGGTCATATAGCTTTCTGAGCGAATCGCGGAGAGCATAGTGATAGGATCCGTATGGCTTTCCGACAAATTGCATATAGGGATTCTTTTGCTGTGCGGAAGCAAAGGATGAGAGGATGAATAAAAATAATAATGTCTTTAGCAGATTCTTTTTCATGGATTGCGAGTTGTTCCTAATCTCTTCGCAAACATACATAAAAAATTTAATTTGCGAGCAGATTCAATGGAAATATGTTCATTGTTTAAGAAAAGATATTCGATTCATACTGATGATTAACAAGAGTCACTTTTTTTCATAATAAATAGGCCTCTCTCGAGGCTGATTTGTGATAAGAAATGATGCAGAAATGCAGACAGAAATCCATGAATTGTGTATCTTCGCCGCAAATATTCAGAATATGACAGATATGACAGACGTTATGAAGAACAGGCGGACTATCCGCAAGTATGCTAATCGCAACATACCGGAAACGTTACTCAACGAATTACTAGAGATAGCAACGCGTGCTTCGAACACAGGAAATATGCAACTATACAGTATAGTGATTACGCGTCATCCGGCAATGAAAGAAAAGTTGGCGCCGGCACATTTCAATCAGTCAATGATTACAGGCGCACCGGTAGTGCTCACTTTTTGCGCCGATGCGAACCGTTTTGTGAAATGGGCTGAACAGCGGAAAGCAGTAGCCGGATTCAACAATATGGAAACGTTTATCTCTGCAGCTATTGATACGACGATTTGTGCGCAGTCGTTCTGTAGTGCGGCTGAAGAAAGGGGATTGGGTATCTGTTATCTGGGAACAACAACCTACAATACTGACCAAATCATAGAGATACTGAAGTTACCACGCCTTGTTGTACCGATTGTTACTGTAACTGTCGGCTATCCGGCTGAAGAACCGGTGCAGTCGGAACGTCTGCCGCTCAATGCCGTCATTCATGAAGAAATGTATACTGATTATACACCGGCATCGATTGATCTTTTCTATAAGGCGAAAGAGACCTTGGAAGCAAACAGGAAGTTTGTTGAGGAGAATGGTAAGGAAACGTTGGCTCAGGTCTTTACTGATGTGCGTTATACGAAGGCCAACAATGAATATTTCTCTGAAGTATTTATGAACGTCTTAAAGAAGCAAGGTTTTCTAGGTTAAAGGCATCTCTTTGAGGAAAAATTCGCATATTCCTTGTGTGACTCGTAGTTTATGAAAGAAAAAGGAGCGTCCCAATATGCTTGGACAGCTCCTTCTCTATTTTATTAAGATAATATGTCAGATGCGATAGAGCATCTTATATATCAAATTCTGTCGAGTACTGTTTCAATGAGATCCGTCATTGTCCCCTTGTAATCGGTGTTCATGTTCTTTGCCACGCGTCCGGCGATGATGCAGCAGACGGTCATGGCACGATGTCCCATCAGCGCTGAGATACCGGCTAGCGAAGCACTTTCCATCTCGTAGTTTGTAATCTGATGTCCGTCGTAACGGAAGGCCTCAATCTTTTGGTTAAGATTCGGGTCAGCCAGCGGAAGACGAAGCTGTCGTCCTTGCGGACCGTAGAATCCGTTAGCGGCAATCGTTGTTCCGCGAAGAATATCGTTGCCGGTGATCTGTTCTATAAGCGAACGGTCAGCTGTAACGACATATGGTTTGAGACGATCTATCTTCCAATCAAGCTGTTTCAGCAGTTCATCTTCAAAAGCAGTATCGCGCACTTTTTCAGTGTTGCCATAGAAATAAAGCACGCCGTCGAAACCGATAGATTTCTCGGCAGCAACGTATGTGCCGACAGGTGTTGAAGGTTGCAAACCGCCGGAAGTACCAACACGTACCAACGTAAGTTGACGGAATGAGGGTTTGACGGTGCGCGTGGTAAAGTCGATGTTTGCCAGTGCGTCAAGCTCGTTCATTACGATATCGAGGTTGTCACCACCGATGCCATGCGACAAAGTGGTGATGCGTTTGCCTTTATACATGCCAGTGATGGTATGAAATTCGCGGCTCGACACTTCGCATTCTTTTGAGTCGAAGTAAGAGGCAACTGTATTTACACGGTCAGGATCGCCAACCATAACCACACGGTCGGCCAGCTGTTCCGGTTTTAAGTGCAGATGAAATGCGCTTCCATCCGCATTGATAATTAGTTCTGAAGGAGCAATCATAGTCTATCCTTTTAATGGTTGTGAAGGAGTAGAAACCACAGGCTTGGCGATAGCATCGCGCATGTTGGTGTCAGCTTCTATATTCTTCATCTTATAATAATCCATAATTCCCAAGTTGCCCGAACGGAAGGCTTCAGCCATAGCGCGAGGTACTTCGGCTTCGGCTTCGATCACTTTGGCGCGGGCTTCCTGAGCCTTGGCTTTCATTTCCTGCTCGATGGCGACGGCCATGGCACGACGCTCTTCGGCTTTAGCCTGAGCAATATTTTTGTCAGCTTGTGCTTGATCCATCTGAAGAAAAGCACCGATGTTCTTGCCGATATCAATGTCGGCAATGTCGATGGATAAAATCTCGAAGGCGGTCCCTGCATCCAAACCTTTGCGGAGCACCAATTTCGATATTGAATCAGGATTCTCAAGTACGGTCTTATGATTTTCAGACGATCCGATAGACGAAACGATACCTTCGCCAACGCGCGCCAGTACTGTTTCTTCGCCTGCACCACCAACCAGTTGCTTGATGTTTGCACGAACAGTGACACGTGCTTTGGCAATCAGCTGGATGCCATCTTTGGCAACGGCTGTGACTGGAGGCGTGTCAATTACTTTTGGATTGACTGACATTTGTACAGCTTCGAACACGTCACGTCCTGCCAAGTCAATAGCTGTCGCCATTTGGAACGGCAGGTCGATGTTTGCTTTTGAGGCAGAAACAAGGGCGTGAACCACTTTCTCTACATGTCCGCCTGCTAGATAGTGAGCTTCCAGCTCGTCACGGGTCAATGTTTTCAGACCGGCTTTGTGAGCTTCAATCATGGCACGTGTGATGACGTAAGGCGGCACATTTCGAATGCGCATCAGAAACAGTTGGATAAGCGAGATGTTGACTCCCGATACTTTGGCCGAGATCCATAACAATAACGGCACGTAATGAAAGAAGATGATGAGCAGCAACACCGCTGCGCCTAAAAGAACGAAAGGTAAAATAGTAACTTCCATATTAATTTGTTTTTAGGTGATTATTTATTTTTGCGCTCTACAATCACGTTGTAGCCATCAACGCGGATGACGGTGACTTCAGTTTTTTCGTCAATCAATTCGTCGAGCGATTTGGCTTCAACAATCACGCCATTGATGCGTGCTTTGCCGATAGGAGCGAGGCGCGACACGGTGACGCCTTCGTCGCCTACTTTGATACCTAAATCATGACTTGAGATGAGTTTTGAATCGACGTTCGTTTTCAGAGCGATGCGGCTGAGCGATTTGGCGCGCAGCATCCAGATGAAAGCGATACCGAAAGTAATGAGCGAAGCGAATAAGGCTAAATTGCCTGTCCACCAACTGAGCTTGTAGGCATAATACAATCCACCGACAGCGAATATGAATCCGCCAATACCTGCAACGGTAATGCCGGGAAACAGGAATATCTCCATCAAGATAAGTATGACAGCCGTGATAAGCAGAAATGCGATGATGATAACAGCGAACATATCAGTATGATTTATCGTTTGTTGTTCAGTAAATTAATCTCTGCATTGCGGGCATCCTTCTCCAACGATTCGGGTTGTCCGTATAAATTGTACAGTTCAGCTTCCGCTTTCAGAATAGTCTCCTTTAATTGCTCCTGGCTGCCTTTAGCTGCCTTTGCGTATGAAGTACGCAGGTTATTGAGTCTACCTTCCATCTCTTTGATTTGCTTGTCGATTGCAAGACTTTTTTCATAGAAATTGCGAGCTTCAGGGCTTTTGAATTCATTGAGTGTGTAATAAGTGGTTCCGTTGCCAAGCATGAATTCGAAGTCTTTCTGAATTGTTTTTTCTCCTGTTGTCGATTGCGTATGGGCTAGACGAATCAAGTCTGCATAATTGGCACCTTTTTTCCAAGAATCTTTGATAGATGTAATTTCTGCACGGGCGCGTTTCATGTCGACATTATCGCTTTCTATACGGCTGTTGTTGCTGTTTGGAATAAACAGGTAAACGCAGACTTTACCTTCCGGCTGGAAGCGATCTGAAACGAACCAGCCGAGGCCTTTCATCTCATCGTACACAATCATGTAGTCATTGTATAGCGAGTTGAATGGCATTCCCAACTGCTCTGGAGCTAGATAAGTGTCAGAATTGATGTTGTACCGTGTAACGAAGAGATCATAGCCACCAATAGAGCCGTTGCTTTTAGATGCATAATAGATTGTTACGCCATCAGAAAGGACGTAGGGATAGTTGTCGTCTTCCTTGCTGTTGATAGTCATCGGCAGTTGTTTCTCATCGCCCCATTTGTCCATTAACAGCGACTGTGTAAAAAGACAATAATGATTATCGCCCGATGGATGAGCATAGTAAATCTTGTTGCCTTTTTGGTTTTTGTAAACAACGGAATTGATCTCTTCATTTGTTCCAAAAAATTGTTTGTAAGGTGTAAGCGTTCCTGCTTCACTACTTAGTGAATAAGCCGAAAGAAAATCATTCTTGTCAACCGTTATGCTGTCGATAATTTGTACATTTTCCACTTTGTCAACCATTCGTTGTCCGTTTTTGGCAAGTTCTCGTTTGGCTTCCCATTCAGTCGTTTCTTGTTTCTTTTCACTTAGTTGGTTGATGTATTCGTCGTACATGGCGACCGATTCATCGAAACGGTAAGTTTTAAAATAAATGTCAGCCAGATAACGGCAAGCATTCTGATTTTTACGTTTGAATGCGACGTTGAGATGTTTCTCTGCAACTTCCATATTGCCTGTTTCATAGCAACATACGCCATACCATAAATTGTACGACGGATTACTTGGTACCTGTTTGACAAGTTTCTCAAAAGCCGGCATGGCTTCTGCATACTTTCCTTCGTTATACAACTTCTTAGCTTGGTCAAGGCTTTGTGCAGCTATTGTACTACAAAGCATTGCTATCCCTATTGTATAAAACAGTTTATTTGAAAACCACTTCATTTGTTCGTTATTTTTCTAATGATTTTACGGAGTTTCAAAGGTAATAATATTTTCTGTAGCTCAAACAAATCGAACAAGAAATATGTAATTTTGCCTCCCGATTAAGTAAAGGTATGGCAGCAGTGACAACAGATGAATTTCTTTTCCGCAAGGTGGAGGAGAAATTGAAGAAAGCAATTTACGATTATGGTTTGATAGCCGACGGCGATCGTGTTTTAGTTGGTCTTTCGGGTGGTAAAGATTCGCTTGCGCTCGTCGATCTCCTTGGAAGACGCAGCAAGGTTTTCAATCCGCGTTTTGAAGTCGTTGTCGCTCATATTGTGATGACAAATATTCCTTATCGTTCTGATCTGAACTATCTTAAATCTTGTGCCGACGAACATGGATTGCCGTTCTTTGTGCGTGAGACTTCTTTTGATGCGTCAACCGATAGTCGTAAAACGCCCTGTTTCCTTTGCTCATGGATGCGTCGTAAAGCTTTGTTCGATCTGGCAAAAGAACAGAACTGCAACAAGATTGCGCTTGCGCATCATCAGGACGATATGCTTGTTACACTACTTATGAATATGCTTTACCAAGGTTCTATCAGCACCATGCCTCCGAAGTTGAAGATGAGCAAGTTCAACATGGAAATTATCCGTCCGCTATGTCTTGTTGAAGAGGCGGAACTTCGACAGATTGCTGCTTGGAAAGGTTTCAAAAGTCAAATGAAATTGTGCCCTTACGAAAAATCTTCACGGCGTACAGATGCTAAAGCGCTGTTCGCCCGCATGGAAGCGCTTAATCCGGAGGCGCGTTACAGTTTGTGGCATAGTCTGGAGAATATTCAAACCGATTATTTACCTAAAAAGATAAGATAAAATTATGCGAGGAATTTCAACAATCCTGTTATTGGTCGTATCCAATATTTTTATGACGTGCGCCTGGTATGGTCATCTGAAATTGAAGCAACAGTTCAGTTGGTTTGAGCATTTACCTATCATAGGCGTCATCCTTTTCTCCTGGTGTATTGCCTTTTTTGAGTATTGTGCACAGGTTCCGGCTAATCGCATCGGGTTTCGTGACAATGGTGGTCCGTTCAGTCTGATTCAGCTGAAAGTGATTCAAGAAGTCATCACGCTGGTGGTGTTTGTTTGTTTCAGTACTGTTGCATTCAAAGGAGAGTCGTTCAAGTGGAATCACGCGCTAGCTTTTCTATTTTTGATTGCTGCAGTTTATCTTGTATTTAAAAAATAAAAGTGATAGCGCTGCATTCTTTTCGGAAAATTCCGGATGCGAATGCAACGCTATTTGCTATGTTCTAACTTCGAAGAATCTGTTAACTCTTTGCTATTTCAGAGCTTGTTTCGTCGTCATCATCGTCGTCTTCTTCTTTTGGTGCTTTTTTTACAAAAAGCGCACTCAACTCGAACAGACCGTAAAGTGGGAAAAATACTACACTTAATGTAAACGGATCGCTACTTGGTGTGATAAACGCTGCTGCTACAAGCAGTCCCACGATAGCATGACGTCTGTATTTGTGGAAGAACGAGCGGTTTAATATACCGATCTTCGATAGAAGCCATGAAACGAGCGGCATCTCAAAGACAATACCCATAATAAAGATAAGCATTAGAAAATTATTCATATAAGAGTCGAGAGACACTTGCTGAACAATCTCGCTGCTTAACTGATAGGTTGCCAGGAATCTCAGTGTCATCGGGAATACAGTAAAATAACCGACAGCACAACCGATGAAGAACATAATTGTTCCCATTAGAAATACCAAGCGAACATTCCGCATTTCGTTCTCATACAAAGCCGGGCGAATGAATTTCCATATTTCCCAAACTAAATAGGGAAATGTGAGAACTAATGCTACCCAAAATGACAACGTCATGTGGGTAAAAAATTGAGAAGCCAAGGAGATGTTGAACACCTGTACATGAAAATTATCATTGCAGAAATCAGGCAATACATCAAGCCACGGACTTACATTGATAAGCCACTGGTTCAGTTCGCACAGCCATCTGTAAAAGATAAAATCAGAAGTACATGGCGCCATGATGACGCGGTCGAAAATACCATTCGCACCGCGCATGAAGGCGAATACAACGATTGCAAAGATAAATAGAGCTAATATAGAGCGAAATAGAGTCCAACGGAGTGCTTCCAGGTGATCCCAGAACGACATTTCATCTGATGAATCCATTGTCTTTATTGCTTATCTGTTGGTTTGTTCTGATCTTTTGTGTTATCTATATCAATATCGTCTTCTATACCTTTGACTCCATCTTTGAAGTTCTTGACACCTTTACCGATGCCTTTCATCAGTTCCGGAATTTTCTTTCCGCCAAAGAGTAACAATACGACAATCGCAATGATGATAATCTCACCAGTTCCGAGATTTCCTAGAAATAATAATTCGTTCATGATCTATAAATAATTTGTTGTTAGTAATCTTCATTTCGAGGCAAAGATACAATTTGTAACGATTAATAGTTCAGTTAAAACTAAATTATTACCTTTGCGCCGTATTAAAAAACTGAAATTAGAAAACGATTAGAAAGATGAAAGCGTATGTATTCCCCGGTCAGGGCGCACAGTTTGTTGGGATGGGAAAAGATCTCTACGACAATAATGCCGTTGCAAAAGACATGTTTGAAAAAGCAAACGAGATCCTTGGTTTCCGTATCACTGACTTGATGTTCGCCGGAACCGATGAAGATTTGAAACAGACGAAAGTTACTCAACCTGCTATTTTTCTTCACTCCGTTATTCTTGCTAAAACATTGGGTGATGAATTCAAACCTGATATGACAGCAGGACATTCGTTAGGCGAGTTTTCTGCTTTGGTTGCAGCCGGTGCTCTTTCCTTTGAGGATGGTTTGCAGTTGGTTTCTAAACGCGCCAAGGCTATGCAGAAAGCTTGTGAGGCTAAGCCTTCTACGATGGCCGCTATCATTGGTCTGCCTGATGAGAAGGTCGCTGAGATTTGTGCAAGCATAGAAAATGAAGTGGTTGTCTGCGCTAATTATAATTGCCCTGGACAGATTGTTATTTCCGGTACTATTCCGGGTATCGATGCGGCTTGTGAAAAGCTACAGGCTGCAGGTGCCAAACGCGCATTGAAACTGAAAGTTGGCGGTGCATTTCATTCTCCTTTAATGGAATCGGCACGTACTGAACTGGCGGCTGCTATCGAGGTTGCTCATTTCAGCGAGCCTGTTTGTCCGGTTTATCAGAATGTAAGTACTGTAGCAGAGACTGAACCCGCAAAGATAAAGGCCAACCTTATTGCTCAGCTGACAAATCCTGTTCATTGGACACAGAGCGTTCAGAATATGATTGCCGATGGTGCCGATCATTTCATTGAATTAGGACCGGGTACAGTGCTTCAGCATTTGATTGCAAAGATAAGCAAAGAGGTAATTACTGAAGGAATGCAATAATTCTCTTCGTGAAAACAAAATAGAGAACCTTGCTGCTATTCTGCATCAAGGTTTTTTTATTGCTGAAATCGAACCTTCAGCATTTTCTGAATGTTGTCAGTAGTCCTTTTCATTTGCCAGATTCCACATGTTTATAAAAGATGCTTCGGTGATGTTTAACAGTTTATCCCAGTTAAGCTTTTCTATTTGGTCGGAAGGTTGATGGTAATCAGGATGTCCGTCAGTATGATACCAAATAATGGGTATATCCAATTTGGCAAATGATGAGTTGTCGCTACCGCCGACAGGTTTATCCCATGGATGATAATCAGGAGTAAGATGCAACTGATAGTTTTCGATATCTTTCTTGAGCCATTCGCCGAAAATCGGATGCGATTTTGTGTAGAAATAGACGAACTGTGTTGGCCGTGACTCTTGGTTGTTACGTCCAATCATATCATAGTTCAGATAGGCTTTCACCTTTTTTATTTCCGGAAAAGACAGACAGAAATACTGTGAGCCAAGTAATCCTTTTTCTTCTCCATCCCAGAACGCAAAAATCACTGTTCGTTCAGGCTGAATGCCCGAAGCGATAAATGCTTTTGCTACTTGCAACACGGCAGAAACACCCGAAGCATTGTCGTCGGCTCCATTATATATGCAGTCGCCTTCTAAAGTCGGATCAATGCCTAAGTGGTCATAATGAGCGCCAATCACTACGAATTCGTTTGGATTCTTTCCTTCTATCTTGCCTAAAACATTGTTCAGTAACAATATACGGTGAACGCCCTTTTTTATAAGAGCAATAGAGTCTGGATGAATCTGGAAACGGCTTTTTTGTTGTCGTTCTTTTGCACAAGCTTCAAATGGTTGAAGATAGGAATCAGAAAGAGGTCGTATGCCCAGCACTTGAAGATTCGATGCAATGTATTCGGCAGCGATGCGTCCATGATTAGTTCCGGCTTCGCGTCCTTGCATTGCATCGCTGGACAAGAAGCCTATATATGCTTCAGCACTGTATTGGTTGATGGTCGCCAATCCTTTCTTTATTGATGACTGAGCCTGTATTGGGAAGATACTGCATAAAAGCGCCAATATGAATAATTCGATTTTTTTCATTTTGTACTTGTTTATTGTTTGAGATAGTTCTCTTTAAAATTGATGTTCGACAAAGATACAAATTTCGATCAATATTAATGAAAAGATAATTCGAATTGAACTTGAAATGGAATTTAAAAAATACAGATTGAAAACCTGATTTTTTTATGTCGACAGCTGACACTTTCCATAATTATATCATTAATGCCTCGAATTGAATTAAAATTTATTTGAGAAACTGTTTGGTTTTATTAGAGTATCATTTTCTATTTTAGTAGGAACAATACTTTATCTATATGAGTGGTTCGATTCAGTTTTGTAGCAATCAAATATAAATTCATTGCAATCAAATAAAATGCTTATATTTGCATCTTGATTTAAATCCGATTACAACGAATGATAGATTTCAATGCAATACCTTCGCCGTGTTATGTGATGGAAGAAAAATTGCTTCGCAGAAATTTGTCGCTCATCAAGAGCGTCAAAGAGAGGGCTGGGGTGAATATCATATTGGCTTTTAAGGCTTTTGCTCTTTGGAAGTCATTTCCTATCGTCAGGGAATACATTCCCTACTCAACTGCTAGTTCAAAATACGAAGCACGATTGGCTTTTGAGGAGATGGGCAGTTTGGCTCATACTTATTCGCCAGCATATACGGTGTCCGATTTTCCGGAATTATTAAAATACAGCAGCCATATTACGTTCAATTCACTATCTCAGTTTGAACGTTTTTATCCTATGGTGGAGGCTTGGGGAAAGAAGGTGTCTTGCGGTTTGCGTATCAATCCAGAGTATTCCGAAGTGAAGACGGCTCTTTATAATCCGTGTGCCCCAGGTTCACGAATGGGAATCGTGAGCGACTTGCTGGGTGACAGACTACCCAAAGGTATTGAAGGATTGCATTTCCATACACTGTGCGAATCTACACCGTTTGAATTGGAACGTACTTTGCAGGCTGTCGAAAAACAATTCGGACGTTTTCTGCCACATATCAAATGGTTAAATATGGGCGGCGGACATCTTATGACACGTAAGGATTATGATGTGGAGTATCTAATTGTTCTGCTGAAGGATTTTAAAGCCAGATATCCAAACTTGTCTATTATCCTTGAACCGGGAAGTGCTTTCGGGTGGCAAACAGGATTCTTGCTGACAACAGTTGTTGATATTGTAGAGAATCATGGTATCAAGACGGCTATTATGGACGCATCATTTACATGCCATATGCCTGACTGTCTGGAAATGCCTTATAAACCAGAAATCCGCAATGCCACAGATCCTATTGATGGAAAACCAACCTATCGTATTGGAGGTAACAGTTGTCTGAGCGGTGATTATATGGGTGAGTGGTCGTTCGAACAGCCACTGAAGATCGGCGACAAGCTGATTTTTGAAGATATGATCCATTATACAATTGTTAAAACAAACATGTTCAATGGCATCCCACATCCGGCGTTAGCGCTTTGGAGTAACGAGGATAAGTTGGTGATGTATCGTCAGTTTGGTTATGAAGATTATAAATGCAGAATGGATTGATTAATTGCTAAATAGTTTGTATCTTAGCAAACTGATTTAAGAAGAAATTATAAAGAATTACAATATGGGCATTTTTAGCTTTTTCAGTAAAGAAAAGAAAGAAACCTTAGATAAAGGGTTATCAAAAACGAAAGAGAATGTATTCTCAAAGATTACCAGAGCTATCGCCGGCAAGAGCAGAGTCGATGATGATGTGTTGGATAATTTGGAAGAGGTGCTAATCACTTCGGACGTAGGCGTTGAAACGACGTTGAAAATCATCAGTAGGATACAGGATCGGGTGGCTAAAGACAAATATGTGACGACTCAGGAGCTGACATCATTGCTCCGTGAAGAAATTGCCGCTCTGCTCACCGAAAATAATACCGAAGATAACGAAAGCTTTTCTTTACCTGAGAATAAGAAGCCGTATGTTATAATGGTAGTCGGCGTAAATGGCGTGGGCAAAACAACAACTATCGGTAAGCTGGCTTATCAGTTTAAGAAAGCCGGAATGAAAGTATATCTGGGCGCTGCTGATACATTCCGTGCAGCTGCTGTCGAACAGTTGGATATTTGGGGCGAACGCGTAGGTGTACCCGTTATTAAACAGAAGATGGGCGCTGATCCTGCTTCGGTGGCTTTTGATACATTGAGTTCAGCAAAGGCAAATGATGCCGATGTGGTGATTATTGACACGGCAGGTCGTTTGCATAACAAGATTAATCTAATGAATGAACTGACGAAAATCAAGAATGTGATGAAGAAGGTTATCCAAGATGCCCCACAGGAGGTGCTGTTGGTTTTGGACGGATCGACTGGGCAGAATGCATTTGAACAAGCAAAGCAATTTACAGCTGCTACGGAGGTGAATGCGCTGGCGGTAACTAAACTCGATGGTACAGCCAAAGGCGGCGTAGTGATTGGTATATCAGACCAGTTCCGCATTCCTGTGAAATACATTGGACTGGGCGAAGGTATTGAAGACCTTCAACTGTTTAATAAAAAAGAGTTTGTGAATTCGTTGTTCGGCGAATGATATGCGTAAGAATAAAGTAGATATAATTACCTTGGGTTGTTCGAAAAACCTGGTTGATTCGGAGCAGCTGATGCGTCAGTTTGCAGCAAACGGATATGCGGTTGAACATGATCCGCACAAGATCAATGGCGAGATCGTAGTGGTCAACACATGCGGGTTCATTGGCGATGCACAGGAAGAATCAATCAATATGATCCTCGAGCTTGGAGAAGCTAAGAAAGCTGGGAAGATTGGAAAGCTTTTCGTCATGGGTTGTCTTTCAGAGAGGTTTCTCAAGGAGATGCAGAAAGAGTTGCCCGAGGTAGATAAGTTTTACGGTAAGTTCAATTGGAAAGGGCTGATTACCGACCTGGGAAAATCCTATTACCAGGAGCTGGCATTAGATCGAGTACTTACTACACCTAAGCATTATGCTTATTTGAAGATTGCCGAAGGATGCAACCGTACCTGTTCATACTGCGCTATTCCGATCAGTACTGGACATTATCAGTCAGTTCCAATGGAGGAACTTGAGCGAGAAGTACGATGTTTGGTGGCTCAGGGTGTGAAGGAACTGCAGGTGATCGCGCAGGATCTGACTTACTATGGTTTCGATCTGTACAAACGCTATGCGCTGCCCGAACTTGTGGAGCGACTGTCTGATATTCCGGGCGTTGAATGGATCCGGCTGCATTACGGCTATCCGTCTCATTTCCCTTACGAGCTGCTGCGCGTCATGCGCGAACGCGACAATGTCTGCAAATATATGGATATCGCGCTACAACATATCAGCGACAAGATGCTGAAACTCATGCGGCGCAATATCACCAAGGAAGAAACGTATGCCTTGATTCAGCGGATGCGCGACGAAGTGCCGGGCATTCATATTCGCACCACGCTGATGGTGGGACATCCCGGCGAGACCGACGACGATTTCCAGCAGCTTATGCGCTTCGTCGAGGATGAACGCTTCGAACGCATGGGCGCTTTCGCCTACAGCCACGAACAGGGCACTTATTCATACAAGAATTATAAGGACGAGATCCCGCAGGAGGTCAAACAGCAGCGTCTGGATGCTTTGATGAATCTCCAGGAAGGCATTTCCGCAGAGGTCAATGCGGCGAAGGTGGACAAACAACTGAAGGTGATCATCGACAGGGAAGAGGACGACTTCTTCGTGGGACGCTCCGAATATGACTCGCCGGAAGTGGATCCCGAAATACTGATCGCTAAAGAACAGCCGCTCACGATCGGACAGTTCTACAACGTGAGAATAACCGATTCGCAGGCGTTTGATTTATATGGGACAATGGTGAAATGAGTTTGCATACAACAGATACGGAAGAAGATATGAAGAATAAGGAATTGATTACAGAATTGTCAAAAAGGTTGAACCTGCCTCCACAGGATGTTGCGGAGACGCTGGCAGCGTTTGCTTCTGTGGTCGGTTCACGGCTCGTCGACAATGATACGGTCTATCTGCAAGGATTGGGACAGTTTGAAGTGAAGAAAAAGATGGAACGGATCTCCGTCAATCCATCCAACGGCAAGCGATATCTCGTTCCTCCCAAACTGGTTCCGGTGTTTAAACCGGGTATGACGATGCGTACAAAACTTAAGGAAATGAAGGAAGATGAATAGCCGACTCACCATACAGGATTTGGCCGCTCTTTTATCTGAGAGTACGGGCAAGGACAAAGAAAGCATGGAACGTTTTCTGAAGGTGCTTGTTGCGGTTGTGTCCGAAGGTGTGGTGAACGACCGGCTCATGAAAGTGAAAGGTCTAGGCACGTTCAAGATTATCCCCGTCGAAAAGCGCGAAAGCATCGATGTGAATACCGGTGCCCGATTCCTTATCCCGGCGCATTATAAATTCTCGTTCCTCTCGGATAAGGAGCTGCGGGAACTGGTGAACAGGCCGTTCGCTTTCTTTGAAACAACAGAGATTAACGATAATGTGGACTTTTCGGATATGACGCTCTCCAAAGATTCCGATACGGAAAATAACGATGAAGAGGAGGAAGCCGAAGCTTCCGTAGAAGAAATGATGCCTGAAAAAGAACCGATCGTCGAGGAAAAGATTGCAGAAGAAGCAAAGCCTGCACCTGTTGCAGAAACAGAATCTGTTGCAGAAGAAAAGCCTGCCGTTGAGGAAAAGCCTGCTGAGGGAGAGAAACCTATTATAGCAGCAGCTCCAATTATAGCAGCAGCTCCTGTTATTGCAGAAAAGATTGCTGAAGAAGCAAAGCCTGCACCTATTGCAGAAACAGAATCTGTTGCAGAAGAAAAACCTGCTATCGAGGAAAAGCCTGTCGAAGAAGCAAAGCCTATTATCGAAGCAGCTCCTGTTGCCGAAGCAAAGTCTTCTGCCGAAGCAAAGCCAATCGTTTCCGAATCGAAGCCAACCGCTTCTTCCAAATCCCGCAAACGCATTGTATATGACAACGGACAAAACGAGCAAAGCAATAAGTGGAAGATCCTGTGCATCATCCTTTCGGCAGTCATTGTGCTGATGGTAGTCGCTTTTGCCTACCTGAACAGCGATACGATGCTGAAACGGACGCATAAGCATCTGTTTATGACGGAAAGTAGCGTGGCAAATAAACCCGCTCCGATAATAATGCCGTCGGATACAGCCCAAACAGCTCCACAAAAGACAGACACGACAAGCCTGAATACAAATCAGGATGCAACGATGCTGGGAACTTCCAACGCCGGATCGGCAACGCCGTCTTCTGCAACGACGCCATCTGCCAAAACAGAGCCTGCCAAGACCACAGCAAACGAATCGAACGCAAAGCCGGATGTGATAGCGAAGGTGAAAATCGAACCGGGAATCCGATTGACGCTCATCTCGCTCAAATATTACGGAAGCAAGATATTTTGGGTATATCTGTATGAGTACAATAAGGAGAGAATAAAGGATCCAAATAATATTCCTATTGGTGTAGTTATTAAAGTCCCGTCTCCGTCAGTCTATGGAATAGATAAGTCAGATGCGGCTTCAATAAGAAAGGCGTCCGACAAACAGACAGAAATACTGAGTAAGAAATGAAGAAATGTCGAATTTGCATGATAAAAGAATACTAAAATGTTCAAATCGAGTTAGTATTATTTAACTGCGAAAGTGAAGAATGCGAATTTAACATTTCTAATTTTGTGCGTCCTAAAATGTGGGGCAGTGAGATAAAGAATGAAACAATAAATTATATAACAGAAATTCTATGAGTCAGACAGTAGACATTCGTGAGTTGAATGAGCGAATTGAAAGTAAGAGTTCGTTTGTGAACATGATTACGATGGGAATGGACCAGGTAATTGTTGGTCAGAAACATTTGGTTGAATCATTGTTGATTGGTTTGCTTGCAGACGGACATATTTTGTTGGAAGGCGTTCCGGGTTTGGCAAAAACATTGGCCATTAAAACGCTGGCATCGTTAATTGATGCAAAATACAGCCGAATCCAGTTTACTCCGGATTTGTTGCCGGCAGATGTTGTCGGTACAATGATTTACAGTCAGAAGAATGAAGATTTTCAAGTAAAGCAGGGACCGATTTTTGCCAATTTCGTGTTGGCAGATGAAATAAACCGTGCGCCCGCAAAAGTACAGAGTGCACTGCTCGAAGCAATGCAGGAACGTCAGGTGACCATAAGTGAAAATACCTATAAGCTGCCGCAACCATTCCTGGTTATGGCAACGCAGAACCCTATCGAGCAGGAAGGCACCTATCCGCTGCCGGAAGCTCAGGTCGATCGTTTCATGCTGAAGGTGATTATCAGCTATCCGAAGAAAGAAGAAGAGAAACTGATCATCCGCGAAAACATCACCGGCAAAGCTCCGGATATCAAACCGATCCTGACAACGAAGGACATTATGGAAGCACGCGACGTCGTTCGCGAAGTGTATATCGATGAGAAGATCGAACGCTATATCGTTGATATCGTGTTCTCAACCCGTTTCCCGCAGGAATATGGTCTGCCGAACCTGGCAAACATGATTTCGTTCGGTGCTTCGCCTCGTGCATCCATTAACTTGGCGCTGGCTGCTCGCGCTTACGCTTTCATCAAACGCAGAGGATACGTGATCCCGGAAGATATCCGCGCCGTATGTCACGATGTAATGTGCCATCGTATCGGTCTGAGCTATGAAGCTGAAGCAAACAATCTGACACCGCAGGAGGTTATCAGTGAAATATTGAACAAGGTCGAGGTGCCTTGATCAAGACAACGAACGGTCGCGTTGACGATCATTCGTTCGAGAAGGTCATTCGTCTATTTATGGTTAATAATAAAAGATGGAAACAAGTGAACTATTAAAGAAAGTTCGGCAGATTGAGATAAAAACACGCGGATTGTCGCGGAATATCTTTGCAGGACAATATCATTCGGCATTCAAAGGACGCGGTATGGCGTTCAGCGAAGTGCGCGAGTATCAGTATGGCGACGATATTCGCGATGTCGACTGGAATGTCACGGCTCGCTTTGTGCGCCCGTATGTGAAGATTTTCGAGGAGGAACGCGAGATGACCGTGATGCTGCTGATCGATGTCTCCGGAAGTAGAAACTATGGTACTGCCAATGTGATGAAGCAAAGTATCATTACTGAAATTGCAGCTACCCTCGCTTTCTCCGCTATCCAGAACAATGATAAGATCGGCGTGCTGTTCTTCTCTGATAAGATCGAAAAGTTTATACCGCCGCAGAAAGGACGTAAACATATATTATATGTCATTCGTGAACTGATTGATTTTCGTCCTACGGATACGAAAACAAACATTGCTCAGGTGCTGAAGTATCTCACCAATGCGATAAAGAAACGCTGCACCGCATTCCTCATTTCTGACTTTATCGATAAAGACAGTTTCAAGGACGATCTGACGATTGCCAATCGTAAACACGATATCGTGGCTATCCAGGTGTACGATCGCCGCGAAACAGAACTGCCTCCGGTCGGACTGATGAAAATCAAGGATGCCGAGAGTGGCGAGGAACGCTGGATCGATACTTCGTCCGCTCGCGTGCGCAGAGCGTACAGAGAATGGTGGGACGACAGGCAGAAGGCAATGAATGATTCGTTTAAGAAGTGCCGCGTAGATTCTGTATCTATAAGTACTGAAGATGATTATGTGAAATCATTAATTACTTTATTTGATAAACGTAGCTAAAGCATGCAAATGAATTATATAAAGAAAAGCATTCTATTCCTGATCCTCGCCGGAATGTTCCTTTCGGGAGGAAAAATGTATGCGCAAAGGCCGCTGCTGAGTGTTTCGGTGGATTCGGCAGCCATACTGATTGGGCAACAGACTGTTTTGCATTTGACAATGACAACGGACAAAGCGAAGAGAGTCCAACTGGTCATTCCGCAAGATACGCTGATGCAGGGCGTTGAAGTGCTCGACGCTTCAAAACCTGATTCGACGCTGATCGAAAACGGTAAACTGGTGATCAAGCAGGATTTGCTGGTGACTTCCTTTGATTCGGCTCTGTATCTGCTGCCGCCGTTTATGGCCATTGATGGAACGGATACTGTTTATTCAAATCAGGTGGCTCTGAAAGTGTCGACGCTTCCGGTTATCAATAAGTATTATGATATAAAGGGCGTTTGGAAGCCTCCGTTCGTGCTGGCCGACTATTATGTTTGGATCTTTGGCGTGCTGATCACGCTGTTCCTAATCTGCGTTGTCGGTTATATCATACAACGCAAGCGCAATAAACAGTCGATTCTTCCATTCAAAAAGGCTGAGCCGCAATTGCCGCCTTTCGAACAAGCGATAAAAGAGCTCGACGAGGTGAAACAACAGAAACTGTGGCAGCAAGGGCGTAACAAGGAATATTATACATTGATCACGGAAGCTCTGCGTCGCTATATCGTTGGCCGATTCGGCATTGGCGCTATGGAGATGACTTCGAGTGAGATCCTGGATGAGATGTACAAGCAGGCAGAAGCCGAGTCGGCTTACAAAAGCTTGAAACAGATTATGCAACTGTCTGATTTCGTTAAGTTCGCCAAGTTTACTCCGCTGCCTGATGAAAACGATCTGAGTATGATGAATGCTTATCTTTTCGTCAATCAGACAAAGCCGATCGTTGTTCCTCCTCCGGGCGAGAAGGAAAAAGAAAATGAAGAGAAAAACTCTTCGGAAAAAAATAATACAATTGAAATAAAGAAGTAAAATGGTATTTGCAAATCCTACATATCTATATTTGTTGCTGTTGCTCATTCCGATTATCGGATGGTATATCTACAAACTTAGCAAAAGTCAGGCAAGCTTGCAGGTATCCTCTTCGGATGGCTTTACAGCCTCGGGAGCATCTTCGTGGAAAGTGTGGTTGCGGCATGTGCCCTTTGTTTTGAGGACAATCGCAATCATCTTGCTGATCGTTATCCTGGCACGGCCGCAATCAACCAACAGCTGGCAGAACTCAAATACGGAAGGTATTGATATTATGATGGCAATGGATATTTCGACCAGTATGTTGGCACAGGATCTGAAGTCGAATCGTTTGGAAGCGGCTAAAGATGTGGCAGCGGCTTTTATCAATGGACGTCCGCACGATAACATCGGACTGGTTGTGTTTGCGGCAGAAAGCTTTACGCAATGCCCGCTGACAATCGATCATGGTGTACTGCTGAATTTGTTTAAAGGCATTCAGCCGGGAATTATCGAAGATGGTACAGCTATTGGTCTTGGTCTTGCTAACGCTGTTAGTCGAATCAAAGACAGTCAGGCAAAATCGAAGGTGATCATACTTCTGACTGATGGTGTGAATAATACAGGTGAGATTGCGCCGGTTACAGCAGCCGGAATTGCTAAAACATTTGGTATTCGTGTCTATACGATTGGTGTTGGAACGAAAGGAGAAGCTCCTTATCCGTTCCAGACTGCATATGGCATTCAGTATCAGAATGTGCCTGTTGAGATTGATGAACCGACATTGAAACAGATTTCTGCAACGACTGGTGGGCAGTACTTTCGTGCTACTGACAACGCTAGCCTGAAAGAAATATATTCGGAGATTGATCAGTTGGAGAAGACAAAGATCAGTGTCCAGCAATACAGCAAGAAACAGGACGAGTATGAAAAGTGGGCTATATTGCTCCTGTCTCTGTTGGTTATAGAGTTTTTATTGAGAAATACATTGGTAAGAAATATACCGTAAATAAGAAAGACTTATGTTTCGTTTTGCACATCCGGACTTTTTATATTTATTGTTCATACTTCCTGTATTGTTTGCATTTTTCGTGTATGCAGTCATTAGGAAGAAAAGAGCAATAAAGAAATATGGTAATCCTCAACTGTTGAGCGAACTGATGCCGGAGGTATCACCTAAGCGTCAGCAGTTAAAATTTTGGTTGTTGTTCGGAGCCATTGTGATGGTGATTATTGTGATGGCGGGACCGCAGTTCGGTTCCAAACTTGAGACTGTAAAACGTCAAGGTATCGAGATAATGGTTTGCTTGGATGTTTCGAACTCCATGATGGCGGAGGATGTGACGCCGTGCCGTCTGGATAAAGCCAAACAGATGTTGTCGAAACTTACAGATGGCTTTTCTAACGATAAGATGGGTTTGATTGTTTTTGCTGGTGATGCATTTACACAGTTACCTATCACTTCTGATTATGTTTCAGCAAAAATGTTCCTTTCGTCAATCAATCCATCGATGGTTTCAACGCAAGGAACGGCTATCGGAGCAGCTATTGATCTGGCTATGCGCTCGTTTACACCAGATGAGAAATCTTCGAAAGCTGTGATAGTCATTACAGATGGCGAGAATCATGAAGATGATGCCGTGAAGGCGGCAGCTTCGGCTTACGACAAGAAGATTCGTGTTTGTGTTGTGGGAATGGGAGATCCGAAAGGTTCACCGATACCTGTTGGACAAGGTAATAACTATATGAAAGATGGCACTGGAAACGTGGTGATTACAAAGCTGAGCGAGCAAATGTGTCAAGAAATTGCAGCTGCCGGACATGGTATATATGTGAGGGCTGATAATTCAAATGGTGCTTTGCGTGCTTTGCAGAAAGAGTTCGATAAGATGAACAAATCGGATGTGGAAAGTAAAGTGTATTCAGAATATGACGATCATTTCCAGACTTTTGCCTGGATTGCACTTATCCTCCTCGTGTTAGATGTCTTCACGCTGGACAGAAAGAATCGTATATTCCGGAAAATCAAATTATTCTCTTAAATATCTGAAAAATGAGATATATGCGAAAGTCAATTATATGGATGATGTTGTTGATGTTCTGCTCTGGTGCAGTCTTCGCTCAGAAAGCTGAGCGTAAGCATTTACGCGAAGGCAACGGATTATACAACAAAAAGAAATATACTGAAGCTGAGATTGCCTATCGAAAGGGTTTGGAAGTGAATCCTCGTTCTGTTGAAGGAACTTATAATTTGGGCAATGCTTTATACAAACAGAAAAAGTATTCTGAAGCTGGTCAGCAATATCAGTTGTTGGCAGGGCGTGCCGAGAAAATAGCCAAGACACCAGACGGCAAAGCTCGTTTGGCACAGGTTTTCCATAACATGGGAAATATAGGCATGCAAAGCAAACAATATGCGCAAAGTGTAGAAGCCTACAAACAGTCTTTACGTTTTAATCCTGAAGACAATCAGACGCGTTACAATCTGGCACTAGCACAGAAACTGCTGAAAGATCAGCAAAATCAACAGAAGCAGGATCAGAATAAAGATCAGAATAAGGATAAGAACAAAGATCAGAACAAGCAGAATCAGCAACAGCAGGATCAGCAGAGCAAACAGGATAATAAGAAAGATAACAAGACGCAGCAACAACCTCAGAAAAATGAGGAGATGAGCAAGGATAATGCTCAACAAATGCTCGATGCGTTCTTGCAAGATGAAAAGAATACGCAAGAAAAAGTTAAGAAGGCGCAGGCTCAACAGCAACGACGCCGGAAGATTGATAAACAATGGTAATGTTTGATAATAAAAAAGTGATATAAAAATGAGAAAATGGGTTTTCTTATTGGTTCTCTTTACCACGCTGGTGTCGACAGCCGATGCAGCAAATGTTGTGTTTAGAGCTTCGGCTCCACAAGCTGTCGCCATGGGAGAGAATTTTAGAATATCTTATACGGTAAATGCCGAGGGAAAGGATTTGCGTGTGCCGGAGCTTTCAGCTTTCGATGTTTTGTATGGCCCGACTACTTCAAACAGTATGAGTACGCAAATCATTAATGGCAGCATGACTTCCGAGGTCTCCATGACTTTTACGTATGTTTTGCAACCGAAAAAAGTCGGAACATTTAATGTGGCACCGGCTACAATCAAGGTCAAAGGTGCGAATTATACGTCAAATGCTTTGGTGATCAAAGTTCTTCCAGCTGACAAAGCCAATAGTGCTGCAACGCAAAGCTATAGCGAAGGCGGAGGAGGCAGTACGGTTGCTGTCGGCAAAGGCGACTTGTTCCTCGCTATCAATGTTTCAAAAAGAAGTGTTTATGAGCAGGAAGGTGTTCTGGTCACTTTCAAACTGTATGTCAATCCGAAGAAAGTGGATATTGCTGGCATCAATGATATCAAACTGCCGGAGTTCGAAGGATTTTTGACTCAGGATATAGAACTGCCACAGAATCGTCAGTTGACGCTTGAACATTATAATGGTCAGAATTATGGTGCGGTAGTTATTAAACAGAGTGTCGTTTATCCTCAACGTTCCGGTCGATTGACTATTCCTTCTGGACGTTTGGAACTGGCTCTGCGTATGGCTTCTCCCTCAAGAAGACCGAGGAGTGTTTTTGATCTGTTTGATGACAATAATACGATTGAAGTCAACAAGGTTGTCAATTCTGCTCCGGTTGCAATTGATGTTCGTCCGTTACCATCAGGCAAACCAGCTTCGTTCTCGGGAGCTGTTGGTTCTTTTGGTATGACGACAAGTATCAGTTCTAATAAGGTAAAAACAAACGACGCCGTAACAATCCGCGTTAACATCACCGGTAATGGCAACATCAAGCTGGTTAAGAATCCTGAAGTGAAGTTCCCTAATGATTTCGATGTATATGATCCGAAAGTAACAACTGATTTCAAGACGACAACGGCTGGTGCATCGGGTAGCAAAATAATTGAATACATGGCTATTCCGCGCTATGCAGGCGATTTTGAGATCCCTGCGGTTTCTTTGTCATTCTTTGATCCGAAATCGGGAACATATAAGACTTTGACCTCTTCTTCATTTAAACTTCATGTAGATAAAGGTGTCGGTGGCTCCAATTCTTCTGTTGTATCTAACTTCAGTAATAAGGAAAATGTCAAGTACTTAGGTAAGGATATTCGCTATCTGAAGATTGATAATGTTCGCTTCATTTCGCGCGAAGATGTATTCTTCGGTTCGTTAATGTATGCGTTGTGCTATATTATTCCGGCACTGCTCTTTATCGTATTCTTTATTATTTATCGTAAACAGATCAAGGAGAATTCCAATCTGGCACTGGTTCGTACAAAGAAAGCCAACAAAATTGCTGTCCGCCGCTTGAAGAATGCAGGCAAGCTGATGAAAGAAAACAAGAAAGAGGAGTTCTATGATGAGGTGCTACGTGCTTTGTGGGGGTATCTGAGTGATAAATTGAGTATTCCGCAGGCACAGCTGACGAAAGACAACGTAGAAGTCGAACTTGGAAAGTACGGTGTCGATGAGGCATTGACCAATGAGTTCATGGATATTCTGAATACTTGTGAATTCGCACGTTATGCTCCGGCGCAGGCTTCTGATGCAATGGATAAATTATATGAACTGACAGTTGATGCCATCGGAAAGATGGAAAATACAATAAAAAAGTAAGTCTATGAAAGTTAATATAAATATGAAGAGAATCGTATTTCTCTTTTTGGTTCAGTTGATGGCCGTCACGGTGTTCGCACAGCAAACGACTATTAAGGAAGCTGAAACGGCTTATCGAAAAGAAAACTATAATAAAGCCATCGAATTGTATGAAAAGTTGTTGAAAGACAATGGCGAATCGGCATCTGTCTATTATAATTTGGGAAATGCTTATTATAAGGCAGGCAAGGTGGCTCCATCTATCTTGAATTATGAACGCGCACTGGTCTTGAATCCGGGTGATGGTGATATTCGTTTTAATCTGCAGATGGCAAGGATGAAAGCAGTGGATAGAATCGAACCGGCAGGTGACTTTTTCTTGCTGCGATGGTTTCATGCTGTTGAAAACATGCAGAGTGCTGACACTTGGGCTTGTATAGGCATTGTTTGCTTTATCTTGTTTATTGGTTGTCTTATTTTGTTCTTTTTCTCCAAATATATCCGACTGAAAAAATTGGGATTCTATGGAGGCGTTCTTCTGCTACTGGTAGTGGTTTGCACCAATATATTTGCTGCAGATCAGAAAGACGACTTGGTTAACAGAAAGTATGCCATTATTTTTTCTCCGACAGTGACAATCAAAAGCACACCTGATGCAAGCGGAACGGATTTGTTTATTTTGCATGAAGGAACTAAGGTTCGGATCAAAAGTACGTTGAGCGGCTGGAAAGAAATTTCAACCGAAGACGGAAATGTGGGCTGGTTGCCAAGTACAGACATACAAGTTATATAATCTGTTGGCATATAGCATGATTGAAAAAATATTAGTTTACGAACGGGATGCATTTCTTGCACTCAACGGCAGTCATTACGAATTCCTTGATCGCTTCATGTGGCTCTTCTCAGGAAAAATTATATGGCTGCCGTTGGCTGTTTTTATTTTGTGCGTTCTGGTATATAAAAAGAACTGGCGCGAGTCGCTGCTGATATTGTTGGCTATTACCTTGACAATCACGTTGTGTGATCAGTTCGCTTCACATATTTGTAAACCTTATTTTATGCGCTTTCGTCCGACGCATCATCCGGATTTTATGTATCAGGTGAAAACCGTTTTCGATTATCGCGGTGGCATGTATGGTTTTATTTCGAGTCATGCGGCCAATGCTTTTGGTTTCGCTACGCTGATGTCTTTCGTTATGCGCAAACGCTTGTTTACATGGACGATATTCTTTTGGGCAACTTTGAATTCGTATACCCGGATTTATCTGGGTGTTCATTTTATTTCTGATGTTGTGGCCGGAGCTTTGTCAGGATTTGTTTTTGGATATCTGGTTTATCAATTATATAAATGGTTGCGCAATCGCTGGCTTGGCGAATCCTTGGCGCAGCAACCTGTCTATTCAGAGAAGCGTATTCGTTTGATTGTTTACGCAATAGCTATCACTATTGCAGCCATAATGATTCTCAATGTTCCACTTACTTGTTGGCTGCATAATTAAAGATGCCGTAAAGCATACTCCGTTTTTTTTTATTTTACCCAAATAATTTGTCTTTCTAATTTTTATTGTCTAAGTTAGTGGCAAAATACAAACGATTTATAAACCTTTAAAATAGTAGGAGTCATGACAAAGACAATAACATTTAACGGACTTCGCAGGCTCAAGGATAGTCTGCCCGATGGAAGCACGCATCGTATTGCTGAGGAATTAGGCCTTTCTGTAGAAACTGTTCGTAATTATTTCGGCGGACATAATTTCCAAGACGGAAAAAGTTGTGGTGTTCATATCGAACCCGGACCAGACGGTGGTTTGGTTGTATTAGATGACACAACTATATATGATCTTGCAATGGAAATATTGGCCGAAAAAACAAGTGCCCAGCAGGCAGAAATGGTGTAAGAAACTTAATTTGTATTTGAAAAATCTCATAACTGAATTCAAAGGTTGTGAGATTTTTTATTTTTCAACATTTCGTTCTATTGGATTGTTATATATGAAAAATACGAATATCATGGAAGATAAATTAGTAACTTTAGCAATTCACACTTTTGAGAAAGCTCAGATTCTCAAAACGATGCTCGAAACAGAAGGTATAGAGGTTTATCTGCACAATGTAAACCAAATACAACCGGTTGTTTCGGCAGGTGTTCGAGTACGCATTAAGGAAAGTGATTTGCCTCATGCTTTGCGTATTATTGAAGATAGTAAGTGGTTCTCACAGGAAACCGCTTCCCAGCAAGAAGAAAACGAAACGGACAAGATAAAAAAGATTCTTATCCCGATTGATTTTTCTGATTATTCTATTAAAGCTTGCGAGTTGGGCATCAATTATGCATCAAAAATTGGTGCGGAAGTAATGCTTATGCATGCTTATTTTAGCCCATATTTTCCTTCAGCAGTCCCATTGGGCGATACTTTGACATATCAATCTTCAGAAGAGGACGAAACAATGCAAAATGTATTGATTCACGTCCAAGCTGATATGAATGATATTTGTGATTCTATAAAGAAGAAGATGGACGCAGGCAAACTTCCTAAAGTGAAATATGATTATGTATTGCGTGAAGGCCTTCCTGAAGACGAGATAATCTCTTATAGTAAGGATTATCATCCTACACTTATAGTCATGGGTACGCGTGGCAAGAGTCAGAAAGACATGGATTTAATAGGAAGTGTTACTGGCGAAGTGATTGAAGCCAACAGTGTACCGGTTCTGGCTGTGCCTGAGAATTTTCCATTTAATGATTTGGCAAAAGTCCAGAATATCGCTTTTGCAACATCATTCAATCAGCGCGACTTATTAGCGTTTGATGAATTTATGCAGATTATGAAGCCTTATAAAGCTCATATTCATTTATTTAATATATCAACGAGCCATGATGAGTGGAACGAGATCCGTCTTTCAGGAGTAAACGAATATTTCAAAAAACAGTATCCGGATGCTGATATTACGCATCAAGTGCTTGCGGATGGAGATTTGTTGCTTGCTGTTGAAAAGTTTGTTCTTGAGAATCATATTGATGTGATTGCATTGAGTACGTATCGAAGGAATATTTTGGCACGCATGTTTAATTCAAGCATTGCACGTCGCATGTTGTTTCATACAGATACGTCTCTTTTGGTTATGCATGCAACAGCGTGAAGTTGTCTATATATAATAATGTATAGGAATTTGTTTATGGAGGTGTTTTCAAAAGTATATACTTTCCAAGTCAAAAGTATATACTTTCATACCTCAAAAGTATATACTTTAATAGTGCAAAAGTATATACTTTCGTATACCCAAAGTATATACTTTTTGAATGCGATGTAGTATATTGTAATATAGGATGTATGAAACTTACTTCTGTATGCTATCGACCAAGAATATGATGTTGGCCATAAAGAGGCGTACAGAAATGGCAAGCAAGATGATTCCGAAAAATTTGCGGATAATGTAGATACCGCCTTTTCCTAGTATGCGTTGTATTTGCTTAGTCAGTCGAATTACGATGTACACCCAAATCATATTTAAGACTAATGCGATGAGGATGTTGATACTTGCATATTCGGCACGTAACGAAAGCAAAGTGGTAAAAGCACCGGCACCGGCAACAAGCGGAAAGACTAATGGAACTAAGGTGGCCTCTTTGATAGGGCCCAGGTTCTTAAATATCTCTATATCCAATATCATTTCGAGCGACATCAGGAAGATAACTATCGAACCGGCAACAGCGAAAGATTCAATATCAACATGAAAGAGTCTTAGCATGTAGTCGCCGGCATAAAAGAAGCCGATCATGAGAAGAAAGGAGATAATTGTAGCTTTAGGTGCATTGACATCCCTGCCTTTCTCTCTTAATGATATTATAATAGGTATAGAACCGATAATATCGATTACGGCAAACAGTACGATGAACGCACTGATCATTTGTTGAAAGTTAAATTCAGAAAACATAAAATGAAATTTAGAATTATGCCTCGAAAGTACAAATAAATTTAGTTCTTCATTTCATTTTTAGTTAAACAAAATGAGTGTGGTGAACTTATTTTTGCTTCGTTTTGTTATTATTATTGTAAAAGTAAACTAAATTTATCCATTCTTTATGTTGTAAATCAAGATATTAATGGTATTTGTTTTTCATATAAGTAGAGTTTGTTATTTGTTTTTGTCCGTATGCAACTGTGAAGTTTCATACGGACTTTCTTATTTAAGTCATATATTTTAGGGTCTTAAAGATAAATTTTTTCGTAAAAAATTCATTTGCTCAGAAATTTTATATATTTTTGGGGCGAGAATAGATAAGAATGAATAAATACTGTTGACTAAATAAAAGTCTGTTTGAGGATCTTAGGAGAATGTGTGCTCCATTTGGCTATCTAATAGTTTTCTACTAAGATTGAGAAGGCGACTGTGTGTCACGTGTTTTAAAGAAATGTCTAACATAAAGAATGTGTATTATGATGAAAAGGTTAACTTGTATCCTGCTATTCCTTTTTGTGGGGATTAGTATGGTGATTGCCCAGAACACGAGAGTGTCTGGTACGGTTACTTCCGCAGATGATGGCTTGCCTGTTATCGGGGCTTCCGTCGTAGTTAAAGGTACTACACTCGGAACAGTAACAGATATGGATGGAAAGTTCTCTATCGAAGTTCCTTCCAGCTCAAAACTGCTGAAAATCTCTTACGTTGGTATGAAGTCGCAGGAAGTTGCAGCAAAGACAGGTCTGAAAGTGGTTCTCGATTCTGATTCGGAGAACTTGGATGAAGTAGTCGTAACGGCTATGGGTATTAAGCGGTCTGAAAAGGCTATCGGTTATTCAGCAACTTCAGTTGGTGGTGAAACAATTTCCAACAAACGTACTACAGATGTGATGTCTGGTTTGGCTGGTAAGGTTGCAGGTGTGCAGATTTCTACTACCTCTTCTGACCCGGGTGCTTCAAATTCAGTTGTTATTCGTGGTGTGAGCTCTTTGTCTGGATCTAACCAGCCGTTGTATATTGTCGATGGTGTTCCATTGAATAATACAGCAACATACTCTAGTGATGGTTTGAATAAAGGCTACGACTTTGGTAGTGGTTCGAATGCTGTAAACCCGGATGATGTTGAAAACATGACCATCTTGAAAGGTGCTGCTGCAACTGCTTTGTATGGTAGCCGTGCTGCCAGTGGTGTGATTATGATTACAACCAAAAGTGGCAAACTTCAGAAAAAAGGTTTAGGTGTTGAATATAATGGTGGTCTCCAATGGGAAACCTTGCTTCGTATCCCTGAACTTCAAAATGAGTTCGGTATGGGATGGTATGGCAACAAGACTTTGATTGAGAATGGTTCTTGGGGTCCTCGTTTGGATGGTTCAATGCAGCTTTGGGGTAATGTTTATGACAATTCTCAAAAGTTGAAACCATATTTACCTATGGAAAACAATGTAAAAGACTTCTTTGATACAGGTGTTCGTTATAACAATAGTATTTCATTTAACGGTGCTTCCGAAAAGAGTACCTATTTCGTATCCTTCTCACAGATAAGTGATGATGGTATGATCCCAACCAATGCAGATAGTTATAATAAGTATACCTTCTCAACAAGAGGTAGCCATAAGGTTGGTCATCTGACGTTTTCAAGTTCTGTAAACTATGCTTATCAGAAAAACAAATTCGTAAGCACTGGTCAGGGCAAAACTACAATGTACAACTCAATCATGCAGACTCCGCGTGATATCAGTATTATTGGTTTGAAAGACTTGAGTGATCCGTTCAATTCTCCGGGTTACTATTATACACCTTATGGTGTAACCAATCCATATTATGTATTGAATAATTTCCAGAATCAATATGAATCAGAACGTTTCTATGGAAAGTTCCAGATGGATTATGATTTCCTGAAATATTTCAAATTTACCTATCGTTTTGGTTTGGATACTTCTACTGGTCACCACAATACAGGCGATCCTAACTTGAGTGCCATGTATGCAGGACAGCCTGACTGGGCAGATGCTTTAAAAAGTCTTACAGGTACTGTAACACAACAGACCACTCGTCGTCGTGAAATCAATCAGGATGTTCTTTTGAACTTTGAAATGCCAATAAATGACTTTAATGTTAATGCATTGGTTGGTTTCAATGGTAACGAACGTCAGGAAAGTTATTTGTATGCTGAAGTAAACAATTTGACTATCCCTACTTGGTTCGATTTGAGCAACTCTGCTGATAAACCTGTTGTTGACCAACATAAACAGTTGCGTCGTTTGATGGGTGCTCTTGGTCAGTTTGAAGGATCTTGGAAGAATATGGCTTACTTGACTGTTACGGCTCGTAACGACTGGTCATCAACACTGCCTAAAGGAAACCGCTCATTCTTCTATCCAGGTGTTACCGGTAGCTTTATTTTTACAGAGCTTCTGAGTGATAAATTGAAAGAAGTTGTTTCTTTTGGTAAGGTTCGTGCCGCTTGGGGTAAAACTGGTAACGATGCAAGACCTTATATGGTTAGTTCAGTTTATGCTCAAGGTGCAGCTAGTTCTAGTGGCTGGGGCGAAAGTAATTTCCCATTCTCTAAGGTCGGCGTTAATGCTTTCAGTGTTGGTAATGTAATTGGTAGTAACACTTTAAGTCCAGAAATGACAACCGAAACCGAGTTTGGTTTGAATATGGCATTCTTGAAGAATCGTATTTCTGTTGATGCTTCTTTCTATAACCGTAATTCAGATAAGCAGATCTTCTCTTTGAATATGGATCCGGCTTCAGGTTATACCGCACAGAACATGAACTTAGGTAAGATTCGTAATAAAGGTATTGAGTTGTTAGTCAACTTCACTCCTGTTAAGTTGAAAGACTTTAGCTGGGATGTAAGTTGGAACTTTACGAAGAACTGGAGTAAAGTAATCAGTCTGCCTGAAGAATTAGGTGGTATTACTTCTATCTATGGTTTCTCCGGTGGTACGCAAATGTATGCAATGGTAGGTCAACCAGTCGGCGTTTTCAAGGCAGTTGTTCCTGAATACGATCCGGAGGGCCACATTGTTGTCAACTCCAGTACAGGATTGCCGGTCGAGGCTCCTGAACAGATTGTAGGAAGCATGAATTACAAATATCAGATGGGCTTCTCTACTACATTGAAATATAAGGGCGTTAGTTTGACAGCTGATTTGGATGTTCGTCACGGTGGTAAGATGTATTCTCGTACGAAAAACATCGAATATTTCACCGGTAATGCAATCCAAACGACTTACAATGATCGTAATCCGTTCATCGTTCCAAATTCTGTAAATAAGATTACTGCCGCTGATGGTTCGGTATCTTATGTTGAGAATACGACATTTTTGAATGAGACTAATATCTATAATTATTGGAATAATGGTGCTTCCGAGTTGGCTAGTGCTGACTTGATTGATAAATCATATGTGAAACTGCGTTCACTTATCTTGGGTTGGGATGTTCCTACCAAATGGTTGGCTAAGACTCCATTCCAAGGTGTGAAACTCTCTGCTTTTGGAAATAACCTCTTTGTATGGACTCCAAAATCCAATACATTCGTTGATCCAGAGTTGACTTCTTTTGGTAATGATTTACAAGGTAACTTCGGTGAGTATTCAGCAAACCCAAGTTCTCGTAAGTTTGGCTTCAACTTGATGGTTAAATTTTAAAAGAAAGAATTTGATATGAAAAAGATATTATTATATGCTTCATTAGGAGCCTTAATGCTTACCGGTTGTAATCTGAATATTAACGATGATCCGGATTATCCGAATAATTCTGCTGTTTCGGCTGATCTTATTTTCCCGGCTATAGAGAACTCTATTGCTGCAACAACTGGTGATCAGATGTTTAATTATGGCGGCTTCTTTGCACAGTATTTTGAGCAGATGCCTGAAGCCAACCAGTATAATAGTTTTTGCGAACAGACGCTTTATGAATCTTCGCAGGTTCTGGACCGTTGTTATCGTACGATTTATGCCGGCGCTTTGGAAGATGTAAAAACTGTTCTGGAAAAGACAACAAATCCTGCTGATATTTTTGCAGCTACTGTTTTACGTGCTTATGCTTTCCAGTTAATGGTCGATAATATGAGCGATTGCCCGTATTCAGAGGCTTTGCAAGGAAATGCCAATTCATCACCAAAATGGGAAGACGGCAAAACCGTTTATTTAGGCGTTTTGGGTGAGATTGATGCTGCAGAAGCTGCTTTAACTTCTAGTTCGGCTATTACTGTAACCGACCCATTGATGAGCAAAAGTTTGAGTCAGTGGAAAGGTTTTGCTAATGCATTACGCCTGCGTATGTATATGCGTTTAATTGATGGTGGTATTGATGCTGCTACCTATACTGAAAAGGCTAAAGCTTTGGTTCAGGCTAACAACTTCTTTACAGGTGATATCAAGTTTGATGTTTATATGGATCAGAAAGGTCAGTATAATCCTTGGTATGCAGGTAAGGATGCTCTAGGTACAAATAACCATTGTGCAGCTCATCCAATTATATCTTACATGAGTTCAACGAGTGATCCACGTATTGCTTATGGTTTCTTGAAGAATGCTGCCAAAGATGTTTACGTTGGTCAGATGCCGGGTGCTAAGACTGTCATGAAATCTTGGGGCACAAATACAGATTGGAAGAATAAGGATGTCAGTGCATTCGATTACGATTTGAAGGGAAATGCAGGTCATGGTAAACCAGTCTATTTCTTTACTCAAGCTGAATTGCAGTTCTTGATTGCTGAAGTAGATGTTCGTTTCTTGAATAATCCTTCAGGTGCAAAGACAGCTTATGAAGAAGCTATTGCTTCCGACTTCTCTGCTCGTGGCATGGCTGGTCAGGAAACGAAATTCTTGACAGGTGCTAAAGTCAATTGGGATGGTGCTACAACTTCTGCAGAACAGTTACATCTGATCTATATGCAGAAATGGGTTGCATTCTTCTATATGAACCATATGGAAGCTTGGTCAGAAATCCGTCGTACGGATACGCCGAACCTCTCTTCTCATACAGGTAAGGAAATCTATGAGAATCCGAGCGTTTATAATGCTGGTGATTTGATTATTCCTGCTGTTAACGGTCTCGAATCAGGTGGTTTGATCAAACGTTTGTTTTATCCGAAGGTTGCTCGTCAGCTGAATAAGAATACGCCTGCTGAGGTTCCAATTAGTACACCAGTATTCTGGGATGTTAAATAATTATAGACTTTTAAAAGAGAAATAATATGAAAAAGATAATATATAGTTTTATTTTGTGTCTCTCTTTGGTCGCATTTGGCTCTTGCAGTGACGATACAACGCAAGATACTTCTAAAGTTACACACTTCGTAACGTTTACATTAAATGGAGATAAGTTAATGAAGATTCCTGTTGGTTCTACATTTAAGGATCCGGGAGTTGTAGCAATGGAAGGAACCGAAGATGTTACATCGAGCATGAAGACAGATGGTACGGTTGATGGTAATTCTGTAGGAGTTTATAACCTTACTTACAGTGCAGTCAACGTGGATGGTTTTTCAAGTTCAACTGAACGTACTGTTGCTGTTTATAATCCGAACGTAACAACAGATATTGCAGGCAGTTATTTAGTAGGTAAAGGTTCATTCCGTTTGAGAGCAGGTGTTACCACTGCTTATAGCGGCTACGCAGTTACTTTGACTCAAGTTGCTCCTGGTATCTTCCTGACTTCGGATTATTTGGGTGGCTATTATGATCAGAGGGCTGGTTATGGTTCAAATTATGCTGGCGTAGGCTATATGAAATTGAATCCAGATAATACATTGGAAGCTTTGAGCGGACATTTTGCTACTTGGGGTGATGACATTGTAGGCATAAAGGATGGCAAGTATGATCCAGCAACAGGTACTGTATCATATACAGTTACTTATGCTGGTATGGATTTCACTGTTATATTAACTAAATAAAGAATAGGTGATATGAAAAAATATATTTCAATTTTATTCGCGCTGCTCTTAGTGGCTTTTACGGGTTGTGATGTTGAAACTGACACCGATCCAGGTGGAACGGGTGTGCAAACGATGGCTGGTCATTGGGTAGTTACATTCACTACTCCAACGGGTAAGGCTTATGGTCCTATGGATTTGTATACTTATAATACAGCTGCTGACAATGGAACAGAAATGTGGATTAATGATAAAAATGGATTTTGGAATTTTAATATCAAATGCCCTGTAACGTATAGTTCACTTACTTTTGCAACGGGCTCTACACCATCTACAAGTATTGCAACAAATAAAGACGGAAGTGCTTATGATATTACAGTTGCTATTACTGATGGCAAAATAGTTCTGAATGGTGCAAAATCTCCGGCAGGGCATGTGACTGATGCTATTTCATTTGGAGTAGAGTTCCAGGATGATCCGGGCAGTGTTTATACATGTACTGGTTATCGTTACACAGGTTTTACTGAAGATAATTAATGTATTGAATTTTTGATTGAATAAATCAAGTAGAAGATAGACCGGAATGACTTTTAAGTTATTCCGGTTTTTTTGTTGTGATTATACCAAAGTTTTGAGAATCTTATGGATTGTATTTCCATGTTTAGCTTGTCTATTCCATTTTGAATTTGTATTTTCGTGAACTCATTAAGACAAAAAAATATGTCAGTAAAATCGTATATAGAATCAAATAAAGAGCGTTTTCTCAATGAACTTTTTTCGTTGATACGCATTCCATCCATCAGTGCTAAACAGGAAAACAAGTCGGATATGCTGGCTTGTGCCAATCGTTGGGTTGAATTATTGCTTTCGTCGGGAGCAGATAAGGCTCTGGTTATGCCGACAGCAGGCAATCCGGTCGTTTATGGCGAGAAATTATTCTCTAAAGATGCGCCAACTGTCTTGATATATGCGCATTATGATGTGATGCCTGCGGAACCGATGGAACTTTGGACAAGCAGTCCTTTTGAACCTGAAATACGCGAAGGACGCATTTGGGCTCGTGGCGCGGATGATGATAAAGGACAAAGTATGATGCAGGTCAAAGGTTTTGAAACAGCATTGAAGGCAGGCTTGTTGCATTGTAATGTCAAGTTCATATTCGAAGGAGAGGAGGAAATCGGTTCAACCAATCTGGCTGCCTTTTGTGAAACGCATAAGGAATTACTTAAAGCCGATGTGATACTTGTCTCCGATACAAGTATGGTTAGTGCAGATGTGCCTTCATTAACAACAGGTTTGCGCGGTCTTGCTTATTGGCAAATAGAAGTGACCGGACCTAATCGGGATCTTCATTCCGGACATTTTGGTGGAGCAGTGGCAAATCCGATCAATGTGTTATGCAAACTGATTGCAGATATCACGAATGCTGATGGAAAAATAACGATTCCCGGATTTTATGATGATGTAGAAGAAGTTTCAGATTCCGAACGCCGGATGATTGCACAGATTCCTTTTAATGAAGAAAAATATAAAGAAGCCATTGGCGTGAATACTTTATACGGCGAGAAAGGTTATTCTACATTGGAACGTAATAGTATTCGTCCGTCGTTTGATGTTTGTGGCATTTGGGGCGGATATACAGGTGAAGGCAGCAAAACGGTTTTGCCTTCAAAAGCTTTTGCTAAAGTATCCTGCCGTTTGGTTCCCCATCAGAATCATGCCAAGATTTCAAAACTGTTTGAAGATTATCTGAATTCGGTAGCACCCGCATACGTAAAGGTGAAGGTTGTTCCGACACATGGTGGCGAAGGTTATGTCTGTCCAATTAATCTTTCGGCATATAAAGCAGCTGAAGAAGCGATGACAATCGCATTTGGAAAACGTCCGCTTGCAGTTCGCAGAGGCGGAAGTATTCCGATTATTTCTACTTTTGAACATGTATTAGGAATAAAGACGGTATTGATGGGATTCGGTTTGGAACAAAACGCCATTCATTCACCCAACGAAAGTTGTATGTTGGATTTCTTTTATAAAGGCATCGAATCGGTTGCCGAGTTTTACAGAATTTGGAAAGGATGAGGAATCAATTAGATATTTTTTTGGCGATTCGTTTACAAATCTCTTCCAGATAATCGGCATCTGTCTGATCGAAGCTTTCTAATTGCTCACTGTCAACATCCAATACGGCAATAACGCTGTCGTTTTGGATGATGGGTACAACTATTTCAGATCGCGAGAGGGAACTGCATGCAATATGTCCCGGAAACTTTTCAACATCAGGAACAATGATTGTATGCGCTTCTTTCCATGCAGTACCGCATACGCCTTTGCCAAATTTGATGCGAGTACAAGCTAAAGGACCTTGAAACGGAGCTAAAACAAGCATATTTTCTTTGACAACATAAAAACCGACCCAGAAAAACTGAAATGACTGTTTCAATGCCGCTGCAATATTGGCCATGTTTGCAACTGGATCAGTCTCTGCAGAAACTAATGCTTCTATTTGAGGAATAAGTGTTTGGTATAATTCCTTTTTGTTGTTTCCTTTAATAATCAAATTCTCCGACATATCTTAATTGAATTTTTAAGCAAATATACAAACTCTGATTAAAATTCATATCTTTGTTGTATGGAAAAGACTAATGCGCCATTAATCCTTGGAACGGAGAAGATCAGTAAACTGTTGATGCAGTTTGCGATGCCTGCCATTATTGCGATGACAGCTTCCTCCATTTATAATATAGTGGACAGTATATTTATTGGGCATGGAGTAGGAGCATTGGCTATTTCCGGTTTGGCTATTACTTTTCCTTTAATGAATTTAGCAGCGGCGTTTGGTTCCTTGGTCGGTGTAGGTGCTTCTACATGGGTTTCCGTGAAATTAGGTGAAAGAGACTATGAAGGAGCAAACCATGTATTAGGAAATGTGTTGGTCTTGAATGTAATATTGGGTTTGCTGTTTACAGTAGTCTTTTTGTGTTTTCTGGATCCTATATTGCTTTTTTTCGGTGCTAGTGATGTGACGTTGCCTTATGCACATGATTATATGGTTGTTATCTTGTTAGGCAATGTCGTAACTCATTTGTATTTTGGTCTGAATGCCGTGTTGAGAGCGTCCGGTTTCCCAAAATTGGCCATGTATGCTACATTGGCTGCGGTTGTTATCAATTGCATATTGAATCCATTGTTTATTTTTGGATTCGGTTGGGGAATAAAAGGTTCAGCTATTGCAACGGTTATTGCACAAGTTATCTCTCTGGTTGGACAAATGATTCATTTCTTTAATCCTAAACAGTTGCTCCATTTCAAAAAAGGTATTTATGGATTAAAAAGCGAACTGGTAAAAGGAATTTTGTCTATAGGAATGTCTCCGTTTTTGATGAATCTTTGCGCCTGCTTGATTGTGATAGTAATCAATCGCAGTTTGAAAGAATATGGCGGCGATATGGCTGTAGGAGCTTATGGGTTGGTAAATCGCGTTGGTTTCTTGTTTGTTATGATTGTCATGGGTTTCAACCAGGGCATGCAACCAATAGCCGGTTATAATTTCGGTGCCCGTCTGTATCCTCGTGTAACTGAGGTGACAAAATTAACAATGTTATATGCCACAGGAGTTACAACTCTTGGTTTTTTACTTTGTGAACTCATCCCTTCATCTATCATACGCATGTTCACCACTGATGCTGAACTGATTAAGGTTTCTGTTTACGGCTTGCGTATTACATTTGCTGTTTTTCCTATTGTCGGATTTCAAATGGTTGCTACTAATTTCTTTACTTCCATAGGAATGGCCAAGAAAGCTATATTTCTTTCCTTGAGCAGACAGTTGTTATTTTTGTTGCCTTGTTTACTTTTTCTTCCTCCTTTCTATGGAGTGACTGGGGTTTGGTTAAGCAGTCCGATATCCGATATTGTGTCGACTGTTGTCACCTCTTGGGTATTGATATATCAGTTCCGTCAGTTTAAAATACAAGATAAAAAAGTAGAAATATCTCAATAATAAGATTTATATGAAACATTTATTCAAAGCAATCTTTGCATTCATTTTATTCTTTGCCTCTTTCTATGGTGAAGCTCAAACGAAGGAGATAACTATTCTTTCGGTAAACGATATCCATGCAGCAGTCGATCGGTTTCCACAATTTGAAGCGGTTGTAGATAGCGTTCGGGCAGTGCATCCTGATCTTCTGTTATTTTCTGCTGGAGATAACCGAACTGGTAATCCGGTGAATGACAAATATTCTGTTGTATCTTATCCGATTGTTGCTTTGATGAATAGAGCCGGATTTAATCTTTCGGCAGTAGGTAACCATGATTTTGATTCAACTCCCGCTGGATTCCGCGAAGTGATCAACAATTCCAATTTCCGTTATATTTGCGCAAACATGTATGCACCCGACACGATGCGTATGCATATTGAACCATATAAAATATTTGAATGTGATGGTGTGCGTATAGCCGTATTGGGTTTGTTGCAATTAGGTTCGAATGGGCTTCCTGATTCTCATCCAAAAAATCTCAAGAATATACGTTTTCGTTCTCCATTTGAAGTTGCCCAAGAATATTCCTGGTTGCGCGACTGTTGTGATGTATTTATTGTCCTTTCGCATGATGGTTATGAAGAAGATTTGGAGTTGGCCAGGAATTTTCCGGTAGCTGATGTGATTTTGGGTGGTCATTCTCATTCTAAAGTAGAAGGAACAATGAGTAATGGGGTGCTCGTTACACAAGCAGAGAAGCAACTGAGATATGTAACGGAATTGACGCTTAAAGTCGCTGATGGCAAGGTTATAGAGAAAACGTCGCATCTCATAAATGTAAAAGATAATCCCCGAAAAAATGAAGATGTACAAACGATGGTCAACAAGTTTAATGACAATAAAGAGTTGAAGCGAGTTTTGGCTCAAGCCAAAAAAAGTTTTTCAAATAAAGAAGAGCTGGGTAGCATGATGGCTGACGCAATCTGTGTTGAAACGGGAGCCGATATTGCATTGCAGAATTTAGGAGGTGTCCGTCTTGATTCGCTTTCTGCCGGACCAATAACATTGGGTGATGTTTATCGCCTGGATCCATTTGGCAATGAGATTGTCATGTTTAATATGACCGGTGATGAAGTCAAACAGATGATTCTTGCTACTTGCAAGGCTGATTATTCTGGTCCAGGCTATATTTCAGGAATAAAATACACCATTACTTTCGGTGAAGATAAGAAGGATCTGAAAGGTGTTGATGTCTGGATGGCAGATGGTTCACCTATTGATGAAAAACGAATTTATAAAGTTGTCATGAATAGTTATATCGCTTCTGTCAGTGATTTTAAAAAGAAAGATGAAGGACAGAATTTGTTTCGTACCTGTTCGGATGCAATCATAGACTATCTCACCAAACAGTCTGTTGTAGATTATAGTGGGGTAAGACGGATCACAATAAAAAGAATAAAATAGCGTTATATTTTTGTGAAGAACATAATTATTTAGTTGTTTCCTTATGAGTCATTGCTATTCTTATAAATATGTAATATTTACCTTAGTGTTATTTATAGCGCTAGCGATATGTTCGTGTGGAAGGAATAAAAATGCCAGATATACAGAAGAACAGCGCAAGACTATATCTAATCTGATCAGAAAAAATGATTCAATTCCCTTATTGGAAGATTTATTGAATGGCTATACAAAGGAAAAAAATCTTTTGGGTATTGTTCTTGTTGAAAAAGAATTAGGAAAAGACTATCGTGAGACCAGTCGTTTCATGGATGCCATCAATAGTCATCGGAATAGTTTGTGGGCAGCTAAACAATTAAAAGATACAATTGAAATCATACAAGCCTTGAATTACATTGGTACGAACTTCCGTCGTTTGGGTATTATAGACGAGGCTTCGAATTATCATTATCGTGCTTTGACTTATAGTGAACAATTCAGTGATGATACTTCCTATATGGCTCGAAAGAATCGTGTGGTTTCATTGAATGGAATAGGAAATATATATTTGACTCTTAATAATTACGATGCTGCCGCCAGGATAATTAGAATGGCGCTTGTTGGAGAACAGCAGTTAAAGAGTGCATTGGGACAAGCTATTAATTATGCTAATTTGGGTTCAATTTACGAATCACGAGGAATGAATGATTCAGCGTTGGTTTACTATCAGCACTCAATGAAATTCAATCGTTTGGCAAAGTCTGATTTGGGAATATCTCTTTGTTACGACCATTTTGGAAAATTGGCTGAGAAACGTGGAGACTGGGACTCAGCCTTGAGAGAGTATAAGTCCGCTTACGACATCATGGTCAAAAAGAGTGATACTTGGCATTGGTTGGAATCTTGTGTTTCACTTGCACGTGTAAATATCACTAAGAACGACATGCAATTGGCAAATAAATATTTGGCAGAGGCAGAGCAGTCTGCAAAGAAGATAAATTCATTGGAATATCTGGCAGATGTATATAAACTTAAATATTTGTTTTATAAGAAAGCTGGTGATAATACCAAGGCTTTGGACTGTTATATCCTGAGTCATACATATGCGGACAGCATTTCCAATGCAGAAAAATTGAATAAAATACAGAATTTGCGAGTGAATTATGTACAGAATAAGAGTCATAGAGAACTTTCCCTGATCCAAAAAAATTATATGATGGAGCAGCGAACCAAAAAAATTGTCATTTTGCTTAGTGCTTCCATCTTGTTCCTATTTGCCATTGCATTAGGGTTGACCTTGTATGCTTTGCGAATGAAATCGCGCAGTCAGCAGATGATGAAGAAATTGGAGCAGATTAGGAATAGTTTTCTTACGAATGTTACTCATGAGTTTCGAACGCCTTTGACCGTGATACTTGGATTGTCCAGACAATTGAAGGATGAACAAAATATAGATAGGAACACCATCAAACATTTAGGTGAAATGATTGAACGCCAAGGAGATAATATGCTTGAACTAGTCAATCAATTGCTTGATGTGTCTAAGGTTAAATCGCAGATTGGCGAACCTGATTGGCGAACAGGGAATATTGTGGCTTATCTGCGGATGATGATGGAATCATATCAGGTTCTGGCGCGACAGAAAAAGATTGATCTAACTTTTGCTCCTGCCGAGATGACAATTGAAATGGACTTTGTTCCGGAGTATTTGGGAAAAATCGTTAGGAATCTATTGTCAAATGCCATGAAGTTTACGCCAGAGTACGGTCGGATAATTGTAACTGTTGAGCGAAAAGAATCAGAACTGAATTTGCTTGTAGCAGATAGCGGCTCCGGAATAGACGCGATTGATCTCCCACATATTTTTGAAACTTTCTATCAAGGTTCAAATAGTGAGGCAAAGATGGGAACGGGTGTCGGTTTGTCTTTGGTGAAACAGATGATTGTTTGCATGGGCGGACAGATAGAGGTAGAAAGTTCTAAAAATAGTGGTACAATATTTTCCATATCTTTGCCGATACAACATCAGGTTGAACAGAAGAAAACTTGGTCACCTGAAAATGGAACTATTGCAGTACAGCAGTACGAAGAACAGAGTGACGAAATGGAAGATGGTAAAATAGATTCTATTCTACCTTCAATATTGGTCGTTGAAGATAATGCGGATGTTTCATATTACATTGGTTCCCTTCTTACTGACAACTATAATGTGTATTATGCTCATAACGGCGAGGAAGGATTGGTTAAGGCTAAGGAAATAGTTCCTGATCTGATTGTTACAGATCTGATGATGCCCGGAATGGATGGATATGATTTATGTCGTGAAGTGCGTCATTGTGAGTTGATCAATCATATCCCTATCATTATTATAACAGCAAAGATAGAGGAAGCTGATCGCTTGTTGGGTTTGGATGTTGGAGCAGACGCTTACCTTAATAAGCCGTTTAATGCAGAAGAATTAAAAATGCGTATTTCGAAGTTGTTGGAACAGCGTTGTCTGTTGAGGGAAAAATATTCGCGCTCATTTATGAATGGCGAAAACGACCAAACAGAGTTACCTAATATTGAACAGACCTATCTGAATCGTTTGACAGATGTTATTTATGATCAGATGAGCGATTATAATTTCAATTCCGAAGCCTTGGCCGACAAAATGTGTGTAAGTGTTTCACAGTTGAACAGAAAGATTAAAGCAATCACCGGATTTAACTCATCCGGATACATTATGCAAGTAAGGATGGAAAAAGCTCGTAAACTTTTGGTCTCTACTTCTGATCCTGTTGGCGAAATTGGTGTAAAATGTGGTTTCCCGGATATCTCTTATTTCTCTCGAATGTTTAAAATGACTTTCAAGATGACACCGTCGCAGTGTCGTAAATCTCCTCAATAAGTTTATTTGCCTATTTATGCTCAATTTTGAGATTTGACTAAGTACTTGTCTGAAAAACAAGCGCTTGCAATGATTCTATGCGCATATATGTCAAATCTTTGAAATGTGAATGCGCACTGTAGTCAAAACGATGCGCATATGCGTCAAACATATTTTTGTGTCACAAACTACTTTTACAACCAAGTTTAACAAAAAAGTAATATTTATGGAAGACGAAGAAACTAAGCAATCGCAAACATTTAAGGAAGTGCAGGATGAACTTGCAGAATGGCGAGAGCGCATCGAACAGGCGGCAGAAGCTGATGATAGAATGCGTGCTCCAAAACAAGATACAAAAGATTATATTCCTTCTATTTTTAACAAGGAATGCCTGGTGAAGCAGATTAAAAGAATATTTTCTCTGAAGTAATAATAGAATAAGGATAAATCCAACAAATTCAAATGAGTCATGAAAACAATTATTAATCAGTTATTTAACATTGTTTTTGTCGTAATTTTTATTGGTGTGATTTCTTCTTGTTCAAAAGATGATCCAACACCGGAATCTCCGAAGCCATCGACGATAAATGTGACCGGTGTTTCCTTGAATAAGTCAACCTTGAGTTTGGCTGCAGGTACTCATGAAACTTTGACTGCTACAATCGCTCCATCAAATGCAACAAATAAGAGTGTATCCTGGTCGTCCGACAAATCAGATGTCGCTACAGTTGACGCAAATGGTAGCGTTTCTTCATTAAAGGTGGGTGAAGCGAATATTACGGTAACAACTGTCGATGGCTCAAAAACGGCATCTTGTAAAGTAACAGTTACAGAAGTTCCTGTTGCTGTTACAGGTATTGCACTTAATAAGACTGAAATGAAGCTTGGTGTTGGAGGCGTTGATACATTAAAAGTTACTTTTACTCCGGCAAATGCAACAAATAAGAAAGTGACTTGGCAAATAAATGACGCGACTATAGCTAAAGTAGAAGATGGTGTCATCACAGCTTTGAAAGCTGGAGAAGCAACAATCACTGCCACTTCTGATGACGGTTCTAAAACAGCAACATGTAAGTTGACGGTGAATCAGCCAATCAAAGTAACGTCTGTTAAACTTAATAAATCTGTAATGGCTATACGATTGGAAGAACAACAAGCTTTAATAGCTACTATCACTCCTGAAAATGCATCAAATAAAAATGTAACATGGAAAAGTGATGATCTTTCAATTGCAACAGTTGGTGAAACCGGTATAGTGCAAGGGCTTAAGATTGGTAATACGATAATAACCGTTACAACTGCGGATGGAAATAAAACAGCGCAGTGTACTGTCTATGTTACAGCAAAGGATGTGGCTGTAACTAGCGTTTCATTGAATAAGACCTCTACCAATATAAATATTGGAGCCAGTGAAACATTGATTGCTACTGTTAGTCCTGATGATGCTACGAATAAAACAGTAACTTGGACATCAAGTAATCCGGCTGTCGTTCAATCAGTGGGCGGAGGTGCAATCACTGCCAAAAGTGCGGGTACTGCTGATATTACGGTGAAAACAGAGGATGGAGATAAGACGGCAACTTGTAAGGTGACTGTTAACGCTGCAACCGTTCTTGTTAGTGATATTTCGCTTCATCAAGTTTGGGCAGAACCTTATGAAGGAGGTTTTCAAGAAATACAAGCTGATATCATACCTAATAATGCAGCCAATAAAGGACTTAAATGGAGCTTCGTTGCAAATTCTGGTGAGAGTCAATATTTTACGTTAGAAAAAACATCTGCAGGAGCTACTACTACTCAGACTGCAAAATTGACTTGCTCTAAACCTGGTGGCGCTTCTTGCTACGTATTTGCTGACGCATTGGATGGAAGCCGCATATCCAGAAAGACAGAAGTACATTTTTCTCCGGTTTATTTCTTTAATACGGCTACAAATCCGGATACAAAGGTAACCTCGTTGTCATTGTCGAAAGGCGAATCAATGAAACTGATACTTGCTACTAGTGCAACAGGTGCAGTCGTGCCTCAATCAAAAATCGTTTGGAGCACAAGTGATGCTTCGGTTGCAACGGTATCCGACGGATTAGTTACTATTACAAATGGCGGCACATGTACGATATCTGCAAAAATAAATAACCTTGTCACAAAGACTCTTCCGGTAACAGGTATAGCTATCGGTGCTACAAATATGATTATTAGTCAGAATCAAGCGGTAACTTATTCGTATGCTGATCCGGAAGCGTATGGCGGTGTCGTTTTGGGCGTCACTTTATATCCTGCAAATTCAACGGATGTAGTATCATGGGCTTCTGAAAATATAAATAAAGCCTCTGTTGTCGTGAAAAATGGCAAATGTTATGTATATCCGAAAAATGTTACAAGCGATACATACGTGAATATTGTTGCGTCAGATCCTGGAACATCTTTGAAGCAAAAATGTGAAGTGAGGATTTTACCTTATAGTGATGTTCATTTATATTATAAGTATCAAACGGCATGGCGCCTCGTGACAAATAATTCTTTTAAAATAGCAAGAGGTAATGTGCAGACATTTTGTGTAGGCTTTGAAACAACACAAGGTCTTCATATAATAGGATCAAATTGGAACTTTCTATCGACCGATCTTCCATTTTCATACGAAAAGACAAGTACTACTTTCACGATTACTGCAACGAAGAGCGGAATGGCTACTGTAAGAGCGAAAGTAGGAATAAGTAGTGCCAATCTGGTTTTGCCTCTGGAAATTACAGTTCCATGATTGGATGGCTTATTCGGACAGAAATTGGCGTTATTGCATTTTATATAGTGTTTATGGTTTCGATTAATAATTAAAATTTGATTTTATGAAAACACGTAATTTATTGAAGAAAAAAAGCTTTTGGGTATTTGTTCTGATGTTTGGTGTTGCATTTTCTGCATCAGCTCAATTTAATTTGAATAAGTTGGGAAAGGCTGTTAAAAGTGCTGCCGGCTCGCGCGTAGAAGCTGAAGTGAAAAGCAAATCCGATCAAGCGGTAAAGAAAAGCATTGATAACACTGAGAAATCAGTTAAGAATGCAGGTAGTTCAAGTGCAGGTTCTAAAGCTGCGTCGACAGCTGATTATTCAAAAATAGCTGCTAATGCAATCTATGTGAATTCGGCAACGGGATCAAATCGCAATAGTGGAACAAAAGATCAGCCTTTAAAAGATTTGCAGAAAGCTGTAAATACGGTTTCCGATGGCGGTGTGATTCTTGTTGCTGAAGGCAATTATTTGGGTAATCTGGATGCCGGATATATTGAAGTAAAGAAATATTGTTCGATCATCGGCGGCTATTCAAGCGATTTTTCTTCGCATGACCCGCTGAAGTATCATTCGATGATTCAACCGGGTATAGCTCAAGCGGGTACAAGCGGAAGCCACGGATTGTTGGATTTGAATGTCAGGGGAAGTCGAAAAGGCGTTTTGCTTATTGATGGGCTGGTATTTGATAAGGGAATAATGAATAAGTACTGTAAACCGATACCAAGCAATCCTATTGCTTCGACACCGGAAGGTTGTGAAACCGGACGCATGGTTCTGGTCGGCGAGTCGCCAACGTGTCCACTTATGGATGGCGCTCCTGTTGCACAGCAACTTATCCATGGTGATATAGAAGGACAGGTGATCATTCGCAACTGTACATTTACGAATGGCTATCATTTTGCTATTCAGTTAGGCAATTATGGTGGATTATGCAACATCTACAATAATGTGTTTATATCGAACCGTATGGCTTCCTGCGAAGTTCGCAGTATGAATAAGGAAGTGGGTGAAGCTACCGTCGATTTTCATAATAATACAGTCCTGTTCTCATGGTGTCGCGATAAAACGATGGAAGATATGGGTTATGGATTCCGGTTCATGACGGGGGTGAATGCGGATGTTCATAACAATATTTTCGGCTGTACAAACTTTGGAGCATTGGATCGTACTTATGTTGATGCGGATAAGGCAAAAGAGTCACAGAGAAAGACTTCAGCTTATGACAACTTGTTCTTTGCCAATAAGGAAGCCGATTTGATGTTGCCATCGGGTGGCGGCAAGTTCTTGCGTGTCTTCGCCAAGAGTTTTGAAGATGCTGAACAGCTGGCCAAGTATGAAGGCAACCGTGAGATGAATGAATCGGAAGTAAGTGCAATCAGCAAAGTGATTGATGCTCCGTATTTGAAGGGATTTTTAGGAATGACTTCATCTACCACGCTTAAATACAATCCGAATTCGGCAGTAAATACATTCCGTTCGGCTATGGGTATGAACAGTGTAGGTTCTGAAACGACAAGAGTCTCTATGTATGCCAATCGTTATCCTTTGGAAAAAGCATACAGTCTCTTTGGCGCTCTGTCAAATTATGGCGCTCAAGTTCCTGAAAAATGATTTGTATTAAGATATTGGATTTATTAATATAAAGTAATATGGAAATAAAGGTTTTAGTCATTGTTGTCTGCTGCTTGTTTATGACCGGCAGTAAGAGTGTGGTTAGTGCTTCGGACTTGAATGTATCGGACAAGGCAACGACTTTAGCCGAAGGTTTGAGTCCCGGAATTTCTACTATTGATCAACGCGCAGATAAAGATATAAAGAACAAAACTTTGACTATAGATAAAGGTTTGGAACACTCATTTGTTTGTGTAGAATCTGAGTCAACAGTAGCTGATTATAATTGAATTAATTAGAAAGCTGAGATTCTATATGAAAATTGTAGGGTAAAATGAACGCCACGTTTTGATTTATCAAGGTTTGATAAACGTTAAAACGTGGCGTTTTTATATCTATTACAGAAATTAGCGTTAAATTTGTGGGTTAGTCTGCTGTTATGATTATTGATATGCACAATGACATAAAAAAGACAGGCGTATAGTGTATAGGTTTTCCCTTTTGTTGAACTAAAATTTGAATGAATATGAAAAGAGCATTTCCTTATTTTTGGGGTTGGACTATTGTTCTTTTGTTGTCAATGCTTCTTCCGTTCCACACTGAAGCTCAGATTCGCAACAGTAGTAATATGATTATCGGGCGGATAGATAAAAGCGGCACGGTGCGCTCTTCTGCCAATCTGCGTATGGGCAAGATTGATGCCGATGGAACAATCCGCAATGCCAACAATTCGCGCATTGGCAAAATCGATGCCGACGGTACGATTCGCAATGCTTCGAACGCGCGCATTGGCAAAGTCGAGAGCGATGGAACTGTTTATAATGATACGAATGCGCTCATCGGTTCGGTTCAGTCTGATGGAACTGTCCACGATTCAACCAATTCGCTCATTGGATATGCGAGTGGAGTTAGAAAAGTATGGGCGGCTGTTTTCTTTTTCTTTGATTTCTTTAGATGATTCATTCGAATGCACGAACCATTTCATTCGAATCAACGGTTCATTTGACATATGTCAAACGAATGATTCATTCGAATGAATTGGAACTTTCATTCGGATGAATTTGGCATTTTATTCAGATAAAAATAAATTTCTTCAGGCATCCGATGTATGACATAGTAAGATTTAATAAATTCCTTTGTAAATCAATGATATAGAGATTTGTGATGGCAATGGAAATAAAAAAAGCAGTGTGGGTGGTTTTCTCCCTGTTCGTCGTTTCAATGTCTGTACTTGCGCAGACAGATGCGATGGATCCTTATTTTGTTTCGTTGTACAATCGGAGTCTTGATTTGCTGGGAAAACCTGGTTTTAAGCGTGCGAACGATTCGCTGATGTTGCAGGCAATAAAGAAGAACAATGCGAAATATGTTGGGTTCGCACTTCATAACGAGCGCTGCCATCGGAATATGATTAATGATTCGATAGGTTATATCAGGGCTTTCAATGACGAGATTAATTATTACTTGGCGCACGGTGAAGCGAAAAAAGCCTGGTCGAACGGCGAAGGAATAGTGCTTTTCTACATCAATAGAGGAAATTACAAGGAAGGTCAGCGACAAGCCTATAGAATGCTTGATAAAGCTTTGAAGCTTAAAGATTTGAGCGGGCAGGGATATGCCTATTTCAATGTGGGACGCTGCTATAGGGCACAGAATGAATATGCCGAGGCAACAAACTATTATCAGACTGCACAAAATCTTGGACTGAAAGACAAGAACTGGGGATTGGTTATTGTTTCCAAACTGGCAACGAGTTATGCGTTGCGTATGCAGTCGATGTATACGAAGGCTGATTCCGTTTGCTCGACGATTATGCCTTATATAAAATTGTGGGAGAAACAGAGAGGATACCGAAATCCGGTCTATCGCGGGAAACAGCTCATCGAACAGTCGTATGCCGACTTGTATCTGCACAGGAAAGATTCGGCGAAAGCACATATTGCAGCAGCGAAAGCCGAATATGCTGTTTCTAAGGAAAAATCCATGGAATCGGATATGATTGAGATGGATGCGGCTTATAATTTCTTTTTTGGAAATATGAAAGAGGCGGTGGAAGCTATGAAAACGCTTATTTCCATCTATAAAGGTCGGGGTGACATGAATCTGGTTGCTAATTATTACCGAGATATGGCCACAATATACGAGAAGAATAAAGAGTATAAGGAGGCGACGGAGGCGTACAAACAATATGGCATGTATAATGACAGTGCACGATTGAGCGAGTCGGCTCATTCACTCAACAAACTGCGTACTCAATATGAAGTGAAAGAACTGAAAGTGCAAAATCAGTTCACCAGGCAAGAAAAAACTTTGGTCGAGCAACGGCTGTGGTTTTCAATGGTGGCTTGTTTCCTGCTTATATTGGTCGTGCTGATCCTGATCAATCATAATCGTACTATTTCACAAAAGAACGAGTTGCTGTACAGGCAGATTGTGGAACGGCAGAAAATCGCTCAGAACCCGAAGATTCAAGCGAAAGACGAAGAAGAACCACGCGAAAGCGACCTCTCGGAAAGACAGCTTACAAGCAAGCAACTTTTGTTCAAGCAGTTGGAAAAGCTTCTCGAAGAACGGCCCGAACTGCTGGGTGATGAGAACTTGGAACGCGAAAAACTGGCAAAATTACTGGGAACGAATACCACCTATCTGCATTGTGCCATCCGAACATGTACGGATGAGACAGTAAATGGATTTATTAACACTATGTGTGTTCGCAAAATGGCAGAAGTAATACAACGTTCGCCTGATGTATCATTTGACAAACTTAGATCCGATTATGGTTTTTCATCGCATACTACATTCTATCGTATTTTTAAACATGAGTTTGGTATGTCGCCTTCAGAATTTAGACGATGTGTAGAGAAACAGGGCATATGATGGTGAATAATTTGCCATTACAGTTCTTTTTTATGCTTTATATGTTTCAATTGAAAAGATGTTTTTTTATCTTTGTCACATAGAGTTGCTAGAGTTACATAAACTAAATACAGCATTATATTATGGGAAAGATTATAATAACCATCGGACGCCAATTCGGAAGCGGCGGGCGTGAAATCGGTCAAAAGCTGGCTTCTGCATTCGGCATTGCATATTATGACAAGGAATTGATGGCTGAAGCTGCCAAAAGCAGTGGATTAAGCCGGGAGTTTTTTGAGAAGGCAGACGAAAGAGTAGCAAGCAGTTTGGCTTATTCTTATTCTGTGGGATTCCCGTATATGGGTCTGTTCACGCCTTATACCGATGTTCTTTCCAACGACGGACTGTTCAAATTCCAAAGCGAGGCAATTCGCAGGGTAGCCGATAAAGGTTCATGTGTGCTGGTTGGTCGTTGTGCTGATTATATTCTTCGTGATTATCCGAAATGTTTCAGTGTGTTTATCCATAATACCAAGGAAAATCGTATCGATCGGATTATGGATTCGCAGCATGTGACGGAAGAACAAGCTAAAGAATTGATGATCAAAACGGATAAATCACGTGCCGCCTATTATAATTACTATACGAATAAAGTTTGGGGTGCAGCCTCTTCGTATGATTTGTCAATCAATGTAGCGATACTTGGTATTGATGCTACAGTGGAATTTATTAAGAGCTTTGTTGAACAGAAATTAGGCCAACGTCCTCCACATTTCGGATAAAGTTATTACTTTTGTGGAGTGAAAATGGATGAGGATGTCATTGAAAGATAAAATAATCCGTTATGTGATGCTTGTAGCCAGCTTTTTTGTGATGCTGGCTGTTATTCTGCCGCATCATCATCATGAGGATGGAGCACCTTGTTATCGTTCGTTGGCTTCTGAAGAAGCTGAAGGCGAACCCGAGGGTTGCGAATCGCATGACTGTGGCGATCATGGGCATACGATTGCTTTTTTTGCTTCCATTCAGCTGCACGTTATCGATAATGATATACACCATTTTCTTTTCCCGCTGCAAACGGTCTTCGCACTGATTGATGAGGTGAAGCCGACTTGTATGCATTTGTTGTTCATTCACAACAGTTCTTTATATGTTGAATCCCTCCATAGTGTTTGGATAAGAACGGTCCTGGGCCTTCGCGCTCCGCCTTCATTGTAATCTCATGTTTTCTTTCGTTTTGATGATGTGTTGTTTCTTCTTTTGAGACAACGCATGATCGGTTTTATTTATTTACTAATCACGAATTACAATGAAGAAGTTATATCTCTTATGGGCGTTATCTGCTTGCATCGTTGTTGGATTGAGCGGATGCGCTGCTCAAAGTGGTCATGATGAAGATGAGGATGAACATGCCCACGAAGCCGGAGAGACGCATGCTCCGGGCGAAGTTGTCTTCAAAAAAACTATGGCTGATGCCGTTGGACTGAAGACGATAAAAGTTGCTCCCGGTGAATTTTCGGATGTTATCAAAGCTACCGGTCGGATTGTTGCTGCACAAGGTGGTGAATCGGTGGTTGTAGCAACTGCTTCCGGTGTTGTCAACTTTGGAAAGCTGGCGATTGTCGATGGAATGGCGGTTCGTAAAGGGCAACCGCTGTTGAGCCTTTCGTCGAGTAATCTGGCAGAAGGCAACGGTGCAGCAAAAGCGCGCAATGCTTATGAAGCTGCACAGAAGGAATACGAACGTGTACAGTCACTGGTGAAAGACAGGATTGTATCGTCAAAAGAATATGAACAAGCTCGCTTGAATTACGAAAATGCAAAGGTGGCATGGCTGGCCGTTGCCGGAAAACAGACCGCTTCGGGTGTTTCGGTTGCTTCGACCATGAGCGGCTATCTGAAGAATATTCAGGTGAAGGAGGGCGATTATGTTGCTGTCGGGCAACCGCTGATGACGATTACACAAAGTAACCGTCTTGTGCTTCGCGCTGAAGTTTCAGAAAAGAACTATAATCTGCTGCCGTCTGTCCGCTCGGCCAATTTCCGCACGCCGTACGACGATGCGGTCTATCGGTTGTCCGATCTCAATGGCAAGTTGCTGTCGTTTGGCAAAGCTTCCGATTCGGATTCGTTCTATCTGCCTGTCAGTTTTGAGTTTGACAACAAGGGCGCTATCATTCCCGGGTCGTTTGTTGAGGTTTATCTGCTTACGGCTCCGGTACAGAATGTGATAAGTGTTCCTGAAGAGTCGCTGATTGAAGAACAGGGGCTTTATTCGGTGTATGTTCGTCTGGATGAGGACTGTTTCATGAAGCATCCGGTTACGTTGGGCGCCGATAATGGCAAGGAAGTACAAATCCTTAGCGGCATCAAAGCGGGTGATGAGGTAGTGACAGAGGGCGCTCATCAGATCAAGCTGGCTTCGGCTTCGAACGTGATTCCTCCTCATTCACATCATCATTAATCTGCGGTTGCCATGCTGAATAAGATTATAAATTATTCGCTGCACAACAGGTTGATTATCCTGGCTTGTGCTGTGATATTAATGATTGCGGGCATCTACACTGCGTTTCATACGGATGTCGATGTGTTCCCGGATTTGAATGCGCCTACGGTTGTGATTATGACCGAGGCCAATGGTATGGCGCCCGAAGAAGTGGAGCGTTTGGTTACATTTCCGGTCGAGACGGCTGTAAACGGGGCAATGAATGTGCGCCGTGTTCGTTCTTCATCGACAACGGGATTCTCTGTCGTTTGGGTGGAATTCGATTGGGGTACGGATATTTATCGCGCCCGTCAGATTGTTTCGGAGAAGTTGGCAGTCGTTGGCGAGACGCTGCCTTCGAACGTTGGTAAACCGACACTCGGACCGCAAGCTTCCATCTTGGGTGAGATGATGATTATCGGTTTGACTTCGGATTCGACTTCATTGCTCGATCTTCGCACGATTGCCGATTGGACAATCCGTCCGCGACTACTTTCTACCGGCGGTGTTGCGCAGGTGGCTGTCATTGGTGGCGATATCAAGGAGTATCAGATACAGCTTGATCCTGCGCGGATGAAACATTATGGAGTCAGTCTTGACGAAGTGCTTGCCGCCAGTCGCAATATGAACCGTGACGCCAACGGTGGTGTGATTTATCAATATGGAAACGAGTATATTATTCGTGGTGTCCTTTCAACATCCGAAGCTGCCGAGTTGGGCAAAGGCGTAGTGAAGATGGCAGGCGGTTCACCGATCCTGCTCGAAGATGTGGCAACGGTGAAGATCGCCAGCAAGAGTCCGAAACTCGGAACGGCTTCTGAGAAAGGTAAGCCTGCCGTGCTGATTACAGTGACCAAACAACCTAACACAAGCACAATCGATCTGACAAACAATCTCGACGCCATCCTTGCCACGTTGCAGAAGAATCTTCCGCACGATGTGCATGTTTCGACCGACGTGTTCCGTCAGAGTCGTTTCATCGACAGTTCGATCAGCAATGTTAAGGAGAGTCTTTTCGAAGGCAGTATCTTCGTTGTGCTGATTCTGTTTTTTTTCCTGATGAATGTGCGTACGACGGTGATTTCGCTCATCGCTCTTCCGCTTTCACTCCTGGTGACGATTCTGGTGCTTCATTTTATGGGATTGACTATCAATACGATGAGCTTGGGAGGTATGGCGATAGCGATTGGTTCGCTTGTGGATGATGCCATCGTCGATGTGGAGAATGTCTACCGACGATTGCGAGAAAACCGTGCGCTTCCGCCCGGTGAGCGGCGCAAGGTGCTCGATGTCGTCTACGATGCTTCACGAGAAGTGCGAATGCCTATTCTGAACTCGACGCTGATCATCGTGGTCAGTTTCGTTCCGCTCTTTTTCTTGAGTGGCATGGAAGGCAGAATGTTGATTCCGCTGGGTATCGCGTTCATCGTCTCTTTATTTGCATCAACAGTTGTGGCACTGACACTTACGCCGGTTCTCTGCTATTACCTGCTCAAAGGTCAGGCGAGCAACAACATTGTTACCGATCAAGGAGCAACTAAAGTGGGCGATGGAGCATCGTCCGGAAACGCTCCGATGAAAGAATCGTGGGTTAGTGCCCATCTGAAAGTTGTCTATGCGAAGGCGCTTGACAGAGTTTTGGCGCATAAGAAAATGGTACTCGGTTGCACAATCGCTCTGTTTGCAGTGGCAGTGGGACTGTTCTTTACGTTGGGACGCGACTTCTTGCCGCCTTTCAACGAAGGTTCGTTCACTATCAATGTCAGTACGCTCCCTGGCGTTTCGCTTGAAGAATCCGATCGGATGGGACGGCAGGCAGAGAAACTTCTGATGCAAGTCCCGGAAATTCAGACCGTAGCGCGTAAGACGGGGCGTGCCGAACTGGATGAACATGCGCTTGGCGTGAATGTGAGCGAGATTGAAGCGCCGTTCATTCTCAAAGATCGCAGTCGAGAAGAGGTGACCGACGATGTTCGTAAAAAACTGTCGTCTATCAGTGGTGCCAATATTGAAATAGGACAACCTATCTCGCACCGTATGGATGCCATGCTTTCGGGAACGGAGGCTAACATTGCCATTAAGCTTTTTGGCACAGATCTGAGCCGAATGTTTTATTACGGCAACCAAATCAAGACAGCTATCAACGGTATTCCCGGATTGGTAGATCTGAAAGTGGAACAACAGATCGAGCGTCCACAACTTACCATCACTCCAAAGCGCGAGATGTTGGCGAAGTTCGGTATCACACTGCCTGAGTTTCAAGAGTATGTCAACGTTATGCTTGGCGGCGAAGTGGTCAGTCAGGTGTACGATGATGGCAAAACTTTCGATCTCACCGTGAAAACTTCAGAAGAAACGCGTTCGACGATTGGCGATATCCGCGACATGATGATTGATGCCAACGGGCAGAAGATTCCGCTCAGTTACATCGCTGACGTGCGCTCGGTAACAGGTCCGAACACCATCAACCGAGAGAATGTGCAGCGCAAGATTGTCATCAGCGGTAACGTTTCCGGTCGCGACTTGCGTGGCGTTGTCAACGATATACAAAAGAAGGTTGACGCTTCTGTTAAACTGCCTGAAGGTTATCATGTAGAATATGGCGGTCAGTTCGAGAGCGAGGCAGCTGCCAGTCGCACACTGCTTTATACTTCGATGATGGCGTTGCTCGTCATCTTCATGCTGCTTTATGGTGAGTTTAAGGATGCGAAGGAGAGCGGCATTGTGCTGCTGAACCTGCCGTTTGCACTTATTGGTGGTGTGTTTATTTTGAAACTGACGGCGGGTGAAATCAGTATCCCGGCAATCATCGGGTTTATCTCTTTGTTTGGTATTGCAACCCGTAATGGAATGTTACTCATCAGCCATTATCAGCACTTGCGTACTGAAGAAGGCTTGTCGCTGAACGAGGCAGTGATGAAAGGCTCGATGGACCGATTGAACCCGATCTTGATGACGGCGCTCAGTTCTGCGCTTGCACTTGTACCGCTGGCTCTGCAGGGCGATCTGTCCGGTAATGAGATTCAAAGCCCAATGGCAAAAGTCATCCTCGGAGGTTTATTAACATCGACGCTTCTGAACGGATTTATCATTCCGATTGTCTATCTGTTGATGAATAAGAATGAAAAGGTTGAGGAGGAGTAAAACAATTAAACATTGAAACAATGAACAGATATATCATTATAACCCTATTTGCCGCTTGCACACTGAGTGCAGGCGCGCAAGTTTCGATAGATGACGTGCTGCATAGCGTTGAGGCGAACAACAAGACGCTGAAAGCAAACCAACACTACGTTGCCGCCCGCAAGATCGAAGCGAAGCTGGATAATAATCTGGCTGATCCGACGGTCACTTATACGCATCAGTATGGCAACAAGGAAGGGTTGGGTATTCAAGGTGAACTGATTGCCGAGCAGTGGTTCGACTTCCCAACGGTCTATGCGCAGCGCGGCCAATTGTCGCGTGCTAAAGGTAAAACCTACGACAGTCAGGGTGCAGAACTTCGCCAGCAGATTCTGCTTCAGGCAAAGGAACTCTGTATCGATTTGATTTATCTTAATCAGCAACGAAGCATGCTTCAGCAACGTTTGCAGAATGCCGAACAACTGTCGTCACTTTATGCGAAGCGCCTTAATAAAGGCGATGCCAACATTCTCGAGGTGAACAAAATCGACCTCGAACTGCTGAATGCCCGCAATGAAGCGCGAATGAATGAAACGGCCCGCGAGGCAAAACTACACGAATTGACTGTGCTCAATGGCGACTCGGCAATATTGTTTGCTGACACTGTTTATCCGCTTTTGACTTTGCCTCAGTCGTTTGCTGACTTGCGTCAGGAGGCGCTTCCTGCCAATAAACAACTCCTCTCTTTGCAGAGCGAGAAAATGGCGGCATTGCGTCAAGTTGATGTAAGCAAGGCAAAAGGTTTACCCGGCGTGGCTTTGGGCTATCGTTTGAATACGGCTGCCGGCGGCGAGCGCTTCAACGGCTTTTTGGTAGGACTGAGTATACCGCTCTTTTCCAATCATAATCGCGTGAAGCAGGCAAAGGCGCAGACGCTCTTTACTGACATGCAACTTGAAAGTGCCACATCGCTCGCGGAGAATGATCTGTTGAGACTTTACAACCGCTCGACGGCATTAAAGACATCTATTGATGAGTACAGTAGCGCCTTGAAGAATCAGAACAATCTTGCGCTTCTTAATAAAGCCATTATGAGCGGACAGATATCGATGATTGAGTATTTTGCCGATGTTACAACGCTCTATCAGAGTCTGCAAAATTATATACAGTTGCAAAACGAGTATCAAAAGGTGATGGCAGAATTGTATAAATTCAGGCTGTAAGATGTTTGCTTAAGTTTAGGCTGCTAGGTAATTATGGGTAGAAAGGCAGTTGCCTACGTTATGTCTAGGTTATCATGTTCAGATTGTTAATCAATGGCTGTTGAGTTGTTCAACAGTTTTGAAGACAGCTTCCTTGTCTACATATTCCGTTTGCGTCATCACAATCTTCCCGTCTTTTCCTATCAGGAATAGGCGAGGAATTGTGTTGAGCGCGAATTTGGAATAGATACTTCCGTCCAAGTCAGAAAAGTAATCGACTGAATAATTATTGGCTTTTAGAAAGGCATCAACATCGCTGCGACTCTCTCGACGAGCAATAATCATGACGTGTACAGACTCGCTTGCTTCGTAAGTATTGTAGATGGCGTTGATGTCTGGAAACGCCTGTTGGCAGTCGCTGCAGCTGCTATGAAAAAAGATGATAATAACGGTTTTACCTATTAGATTGTCCGACGTAACGCTCTCTTTGTCATTCGAGATGGTGAACAAAGGCATTGTGTCGCCTTTGGTCAGCTCGTAATAGATTTCTTTCTTGTCATCATTATCGTTGACGCATGAAACGAGCAATAATAAAGATAATATGGATAAAATCTTTTTCATGGGCGCCTGTTAGGATCGGGTTGTTACCATTTCATATAATCATCGAAAGTCAGTCCCGCAAAATTTGGAATCACGGTGTATACTTTATCGCGAATGGCTTCAGCCGGATTCGTTGTACTCAGTCCGATAACACGCATGCCTGCACGGTTTCCTGCTTCAATTCCTGCCAGTGAATCTTCAAATACCAGACATTGAGCAGGTTCGGTTTTCAGATCGGAAGCACCCAGCAGAAAACACATCGGGTCGGGTTTGCTGCGTGTGATGCGGTTGGAAGTAACTAAAGTATCAAACGTGTCTGTTAAATCCAGCAATTGTAATGCACGCACCATTTTTTTGTTGTCCGAACTGGTTACCAGTCCAATCTTAACGCCGTTCTTTTTTAATTCTTTGACAAACTTTACCGAACCGGGCAGCGGAGGAATAGGCATTGTGTAGTCAAACTCATTGGATTCTTTTATAATCTTAGTCTGTGTTTCTTTCGGAAATTTGGAAAAATATTTGTCGATGATTTGAAATACGGTAGTACCCTTGATGATATGGGCAAAATGTTCATAAGGCACTTGGTATCTGAGTCCCATCTCATCCCAAAAGGTGTCGTAAATACTTTCTGTATCGGCTATGACGCCGTCGAAATCAAAAAGAGCTGTTTTAAGTTGTTTCATCAGATTCTCTGTCGATTGATTAATTTTATAGGACAAAGATAGTTTGATTTGTGAGATGAATCATTATATTTGTCAGAAAATCATAGAATATACAGACAATGAGAACACAAATGAAGACTTTAATGACCGGTTTATTACTTTGCAGTCTTGTTATAGTACAAGCTCAGTCGCTTGCCGGTCGTATAGGCGTTTGCACTTCTCCTGATAATGCAGCTCTACTGAAACAATCCGGGTGTGCGTATGTTGAGATTGGTATCCGTTCGTTTCTTGTCCCCGACAAGGCCGATACGGCTTTTGCAGCAAACATGCAGAAAGCAAATCATTGTATACTGCCCATCTATTCGGGCAATGGCTTCTATCCTGGAGATTTACGCCTTACCGGTCCGGATGTAAAGATGGACAAACTGCTGGAGTATGGACATAATGCTATTCGCCGTGCGCATGAGATCGGACTGAAGGTGATGGTATTGGGCAGCGGTACAGCACGGAATATTCCGGAGGGCTTTAGTCGTGATGAGGCTGTGAAGCAGTTTACCGAATTATGTCGGCAGCTGGCGAAAGTTGCAGAACAATATAATGTAGTGATTGCGATTGAGCCTTTGCAGCATTCTGAAACGAATTTCATCAATACAGTTAGTGAAGGAGCTGATATTGCAAGAGCTGTGAATAATTCTCACTTGGGTGTCCTTGCCGATTTTTTCCACATGATGCGTGAGAATGAAGATCCTGCTGATATGATCAAGGCCGGAAAGTTGTTGAAGCATTGTCATATAGCAGAAAAAGAGGTGCGTTCGGCTCCAGGTGTGAAGGGTGACGATTTTACACCTTTCTTCAGAGCATTGAAGAAAATGCATTATAAGGGAAATATCTCTATTGAATGTCATTGGGATGATATGAATAGTCAACTGGCAGTATCAGTAGCCGAAATACAGAAGCAATTGCGTATGGTCTATGATGCCAAAAAATAATAAATAGTTTGCCAGACTAAAGATTTACCGATATTTTTGCACAAAAGAATATATAATGGAAGAGGTAGAAGCAAGAATTAAAGAACTTCGTGAGACGCTTGAGATGCATAATTACAATTATTATGTGCTCTCATCGCCTGCGATATCAGATTTCGAGTTCGATCAGTTGATGAAAGAATTGCAGACGCTTGAAGAGGCGCATCCCGAATATGCCGATCCTAATTCACCAACGCAGCGCGTGGGTAGTGATTTGTCGAAAGATTTTGCTTCTATTGTCCATAAGTATCCGATGCTTTCGCTTGGAAATACTTATTCTGAAGGAGAGGTGCGTGATTTCTTCGAACGTGTTGCTCGAGATCTGAATGAACCTTTTGAGATTGTCGCCGAGCTGAAATATGATGGCACATCTATCTCCCTTACATATAAAAAAGGGCAGTTGGTGCAGGCAGTGACTCGTGGCGATGGAACGCAAGGAGATGAGGTGACTGCCAATGCCCGGACAATTCGTTCTATTCCTCTTAAGTTGATAGGTAATGATTATCCTGAAGAGTTCGAGATCAGAGGTGAAGTTCTGCTTCCTTGGACTGAATTCGACAGGCTGAACAAAGAGCGTGAAGAGCAGGAGGAACCATTGTTCGCCAATCCGCGCAATGCTGCTTCTGGAACATTGAAACAGCAGAATCCGGCTATTGTCGCTTCTCGTAAGTTGGACGCCTATTTCTATTATCTTTTGGGAGAAAAGTTGCCTGCCAATACGCATTATGACAATTTGGAAGCCGCACGTAAATGGGGATTTAAGATTCCTCGTGTGATGCGTAAATGTACCACACTTCAGGAAGTATTCGATTATATATCTTATTGGGATACCGAGCGAAAAGAACTCCCCGTTGCTACCGATGGCATTGTTTTAAAGGTAAACTCTCTGCGTCAGCAGCGAAACCTTGGTTTTACAGCCAAAAGTCCTCGCTGGGCAATAGCGTATAAGTTTCAGGCTGAACGTGCGTTGACCAAACTCAATTTTGTTTCATTCCAAGTGGGACGGACCGGCATTATTACGCCAGTGGCCAATCTGGATCCTGTGCTTCTTGCCGGAACAATCGTCAAACGGGCCTCGTTACATAATGCTGATATTATTGCGGGCCTTGATTTGCGTGTGGGTGATATGGTCTATGTTGAAAAAGGCGGCGAGATTATTCCTAAAATAGTAGATATAGATAAGGATTCAAGAGCTGGTAATGATTTGGAAAGGGTTGTTTTTCCAAAGGTTTGCCCAATCTGTGGAACGCCATTGATACGTGTTGAAGGAGAAGCTGCTCATTACTGTCCGAATGATGCAGGTTGTCCGCCTCAGATAAAGGGAAAGATTGAGCATTTTGTTACGCGCAAGGCAATGAACATCAACATTGGTCCTGAAACAATAGAAGATTTGTACGACGCTGGTTTGGTTAAAAATGTTGCTGATTTATATACACTGAAGATCTTTGATTTGCTTCGTTTGGAACGTTGGGCTGAAAAAAGTGCCAATAATCTGATGAAGAGCCTTGAAGACTCAAAGAAGGTGCCGTTTGCCCGTGTCTTGTATGGACTGGGTATCCGCTATGTAGGTGAAACAGTAGCCAAGCGTCTGGTTTCCGTTTTCCATTCAATTGAAGAACTGGAGGAAGCCCCCTTCATTACGCTTACCCAAACGGATGAAATTGGTGATCGGATTGCTCAAAGTGTAATCAATTATTTTGCTGATGAACGTAATCGGGTATTGGTTTCCCGTCTGAAGGAATATGGACTGCAGATGTCTGTTGCTGAAGAAACATTGGCAAGTCAGTCGGATAATCTTAAAGGACTCTCCATTGTGATCAGTGGTACGTTCAGCAAACATTCGCGCGACGAATACAAGGCGATGATTGAACAACACGGTGGAAAGAACCTGGGTTCGGTGTCGGGAAAAACAGATTATATTCTGGCAGGAGAAAACATGGGTCCGGCTAAATTGGAAAAGGCAAATAAACTGGGTGTTAAGATTATCAGCGAAGACGAATTCTTGAATATGCTTGGCGAATGAAACTGACAGACTACTTTATCCGAAAGAAGATATCCATCTTATCGAAAGAGGCGGCTTTGCGTCCACATAATTATTGTTCATTAGATGATGCGAAGAAAGTTTTACTGCTGTTTCAATCGGAAGATGAAAAATGGATAGACGTTTGCATTAGGAAACTGGAGGAGATGCATAAAAAGGTACAGATTGTCCTTTATGCTAAAGTTCACGTCAATAGGCAGAACGATGATTCTTGTTTAATAGTGGATGCGAATAACGATTTGAATATGTTTTATTACCCCGGGGAGGTTGTTATGGAGCATTTTAACGCATTGCAAGCTGATATGTTGATTGATCTGACGCATGATAACTGCTATACCATGCAATACTTGTTATTGCAGCATACCTGCCACTTCAAGGTTGGTATTCAAGGCCGTTTCCCTATTTATGATATGGAGTTCGATACATCAAAAGAGGTTGATATTTCGCATATATTTGACCAGATGTTATTTTATTTGCAAATAATCCGTTCAAAATAATAGAAATTCTGTATTTTTGCATTGCCAATTGATAATCGTAGAGCTTTTCCGATTATCGATTGTCAATTTATCAATCGTCAATTAATTAATATGGCAGACATAAATTTAAAAGGCATGGGTGTGGCTTTGATCACACCGTTTAAGCAGGATGAGAGTGTGGATTATGAGGCACTGAACAGGGTCGTCGATCATATTGTTAGAAATGGTGCCGATTATGTAGTGGCGCTTGCTACTACTTCTGAATCACCTACACTTACAGAAGATGAGAAAAAGCAAATTATCAAAGTGGTTGTTCAAAGAGTAAACGGTCGTATTCCTATCGTTCTTGGTTTAGGAGGAAACTGTACTCGATCCATTGTTGATAAGTTGAAGCATGATGATTTTGACGGCATTGATGCTATTTTGTCTGTAGTACCTTACTATAATAAACCTTCACAAGAAGGACTTTATCAGCATTATAAAGCGATTGCCGAGGCTACAAAGCTTCCTATCATATTATATAATGTACCAGGCCGAACAGGTACAAACATGACGGCGGAAACGACGCTACGTATTGCCCGCGACTTTAAGAATGTCGTTGCTGTGAAAGAGGCGTCGGGAAATATCGTACAGATGGATGATATTATCAAGAATAAGCCGGCTACTTTTAATGTTATTTCGGGAGATGATGGCATTACATTTCCTTTGATAACTTTGGGTGCTATCGGCGTTATCTCTGTTATTGGCAATGCTTTTCCTCGTGAATTCAGCCGGATGGTACGTTTGGCTCTTGCGGGCGATTATGAGCATGCACGCGCTATTCATCACCAGTTTACTGAACTATTCAGTCTGTTGTTCGTCGATGGAAATCCTGCAGGTGTGAAGAGTATGCTGAATGCAATGGGACTTATAGAAAATAAGCTCCGCTTACCGCTTGTACCAACGCGTATCACAACCTTTGAAAAGATTCGTGAAGTATTGGAAAGATTGAATATCAAATATTGATTATAGCTTCTTGTATTCTTTTGGGGAGATGCCCGTGTGCTTCTTAAAGTATTTGCCGAAGAATGACTGATTGGCAAAGTTAAGGTAGTTGGCAATCTCTTGGATGGTCATGTTTGTTGATTTTAATAATGTTTTTGCTTCCAGAATGACATAATTGTCGATGATTTCACTTGCGGTGTATCCACTTTCATCTTTAACAATCACGGAAAGATATTTGGATGTGATGCAAAGAATGTCAGCATAAAAAGACAATTTACGTTCTTCGCGATAATGATCAGCAATGCTGTTCATAAACTGCAGGAAAATCTTATCCTTGTTGGATACATGACCATTCTTAAGCGATTGGTATCTATGGAATATTTTGCATATCTCATAAAAAAGTGAAAGAGTCAGACTTTGAACAATTTCTTTTCGGTAAAAGCTGTCTTTCATCTTCACTTTTTCCCAAAGCATGGTATGGTACTGAGAGATGCATTTAATATCATCTTCTGTAAGTTCCGTGCAAGGATGATCTTTTACATAGAGCAATGCCGAAAGCAGTTTCTGCACACTGAGAATGGTGTCTTTACTGAATTCGCGCGACATCCCTAAAAACAACCCGGCAAAGTCGTCGCTGTGTTCGTATAGTTGTACAATCTGTCCCGGAAGAATCACTACTAGAGAATTTGCTTTGATATGATACTCCTGCATATTGATGCCAAAATGAATATTTCCTTTTAAACAGACGGCTACAATCGTTGCATCAATATGACTTGGATAATCGTATAAAGGTGCCTCATTAATACCATTGAAAATAATGAAATCATTGTCAATGAAATCAATTTTGGGGATGTTCTCTATGTACGACATGTTAAGTGTCGGCACTTCAATTCTTTTCATTGCGTATTAATCCACTTGTACTTTGATGATTACTTTGCGTATTGATCCTTGCCCGATGCCCGGAGCATGTCCGTCTTCAGGAAAATAGATGGCAAATTGCCCCGGATAAATTTTGGTAAACGCTGTCGGACGGTCAATATAGAAAGCAATATCTTCCTCTTCATTATATGGAGTGGATTCCTGCTGCAATTCATTGCCCGGTTTCCATCCGATTTTTTCCACACCCAGAAGAGGTAATTGAATATCAATATATTTCTTATGGATTTCGATCATTGCGTCTTTTTTATCTTTCCCGTAAATGCTGGCTATTTTGGCGTATAGACGTGACCCGTCGATTTCATATTTACCATTTTCCATTTGCGAGAAATCTGTGGCTTTTATATAATCGAAGGCCTTTTTGAATAATGGATGTAGACTTTCAATCCGCTGTGTGTTGTTTAGTGAGTCAAGTATCATGTTTATACCGTTTATATAGTTATTAATTGATTTAAATTCCTGACAAAGGTCGGATATCTTAATGTTAAATAATAGACCTCTACTGTCAATAATTCTATTTTGTTCATTCCTTGAGTAAGATATCAATTATGAAACAAATGAGAAAAAGTTTTGTTATATTAAATGTGATTCCTTTTGAAGACAAAAGTGGTTCTTTTTGAAACAAACGTATATGAATCTTGAAACAAAAACAATTTTAGTTTTGGACATGAGTTGTGCTGTTTGCGCAAATAATGTAGAATCTACAGTGAAACATCTTTCTGGAGTTGTTGAGGCGGCGGTTAATTTTGCCGCAAACACCTTGACCGTTAAATACGATCCACAGATAATAACACTGCAGAAAATGCAGGAAGCAGTGCAGGCAGCCGGTTATGATCTGGTTATAGAGAGTGAGGATCCGCTTGCTTTACAACAAGAAATGGAGCGGAAGCATTATGCGATATTAAAAAGAAATGTGGCTGGAGCATGGCTTTTTTCGGTGGCTTTACTATTACTGAGCATGTTTTGTGCTGAACCTTTATGGAGTAAAGTGCTTATGATGTTGTTGTCGTTCGTGGTCATTTCGGTGTTCGGACGTTCGTTTTATGTGAATGGCATTCGTCATGCCTTAAAGGGGAAAGCGAATATGGATACACTGGTGACTCTGAGTACTGCCATTGCTTTTTTATTCAGTTTGTTTAATACGCTGTATCCTCAGTTCTGGATTTCAAAGGGACTCGAAGCGCATGTCTATTACGATGCTTCAGGTATGATTATAGCCTTTGTTTTGACCGGGAAATTACTTGAATCGCGTGCAAAGAACAGCACGTCGTCTGCTATAAGAGGGTTGATGGGAATGCAGCCCAAGACGGCTCGCCAGCTGAAGGATGGTTTCGAGTCGGATGTCCCTATAGCAGCCATTCGGGTTAATGATTTTCTGAGCGTCCGTCCGGGAGAGAAGATACCTGTTGATGGTGTGCTCACTGAAGGAAGCTCTTCTATTGATGAGAGTATGCTGAGTGGTGAATCGATTCCGGTCGAGAAAACAACTGATGATAAAGTTTATGCTGGCACAATCAATCAGAAAGGCGCATTTATCATGAGAGCCACTGGTGTGGGACAATCAACATTTTTGGCACAGATTGTACGAATGGTGCAGGAAGCGCAGGGAAGCAAAGCTCCGGTACAAAGGATCGTCGACAAGATCAGTGCAGTTTTTGTACCTGTTGTTGTCGGTTTGTCCTTGTTGACGTTTATTTGCTGGATAAGTATCGGTGGCGAGAAATATTTTTCGTACGCACTGCTTTCGGCAGTCTCTGTCTTGGTTATTGCTTGTCCGTGTGCATTAGGATTGGCAACGCCTACGGCCTTGATGGTAGGAATGGGTAAAGGAGCTGAACATCATGTGTTGATTAAAGATGCTTTCGCTTTGGAAAATCTGTGCAAAGTCAACGCTGTTGTCTTTGACAAGACGGGAACGCTTACTGAAGGTATTCCGCAGGTTACCGATTCCTGCTGGCTGTCGGGTTCGGATGAGGAAGAACTGAACATTTTATATACGGCAGAACAGAAATCCGAACATCCTTTGGCTTCTGCCATATTGTTCTGGCTCAAGGATTCAGGTGCAACCTTCTGCGATGCCGATCAGTTTAAAAGCATGACGGGAAGCGGAATCACCTTGGTGGTTAAAGGCGCAACTTACTGGGTCGGAAGCCGGCGCCTGCTGGATATGTTTAAGGCGCCAATTCCATCAAAAATAGAAGAGGAAGTCAAACAGTGGCAGGAAGAAGGACAGAGCATTGCCTTATTTGGAAAAGAAAATGAGCTGCTGGCTGTCTTTGCCATTTCCGACCGAATCAAACCAACATCTTCTAAAGCCATAGCCATACTGAAAAAACAGGGTATCGAGGCGCATCTGCTGACCGGAGATAATCGAAAAGCAGCCGCACACGTGGCTTCGCAACTGGGTATTGAGCATATTGCAGCCGAAGTACTGCCTAATGAAAAGAACCAATATATCCGGAAACTGCATGATTCAGGCAAAATGGTAGCCATGGTTGGCGATGGCATCAACGACTCTGAAGCGCTGGCAACAGCCGACGTAAGTATTGCCATGGGCAAAGGCACGGATATAGCGATGGATGTGGCACAAGTAACGCTCATCACCTCTGATCTGTTGTTGCTTCCGGAAGCTATTCATCTGTCGAAACAAACTGTTCGATTGATTTATCAGAATCTCTTTTGGGCATTCATATATAATCTGATCGGCATCCCGTTGGCAGCAGGCGTTCTTTTTCCGGTTAACGGATTGCTGTTGAATCCAATGATAGCAAGTGCGGCTATGGCATTCAGTTCGGTTTCGGTTGTATTGAACAGTCTCAGACTGAAATATATAAAGTAATAACAAATATAAAGTAATATGGAAACAATGAAATTTAAGACAAGTGCAAAATGCAACGGTTGTGTTGCAGCAATAGGAGTAGAGTTGAACAAGCTGATGAATGCGAACCAGTGGCATATTTATCTGTCGGATCCCGACAAAGTGCTGGAAGTGACAGCTGATGTGGCTCCTGAGAAAGTGATAGCTGCAGTCAAAGCTGCCGGATTTCGTATCGAACAGATGTGAGGTCATGATTGCAGAGCAGCGGCAGTCGCATGGAGAAGAAATAGCCAATGTCATTACGCATGGCTCAGGTATTCTGTTGGGAATTGCAGCCTTTTACGTTTTGATGAAGGCGGCGGTTGGCAGTGGCGATCCTTGGGCTATCAGTACGTTTGCTGTTTATGTCGTTTGTATGACGGCATCGTATGTGACGTCGACCTGCTATCATGCTTCGATAAAAGCGCGACCGAAATGTGTTTGGCGTCGCTACGATCATAGCGCCATATATTTGCATATTGCCGGAACATATACGCCGTTCTCACTGGTGATGCTTCGTCATGAAGGCATTTGGGGATGGTTGTTGTTCGCAATTGTTTGGATAGCTGCTGCAATAGGCGTCTGGTGGAGTTTCCATAAGATGAAGAAGAACGATCATGTCAAGACTGCCTGCTATCTGGCTATAGGCTGTGTTGTTTTTATAGCTTTCAAACCTTTGTTGGATGTTTGTCGGGCTACAGGTACGATGGCTGTGTTGTACTGGCTGATTGCCGGGGGTGCATTCTATATTTTCGGCAGTATCTTTTTCTTTCTCGACAAGTATAAATACATGCATCCGCTGTGGCATATTTTTGTTTTATGCGGCAGCGGATGTCATGTCATTTCTGTTTATTCAATCCTTGGATAGAAGATTCTATTTTTTCTTGATAACGCTGTTCAAGACTCGGACGGTAGAAACCAGTTTGTCTGTCGAAGTGAAGACATCGACGTTCCACACGTGCGAAGTCCTTCCTTTGTGGATGATGGTTGCTACAGCACGAACCGTGTCGCCTTCGTGTGCCGAAGAAATATGGGAGCCGCTGACCTGCATTCCGACAATCAGTTCGTCCGGTTGAGCCAGAATCATCGAACCCAATCCGGCTACAGTTTCTGCCAAAGCCAACGTTGCTCCTCCGTGCAGAATGCCGAAGGGTTGACGTGTACGTTCATCGACAGGCATCGTTGCTTCGACGCGATTTTCGGAAGCATATGTATACTGAATTCCCAGATTGCCCATCAACGCATGACGCGCACGCATATTGATAGCATCGAGTGGAACGGCAGCCGGTTTGATGTTTGCCAGTATGGCAGTTTCAACAGCTATAGCCACGCCATCCATATTGTTTGACAGTGTCGTATGGTCAACACAGGCTTTTACCGAGTCGCGTGCATTTCCCATGGCAATGCCCATGCCTGCAATCTGCAGCATCGTTACGTCGGCCACGCCATCACCGATAACAATCACTTCTTCTTTTGGTATTTTAAGCATTTCCATCAAGACGCCTAATGTGTTGCCTTTGTCAACCGATGGCGGAACGATTTCGAGAAAATAATCTTCTGAATGAAGCAGGTCAAGGGAGCCGCTCAAGCGTTTCTTCCAATGATTCTCCAATTCGGCCAGACCTTTCACGTCGTCACTGGCCAGCACACATTTGCACGGATTAAAGTCGATTCCCTTCGAGAAACTGTCAACTCCCACAATGCGTAGTTTGTTGAGTGCGGCTTCCTGCTGAACATATTTATTGTCAGGCGTGTCGGTAAACAGATAATCCTGATGATAACTGAATATGGCAAAGCCGTATTCTTTTGCTTTTTCGTCGATGTAACCGAGGTTCTTCGGGTCGATGCGTTTCTCGTAAAGGATTTCGCCATTCTCGGCGTTAACAATCTCCGCTCCGTTGTAGGAGAGTATGTAGCCTCCGTAATGGTCAAGTTCAAGCTCTTTGGCCAAAGGAAGGATTCCGCCGTTCGGGCGACCCGATGCCAATACTATATGAACGCCCATCTGTTGCACTTTCAATAGTGTAGCTTTGTTATGAGGGCTTATCTCTTTCTGATCGTTGAGCAGAGTACCGTCAACGTCGAGTACCAATAATGTACACTTTGAGTTTGCCATAATTCAAATTGTTTTATTATATAACCTCTGTTTCGGCCGAATTGTTTGCTTCGGGAGGCATTGCTTTTGTAATTTCTCCGTTTTGTGAAATATAATGGTATAGCGCTTTGTAGAACGGATGCTTGCCGAGGGTCGAGGCGTCGCCGAAGATAATCAGTTTCATACGCGCCCGGGTGATGGCCACGTTCATTCGCCTCAGGTCGCCGAGGAATCCGATCTGTCCGCTTTCGTTGGCACGCACCAGGCTGATCATGATCACGTCGCGCTCCTGGCCCTGGAATCCGTCCACCGTATGCACGGTTATCAGGCTGCGCATCGGGCGGAAAAATTCGTCTTTGCGGATGAGGCTGCGCAGGTATTGCACTTGTGACTTGTAGGGCGAGATGAGTCCGAAATCGATGCGTTCTTCCAGTACGCGTGCGGAAGTAATCTTCTGGATGTAGGCCTTCAGGCTTCTTACCAGTAGAAGGGCTTCATTGCGGTTGATGCGGCTCAGGCTGTCATTCAGCTGGTCTTCTTCAAACTGGCAGTCGGTGGTGTCGCACCATACGACGTGTGTTTCCAGATCCAGAATGCCGCGGTTCTTTACTTCGGGTGCCGACTGCAGCTGGTCATGATAGAACCAGTGTGACGGGAAGCGCATGATCTCGTCGTTCATGCGATATTGCATCTTCAGCAGCGAGACGGTTTCGGGTTTCCTGTCGGCAATCTTCTGCATCAGCGTGTGGTCAAGTCCGCCGCGTGCCGCTTCGATGCATTTGATGGTGGGCGGCAGTTGATGATGGTCGCCGGCAAAAATCACCCGGTCGGCTTTGGCTATGGCGATCCAGCAAGCGGCTTCAAGCGCTTGCGCGGCTTCGTCGATGAAGAGCGTTGTGAAATGACAGCCGGTGAGCACTCGGTTGGCGGAACCGACGAGTGTACAGGCCACAACACGCGCTTCGTCAAACAGTTCGGCATTGATTTTTATTTCCAGCTCGGCGGCACGGAAGCGCAGGCGCGACAGTCGGTTGCGCGCTGTTTCCTTGTCACTGTAGCTGCTGTGCTTTGCCGACTGTGTTTCGCGTATGGCTTTGCGGATGCTCCACAGTTCGGCATAGTCGGGATGTGCTTCGAAGCGGCGTTCGTAAGTGAAGGAGAGCATTTTATCGTTCACGCGCGTCGGGTTGCCGATGCGAAGGACGTTGATGCCGCGGTCGACCAGCTTTTCCGAAATCCAGTCTACTGCCGTGTTACTTTGCGCTGCTACGAGCACCTGGTTCTCGCGGTGCAGTGTTTCGTAGATGGCTTCAACTAGTGTTGTTGTTTTCCCCGTTCCGGGAGGGCCGTGAACGATGGCCACATCTTTGGCTTCGAGCACGTGGTTCACGGCTTCTTCTTGTGTGATGTTCAGCCACGGAAAACGTATCGGAAATAGTTTGCGCTGCGCTGTAGCCACGTTGCCAAGCAGCACTTCGCGCAGTTCGGCCAGTCGGTTGCCTTTGGCTCTGGTCACCTCGTTGAGCGCTGCCATCATGGTCTTGTAGCTCGTCTCGTCCATATATAATTGTACGCCGAGGGTTCCACTCTGCTCCAGATCGAATAGCGCTGAAGGCGAGGGCAGGGCCACCACCATCCGGTCGTCCTGTACGTAGCTGATGACGGCCGAGAAGTTGAGATAGCGCAGTTTGCCGTCGGTCTGCTGTGTGAAGAAGCAAACGGGGCGCCCGTATTCGAAGCTGTGCTCTATCTCGCGGTCTTCCACGCGTTGTACCTCAATCACCAGCTGGTTCAGCGAGTTGTAGTAGCTCCTGCCGCTTTCGACGGGGTACCAGCACAGTCCTTGTTGTATCTTTTTTCTGATTCCCGCACGCTCGGTCTGCTCCTTGTACATCTCCTTCTCGTATTCGTATTCTTTCAGGAGAAGTGCGTACTGCTGCTGCAGGTCTGCCGTGGGTGTCAGTTGTTGATTTGTCATTTCAGATTGTTCAATTTGACTGCGAAGGTAGAAAAAGTATTGCTAATCGTTGTTGCAAACGTATGAAAAGTGTGCTGGCTGAGCATTATCGATGTCGCTAAAGGAGGTCAAGGCGCCTTGCGGCCATTTTGCAACCTTGCAATCGCTTCCCCGTTTCCTTGGCGTCGTTTTGCAATCTCGCAATTGTTTCCCAAGTCGCCTTTTGCTCACTTATCGACCTCGCAAAGCCTTCTCAGCCGTCTTGGCGCCATTTATCGACTTTGCAAAGGCTTCACGCGTTGCCTTGGCACCCTTTGCGACCTCAATATTACTCCGCTCGTCGATGCGGAAAGCTTTATCAACCTTGCAATTGCGTCGCGCGTTGTCTTGCGAACCGTTGCTGAGATAAAAAATAAGCTTTGCCGGATATTTGGTAAACTTATTTGTTGTATTTTTGTTAGAAATGAAACACTAAAGCATGAACGATATGAAAAGGATGATTTTATCAGTAGCAATGGCGTCGATGTTGATTTTATCGGGATGCGGAACGATGGACCAGACGTCGCGCACAGTAGTCGGCTCACAGATTGGTTCGCTTGCGGGCGGGATTCTGGGTGCTGTGATTGGCAACAGTTCTGACCGTTGGGACGGAGCCGAATTGGGTGCGCAACTGGGTTCTTTGGCAGGCGGAGCTGCAGGGGCTGTTATCGGTGCGAACTCGGCGAATACGCCTGAGGATCGGCAACGCGACCGCGAACTTACAAATCGTGAACGTTATTATTCCGGTTCGCATGATACGGATGCGCCTCAGCTGATTGTCGATGATATTTATCTCGAAAATGGAGGTGAAACCAATCAATATATTATGGCGGGACAGTCTTGTCGCCTCTCGTTTATCCTGGTGAATAACGGCATGCGCAACGCCATTCGCGTTCGTCCGGTCGTTACGGTTGAGAAAGGCAAATCCTATCTGGATGTATCCGAGCCGGTCATTGTAAGCAAGATTTCTCCTAAAGATCGTATTTGTTATACGGTAAATGTACGTGCATCGCGCCGGCTTCCGAGCGGAAAAGCTTTGTTCTCGATACGCCTTGACGAAGGTAACGGATTCAACATGGCGAAGCAGTCATTCTCGATTCCTACACGCGGTGTCGACAATTAACGAAAAAGTAAATTTCGACGATTATTCGTAAAGCAGAAATAAATTTTATATGCGGCATTGGCGATTCAGCTGATGCCGCATTTTTTACTTGTCGCCTTTGCCCAGATAATGCTTCTCGAGGAATGCGTTGAACTGGTCTTTGTACTGGTTGCCGATAGGAATATACACGTCTTTGCCGAAGATGATGCGGTTGTTGGCAACTGCCGAAATTTTTGTCAGATTGACGATGTAGGAGCGATGCACGCGCATGAACTGGTTCAGTGGCAGTTGATCTTCGAGCATCTTCATGCTGATAAGTGTCATGATCGGTTTCTGATTTTCAAAAAAGATACGCACGTATTCGTTTTGGCTTTCCATATACAGAATCGTGTTCAGATCCAGACGCACCATCTTGTAGTCAGCTTTCACAAACAGGCTGTTGTGCTGTACCTGAGCATCGGCAGGTTTATCCGTCGTTTGCGTCGGTTGTGGTTGCGCCGGTTGGTCTTTGCGATTCAGCAGTTCGTACTGATGCAGCGCCTTGTTGGCGGCTTTCAGAAAATCGGCGTAACTGAACGGTTTGAGCAGATAGTCGGTTGCATCTACCTTGAATCCTTCGATGGCATATTCGGAATAGGCCGTTGTGAAGATGATGAGCGGTTTGTTTGTCAGTGATTTGACAAAGTCCATTCCGCTGAGATCAGGCATATTGATATCTATAAAGATGAGATCAATCTTGTTTGAGGCAATCACATCGAATGCCTCCAGTGCAGTGTGGCATCCCTTTACAAGTTCCAGAAACGGAACTTTCTCAATATAGGCATTCAGCTGAGCCAATGCCAACGGTTCGTCATCAATGGTTATACATTTCATTTTCAAGAGGTATTATCAGGAGAACATGATACTCGTCGCCGATGTCTTCAATATGCAGCGTGTAGTTGCTGCCATAGAGAAGCTGCAAGCGTTTGCGCGAGTTTTCAAGTCCTATCCCTATGTGTTGATGTTCTTCAGTCTTATTGAAATTGCTGTTCACGAGCAGGCAATGCAGCTCTTTGTCCTTTATCTCGATGGAGAGATGCACGTAGGAAGCATGCTGATAGCTGATACCATGCTTGAAGGCATTCTCGAGGAATGAGATGAAGAGCAGCGGCGGAACTTTGACGTTCGGAATCTCTTCAGGCACGTGCACCAGAATCTCCACTTGCTGCATGTATCTGATCCGCATCAGGGCGATATAGTTGTTGAGAAACTGTATCTCCTTCTCGAGCGGCACGGCCGGAAGCGATGAGTCGTAAAGGATGTAACGCATCAGTTTCGACAGCTCGATGACTGTCTCCTTGGCTTTCTCGCTGTCGATATCAATCAGTGCGTGAATATTGTTCAGTGTATTCATGAAGAAATGCGGATTGAGCTGATGTTTCAGATTCTCCAGCTCGGTCTGCAATGTCCTTTTTTCGAGTTCTTTCATCTGCCGTTCGTCGCGCATTGATTTGAAAAGTAGCTTGATGGCAATGTTCAATCCAATGATAAGCAATACCACCAGAAGCTTTTGGAAAGAGGGCGACATGAAAATAAAGCGATCCATCGGCGGTCTGTTACCCATCGGACCGCGATCGCCGAACTTGGGCTGATGATTGTTGTCGAACATGGGCGGCCTGGCATTCTTATCCGGCCCTTCGCCCGGACGCATGCCGTCATTTCTTGGAATCAGCAACTTCTCTTTCATTTCGGGCGGCATATTTTCGCCGAACGGCGTGAACAGGTTACGCGTATTGATAGTGATGGTGATGGCAACGATAACGAGTGTGCAAAGCAGATATATCCATGATCTTTTTTTACGGATCAGGAAGCAAGGAATCAGTACATAATTATTGATAACAAAAAGGAAGAGAAAAGGCAGGGTCATTTCCCAACTACGCAGCACTTCTGCCCACTGGAATGTGGTCGTTGTTGTTGATCTTTCCTCCCAGATAACGGGTACAGCAAGAACACCTACCCAAATAATCAGGTAAATCAGATTCTCCAGAATCCATTGTTTATGCTCTTGCTTTTCCATTATTGTTAGAACTTGTATGTATAACCGAGTCCGATAACATGCTGCCCGTCGTTTTCATCGTCATCGATAAAGTTGTTGTAACGATAGAACGCTTCCAACGCGTTGTGCTTGTTTATTTTATATTCTGTTCCTACTGTATATCTTATTTTGTCCATTTTGTTATCCACTTTGTCGTTCAGCGGCTTGTAAAGTTCCACCGAAACGAAAGGCTTCCACCGACTGTTTGCAATGTCGTAATCGAGTTCCAGACGGCTGCGCAGATAATATTTTGGATTCGAACGTGTGTCAGTCTCCTTTACTCCCACGCGGTAGGTACTTTGGAATCTCTCGCGCAAAGATAACGTAAAACGGTCAAAGTGGAGCGACCCTGTACCATAAAAATAGTAGCGGTGACGCACTTCCCATCCTTTGGTTTCATGATTGTAGTTTATCAGATTGTAGGCCCCGCCTAACTTCAGATAATCATTGAACTTATAGCTCAAGTCAAGCGCTGTCGAGAAACGTTCGGCCTCACCAAAATTGTCGCGCGTACGAAACTCCTCCTCCAGCGAAAGATTCAGCTTCGGGGTAAGTTTCTTGCTTACACCCAGATTAAGTGAAGATCCCCAATCGTTTTGTGCCATAATCGGAAAACTGCATGCAATACTTCCTGCACCAACGATTAGTATATTGATGGTATGTCTGATTTTCATATTCTGTATAACATTAGAGTTAATAATTTTGTTCATCATCGCGGCCGCGTGGAAACTTGGCAAGCGAGTCGATAGAATTGATTTCTTCGGCTTCCGATTCGTAATACACCTTAATGAAGGCCGAGTCGCGCAGGAAATCAATCTGTCCGATCTCCAGCCGTTTGATGTTCAGTCCGGTGCGTTTCTTCAGATCCGCCATCAACTCTTCATGTTTGTCAGGTGTGATAAGCTGGATCTTGTCATAAAGAATCAATTTGCACGATACATGCTTCAACCATCTTTCGCTCTCCATCAGCCAGGTGGCGAGGATAAACAGTACATTGGTAAGCAAAAGTTCACCATAACTTATCTGTACTGACAGTCCGTTGATGACCGACATGGCAATGATGATAAACAGGTACGTCATCTCGCGGATCGGAACCGACTCCGTGCGATAGCGGATAATACCGAAGATGGCAAAAATGCCCAATGCGAAACCAATCTTCAACTTTACGCTGCCTAACAGGAATACCAGCAAAAATACGCTTACACTGATCAGTGTGAATGTGAAATAGTAATCGCGCCGTTTGCTTTTCGGATAGTAGAAAAAGTGTATGATGATGGCGCAAATGATAAAGTTGAACAGGAAGCGTAACAATAGCTGATAGAAACCGTTTGAGTCCATAATGGGCGTTCCCAACATCTGCAAGTCGTCTGAAGGATCAACAAGTGTATCCATACTAATAGGTGTATCCATATTGAGTCAGTTTATTTATTTGTAATAATTTCTTTTTAAAGCGATTGTGCTTGACGTCGGGGTTAGTCAACACTGTGCCGAGGCAATATTTGCTGATGCTGACCGGACGTACATGCATTTCGTGCAGCGTAGCTTTCACAAACGATGGAATGTTGCCGTCTTGTTTCAGTTCGATGATGACCAGATCGCTCATGACCATCGTATTATTGGTAGTCAGATTGTGAAAAGAGATGTTCGTATCAATTGTTAGCCGTTCTGTTTTTTCGCGGTTCACAAGGGTGATGCGACTGAAGCGGTTTTCAATCTGGGGAAAAAGTTCTTCAGGTCTGAATAACGAATGGCCAATCAGAAATGCTGAAGCTTCGGTGGTACGATATTCTTTCAGTGCCGGAAGTTGAATGCGTTGTTTGTGCGTACGTCCCTTATTGTTCTTGTCTTTGATTTCCAAAAACGACAGTTGGCTGTCGAGATAAGCTCGCATCCGGATCTTTTCGCGCGTGCGTCGTCCGTTTTGATGCGCAATATACATTGCTAAATCGACTGTGTCCAGATAAATGGTCTGGTACGGACTGATGCAATTGTTGTTGACCACTTGTACGAAATAGTTTTCTTTTAGTTTTTGGAGCAGTTGCTTCAATATTTTTGTCTGTATTGTATATTTGGTATCTATACGGTTCATCAGGCGCACTTTCTCCATTTCGGCTAAAGTGATAACCGGAAATCCTTCCAGGAGTGATTGAATGTCTGTCGTTTCCATAATGCCGTCTTCTTTTATTTTTACAGTTACAAAAGTAGGATCCAATCATACTGCGTAAAAATATTATCAATAAACAGCGAGCTTTTGCCGGTGAACAGGTAAAATTTGAGGTGAATGCGTTGGAATCAGCACTTTTCGCCGACTTCACAGGAAAATCAAACTACTGTTTAAGTTAATTTACGCTAAATATGTGCTTCGAAAATTATGTTGAACAACATATATCTCTATATTTGCAAAATGAAAGTATAAAAATGGATATAGAGATATTTTGTTCTTTATTTTTGAATTTAACTAACCAATTGAAAATAATATGATTCAAAAAAGATTACTTTTGTTATTTGTGGCATCTCTCTTGCTAAGCGGGCAGGCTTTTGCACAGCGTCGCAATATGACGATGCCTCAGCCAACAGCAGAGCAGAAAGCAATGTACGCCACTTCTACTACCGATCTGAAATCGTGGATGACGTTCTTTACTTCTCCTGAATGTCGCGGACGATTGACGGGCGACATCGGATTCGTTAAAGCTACACGTTATGCAGCCGATTTATTTAAGGCATGGGGTTTGGAACCCGGTGGCGACAATGGAACCTATTTCCAGAATTTTCCGCATCCGTACACCGAAGTGAAGGAAGGTGGGTTCTTTACACTCTATTTCCCTTCAGGCAAGCAGTGGATTGCAAAACAATATTCGTATCCGGACAACTATATGGTTGGCGGAACATCGGATACCGGATTTCTGGAACAGAAAGACCTGGTCTATGTGGGTTATGGTGTAACCGCTCCCGAATTAGGCTACGATTCGTATAAAGGCGTTGATGTTAAAGGTAAAATTGTGGTTTGTGAACGTGACGTGCCTTATCAAGGACAGGATCCCAAACTGCAGAAAGCATGGATGCCGTATCAGTATCATTCACACAAGATGAAAAATGCTGCTGATCATGGAGCTGCCGGACTGCTGTATATTTCTATCGCCGGTAATCCTAATCCCGGTTTCAATAAGGGATTCGTTTATGCCTGCATCAGTGACAGTGTTGCAAAAGATATTTTCAGCGGGACAGGAAAGAATTATGAGACTGTAAAAGCTGATTTAAACAAGACTGTCAAACCCAATTCGTTCCCGATCAACAAGAAAGCCGATATCAAGGCATTTACTGAATTTCATCCAGATGGTGTAGGATGCAATGTTATTGGTATCCTTCGTGGAACAGATCCGACGCTTGCTCCTGAATATTTGACTATCGGAGCGCACCTCGATCATATTGGTCTGCAACCGTATGTTTGTCCGGGTGCATTGGATAATGCTTCCGGTTCGGTTATCATCATGGGTGCTGCAAAAGCTTTGGCAACCAGCGGATTCAAACCGAAACGGACAATTGTGTTTGTTCTGTTCGGAGGCGAGGAGACAGGTTTGTATGGCAGCGATTATCTGGCCAATCATCCGATCATGCCACTCAGCAATGCCAAAGTGGTTATCAATATCGACTGTCTGGGCGATGGCTATGGTTTTGGTGCGATGGTTGCTTCCAAATATAGTTCGTTGTTTAAATATATAGAACAGGCCGATGCCAAAAGTTGCAATCGTCCGTTCCTAAAAGTTCCGGGTCGCGATGTGATTGTTACTCGACCGCGTACAGATGAGGCCAACTTCTTCATCAAAGGCGTTCCGACCATTTCGCCATTCGCATTTGGTGGAACGAAAGTCATTCCTTATCATAATCCGGGCGATACGATGGATAATATCGATTTCGATCTGGTGCGCGATGCAGTTAAATGGATGGCAACAACGTTGATGGACATGTCGACTGTTCAGAAGATAACAGCTGAAAAAGAATAATTTATTATTAGATACACACTAACTCTTGATTTTTTTTCAAAACTTTTATTGGTAGGAGACGTATTGAATACGTTTCGCTTATAATTATTGATTCCTGACGAAGGAATCAAAGACTCTTAACTTATTATATATACACACTAAACTTAGCTTTTATGTATAAAAAATTTATTTACTTATTCATTGCATTACTCGTGTCCGTTAATAGTTGGGCACAAGAAAATTTTACGGTAAAAGGAGTAGTCACCGGCGATGATGGCTCTCCGGTAGTAGGTGCAACCGTTTTGTTGAAAGGTACGAACAGAGGCACGGTAACCGATATCGATGGCAAATATTCGCTATCGGCCTCTTCGGATGGAACCTTGGTATTTCGCTTTATAGGTATGACCTCGGTTGAGAAAAAGATTGCAGGTAAATCTACAATCAATACTACTTTGAGCGACAACTCTCAGAACTTGGATGAAGTTGTAGTCGTAGCCTACGGAACACAGTCGAAGCGCACCGTCACTTCCTCAATAGCATCCGTAAAGACAGAGGCAATCAAAGATGTTCCGGTTAATAGTATTGATCAGGCATTGCAAGGTCGTGCTACCGGTGTCAGTATTATCACCCCTTCAGGTGGCGTCGGCGAATCACCGATCATCCGCATCAGAGGTGTAAGTTCAATCACTTCAGGCACTTCACCACTTTATGTAGTTGATGGCGTTCCGATTGAAACAGGAAATACCTCTTATAGTGGTAATGTCAACTCTTTGGCAGATATCAACCCGAACGATATTCTTTCGATGGATGTTCTGAAGGATGCTGCCGCTGCAGCCATGTATGGTTCGCGTGCCGCAAATGGCGTTATCCTGATTACCACGAAGAAAGGTGCTTCCGGAAAGACCAAGGTTTCCTATAATGGATACATGGGTTTCACCAGTCATTCGCATTTTCTGGATGTGATGGACGCTCAGCAATATGTTGATTTCAAGAATATGGCTGTGAAGAACCGTTACGGAACGGATGAGATGTCGTTGACCGCCAACTATACTTCCGCTTATGGATCAAAAGCGTTCAATATGTGGAAACGCTCTGATGGCAGCTATGTAGACACGGATTGGGAGAAAGAAATCTTTCGTACAGGGTTCGAACATAATCACACTGTTTCAATCGAAGGCGGAACTGACAAAGGGCAGTTCTATATTTCCGGAAACTATGTGAATCAGAAAGGTATGGTAAGAGGCGATAAGTATGATCGCTTCGGTTTGGCAGCTAACGGTTCAGCCAAAGCAACAGACTGGTTGAAGATCGGTGGAAGCATTAATTCTTCTATTTCCAACACCGGCTATACCGATGGCGCTCGCAAAGGCGGACAGTATGCAACCGAAGGTTTTACGCGTCTGGCATTGATTTTACCGACCAACGTTCCTGCTTATAATGAAGACGGAACACCGTATCTAGGAGAAAGTGGTTATATCGGAACCAGTCCGAACACTGTTTACAACGGCTATACGAATCCGGTTGCTTTGCTTAACTATGGCAGTGGCGTCAATTCTGAAGTTCTCCGTTTTATCGGTAACGCTTATGCCGAAGTGCATCCGTTTGCCGGACTGACATTGAAAACACAGTATGGTTTGGATTACAGCCATATTGATGATAAGAATTTCCGTACAGCCATGATGTTTGGTGATACAGAGAATGGTTCGGCTACGAATTATTCAGCTAAACTGCGTTCGGAAACATGGACGAATACAGCCGATTACCTGTTCTCGGTTAATAAGAATAATTTCGATATTCTTGCCGGTGAAGAGACTCATACAAAACAACTCGACCGTTGGGGTGCAACACGCAGTATCCTTTTGGACAATAAATATACGACCTATCAAGGTGCTTGGGCTTCTATTTCTGCCGGCGATGGCAATACGATTTCCGAAAGTTCACTGCTTTCGTTCTTCGGTCGTGTCAACTATGATTATGATGGCAAATATCTGTTGTCCGCCAATTTCCGTCGTGATGGATTCTCTGCATTAAGCAAAGATCACCGTTGGGGCGATTTCGGTGGCGTATCGGCTGCTTGGCGAATCTCTTCCGAAGAGTTTTTCAAACCGATGAAACATCTGTTTACCGACTTGAAGATCAAAGGAAGCTGGGGCGTTGTAGGAAATACGAATATCAGCGATTATGCCGCCTATTCTTATTATAGCAGTGGCTATTATGGTGATAACGGCGCTTACAAACTAAGTCAGATTGCTGATTCGAAGAATCTGAAGTGGGAGACAAGCAAGAAGGCTGATATTGGTTTTGCAGCCGTTTTGCTGAACAATATCGCCATTGATTTCGATTATTATCATAATGTCTCTTCGGACTTGATTCTGAATGTTCCAGTTTCGCCTTCCAAAGGTATTCCGAACAACTATATTACAACTAATGCAGGTGCGATGAAGAATACCGGTATTGAGTTCAATATCTCTGCCGATATTGTCAAAACACATGATTTCTCATGGAACACCTCTTTCAACTTGACAACAACACGCAACCGCGTTACGAAGCTTGCTGAAGGAATCGACAATATCACGACCGGATCATACAATATCACGATGGTCGGTAAATCTATCGGACAGTTATATCTCTACCCGTCAGGCGGTATTGATGAAAACACCGGTCGCCGTATCTTCTACGGTTCAGACGGAACGAAAGTGCTCTGTATGTACGAGAAATCGGGTAAGTTCTTTACCGAAGATGGTAAGGCTTACGCCGAAAGTAATCTGCAGCCGGTTGTTTGCGGCAATACACTTCCGACTTACTACGGTGGATGGAGCAATAACTTCAGATACAAGAGTTTTGATATGTCGGTTATGTTCCAGTTCTCAGGTGGCAACAAGATTTATAATGGTACAAAAGCTACCTGTGCCGATATGCGTTACTGGAACAATACGATTGATGTGTTGAATCATTATTGGAGCGAATCGAACAAGAATGCTACTTATGCCTATCCGATCTACGGCGATAATTATTCAAACGGTTCTGCCAAACCAATCTCTGACTGGGTCGAGAACGGCGACTATCTGCGTTGCAAGAACCTTTCTTTGGGTTATACTTTTGATACGAAGAAATGGCCTAAAGCTATCGGAATCAGTTCGCTTCGTGTCTATGCACAAGCACAGAACCTGTTTGTCATAACCGGTTATAGCGGTTTGGATCCTGAAGCTTCAACCATGAGTACGAATGCCAACCTTCAGGGTGGTGTCGATAAAAACACCTTGCCTCAGGCACGCACCTATACACTTGGTTTGAATTTAACATTTTAATCGTTTCATGTTTAAAAAGTAATAAGTATGAAAACAAAAATATATACCTTGTTATTTGCTGTATCGCTGTTTGTATTGGGCGGATGTAGCGATTTTTTGGATAAGACACCGGCATTGAATCTGGTTGATGATGATATCTATTCTTCCGCCGAACGTATGGATGGTGCAGTGATGGGCGTTTATACAGAGATGAAAGACAATCATTTCATCGGTTCGAAAGCGTATGTATGCATCGAGAACATCGGTGAAGATATGATGAATATTTCGGGTAACTTCTATGAAGGACTCAGTTCATATGAGATGAGTGTAGGTCTTGAGACGCAGGATAATTATGAAACATGGGAAGGCGCTTATCAGTCCATCAACAGTGCAAATACAGTTCTTGCCAATGTTGAATCACATTCGGCTGTTGCAGGTTCGAAATACAAACAATATGTTGCCGAACTGAAGTTTTGCCGTGCATTATGCTATTATTATCTGAGTACACTCTATTCACAACCATACAAGCTGGATGCCAATGCAAAAGATGTTCCGTTACGTTTGCAGGCCGAGAGTGGATTGGAAAACAATGATCTGAAACGTTCGACCATCTCTGAAGTCTATACTCAGATTCTTGATGATACTCAAGATTATGCCGATCTTCCTTCCGGAGGTGCTACGTACGACAAGATCACCCGCGCCACACAAGGTGCAGCGTTGATGCTTCGTATGCGTGTATATATGGCAATGGATCAATGGGATAACGCGATAAAAGCAGGTGAGGCCGTCACAGGTTACAGCTTGTCTTCGAGCTGTGCCGATCCTTTCAAGTCATCATCGTCATGTCCGGAATCCATCTTTTCATTCCCAATGGCAACAACCAACACAGGAGGCATGCAGGTTGCAGTCCCTTATTTCTTCTATAAAGGAACTTCCTTGGTTGTTGATAACACAAGTGGTATTCATAGTCCGTTGTATCCGAATTATAATCTGAAGGCCGACGCCAGAATATCAAGTCTCCAGGCTGCAGCCAACGGTTATGTCATCTCGACAAAGTTCACCGATGGACAGACTTATCTGGATTGGGTTCCGATCTTCCGTTATGCTGAAACATTGCTCAATCTGGCTGAGTGTTATGCTAATATAGGAGCTGAAGCGAAGGCAAAAGCTGCATTAGAGCAGGTTCGCCGTCGTTCACTCTCTGCCAGTGATGATCCGCTCAACATCTCGTCGCTCACAGGCGATGCATTAAAGAATGCAATATATCTGGAGCGTCGCAGCGAGTTCGTTGGCGAAGCCATCCGTGCCGTTGATATTCATCGTCGTGCCGAGAACTTTGTAAAACGCAAAGCTACTTCCGGCGAGTTCACCGTAACACCGACGACAAACGGCTATATCTGGCCAATCCCAACAGTAGAACGCGCAAACAATAAAGCGATTGAAGATTAATACATAGGTTTAAAATCGTAGTTTAATGACAGACAAGGGGACTTCGCTGAGACAGCGAGGTCCCCTTTTTTATCTCTAGAGATATGAAAAATGAAGCGAATGTTACTTTTACAATCAAAAAAATGCATTTGTGAACCATTGTGAACTTGACTGCCAAGCGTTGATTGATTTCCTTTGTATCGTTAACAAATAATTAAGCATGAAAATAAACAATTAAAATAGTTTGAATATGGAAAAGGGTAATTTTTATTGTGAGTATTGTGGTGAAATCATTCACTTGAATATTAATAATTAAAACAATTGAGGTATGGAAGAAATAAAGAAATGTCCTTATTGCGGAAAGGAAATAATGTCAATCGCTAAGAAATGCAGATATTGTGGTAGGTGGGTTGATGGCTCAGATGAGACTCAAACTTCCAATAATAGTATGGCTATTAATAGTCAGTTTGATGTTATTGATTACATGAAAACACATAAAAATAATGCCATCATTTGTGCAATTATTTTTATCGGTATACTGATAATAGGAGTAATGGTTGTAAAAAGTCATTCAAATTTGTTGGATCCGGATGCAGGTATCACTGCAAAATTAGCCTCAAGAGGAATAACTTTAGGCGATCAACAATTTAAAGGTAATACGTATTCAATAAAGGTTACGAATAACACTGGGGATGATTTGGATTTGACGTTACATCTTCAAGTTGGTTATTCAGACGGGACGTCAGATGTTGAAGATGTCCTTTGTTCGAGCGATAACTTTTTGGATGGACAAACAACATGGTTCATAGCACCTTCTATAGAAAAAGCAAAAACGCTTCAAATTATAGGTTTTGAAATAGAGTAATACATTAAACATTAATTTATTATGGAAGAGACTAAAAAATGCCCCTTTTGTGGGGAAGAAATATTGGCCGTCGCAAAAAAATGCAAATATTGCGGCGAATGGCTAGATGAGGAACTCAATCCTCGGTTGAGGAAAAAGAAAACGATTCCGTGTCCTACTTGTGGAGAACAAGTAGAAGAGGGCACTGAAGTTTGTCCTTATTGTCATGAGAAAATGACTGTGAACGAAGCTCCTTCAGAGGTAATGCCTGAAGAGACAAAGAAGCCGTCCGTGGTTGTTAAAGAAGATGCTCTTCCTAAGATGATAGAATGTCCGGTTTGTGCAGAAGAAATTGAGGAAGGTACAGAAGTCTGCCCTTATTGTCATGAAAAAATTGGAGCAGCTGTTCCTTCATCATCTACTGTTGTTCGGCAACCGGATTTGTCAACCCAGTTGCCAACGACACATAACATTGAAAAACCGGAAGTGTCCGATGAGAAGAATAATCCTCTTCCATCATTTTTGGCGTATTATTTTATTGACCCATTCTTCAAACATTATTTTGATTTTAAGGGGAGTATCAGTCGCCAACAGTTTTGGGTGTCGTTTCTCTGTTATGCTTTTGTTGCAAATATCTTTGGGTGTTTGGATTTGCTGTGTGGAACAATGTACATATTTTCTATCATATATTTTTTAGCATTGCTTATTCCGAGTATAGCTATTCCATTCCGTCGTTTACATGATATTGGAAAGGGCGGAGGTTGGTATTTCATTGTACTTGTTCCAATTATCGGTGCGATTTGGTTGATTGCATTATTCTGTAAGAAAGGTACGACTGCAAGCAAACAGTGTAAATTTAAACTGATTGATGGCATTGTCGCTCTTTTAAGTGTTGCAATTATTGTCTGTTGTTTGTTATTTGGATTAAAAAATATCAAGAATATTATTCAAGGAAACATCCAGAATAGTTCTGATCAGGAAGTTGTAGAAGGAAATGGTGATGAAGTAACTCAGATATTAGAACAAGTGACTTCACCGAATAACCTTGAAACTGCATACATTGTTGAATTGTCCGGTACATATACTGCGATATCAAACCTTGATGTAAAGGAAGTTCATAAATCGGAGATAAGGATTCAAAGGGTAGGAAAAGATGAAAAACTCACTTTGGTGCCATTCATGGAATCAGATGACCCTCAAAGCAATCTCGTTGGATTCAAAAATCTTACCTGGTCGCCGAATTCTGAATACGTATACTTTAATACAGAAACATCAGATAAACAAATGATTTTTCGTGTAAATACTCAAAGTACACAACGAGAGTATTTGTTTGATGGAGAGTTAATAGGCTTTGCATCTTCCGGACCATATACAGAAGATTTGGTTAAGAAAATTAATAATCAGGGGAATGGCGTACCTAATTCTTATATTTCAGTTTATGATACTTATAACAATTCAGAGGTCGCTACTTTTGAAAATAGAGACAATTTGTCTGATGATAAGATATTGGAAGCTGTCAATAATATGGGAAATGATGATTCTGTTGCAGCTCCTGCTGAAACTCCTGCTCCTGCTCCAGCAAAGTAATTCTTATTCATATCATTTATTTTTTAATGCATAGATATTATGAAACAAGTCTTTTTATACATAGCATTACTGCTACCCATATTTAGCTTTTTCTCGTGTCATGATACCGAACTTGCTGAAAAAGCGGTTGGTACATGGGCTTTAAACATTACAACTTCATACGATGATGGGAGTAAAGATGAGGCTACAGGAGTCTTTAAATTTGTCAAAGAAGAAGATAATGATGGAGGCACATTTACTGAGAAACGGCTTGGTGTATTTTCAGGAGAAGAGGATAAGGCTCATTATACATGCAAATATAAGAGCACAATCACCGGAACATGGGATGTTTTTGCTGGAAAATTAGAACTGGTTTATGACATTCCTTCTCTCAAGGTCACGATTAATGCAGATGATGTCAATTTGAAATATAACAGTTTCCTTGATGAGCTTGATGCAGCTACATATGCGCTGCGTACACTGACTAATGTAACTGCCGAGTTGGCAAAAACAGCGCAGAAAGAACTTTACACAGATTCCTTTCGTAGTTATAAATCAATGAACGATGAAGGAGGCGTTTTCAACAATCTGACTATCGAAGGCGATAAGATGACCTTTGACACAAACGATATGGGTACACTTCACTTAACAAAAATAACTCAAAGCAATGATAAATAATACAATGCAAAGTCTTGATCAATTGTCGTTTTCCGAAAAGTATGCGAACTATATGGTTTCAAAGCGAAAAGCTCATATAGAGGCAAGTATAATAGGTTGGATACTCATTATCCTTATCTGTCTTGTTTTCTTTTTATCGTTAGAATCTCCTGCGAAAAGAATATTTCATACGACCGTTGTACTTAAGTATGTGGGGTATGTGGTATTGATTCCTTTTGTTGGAGCAGCAGTGCTTTTTCAAAATTGGATAGAAAAGAAATTGATCAGATATCATTATTCAAAGATAATTCAACATTTAAAACGTTCATGACGATGGAAGATACAAAAAAATGTCCCTATTGTGGGGAAGAGATAAAAGCGAAAGCTAAGAAATGTCGTTTCTGCGGGCAATGGTTGGAACAGACAGAAACTGTAGTTGATAATATAACTACTAAAGCAGATGACATTGCCATCGGAACAGAAGAAACGATTATTAAAACGAATGATACGGAGGCAAATAGTAAAGCCGACCGACTCAAAGAATTGATTCAGGCTTTTAAAAACTCCCATCAGGAACCAAGCAAATATGTTTATCTCTGGGGGCAGATTCCACAAGATGTGTTGGATTCGCATATCAAAAAGTATGCTCGGTTGGATGCGGATGAAGAAGTTCTGATAGTGATTAATAAGTTCATATTTAGTGCACCGATTCAGACAAGTATGGTTATTACAAATAAAAGTATGCATTGCAGGCTAGTGAATGACTCATTTTTTACTCCTTTTTTCCCTAAATTGCATTATTACAAGTATGATTTGTCCAAGATAGACAACATGAGTATTGGACAAAGTGACCATTGTTTCGGAACAGCTTATGCAGGTCACCAGTTGATTGTCAATGATTCTGTTTTGGGACTGTTGAGAATGAGAATGTCAATAACATGGGATGACAAAATGATTAATGAACTCAACTTCATTTGGAAAGCATTTAATCAGTAATTATATGAGCAATAGAATAGTTTTAATATGTTTATTCTCTTTGTGCATTGTTTTTTGTGTACCGGCTCAACGTCTGTATAGGATTAAAGTACCGACTACTCATAAGACTTCGACTACTAAAGCTACCAATAAATCAGATGTGCTGAAGGATAGTCGTAAAAGTACAACAGCTAAAATGGCAAATAAAGATTCAACGCTAAACAGAAGTCAGACATATTCATCTCCTGCAAGCAACAATATTTATGAATTTGAAGAAAATGAGGATGAGTCAGCTCAGCCGATCTATACCGTTGTTGAAAAGATGCCTGAATTCCAGGGTGGACAAGCGGCATTGCTTCAGTTCTTGTCAAAATCTATCAAGTATCCGGTTGACGCAGAGAAAAATGGTATTCAAGGTCGTGTAACTTGTTCATTCGTTGTTAACCGTGATGGTTCAATCGTAGATGCTCAGGTTCTTCGTGGTGTCGATCCTTCATTGGATAAAGAGGCACTCCGTGTGATCAACAGTATGCCTAAGTGGAAACCGGGTGAACAAAGAGGTAAATTGGTACGTGTTAAATATACCGTGCCTGTAACATTTAGATTACAATAAATAGATGAATATGGAGGATACAAAAAAATGCCCCTATTGCGGGGAAGAGATAAAAGCCGTCGCAAAGAAGTGCATGCATTGCGGCGAATGGTTGGATGAGGAGCATAAAGTTATACCTGAAGCGAATAATGCGTCTTATGCGGAAGTACCAAATAGTGAAAATAAAGGGAATGATGGAAAAATAGAGGTTTATTCTTTAGATAGTCCTATTTCGCCATACGCCATTATTTTGTTTTACTTGGCTATGCTTTTTTGCTTTGTGTCAATGATTCAAAATATGGGATTAAGTCATATTGGTAGTAGATATGATTTTGTGATTGAGTACTGCAACTATGTGCCGGAATGGGTCGTTAATCTGGGAATAGCTATAATATGTGTTGTCTTTGCTTATGGTCTATATACTGCGACGAAAAGTTTCTCGGATCCGATGACTAATTTACTAAAATCAAATATAGGCTTCTATGTTTTATTGGGCGTATTCAATTTGTTAGCGGATATTTTACCGTTGCAAGAGAATCTATTCTTTTTAATTCTGTTTCTTTTTTTATGGATGTTTGGTATGGTGGTAACAATAATGATAGCTACAAAAATTATTAATAACTATCGAGGCTACCTGAATAACTTTGGTTGGTATTCTATTCTATTTATTGCTGGAGAATCTGTTTTAGGTATATTACTGCCTTTTATAGACCCGGGTTCATCTTTTTGTATTGTCTTATCATTACTTGTTTTTGGAGCAGAATATTTGTATTTCAAGATATTATCTGATTTATTTTATTGATGAATATGGAAGAAACAAAACGTTGTCCCTTTTGCGGGGAAGAAATATTAGTCGTTGCAAAGAAATGCAGACATTGCGGCGAGTGGTTGGATGAAGAACATAATCCTTTGTTGAGAAAAAAGAAGATGGTTTCTTGTCCGATATGTGGTGAAGATGTGGAAGAAGGAACAGAAATCTGTCCTCATTGCCACGAGAAGATAGGCGTAAAGCCTACAGTTGAGAACGCAAAGCCTCAGGTGCAGGATGTAAGGCCTCAAGTGCAGAGTGCTAGACCTCAAGTACAAAATGTAGAGTCTCGAGTATCGAATGTGAAAGCTCAGATCCCGAATACAAATATCACTTCTTATTTTGAGCTTTATTTTGCTGAACCTTATCTAAGGCATTATTTGGATTTTGATGGAAAGATCAGCCGCAAACAGTTTTGGATGTCAGTGTTATTCTATACCGCATTAAGTATAGGTTGCGGTTGTCTAGACCTGTTGTTTGGGACTGTCTATGTTTTCTCTATTCTTTATATGTTGATTTTGATAATACCCAACATAGCTTTATTCGTGCGTCGTCTTCATGATGTAGGAAAAAGCGGATGGTTTTATTTTTTGATGTTAGTGCCTTTGGTTAATATATGGCTGATTGTTTTATTATGTCAGAAAGGCGAGAGCCAATGTGCAAAAGCGAAGTTTAAAACAGTAGACTTCGTTTTCTCAGGTGTAATCGCTTTGCTTATTATAATTAGTATTATTGTGGCTTTTCAAAAGGATACAAAATCGGCTAACTCAGGTTCCAACTCAGTTTTTTCTGAATACGCACCTGCTCCCGCAGCAGAGTCATCAGAAACAAACCCCGCGCCCGCAGCGCCTCCAGAATCATCATCTGAGCAATCAGATTCTGTGGCAGCGCCATCCAATTCAGGAGATGAGGTGGCAGCACCTGGCAGTTCAGACGAGGTAAAAACGTATTATGGATATATTGGAGGAAAATACAGGATTGAAGCCGAACTATCCATCTCTTCCGGAGCCGAAGTAATAGGTATTGAGGGTCGTTATCGTTATATCGGGCAATCTCAATGGTTAAGATTGGATGGTGGCGGTCCGACAGAGCAGTCGACAGTATCTATTGACGAATACAACTCTAATGGCGAGAAAACAGGTCTTTTCGAAGGTGTGATAGAAAGAGATTATAGCGCTATCCGCGGTTCATTCACCAATTATCGCAATCAACGATTCTCTTTTGTTTTGAATAGAAATGAGTAGATTGCAACTCGAGATTGCTTAATAGCGTCTGTTTGCAATGAAATAAATTATTTTTTAGTAAAAAAAGTATGTAAAATATTTTGATTTCACAAAATTGATGACTTACTTTGAGCATCTGATTGTTGAAACTTAAAGCTTAGTAGCATGGATAAGGGTAATTATTATTGTGAATATTGTGGACACAAGTTTTCGTCAGCCATAGCATTGACTTCAGGAACATGTCCCCGTCATCCGAACGGTGCGAATCGCGGTCCGCACAAATTGTATCAAGGTTTAGAAAAATCTAGATATACATGTAAATATTGTGGTCATACCTTTCCTTCTATCATGTCAATGGTAGGGGCAACTTGTCCTCGCCATCCTGACGGAGCGAATAAAGGGTATCATTCACCGGCGTTATGAGATAACAGCCATTGAATACGAATAAATATAATCATATAAAAAATAGTATAAAAAAATAACATGGATAAGATTAGTGTTTATAAAAAAATACGAGATATTGCAATTCAATTAAATAATGAGCATTCAACATATTGTCGTGCTGATTTGGCTTATGAACTTACTAAATTTGGTGTTGAAAGAGATTCGCTCGAAGTAAGCAAACTTGCCTGGGAAGCTTATAATTATTATCACAATGATTCTACAATCAGAAACGCTTTTTTAGATAATGAGGGTAATCAATATATAGTTGCTGAGTATCAGCTGTATAATTCGATTAATCAAGGTGATTCAGCTGCTGTTTTTCCTATGCTTAATCAAAAGATGGATAAATTAGATCAATCTTTTCAATCTTTAAATTCTGAGATAAGTACAACAATAAAGGGAGAGTTGATTGTTGCAGGTTCTGATATGATGAGTCGGATAACGGGAACGAAAGGTGCTTCGAATATTCAAAAAGAGGCAACATCCGCTTTGAATTGCTATGCAACTTTGATTGATTCTTATTCATCATTAAAGAGTGATGTTCAATCGATAATAACCGATTTTGTATTTTTGAGAGGGGAAATTGATAAAGTTTATCGGCAATATGTGCTTACTTTGATGGATACATTTGGCGATTCCATTAAATCTGTTGCACCTGAAATGTTTAATTTCGATACTATTGAGTGGTTGGATGTAGCAAGTATGTTCCATAATATTCAGTTAGAGTATAAATCAGTTTACGATAACAGCGAAGCTTTGATTGGTAGTATTTCTCAAAGTTATAGCGAAGCATTGAAAGGTTCAGTTAATAGTTATAAATCGTCTGGAAGTAAATCGATTGGTCTGGTAATGGCTGGCATCAACATGTTCAATCATTATGCAAATGCAAAGCAAGAAACTTTGAAATTACAGAATCAACTGCTTTCTCTAAAAAGTAAAATGAAACGTGATGCTACACATATTAAAGGTGATGAAAGCAGACTTTTCGTAATATATAAACAGATTAATGATCTTTTTATTCCAAAGGCAAATGCATTTTATAAATATAATGATCAAGTTTTATCAGATGAATATGAACAGATATTAAATGCTTTGTATCAAGATCCGGAAATAAAAAAGCTGAAACAACAGCGAGATAATATATTAACAGATTACAAATTGTATGAGCAGAATAGAGTAGATAATAGTTTGAATATTGATTATTATACTAACCACCTTGCAGAAAGTAAGGATGCTCTTTCTAAGCGTACACAACAATATGAAGACGCCAAAAACAGTAAACCATCCAAACCATTTTTTTTATTTAATTGGTTTACACTTGGTTCTTTAAAACGCACTTATAATCGAGATATTTTTGAATGGAATGAAGCTTGTTCACCTGTAATAAGAGAATATGAATCTCTTGCTGTAGATATAAAAGTGGATGAGGATGAATTGAATCAGCAACAAATTGAATACAAAGAGAATTTGGCTCATTGTAATGAATTGAAAAAGGAATTGAAAGAATTGAATGATAGTATCTTTAATAAGATAAAAGTTAGTAAAGAATTGAAGATTGAATTATCATATCACTTGGAGTCCATTATTCGTCTTTTATGGGTGGCCAAAGATATCATATCTAGTAAGTTGGACGATAAACTAGTTAGAGTCGTACAAATACAAGATCCTGAAATGCAGCAACTTCCTAAAGAGGTCGAGATGAATATACAGTCTTTTACTAATTCATTGAGGAATATTGAAGTAGGTAAAGAGTTTGCTACTCAATCAGCCCGATATGTTGAAAATAAATACATTAAACCTAAATATGATGAACAAGGGAAGCGTCAGAAAGAAACTTACAGCGATGAAGAAGTCTCTGCTTTAACATCTGCTGAAAATAGTGCTATTCAAAATGGTCTTGATTTATTAGAACAATGGACAATATTAAAAACACGCCAAGTAAATAGTGAATTAGTTGGTCAAGCCTATAACCAGCAATTGAAAAGATTGCAAGCCTCTTTTAAAGCCAATCTTTCAGATATAGACCAACAAAGTTCTGTTTTATCTGAAGTATTGAAAAGAATCAACACTTCGAATAACAAAGAGCAGTTGAAGGAAGGCTTGTTACAATTATCTGATTTGAAAGATAAGAATTTGACCAAAGATGATTTAGAGCAGTTTTTAAATGGTACTAAAGATATTCAAATATAGGGGTATATTATGGGAACAGAATTGCATAATAGGAGGGCACAGGCTCAGGAAGAATTAGGTTTAATAGATGAAAAAGAGCAAGCTCAGATAAATAGGGCTTTACAAAAAGAGGAAGACAGACAAAGACGAAAGGCTGAGAAAAGAGCAGAGCTTGAAAATTCTGCTACCTATGCTTTGGTTAAGAAGATATCTGAAGTCATGGATAAATTCTGTCTTGATCCAATTGTTGGTTTATTGCCGGGTTCTATAGGCGATTTATTATCATCAGTATGTGTTTTGCCATTCATACACATGAGTTTGTTTAAGATAAAGTCAATCCCACTTACTTTGGCTATCATTTACAATACGTTGATTGATATGCTTTTAGGTTCTATTCCTTTTTTTATAGGGGATATCATCGATTTTTTTAATAGATCATATATCAAAAACAAGAATCTCATCATTGGTTATGTTGAAGATGATAGAGAAATAATTCATGATGTAAATAAGAAAGCCTTTTGGATGTTCTTGGGAATATGCATTGTTTGTTATCTCATCTATTTATGCATCCATTTTGCAATTGAAGCATATCATTGGGTCGTTGGGTTATTTTCATGAGGTTTTTGTTGTAATGATGTCTTTTGTGGTGTTAATAATTAAATTTTTAAGATATGGAAAATACAAAACGTTGTCCATTTATGGATATATTGAAGAACAGGATGAAGCTGAGCTATCCATCTTTTCCGGAGCCGAAGTAATAGCTCTTGAGAGTCGTTATCGTTATATTGGGCAATCCTAATGGTTATGATTGGATGGTGGCGGTCCAACAGTGCAGTCGACAGTATCTATTGATGAATACAATTCGAATGGCGGAAAATAGGTCTTTTCAAAGGTGTGATTGAAAGAGATTATAGCGCTATCCGCGGTTCATTCACCAATTATCGCAATCAACGATTCTCTTTTGTTTTGAATAGAAATGAGTAATTTGCAGCTCGAGATTGCTTAATAGCGTCTGTTTGCAATGAAATAAATTATTTTTTAGTAAAAAAAGTATGTAAAATATTTTGATTTTACAAAATTGATGACTTACTTTGAGCATCTGATTGTTGAAACTTAAAGCTTAGTAGCATGGATAAGGGTAATTATTATTGTGAATATTGTGGACACAAGTTTTCGTCAGTCATAGCATTGACTTCAGGAACATGTCCCCGTCATCCGAACGGTGTGAATCGCGGTTCTTTTTTGTTTTATGATTTTGGGTAATTTAAATATATGAAAAATATTGCTATTTCCCCTAATATTCAATTGATTGAATTTTATAGAAATTGTGCCAATTTAAACAATATATATATGTTAAGTTCAAACCTGAATGGAAAGAGCGATCAAGAAACTTTGCAAATAAGAGTTTTGAACAATATAAAAGATATATTTATGTATAGATATTCGAATCAAAAGAATGAATTGCTAGGGTCTACTTATCAGTTAACTCTTGCACCACAATCAAAGTTACAAATTGCGTCACAGCTATTCACTGTTGTGCAGCTAAAATATAGTGGAGGCAACTCGTCTAAAGGTGGAAAATTTCAACACTAATTCATTTATTAATAAGATAAGTCATATGAACGATAATAAGCAGTTACAACAATGGTCTATAATGGATTGTGATGCTGTAAATTTTGATGATTTGGAACAAAAGCTTGAATCTGACCTTGAAGATCAGATGCAAGATTTGAGCGGTCTTGAAAAAGATTTTGAGAAAATTGGTAGTCCAGAAGCTTTGGGCGAAACCGTCATGAATGTGGTATGGGAGCAATTCGTAAATCAGATCGGAGTTGTAGCAGGTGAAGATTTCATTAAAGAAAATCGTGGGCTTAAATTAGATTTGCGTGACTCTGCTCATATACAGACAACTGAAAACTTTGCTAAAGGAAAGATTGCGACACATAATACCAATATTGATTACCAGAAGCGATATGACGATTGGCAAAGCAATTTTCAACATAATGAAGATGGATCAGTGATAACTCATACTACAAGAACTGGCGAGCAAGAGGCTAATCTGGTGGGGAAGTCTGCACGAAAACTGTTTGATGCTGAACGTCCTATAGGCTCTACGGAACGGGGTACAGATATGGACCACACTGTTTCCGCAGGTGAAATCATTCGAGATCCAGTAGCAAATGCACATTTAACTAAAGGAGAACAAATTAGCTTCGCTAATAGCGAAGCTAATTTAAATGAGATAAATGCAAGTCATAATAGATCCAAGAAGGACTTGCCGATGAATGATTGGCTTGACACACCCAATGCTAACGGTCAAACTCCAAGAGAGATTTTTGACGACATGAATCCAGAACTTGAAGAACAGTATCGCCAAAAAGACAAAGAATCCAGAGAGGCATATGAAAAGAAGAAAGCAGAAGGTGAAAAACGTTCTGAAGAAACGGGAAAACAATCTCAGAAAGCAGAAGCTTTCAGAATTGGAGGAAAGGCGCTCCGATCTGTTTTGTTAGGATTATTGGCATCATTGATTAAAGATATAATTTGTAAACTTATTGCTTGGTTCCGTGCTGGAAATAGGAAACTAGACACCTTTATTGATAGTGTTAAGAACGCAATAATGTCTTTTATTTTTAATATAAAAGAGCATCTGTTTAATGCTGGAAATACATTGATTACTACTATTGCTACAGCAATTTTGAGACCTATTATTGGTATGATAAAGAAAGCTTGGATTTTCCTCAAACAAGGATATAAATCTGTAAAAGAGGCAATAAAGTTTTTAAAGGATCCAGCAAATAGGAATATGCCATTCAATGTTAAAATGCTTGAAGTTGGAAAAATTATTGTTGTTGGTCTTACTGCAGGTGGAGCCATAATATTAAGTGAAGTAATAGAAAAAGGTTTGATGACTATTCCTGGATTTGCTTTTGAAATACCATTATTAGGAAGTCTAGCCAATTTGCTTGGTATGTTTTTAGGTACATTAGTAAGTGGACTAATTGGAGCATTAGCACTCAATCTTATAGATAGAGTTGTAGCGAACAAATTAAAAAAATTGAATCTACAGCAACAGATAGATAGGAAGAATCAGATAATTACAATTCAAGGAAACTTGACTAAAGTTGTAGCTGACAAGTTTGGAGAAACTAGAAAACAAATCTCTAATAATATTCAAGGTCGACATATTCAAGCCTTAGAAGAAATGCGGAGTTCTATTCAGAATATAGTAAATAATTCCGAAGGGGAAAATCAATCACTATACGAGGATGCTGAAATTGTAGAAGATGATTTAATGAATGAAGAATCTGAAAATACTAATAGTTTAAATAAGTTGTTTTCTGATTTGGAAGATTTAAAAACTAAGTAGATATGGAAAATGCAATAATTCAAAAGTATAATTTTGAGGTTTCAAAGAATAAAATTCAGACATTGTCACGCAATGTTCCATCATCTGTATCATTTCAGCAATTTCCAACTGAAGGTTCCATTTTTCCATGGAATGATCATAATATTACAGGAAGTGAAGCTAATAAAATGCTCGTATCTCCGTTACAATCAACATTAATTACACATAATGCCAATATAAAATCATTGTTCTCCATTGTTGATGAAGTGTATAAGGCATTAGATTCTTTGGATAGAGAATATATTCAGGGTATTATTAATGCGATTAAGGCTGCTGAAATGGCAAGTAATCAGGCTAAGACAGCGAGTTTCAAGGCTGAAACAGCAAGTGCTCAAGCTCTTGAAGCAAGTGAAAAAGCATTAAATGCATCTTCTAAAGCTAGTATCGCTCAAGTCGACATAAAAAAAACAATTGAGGCCTTAAGAATGACTGTATCTTCATTAAAGGATTTTAGAGGAGGGGGTTCAAGAGAATTGGATTCTATATCATCATTGAGTTTTCAAGTTGATTCTGCCAAAAAAAAGATACAGAGCATAGAACTGAAAAATGGCGATTTTTCATCTCAAATTGCTTCAACTAAGATAACAATTCAAAATTTAGAAAAACGTATTAACGGAGAATTCAGAAATTTTGCTAATATCCAACAACAAAGTAAACTAATAGAAAATCAAAAGCATTATGGAGATGTGGATTCCATTTGGAATGACGTAAATAAACATAAATCTGTAATTGAAGGTATTATTTGCTCTCTCGAATCATTTATGAAAAGAGTTAATAATGCTGATAAAGATTTACATGATAGAATTTCAAATCTAACTTTGAATATTAAATCATACTCCCATCTTAATGAAATCGATGCTATATGGAGTGATGTGGAAGGACATAAGACAAATCTGTCTGGACTTCATGCTCAGTTAGATTTATTTGTTGAGAAAATGAACTCGGCAACCAAACAGATAATCAGCGATGTCACAGCATTGCAAAACTATCGCGCCTTATTGGAAACCTACTCTCATCTTAATGACATAGATACAATATGGAGTGATGTGGAAGGACATAAGACCAATCTGTCTGGACTTCATGCTCAGTTAGATTTATTTGTTGAGGAAATGAACTCGGCAACCAAACAGATAATCAGCGATGTCACAGCATTGCAAAACTATCGCGCCTTATTGGAAACCTACTCTCATCTTAATGACATAGATACAATATGGAGTGATGTAGAAGGACATAAGACCAATCTGTCTGGACTTCATGCTCAGTTAGATTCGTTTGTTGAGAAAATGAACTCGGCAACCAAACAGATAATCAGCGATGTCACAGCATTGCAAAACTATCGCGCCTTACTGGAAACCTACTCTCATCTTAATGACATCGATACAATATGGAGTGATGTAGAAGGACATAAGACTAATCTTTTAGAGTTTCACAAACAAGTTGATAATTTCATTTCTGAAACGAATGAATCAATTTGTGCTGTAAACAAGAGTATTGATGAAATGAAAGAACAATCTAGTAATAGAAATCTTTTTGTGGACAAGAAAATAAAAATAGCATATGGAATTGCTGTCGGTTCTGTCGCTATCTCAACTATTCAGTTTATATTACAATTAGCAGGAATATTATGAATAAAAGCACTTATGCAAATGCATTATTACACTTAGCATTGATATTAGATGATGCAACAAAAAGTAATGGTTTTATTTCCCAATGTGTTATTAATATTGTTCAAGATTCGGATGATAAATCTGCCATAGAATTATGTGCGATAATCAATAAAATTGTAAGTAATGGTGAAGAATCATTAATATCTAATGCAAGGAATTTGAAAGATGCTTTAATACGCTTTTATGGGTACAAACAATTATTGTCAATTTGTAATGCGTATTCTACTAATGATTCAGAGGATGAAAAGAGTCTTGAGCAGTTGTTGGGCGAACTTAATAAACTCGTTGGTCTAAAAACTGTAAAATCTAAAGTGAATGATTTAATCGCATTTCATAAAGTTCAACTCATTCGAAATCAATATGGATTACCAACATCAAAGAATACATTGCATTTGGCATTTATAGGGAATCCAGGAACAGGAAAAACTACAGTAGCTAGAATCGTCGGACGAATTTATAAGCAAATTGGGTTACTATCTAAAGGTCATTTTTTGGAAGTTTCAAGAACGGACTTAATCGCAGGATATCAAGGTCAAACAGCACTGAAAGTCAAGAAAGTAATTGAAGAAGCTAAAGGAGGTGTTCTCTTTATTGATGAAGCATATAGTATAACGGAGAACGATCATTCAGATTCATATGGAAGAGAATGCTTAACAGAATTAACTAAAGCTCTTGAAGATTATAGAAAAGACTTGGTTGTAATAGTAGCAGGTTATACAGAACCAATGAAAAAGTTTTTTGAATCAAATCCTGGGTTGAAGTCCAGATTCAATACATTTATAGAATTTGATGATTATGATTCAACCGAATTAATGGATATATTCAAGATAATGTGTTTAAAAGAAAACTATATCCTGAGTGTTCCTGCTGAAAAAAAATTACAAAATAGTTTTTGCAAATTACAAGAATTTAAAGGCAAACAATTTTCAAATGGACGATTTGTGCGTAATGTTTTTGAGACAATGATAATGGATCAAGCAAGAAGACTCGCTTTGGTTACTAATCCTACTATTTTTCAGTTACAGGAGTTACTTGAGACCGATATTCCTGTTATATGTGATTTGGATGCAGAAACAACTATTGAATAAATTGATTGCTGGCAAAAGAAACAATTGTAAGCTAAAAATTATTCTATCCAGTGCTATACTGAATAAACAGCTTAGCAGAAAAAAGTCAAAAAATATTTTCTAAGGTTTACATCCGGTGTTTTGATTTTGATGAAAGATAAAGCTTATCCCTAATCTATCAATTAGTTCTGTCTTTCATGAGATATATTTTATCTTCATGGTTCATTTTGTGGTAAGCCTTTAGTGAGAGATTTCTTTATTTGCAATGAATCAACATCTATTTTTGCCGAAAGACGAGAAAAAATGATGATAAAGGAAGAGATAGCGGCAGTGATATATTGCTATTGAAAGAAAACGAGTTTCGAAATCCGTCTTGCTCGCTATGTGAATGATTGAAGAATCAATATCACAACTTTATTGTAAATTAATGCGTCCTTGACTATAGCAGGAAGAATTATCACTTTTGTGGTAGTGATGACGCCGAAGTGCAACTTCTATGATATTATCTCTTGTCTGCAGTTAAAACTGCCATTGTCGACTCTGGGTGAGAGAAAGGCAGATGTTTTCTTCTTCTTTCTTCTTTTGATTGAAAAAAATCATAATCGACAATATTCTATCATTATAAAAAGATTAATATAATGTATGATTATTTAAGGTGCAGACAGGTTGCAGTCATGATGTATATTAAAAGTAGATTCGGTAGCAGACTCGGTGCGGATTTGCGGCAGACTCATTGCTGAAATTTTTAGAGGCAAAAAGACACCTTTGAAGAGGATTGGCAGTGAAGGGCATTAGTCTATCAAAGTTGGCAGGTCTTGTATTTATATGTTTTTTTGTAGGAGACTTACGATGTATATGATTTCTTGTAAATTTATCATTCCTATGCCTTATTCTTGCATATCCATCATTTTATCTTTGCGTCATAAATATTAAAACAGTATGAATATGAAACGAGATGAATTTGTAGGTTATCAGTCACACTATTCAGATAGTGGGTTGTGGAAGAAGATTAGGGAAGTGGCTAAACAGGCGGGGTTGAAGGTCGTTTATCTGGCTTTGCTGTTGTATTATCTTCTGAAGGATCCGAATGTGTCGGTGAAGGATAAGGCGATTATTTATGGGGCGCTGGGGTATTTTATTTTGCCTCTGGATCTGATTCCGGATACTATTCCGGTGGTCGGGTTTATGGATGATCTGTCGGCGTTGCTTTATGCGGTTCGTTCGGTTTGGGTGAATATCACGCCGGAAATTCAGGCCAAAGCAAGGACGAGACTGCATGACTTGTTCGGGCGATATGATTCGTCGGTGCTTGATAATCTGATTGTATAGGATGAATGGCTTAAAAGTTTTGTCTTGTTTTTACCGTAAATAACAAGACAAAACTTTGATTTGAATGCTTACAAGGCGTTAAGAATGTGGCAATACTAAGATGAATAGGTTTGCTTACGGTAAGTTGATTGGTTATCAATCACTTAATAATGATATTTATAAGAGTAAGGTGTAATTTAAATATATAATCATGAGAATTTCATACGATGATTTATTGGATATTAAGAGCGAGTTGGTTCGTGAATATTGTGAAACGGATTCGACGCGCGAACAGTGCGATGTCTACAATCTGGCATTAACGCATTTCATTGATGCGATTGATAGTCAGAATTGCCTTAACATACAGATTATGAATGAATACAATGGAAAACTTGCTATTATAAACAGCAAGTTGAAAGAAAAGGACATGCTGATTGAAGATTTGCAAATGCAGTTGAAAAATAGTACTGTTAAAATGGAAGAGATGAGAAAGATGTCTGATATCGATGAAAATATGAAGCAGTTGAGGAAAGAAGCAAAAAAAGAAGAAATGAGGTCTCAGATTTCTCAGTGTTTGAAAAAACAAAATAAGAGTTTACGAGTTAAATGTGGTAAATTGAAAATGTACTATAATCAATTGTTAAGTCGATATATAGCTGTTGGAAATGAGTTGGAGAACTTGCGTCAAGGGCAGTCTTAGCTTTTAAAAACCCATCATTAGAGGTTTGATTAAAAAAGTATATACTTTCGCATATCAAAAGTATATACTTTCATACATCAAGAGTATATACTTTTGTACCCTAAAAGTATATACTCTCTGATTCAAAAGTATATACTTACATCCCTTGTTTTTTATATTTATCCTTCATAGTCGTTCAATGCTTTTGGAATTGTCATTTTGTATTTGGCATTATATATGCCATCTGGAACAAGTTGTACCTTAAAGTCGCCTAGCTTAATCTTCTCAAGGCATAATTCTTCAAACCAATAATGACCGGCTTTCTCTGCCATATAAAGAAACATTCGTTTAACCCTATAATTATTTGTTGCTTCAAGCAGACGTTGCACTACATCGGGTCTGAGTGTTGTGAGTTGCTCCATTATATAATAGAGATCCATGTAGTCATAATACTTCGGAGCGAGAAAAAGACATTCCAAAAATGCCATTTCCGGTGAAGAAATATTCAATATTCCACTTTTAGTGTTGGTTTTGACAACCTCTTCATCGGCAAATGCCTCAGTATGAAACGTTCGGAATGTCATATCAAAGATATCATCCTCCATCCATAATGGACGTTTACTAGTAGAAGTCATTGCTATCACCAATACAGGCTTTCCCATAGGAACATAGTGATTGAATCCTGCATATTCCAATGCAGAGTGAGCTGCGATTCTATATTCTGCATTTGTTTGTGCATTGCAAGATGCAACTGCCGAAAATGCGGATAGACTGCTGCCTGTTCTAAACATGACCCCTTTAGACAGCGATGTAAGCCATCCTGAATCACGATATTTTTTTTGCAATTGATCTGAATAGCCTTTTTTCTTGAGCCAATCAGAAAACAACAGACCGGAAGAATCTGTGCTTGCAAGCAACTGGTTTATTTTCGTTCCTTTAACTATACTCATTGTGTATAATACCATTTGTGATTTCAACCATAAAGATACGAATAATAATTTGAGATTAATGGGTTGTGGTTTAAATATTTTTCTTATTATATACTAAAAGTATATTTTGGAGCTTATTTTATATCTCCTTTGCTCTATTGATCATCCTTTTGTATATGCAATAAGCAAGGTCTGTTGCCTTAAGATTCCAAAGCATTTCTCATATTGCAAAAAAAATATAGTAAATATTTTAATAGTTAGTTTACTGTTTGTCAACTATTATCTGAAAATATTACTATTTGTTGAACAAGTACTTTATATAAATCTCGAATATTTCTTGTTTTAGCGAGATTCGAAAGTATATATGTTTCGAGCCAAAGGAGGTTGGAAAAACATTCGAATGCGCGGATCATTTCATTCGAATGAATGATTCGTTTGACATATGTCAAATGAACCGCGGATTCGGAAGAAATGGTTGCCGCATTCGAATGAATTGGAAGATACATTCGGATGAAATTTGGAATATTGTCGGAAGTAATTTTCGATAAAGTGGGAGGTCAAAACCGGCAAAAGAGCGGAGCTTTGTAATTATTGATTTATAAGGCTTGTAGAAAGTGGGGTACTCGTGGACTCCTGAGTGTGTATATACGGTGCTGGATATCAATGGTTTAATACGGAAAATAGAATATGCTGATACTCTGTGAGTTGTACCACTTTGTTCAGCCTTTAAAAAGGAGCTTGTCACAGTATATTATTGGCTTACAAAATGTTGCGGTGAAGGGAAGTATAGACTAAAGTCCTAGGAGTAAGCATTATTTTCCAGTAACTTGTATAACTATGCCGAGGTTTGTACTACTTTTGTCCCAATCAATGAATGGTATATTATGTTACAAGAACAATCTTTTCCGGTCATTATCAGTGATTATCTTCAAAAGCTTAGTCCGTCGGGAAGTGAGGCGGTGAGCGACTTTTGCTCATTTATGCAGAGCAAGTTTCCTCGTTTGCAGCCCCGCATCAGTTTCTCGATGCCGATGTGGCTTGTCGGTAGCAAGATGAGCGAAGGTTATGTGGCCATCTCGACTGCTAAGAATCATTTTTCGATTCATTTCTCGAGTGAAGAGGTTATTGCTCAAATCATACAGTCGACTGTTCACTGCAAAGCTGGCAAACGCTGTGTCAATATTCCTTATGACGATGTGACTGACTATGAGTTGGTTAAAAAGTTTGTTGTTCAGCATCTCACAAAAGCAATGACTTCGCAAGGACTGTCAAGCGGTAATGAACAAGATAAAGCAGAAACAATAATTGTTCGTAAAGCTACAAATAAAGATATTGATCGCATTGCTGCGATCTATTCATCCATTCATGATGAAGAGGAGAGTGGGCGCGTCGCTATTGGTTGGAAGCGAAGCATTTATCCGGTGCGGAAGACAGCAGAGGATGCTGTTTTGCGTGGTGATATGTTTGTGATGGAAGATGAGGGTCAGGTAGTTGCAACTGGGATCATTAATCAGCGGCAAGTTCCTGAATATGTCAATTGCAAATGGGAATTTCCAGCGCCTGACGATGAAGTGATGGTGCTTCATACGTTAGTGGTCGATCCGAAAACAAAAGGCAGAGGTTATGGCACTGCGTTTGTCCGCTTTTATGAACAGTACGCTATCGACAATAATTGCCATTATCTGCGCATGGACACTAATAAAATCAATCTGTCTGCACGAAGGCTTTATGCCCGTTTAGAATATAAAGAGCCGGGAATTGTACCATGTGTCTTCAATGGGATTCCCGGCGTGCAACTGGTTTGTTTGGAGAAAAAATTAGTTGCGTTATAGTTGCTGGTGATCAAGATTCGTAGAACGTTTCGCACGGAATCCAGAAACTGAATACGGTACCGTTCGCCGGATCAGAGTTGGCAATTATTTTGCCGTTGTTTTTCGAAAGAATAGCTTTGCAGATGGGAAGTCCGATTCCTGGAATATATTTGGAGGATCTGTCGAAGTTGTCGAACAGGTCGAAAATACGACTCAACCCTTCATTTTCAATAACGAAAGTTGGATCAGACACAACAACCATCAAGCCTCCATCATGGATTGAATAATCAACGGTAATTGCTTTACCATTATTGTAACTTGCAAAATAGTTCAAGAGAGTAGAAACAATGCAGTCTAGTTTTTCAGGATCGAGTTTGACTTTGAACATTCCGTTTGTTGGGCGAAATCTAATGTTGACATTAGGTCTGATGGTTTTCCTTATTTTTACCAGCAGGTTATCGAAGTATTGTGAAATTTCGAAAGTCTCCCTTTCAAACACCAGATTCCCCGATTCAATCTGCGAGAGTGTCAGCATGTCGTCGGCCATTCTTAGAATCAGTGCGCTATTTTCATCAACAATCTTTCTATATTCCTTACGAACCTCTCCCGATTCCTCATCCGACATCACATCCGAGAAACCCATGACCGCATTGAGTGGCGTTCGAACTTTCCGTCCCATATTCCAAAGAAAGCCTGAAATCATCTTCAAAAATTCTGCTTTTTTTGAAAGATTTGTCATTTCGAGCATTGTCTTGTGCCAGTTGTCATTGTTTATATTCAGGCACATATAGCTGCTTATCTCTCCGTCTTTCGTATGATTGAAAGCAACCGTTTCATTATGGAACCAAGTGTATGAATTTGTTTTTTGGCTGAAGAGTCTGAAATCAAAACTCATCTTTTTCTCCTCATGCGTTTTGATGCGTCTAATAAAATCTTTGATTGTTTGCGAGTCATCCGGATGAATTATATTTTCCACATATTCCGGTTTGACAATGCGGTCCGGTAGTTTACCTTTGTTGTCGAGAAGATTGAAACTGTCTGAGTCTACATTATATTGCATGATGATAATATCGATTGACTCAGAGATGAATGATACTCTTCGACGATATTGTTCCAGATTTTCAAGCATTTCGTGCCACTGGGTATTGTTGCGACTGATGCAGATGTAACTTGTTGCTTTGCCTTGCTTGTCGATTTCAAACGGATAGAATGTGTTGTATTGCCAGATATAATCTTTCGCTTCCGGAAGGCGATATCTGTATTCACAGATATATTTATTTGTGCTACAACTATTTACATATTCAATTGCTTTTTGAGCAAGAGGCAAGTCGTCAGGATAGATGTGTGTTAGGTAGTCATTGAGAGAAAATATCCTTGCAGGTTCGCCTATGGTATCGTTCCAACGGATGATTTTCTTCGTGCTTACGTCGTACTGCAATGTGATGATGCTGTCGTTTTCGGTTACATGGCTGATCTTTTCACGCAATCTTTGGAGCATAATATCTTTTCTGACAATATTCCGTCTTGAAATGAAAAAGTAGATTAGTAAAATACATAAAGTGATTAGCAACAAGAAATCTAGTGTCACATGCACGTCGTTGCTAGTTGCAATTTTATAGTTAGAAAATCTGCTCCATATCATAAATGCGATGATGAGAATTCCGATGGACAACAGGAATAATGGTGAAGCAGTAGGTTCTTTATGCTTTCTCATAGAGTTAATGACGTTATAGAAATGGATAAATATAAATTTGCGACAAAGGTAATGAACAAATTTGAATTCACTGACTGTAGTAAAACAAATAAGTGTTAATATGCTGTTGTTTAATATATTGGGTACTTTTTTCTGTGAAGCAGTGGAGTTTTCAATCAATTGAGAGAGAGTTAAGATTTTGGTTGTAGTGTTTTGAACGGATATCTGCCCTAATCCGAACAACGCGGGCAAATGATTTTTTCTTTTACAAATTCGGACATCTCTGTTCTCCTTTTATTCTTTCTCTCTCCTTTTGATACGTATGCTCACGTGGAGCTGGTTTTCGTAGTGCGTTTCCGGGACGATTTTGCTGATGCGGCACTCAAAGGTGTCGCTCCATCCCATTTCGAGTAGTTTTGCAATCGTTTCGTTCTCTTCTCTTGGAACGTAACCAAGAATGTACTCATCGGGTTCGGTTGCATCAGGTTCAAGTTTTGTGTAAACAATAGCTACTGCATTCGTATCGAAGCGGTTGTCCAGGTCGCGCACAAGCTTTAATTTCGTCCCTACTTTCAATTCTTCCCATACTTCGTCGGCGTCGTGATATTGACGACCTGCTACATTACACTCTTTGTAAAATAAATTCTTTGCCTTCATAACTGACTGCTTTTAAGTGTTGTATTATTAATTCAAAGCAAAGATAGGAGAGGGCTGTCTCAATTCGTGGTACAACTTTCAACTATTTTTATTTTTCATACAATTTTATGGCATCTTCGTGCATTCTGCTTATTTCTTTTGCCAGCCTTTGCGGTTCCAATACTTTTATACACGCGCCGCGGGATACCAGATGTCCCGAGAAGTCGAGCGTCGGACGCAGGAAGTATTCAAAGTCCGAGTAGTTTGCCTCTGTAACGATCTCTTTCTGACTGTGATGCACAGGCAGATCCCGCATGTAGAAACGTTCCATTCCAAAAGCTCTCAGTACAACCTTTTCCACTTGCGTATTGTCGTCGTTGACGATGCCAAAAGAGTCATTGAAATATTGTTCAGCGTCGAAATCCGCATCCATTTCAAACTTAATACCGGTGATAGTCAGAGTCTTTATGCGGTCGAACGACAGTGTGCGGAAATCATCCGAATCGGCAATACGCCCGAGTACGTACCATCTTCTGTGAAACAACTTGACGCAGTATGGTTCGATGATGAACTTTTTGGCTTCCGCTGAACTGTATTTTTGGTACATCGCCGTGATTCGTACGTTCTGTTTCATGGCTTCAATTACGAGCCGCAGATTCTCACCGTCCGACGGGATTGATTCCAGAAGAATCCGGTTATGCACGCTCAAACTTTCACTGATGATGTTGTTCACCGCCAGCGTCGAAAGCATCCAGTTTTGCACCGAATCTTCTTCGAGCACTTCTTCATTGCCGATGAAATAGCAGTATCCGTCATTGCGGTCGCAGTCAATGATAATTCCAAACATTTCTTCAATAGCGTCTTTATGTCTGTTGAAAGTGCTGCGCGCTATTTCGACCCCACCGCTCATTTCTGTTGTTACCCATTTGCTGTTGATTTCTTCGAGTGTGATTTTCTTCGCTTTGTAAATCGTGTTCACAAGCCAGATATATTCCTTGAAAATTACTGCCGATTTCATGATATAGATACTTTTACCTTTTTGTTCGCTGCCAATATAACAATAATCTCCCAATATGAAGTGACCATAACACAAAAAAATAATTCCTCATTAAGGAACTATTTTAAGATAATCAAGTCATCTTGCCTTGATACGTTTTAGGTTTTGACTCCTCCTTATTTGAGAATATTGAAAAACTTTCCAATCTCCCAGTAGGTTTCCATATCATTATCCGGCCATTCATGTAAGCCGCCGATTATTTCATATAAACGAACCTCGGCTTCCATTCCGCAGGAAGTGGTGATGCAACTATGGTTGCGATGAAGAATTATTTGACGTTCCATTTGTGGCAGAAGTTCTACTGTCTCATGTGTGCACCGATTTACAACACTCCAATAGCGTACAGTCATTGGAACAGATAAGAATTGACAATCTGCTTTTTTCCCATGGTGATTGTCATTCCCGGTTACCAAGGTGTCGTTTGTACCATATACAATCATCATCGGAACAGGACTAGGCATCACTTGATTCATGTATGTATTCTCGGAGAAGGAGCCTGAAACGGAAGCGATTGCAGCGAACGGATTGCGTGGATCGTGAGCAATCAGAAAACACATGTCGCCTCCGATGGAATAACCTGCACAAAAGGTTTTAAGCGGATTCAGATGGTATTCATTCTGCAGATATTTCGCCAGCTCGGTGATGAAACCAATTAAGTCAGTGCTGTCAGCAGAGAGTCCGAGAGGAATACAAACGGCAAAACCGTCGCGTGAACCTAATCTGACCAGTTCGTCGGGATTGTCTTTCTTGCTTCCTTCATGATCATGCAGCATGAAAACCAATGGAGCTTCTTTGCTGAGTTTTGGAGGCATGAAAAAATTGTAACTGTGTTCGGTCCCTTGGTAGTTGAATTTGTATGCTGGTCTATCGATTGCTTGCAGCAGAAAAGAGGTAAGCAGGCATATACAGACTATTGTCGTTTTTATAATTGTTATTCGCATGGTAACAGAATGTTTATTGTTGTTTTGTATTGATTATCTCAAATACATTTTAAAAAATTTCCAGATCACTTCGTAAGTATCCATGTCTTCGTCGGGCCATCCGTGACCTCCGTTAACCACTTCATATAAACGTACTTCTGCATCTGGACCACCTTCGAAAGCTTTCGCTCCGCCGATGAAACGGTGACAGACGATTTTGCGGTTTCGAACGGGCAATTGCGAGATGATTTCATTCGTACAGCGGTTCGCTGTCACCCAATAATTGGTGGCTTGCCAAACGCTGATGAAGTTGCCATATTTCTTTTCGTCAGTAGGATCACCGTTCCAGGGAATAGACGGGTCGTTGGTGCCGTGACATAATAATATAGGCAGCGGATGTGGTAATGAATGAGATTTGTAAAAGTCTTCGAGGATGCAACCCGAAACAGGTGCGAAAGCTGTAAAGATATTGCGCGGATCGTGAGCCATGATGAAACAGAAGTCGCCACCTGTAGAATGGCCTGTGCAGAAAGTGTTTAGCGGGTTGAGTTTGTACTTTTTCTGAAGAAATTTGGCCAGTTCGTTGACAAACCCAACATCGTCAATTGTGTCAGATGATTGATATTCATAGTGGCAGTTCCATTGTCCGGTTCGTTTCTGACTGTCGGTCGATGGCATTCCGAAAGGTACGCATACAGCAAAACCATCGCGTTGACCCATCTCGATAAGTTTGTTGTAATATTCATTATAGTTGCCACCTATAGCGTGCATCATGAAAACCAATGGCGCTTCTTTGCTCAACTTTTTTGGCATGTAGAAATAGTATAGTCGTTCGATGCCTTGATACTTGAATATTCGAAATTCTTTTTCGGGTTGCGCTTTTAACGTTGCGATAGCTGCTGCGCAAAATAAAAAAGCTATCAGGATGATATGTTCTGCTTTATTCATCTTTGATCTTTTTATACAACACTCCGAATATATACAATCGGATTCGTTGTTTGTACTCATGAAAGCAAAGTTAATGAATTAATTTTCAAGTATGAATGTTTTGATGAAATAGAGTATGTATGATTACTTACCATTTGCGGACGAATTCTAATGAGAAAGCTTGCCTGCTCGGGGAATATGATTATTTTTGTGCATTTTTAAACATAACTAAAAGCAAGATTATGGAATTGAACATGATTGTTTTCGGTTCGCCGCTTTCGTCACGTGATTCGATATTTGACGACCACAAGGAGATTCTCGACCTCATAAAGGGCGAGAATAAAGTGAATTATATTTTTCCCGAAGATCTTGGTAGAAAGCAGCTGAAAGGTGCAACGATGGTGTTCGTGGGTAGTGGAGGAGTGGAAGAGATGGTGAAAATGGCTATCGATAAACTTCCGTCGTACGTGATACTCATAGCTGACGGTTTGAAAAATTCGCTTCCTGCTTCGCTTGAAATACTGTCGTGGATGCGGCTTGAGGGCAGACAGGGACGAGTGATTCATGGCGATTACGATTATATGATGCAAGAAATCAATATCTACATTGCCGGATACCAAGTGTTGGACAAGTTGCCAAGAATGAGAGTCGGCGTGATTGGCAAACCGTCAGGATGGCTGATTGCAAGCAATGTAGACTATTCCTTTATTCATAATGCATGGGGAACGGAACTGATAGATTTGCCTCTGGAAGAGGTTGTGAGTATTTATGAGCAGGTCTCTCCTGAGGATGTGGAGGATGACGTTGATGAGTTCATTCAAAAAGCTTCGAGTATTAAGGAACCAACAAAGGAAGATATCTGTAAGGCTATGCGTCTTTGTTTTGCTCTTGAAACAGTCGTGCAAAAATACCGGCTTAATGCATTTACACTCAATTGCTTTGATTTGATTCCGCTTACGGGCACTACGGGCTGTGTGGCGCTGTCGTTATTGAATGACAAAGGTATTCCGGCAGGTTGCGAAGGCGACATTCAGACGTTGCTTACGATGCTTGTAATTAAAGCAGCTACTGGAAAACCAAGTTTTATGGCTAATCCTTCTAAGATTACTAATAATGTACGACATGAGATGATTTTTGCTCATTGTACCATTGCACCTTGTATGACAGACGAATATATCATTCGTACGCATTATGAATCGCAAAGTGGTGTAGCTATTGAAGGATTGGTGAAACCAACAACAGTGACTGTTGTGAAATGTGGAGGACGCCACATGGAGCGTTTTTTTATCAGCGAAGCTGAACTGTTGGAAAGTACTTCGAACCCGAACATGTGTCGTACGCAACTGCATCTTCGTCTGAAAGAGCCGCTTGATTATTTCCTTGAACATTCGATTGGCAACCATCATGTAATTGTAAATGGTGACTGCCGTAATTGTATCGAATCGATATTAAGTATGCTGGGCGCTGCATTTATAAGGTAAAGTATTTGTTTTTACAGAATTAGAAAGTTTAAGTTTCATCTTAAGTTCTTTTAATTTGTTCTGCTGCTCGTATCATCGAAAGATATGTATTTTTGCGACCGAAAAAATATTTATTTTGTAAAAATGAGAATATGAATAAGCAAATGCTTATGTTTGCCGTCGCGATTATTCTGCTGGCGACAGGTTGTAAATCAACGAGAGAGAAGAATGTCACGCCGGTTTATACGGTTACTACTCCGGAAGTAACAAGTACTTCTATTCCTAAGGATTATGTTGCGAATATCCAGTCGGAAAAAAATATTGAAATCCGGGCTCAACTGGGTGGAATATTGCAAGATATCTATGTTGATGAAGGACAGACAGTGAATGCTGGACAGCCTTTGTTCCGTATTGTTATTGTTGGTGCACAGGAAGAGTTGGAAAAGTCGAAGGCTGAAGCCGAACAAGCACGCATTAATTTACAAAACACTTCTACGTTAGCATCGAATGACATTGTATCGAAGGATGCACAAAAGATGGCAAATGCCAAGTTGAATTCAGCAATGGCGGATTACCATCTTGCCCAACTGCGAAAACAATTGTCACTCATTCGCGCTCCATTTACCGGTATTATTGGCAGAATTCCTAAAAAGAAAGGAAGTCTGGTTCAGGAAGGAGATCTGCTTTCCAGTCTTTCTGATAATACCAATGTATATGTTTATTTCAATGTTTCCGAGCCGGAATATCTGGATTATCAATTGCATGCTTCCGAACGGAATAAACTTCCTTTGACACTTGTTTTGGCGAACGGAACGCGTTTCGATTCTCAAGGACATTTTCAGAACGTTGAGGGTGAGTTCGACAATGGTACCGGAAATATAGCTTTTCGTGCCAAATTCTTTAATCCGAACCATCTTTTGCGAAACGGCGAGACGGGTACTCTAAAAATGGATATTCCGGTAGAGAATGCGATGGTTATTCCTCAGCAGGCTACTTATGAAATACAAGATAAAAAATATGTATTTGTGGTTGATGCCCGTGGCTATGTTCATGCACGTCCTATCAAGGTGTCTTTTGAAATGCAAGATGTATATGTAATTTCAGAAGGTTTGTCCCATAACGATAGATTCTTGATAGATGGTATTGAGAAAGTAAAAGATGGTGAACATATCTCTTGTCGTTATGAGAGTCCGTCTGTTGCCATCCAATCTGTCAAACTTAAAGCCAATTAATGATGTTCAAAATGTTTATTAGACGGCCGGTTCTTTCAATCGTCGTTTCTCTTCTTATCATATTTATTGGCACATTGTCTCTTTTCAATCTGCCTATCACCCAATATCCATCTATTTCTCCTCCAAAGGTTAATGTGGTGGCTAATTATCCGGGTGCCAACAATGAATTGCTAATCAAATCAGTAGTCATTCCGTTGGAGCAAGTCCTTAACGGTGTGCCGGGGATGAAGTATATAGAGTCAGATGCCGGTAATGATGGTGAAGGAGAAATCAATGTAGTGTTTAAATTGGGAACAGATCCGAATGTGGATGCCATCAACGTGCAGAATCGTGTATCAGCCGCTACTAACAAATTGCCGGCAGCTGTTGTGCGCGAAGGAGTAAAAATATCACGAGAGGAACCGAATATTCTGATGTACATCAATTTATACAGCGAGGATTCGAATGCCGACCAAAAATTTCTATTTAATTATGCGGATATTAATATATCCCCAGAGTTGCAACGCGTTGATGGTGTGGGCGATTTGGATATTCTTGGTACGCGCAACTATGCGATGCGTATTTGGCTCAAGCCTGATAAGCTCACCGCTTATAATCTGTCAGCAGAAGATGTAAATCAGGCTTTGGAGGATCAGAGTATTGAAGCTTCGCCAGGTAAATTGGGCGAGAGTTCCGGGAAACGTCCGGAAAGCTTTGAATATGTATTGAAATATCCGGGCCGTTATACTACGCCAGAAGAATATGGCAATATCATCTTGAAGTCTAATTCTAATGGCCAGTTTGTTCGTTTAAAGGATGTTGCCGATATCGATTTCGGCAGCGAGATGTATGATATTTATTCTACACTGAACGGTCATCCGTCTGCTGCAATTACGCTGAAACAGGCGTACGGTTCCAATGCTCGTAATGTCATTCAGGATGTGAAGAAAACCATGCTTCGACTACAAAAGGATATGCCAAAGGGAATGCATTATGAAATAAGTTATGATATAAGCCGATTTCTTGACGCATCAGTAGAGAAAGTAGTTCATACGCTTATTGAAGCTTTCCTTTTGGTTGCAATTGTTGTATTTATCTTTTTGGGTGATTGGCGTTCGTCTATCATTCCTTGTTTGGCTGTTCCGGTATCACTCATCGGTAGTTTGGCTGTGATGTTGGCTTTTGGCATTACACTCAATATGATATCGCTTTTTGCTTTGGTTATGGCAATCGGTATTGTGGTCGATAATGCTATTGTGGTCATTGAGGCTGTGAATGTAAAAATGGTCGAAGACAATTTGTCTCCACTTGATGCTACCCAAGCGGCTATGAAGGAAATTAGTGGTGCTATTGTCGCTATAACACTTGTTATGGCGGCGGTGTTTATACCGGTTGCTTTTATGGGTGGACCAGAGGGTATGTTCTATCGTCAGTTCTCAATTACAATGGCATCGAGTATTATTCTTTCGGGATTCGTGGCATTGACGTTGACTCCGGCACTTTGCGCATTAATACTAACCAAGGAACAGGAAAATCATATTAAAAAATCTTGGCTTCACAAGATACTTGATAAGTTTAATTCCGGTTTTAATAAAGGTATTATCGGATATCGCAAGACATTGGAACGTACGGTTTCCAGTAGATTCATCACATTGCCTTTGCTTCTTGTTCTGTGTGCTATTGCTTTCTTTGTTAACAACTCTCTTCCTTCAGGCTTTATTCCTGAGGAAGATCAAGGTATGATTTATGCTGTCATTGAGACACCACCGGGTTCCACCATCGAACGAACCAACAAGGTTGCTCATGAACTGCTTAATATCGCCGAGAATGAGGAAGGAGTGGAAAGTGTATCTTCCTTGGCTGGTTATGAAATCCTTTCGGAAGGTACGAGCGCCAATTCCGGCTCCTGCCTGATTAATCTGAAAGCATGGAAGGAACGTAAACATTCGGCGAAGGAGATTATTGATGATCTGGAGAAGAAGAGTCGGAAAATTACTGATGCCGACATTGAATTTTTCCAGCCGCCTTCGATCCCGGGTTATGGTGCAGCATCCGGATTTGAACTTCGTTTGCTGGATAAGACCGGCAATAACGACTATCATCAGATGGAAAAGGTTAGTAAAGAATTTGTTAGAGAACTGAATAAACGGCCGGAGATCGGTTCGGCTTTTACATTCTATTCTGCAAGTTATCCGCAATATATGTTGCGTATAAACAATGATATCGCTGAGCAGAAAGGCGTTACCATCGGTTCGGCCATGGATAATTTGTCGACAATGATTGGCTCTGATTATGAGACAGGATTCATACGGTTCGGCAAACCTTATAAGGTTATTGTTCAGTCCAGTCCGCAATACCGTGCGTTTCCGGAAGATTTGATGGGATTAAAGGTCAAGAACGATCAGGGTGAGATGGTGCCATACGCTGACTTCATGCAATTGCAAAAGGTTTATGGCATGAGTGAGATTACGCGCCATAACCTTTACAATTCAGCTGAAGTGAGCGGTTCACCTGCTCCGGGATACAGTAGCGGTCAAGCTATTAAGGCTATAGAACAAGTGGCAGAGAAGAGTTTACCACATGGATTCGACTACGATTGGGCTGGTATTTCCAAAGATGAGGTTGATCAAGGCAATCAGGCAATCCTGATTTTTATTGTTTGTCTGGTGTTCGTTTATCTTATCCTTTCTGCGCAGTATGAGAATTTTATCCTTCCGCTGCCTATTCTTACTTTTTTGCCTGCGGGAATTTGCGGTGCATTCATATTCCTGAAATTAATGGGGCTTGAAAATAACATTTACGCACAGGTGGCGATGGTGATGTTGATAGGACTGTTGGGAAAGAATGCTGTGCTGATGGTGGAATATTCTGTACAGCGTAAAAATTTGGGTATGAGTATTCGAGAGGCAGCAATAGAGGGTGCAATAGCACGATTCCGACCGATCTTGATGACATCATTTGCATTTATTGCGGGACTTCTTCCTTTGGTAGTTGCAACCGGAGCCGGTGCTATTGGTAATCGTACTATTGGTAATGCAGCTGTTGGAGGAATGTTGTTTGGTACATTTTTTGGGTTTATTCTTATTCCCGGATTGTATTATCTCTTCGGAACATTGGCTGAGAATGTGAAAATGGTGAAGTATCAGCGTGATAAACCATTGACTGAAAATAAAGACATAAAGTATAAGAAATGAAAAGCAAGTATATTCAATATATGATTGTTATGTCGGCCATCGTCATGAATGGTTGTAAGACACCACAGATGACTAAGATGCCCGATCGTGTGAAGGCAGAGATACCGACACATTTTCAGCAGGATAGTGTGGTTGGTGGACATGCTGTATCAGCTCCTTGGCAGCAGTTCTTCACCGACTCAACCCTTATCTCCATTATTGATACTGCACTGACCAATAATCAGGATCTCAGAATCACACTCCAGCAAATAGTGATGGCAAAGAGCAATGTGCTTTATCAGGAAGGACAATTGATGCCGGCAATTTCTGCAGGAGGTAGCATCGGCGTTTCAAAAGAGGGCCGCTACACAAGTGAAGGAGCTGGAAATGCTACTACGGAAATAAAACCGGGTAAAGCTATGCCAGATCCCTTGATGGATTATCAGATTGGGGCTAATATAGACTGGGAAGTGGATTTGTGGCACAAACTGAGCTCAAGCAAGCGAGCAGCTGTTGAACATTATTTGGCAACTTTAGAGGGACGCAATGCTGTGCTGTCTTTACTTATTTCTCAAGTCGCTGGCAACTACTATCATTTGCTTGCTCTCGATAACAAATTGGACTTGATACATCAGTATATTGATTTGCAGAAGAAAGCTGTGGAGATTGCCAAAATTCAGAAAAAGGCTGACGCAGATACAGAATTGGCCGTTGAAAAGTTTGAAGCTGAGCTGGCTAAAGCTCGTTCTGAAGAATTTACTTTGAGACAAGAAATTACTGAGAGTGAGAATAGTCTTAATCTGTTGCTGGGACGATATCCCACTACAATAGAACGTAATAAATCAAACTTCCTTTCTGCAAGTCTGCAAAAAGTTATGACGGGAATACCTTCAGAACTACTCAATAATCGACCGGATATCCGTCAGGCTGAACATGAATTAGCTGCAGCGAAATGGAATGTGGATGCGGCACGAAAGGAATTCCTTCCATCACTGAATATTTCGGCATCACTAGGATTGGACGCCTTTAATCCGACTTATCTAACAAGAATGCCTAAGTCACTGGCATTTAGTGTGCTTGGAGGTCTTACGGGGCCACTTATAAACCGCAAAGCCATTCAAGCTAATTTTCAGACGGCAGATGCTCAACAAGTAGAAGCCTTGTATGAATATGACAAGACTTTGCTCACTGCTTATTCAGAAGTATGCACACTGATGTCGAGAATTAAAAATTTGGACCAATATTACAAATTAAAAGAAGAAGAATCTCAAAAACTCGACCATTCGATAGATGTCGCCCGTCAATTGTATCTTAATGGTCGTTGTACTTATCTGGATGTTCTTATGGATGAGCGGGATGCCTTAGATGCGAAGATGGAACTTTTGGAAGCCAAAGAGCAGCAATATTCTAGTATGGTTGATGTATATCGTAGTTTAGGAGGAGGGCAGAGTTCCTCGTCTTCTACAGAAAAATAAGACAAAGACTTTTTCAAAGCAAATGATGGTTGACAATAAGTAAATATAATAATCAGAAAAGAATTCAACTTTACGGTAGTGACATTAAGATATTGTTCAATATGTGAATACACACTTGTTGAATTATTGGAAAAGATGTATTTTTGTTGAACAGATTGACACACACGATTACAAGATCAGCTTCTCAGATGACCTAAGACGATGACAATCAGATGTTGAAAAGATGCAAGTAATTTAAATGAACAATATATGAAGCTAATAGATGGATACATGCCTTTTAACGGGTATAAGACTTACTACAGAATTGTTGGAGAAAATAAAAATGGTTGTAAACCTATACTACTGTTGCACGGCGGTCCTGGTAGCACTCATAACTATTTCGAAGTATTGGATAGACTGTCTGAAGACGGACGACAGGTTATTTCGTACGACCAGATAGGCTGTGGAAATTCATTTGTCGAGGGGCATCCTGAGTTATGGAATGAAAAGACGTGGCTGGAGGAGCTCATCAGTCTTCGTGAATATCTTCACTTGGACGAGGTACACATTCTCGGACAGTCATGGGGTGGAATGTTATTGATTGAATATCTTATTGAAAAGAAACCTCAAGGTGTATGTTCTGCAATATTAGCAAGCACATTGTCCGACAGTAAGTTGTGGGGCAAGGAACAGCATCGTATGATTAAATTCATGTCGGAAGAAGATCAGAAATATATTGCTGAGGCAGAGGCATCGGGCGATTATGATAACGAAAATTATATGAGAGCCAACGACAGGTATATGGAGTTGCATTGTGCAGGTGCTGTAACTGAAGAGAGTCCGGAGTGTTTAAGACGTCCCAAAAAAGCTGGTGCAGAATCGTATTTGATAGGATGGGGTCCAAATGAGTATACACCTTTAGGAACCCTTAAGGACTTTGATTATACCGATCGACTCCACGAAATAAATGTTCCTTGTTTGATAACAAGCGGAACGAATGACCTTTGTACACCTTTTATTGCCAAAACGATGTACGATCGCATTCCTGATGCACGTTGGGAACTTTTCGAAGGTGCTCGTCACATGTCCTTTGTGGAACAGAATGATAAGTATTGCGAAATACTCTCCAAGTGGATGTTTGAACAGGAAAAAAGATAAGAAGGAATTGGTGCCCTTTTACTTCTTGAACTAATCCGTCTATATCGGGCAGTTGCATAAGGTCATCCACTGAAATGGTACTATTCTTTTCCATTGTTCTCCTCTTTTATAAAAATGTGATTGTAGATATAGACGTAACTAAATATTGACATGAAATGCACAGAATCTTATTAAAATGCCATAAAATTGATGTAATTTGCAATACTTTTGATGAATTCTCCACGATTTATGGGGTAATATCGGGAATCATTGTTACCTTTGTAAATATAAGTTGAATTGTATCAAATTGTTAATCTGATGGAAACAACGAAAGACATCAATAGATTAAAAGTAGTGCTGGCTGAAAAAAAACGTACTAACAAATGGTTGGCAGAACAGTTAGGCAAAGATCCTGCTACTGTTTCAAAGTGGTGCACAACACTACTCAACCTAGTCTTGAAACGTTAATTGAAATGGCAAAGACTTTAGAGGTAGGACTTCCAGAATTATTCAGGATGTAGGTTGATATTATTTTGCAGAAATAGATTTATAATAATGGCAAAAAAATCTATCATAATAGGATTGGTCGATGCGGATCTCCTTAATGGAGGTACGCGTCATCCTAATCTTGCACTTATGAAGATTGCTGGTTTTTTGCTTGATAACAATATTAACTTTGAACTAATTACTGATACAGATGCGGATATAAACAAGTATAAGTATGTCTATATCTCGAAAGTGTTTACCTTTACCCCAAATCCGAACTTTTACACCAAGTCCTGTAGCAAAAGGAAGTTCAAAATTGGCGGTACAGGATATTATGCAGCAGAAACAAGTGTCAAGGTATTTACGAGCAAACGCCAAGGGGATATGGAGCAATTGGAGAAAGATGAATTTTTGCTTCATTATCCAAACAAGTATAATTGTGACAGTATTACGCATGGTATCAATATGGCTCGCCAAAAGCCATTCTATGACTTGTATGAAGAATATATAAAGTCAAAGGTCGCCGAAGGTCGTCAAGAGTCATATTATAATGATTATCGTTATTTTTCAATTGGTTTCCTCACTCGTGGTTGTTTTCGTCACTGTCCTTTCTGTGTTAACAAACTTGAGAATACAATTCTGCCATATTCTCAGATTGAGTGGTTTATAGATAATGATAGGGATGAAAATGGAAAATTGAAACGTCCATATTTATACTTGTGGGATGATAACTTTCTTGCATCTAAGCCAGAGGTATGGCGACCATTATTACAAGCATTGCAAGATACCGGCAGACCATTCCAATTCCGTCAAGGTCTTGATGAACGTATTCTTGCAGAAAGTGAATATTGTGAGGAAATTGCAGAAACACTTTCCAAGTGCCGATACTACGGTGACTATATTTTTGCATTTGACAATTGGCGTGATAGGAGCAAAATTGTAAAAGCTCTAAAGATATGGAAATTCTGGAATCCAAAACGTGAGACAAAGTTCTATTTGTTCTGCGGTTATAAAATGAGAGATGGAGATGATGTCCATTTTTACACTGACATATGGGAATTGTTTCAACGCATCAAGATACTTATGCAATATGGCTGTTTTGGGTATGTTATGCGTCATGAGGATTACAAGAATCATGAGCTTTGCAATATCTATGTTCAAATAGCGCGTTGGTGTAACCAACCTCAGTTTTTCAGATATATGTCATTCTGGGAGTATTGCTACCGCAATCAATCGTTTTGGGAACAAAACACAAGGAATTTGGATGTACCCAATCAAATTTCATACGAAGAATTTGAGAGAAGGTATAGCGAAGGTTACTATCAACGAGACGGAATGAAATTATGCAAAACAATGCGTTCTTTCGTTGATTTGTTAGCGAAATACCCTGATCATAAAGACAAACTTTTAGAAATGTCCCATTACAAATTAAAGGAATTAGTAAACCCCCATCTTTGGGAACGGATTTAAAATAATACAACTACAATGCCCATAATAATAAATTCTCATAAAGATACGCTTCCTATTGACGCTACTATAAGTATGAATCATAGTAGTGGCAATATCCTTCAAGGAGAAAAAGACATGTATGAAAGAATTGTGCGAGATTGCGATGCAAGTCCTTTAATATGGTACATGTGGTATGATAAAACATTTAATATACCATACAACGGTCAAAATGAAATCCAAATAGATTTCCTCCTTATTTGTCAAGAAGGAGCTGTGGTTGTTGAAGTTAAAGGCGGTCTAATAGAATTGATGAGAGGATTCTATTATTATAGTCATAAGGGTGTTCTAAAAGAAATGAATAGAACGCCATTCAAACAAGCTCACGATTATCAATGGGCTTTGTTGAATAATGGTATTTTAAACAAAGATGAAATTTTTGTTGATTATGTATGTGCTTTTCCCCATAGTGCATTAGACATTTCTCGTGACAATTCTCAAGCAAACCTTTCACATAAACTTTGGAATAAACTATCTCACGATAGTAATCGGTCTTTTGCCGAATTCTGTTTAGAAGTAATACGAAAAGACAAACGTTCTGAACGTGTGATGACTGATGAAGAACTAAGTAGTATAATAAATAAACTTGCTCCATCGATAGAGGACCCCTATAAGTACTCTTTGACATCACTGCGCGAGGTTCTAGATTGGCTGCATATTGATAACTTAAATATTCTTGAGGGATTAAGAAAAAATCCAAGAATCTTGATAGAGGGTGGTCCTGGTACAGGAAAAACTACCATGGCGAAAGCATATATCAAGAGACACGGAAGGCTAAAAGGGCTTTATCTGTGTTGGACTGGGTTATTGGCAAGCAAGGTGCGATTAGATTTAGATAAAGAACGATTGAGTTCCTCCTGCATCGTTAAAACCTTTAATAATTATATAAAGGATATTACTTCTCCGGCATTTGATATTGAGGCAAGATGTGGCAATTCTAATTTCAGAAAGGATTTGCACAAAGTATTATGTAAAGTCAAAAATGTAGATTATGACTACATAATTGTTGACGAAGCCCAAGATGTGGTTGACAAAGGCGTAGATATACTTCTTGACGAGTTGTTAGAAAGTGGACATAACGGGCTCAAACATGGGTGTTATCTTGTGTTCTATGATATTGAACAAGGTTATAACTCTTTAAGTCGTAATCTAAATGAGATTATAAACAGGATGTCGGAGCACGCCGCATGTTTTGTTCTTGACGAAAATAAACGTGTTCCTACTAATAAACTTATTGTAGAGTATGCGAACAAGGTTTTGACCGTCGAGCATAATCAAGAATCATACGATACTTATTTAAAAGCATTAAAAGATAACGACATCACAGGTCTTTCAATTACTACAAAAAACACTGTTAGAGAAGTTAAGAAAACAATTAAAGAGCAAGCGCAATTATTAGCACAATATAGTGGAGACATGTCTTCTACAACGTTACTTGTGCATTCAGACTTAAAGTATAAAGAAAATGAAGATGACGACTCTGTGTTTGATACAATTGCGGATATGGATTCTTTGTTGGTCGCTTTATCTGAGAGTACCATCAAAAGACAGTCTAAAGAGTCTTTGGCTTTTACTTCTGTCCTAAAATACAAGGGTTTAGAAGATAGCAATATAATCCTTGTCTTGCCATCTTCAAAGATAAAGAGTTCATGGGATAATTTTCTTTTTGAAATTTATGTGGGTATGACTCGCGCAATTATGCATTTGGACATTATTATCCTTAAAGAAGACTAATATGTTACACGAGAACTTCATAAAAAAAGTTGAGCAGGAGAGTCTTGAATTCCAGGCTCTAATGAATATTCTATCTCCTCTCAATGAGCATTCTTCAGAAGGACGAAAACTATTGTGCCTTGTAAATCATATATTGGATTTCTACATCCTTTGTGAAAGAGAATCTGATGATGTAAGGATGCCAATAGTGTATTTTCCTTTATGTGAGGGTTGGGCCCAGTTTTTATGTGAGGAATTCGTTTCGTTAAAAATGTCGCTTCTTTGGGGAGAGAACACGCGCACAGATTTAATTTCAACATATAGGAGAAAACCTTATATTGATATACCTTGTGGGGCTAATAAAAGATGTATAACCACATTGACTAAACAGTTTCGGTTCAGGCGAGATGTGGAAAAGTGGCTTAAAGAAGACATTTTGAGTTACCAATTCACAGATGTTGATAAGTGCTTCCTTTACAGTCGTAACATATCAAATGAATGCCATCTTTCTTTGAAAACACCAGGTCATTATCATTTTTGTCAAGAAATCATGGACCATACATTCTCTACAAAGAAGTCTATGATATTGCTTGGTGAAGATGAAAAGGAGGTTTATAGCGCAATAGAGAAAAACGATGGAGCTATAAAGATTCCAAATATCATCTTATTCCTTCAAAGAGATTTAGATGGCAGAAATACGCCCTTATGTATGCAAATGCAACGCTCTACTATTAATGAGTACAACGAAGATTATGATGCTGGTATTAAAAATGTCATTTTTTTTTCTTTTTCACAAAAGCCATATAGACTTCAAAGAATATACGAGAACAAGCATAATCTAGTTGAACGTTTGCAACGCGAGAAAATTTCGGAAACCCGAGATTTTATATCTTTCACCAAGGATGAGATGGATTATATATTTGGTCGTGAAAAAGGCAATATTAGTTTCTTTGAACTAAATTATGAAGAAGGTTCTGAGCAACAACAAATAAAAAATGCCTTCGACCTGATGTTTCAAGATATGCCTCATGAGGTAAATTTACGAAACGAGTTGGCAATATGTTTTACAAAACAAAGCATGGCTAAGATTCAAGAAATCATATTAGAACAGAATCCAGAGGCCAATGAAGAATACACTGATTATTTTTTAAGGCTTATCCAAAATGAATACAAAGGGCGACTGTTAAGCGTATTATTTGATTGGATAAATTTCCATCAAATTGCAGTTGTGTTGGACTATAATATTGATATGTATTTTAAAAATCAACTGATAGAGTTCCTAAAGTCAGATTGTGGGGCAACGTCAGTTACGTTATATACATTCAAGAATTTAAAGGCACATAAAGATGGAAATATTTTTCTAAACTCAATAAAGGAAAACAAGATTCTGGTTCTCTCAATGCTGAATCATTGTACTGGTCGAACTTGGGCAATATATCCCAACTCGTTTGATCAATACTATCTTAATCCAGGACAAAGCGTACTACAAATTAACAATAGAATTGTATTCGATCCTCGTTTTAGTTGGTATCAATATCGCTATTCAGAGCAACTTAAATTACTCCTCACATCTGATTTCCGCATAAAAAGTATTAAAAGTGGAATAGTGCTTCCGCCAAAGCCATTAAATGTCGGTGCAGAACCAAAAGATGATGAGGACGAACAGAATACTCGCAATAGAATGTCTTCTGGGCGCGAACAAAAAAGAGTTACATTATCATTTGGACCTCATCAACATAGGGTGTTAGATGAAGACGAATTAGTGCTTTGCCAATATGAAGATGATCCAGAACTTTTCATCTGCACCATTTCCGATATTCAAAGGAATTTTGACGATCCTACTAAGGTTAAAATACAACCATTAGTAGATTTCCATCAGCCTCTTGAGGTCTTTATTGACAATGAGGAACGAAAAATAGGGGACGGTGAATCTATTATGCGTAAAACCCCAATGTATGGTTTATCTGAACTAGAAATAGCTTCTAATTGTGAAATGTGGAAGATTCTTTTAGACCATTGCGTCGCTCGGCAAGGTGAGCAAGTTGTTTTTAATAATATTATGAAACCTCTTCTCCCTGCAGAAAGGATACAATTTAGTTCGTTTAGACGATGGCTTGATTTATCTGAAAGTTCAATACTTCCTCGAAGTAGGCGTATGCAAAAAAGAGTGATTGAAGAATATTTACAGATAGACCCTTTGTATACGAGAATGTTAAGACACAGAAAGTCAAGAATGAGTACAAATACTGAAGATAAAAATGCTATATTCAGGACCTTTCTCACTCACTGCTTACTGGAGTCAGATACGCAAAAAGCATATGATGGGTTAAGTAATGAAGTGCGTGACTATCTCGACATAGACAGTAAAAATGATATACAGATTATCATAGACTTAATTAAAGATGAAACGTTAAATGTCAAACAGATAAAATCAATTAAATATGATTAAAGATAAAAGGGATTCTTTGGAGCATTTTATCCAGGAACAGTTAATAGGACCTGGAGGCTGTGGCAACAACTTCGGAGTCTATCCTTCTCAAGAAGTTGCTAAGGAGGAATCCGTGTGTGAAGTCTTGAATACGACTCCAGGATCTATCTATAGTACAGCTATTCTTTTCCCTCAAGAAGGCAGCCAATCACGCTCCACCGATGAGATGAATTCAGATGGTATATCTGATGAAGAAAACATTGGTGATGAAACCTTATCTGATGAAGATTCTGATGAACAAGGTGATGACATGAGAGATTTTGGTAATCGGGAGGACGATGAAGACATTAACTCGTTAAGTCGCAGATTTCCAGACATTATAGGTGTTTCATGTTGCGTTAAAAACATAACTTCACTATCATCAAGTACCATGATAACAATTTCGGGAAGGTATTATAGAAAGTTGACAGACAAGACGCGACTTTATGTTAATATAGAAGATGCTGAGTTCTTCGAAAAAGCTTTCGCCGACGATAAAAGCAAAGAACTTTTTTCTCCATATTTTACCTATAACGAAGCAAAACTCAGCTTGCATCGAGCAATGTCCAAAGCTCAAGATTTAAAGGAATTTAGAGAAAAGATGCGAGAACTCAATAAGTACTTCTGTGCTGTGGTGGCAAAAAATCCTAATGGAGAATTTGATTCCATTTATACAGAGCCTTCTTTCCAAGACAAATATAAGCTCTTATCAAGTTATAAAGAGCGTCTTTTCAAAGCTCTAAAACATATTGGAGAGGATGGAAAATATTTAACTCCAGATAGGGTAAACGAATATAAGATACGTATTTCTAAAGTTGAGCAATACGAAACATTCTTGTCATATTTCGAGGATATTTTATCTGTTTGTGATTCAAGAGGCTTTGGTTTTTGGGTAGGTACATCTTTTACAAAAGAGATAGACCTGTCTTCTTTATCTTCATATTTTGATTCAGACAAAAGAAAAATCATTATTCAGCCGAAGGAAGGTATTACAAAAAATGTCGTAAAATACAGCCTTGTTAAAGGTGTTGAAGCATCTTTGTCTGTTTGGTTGCAGATTTACAAAGGAGACAATGGCAAAATATATTTAAAAGTAATGCTTGCTAATGACTCAACAAAAATAGAAGTAGATAATACCCACTATTATTCAATAGTCACTGGGAAAGTTAATGAATTAACTTTTTTTGGTGTTAAAATTGATGTTGCAAGTTCAGATATTATTCCATATAGAGACGAAATATCTTATAATTTTGCTGATCAAGAAGCAAATCGTTTACACTATCTTTATCGAAGTATTGAGGATTATGGTGTTGGACACCTCTGTTCCGCCAATTGGCATAAGGATGATTGTGGAATAATGCATGTTTGTTCTGAGTTTATGCCATCTGTTGAAACGCCAGATGTTGAACCAGAGCCAAGAGATAAATCGAAGCAAGTCTTTGATGAGAAGAATAATATATATTTGCCCCAAAAGTATGTAGCGAACAATCAATATCTTCAATTTAAGTGGCTATCAGTTTTTTCTTCGAATGAAGATTCTGAGATAGTATCTGGCTTACTTGAATTTGCAGAGTCATATCATACATGGATAAAGCAACTAACAGCAAATAATCATCCAATTGGACAGGAAAACATTCAAAGATGCGAGGAGGATTATAAAAGGATAAAGAATAACATTATAGAATTCCTGAATGATTTTGAGAAAATAAAAGTTTTCCGATTGATGAATACTGCAATGTTTATGCAATTATGGCATAGTAAATCAAACAATCAGGAGCAAGTCGTTAGAGATAGTGAAGAACTGTCTTTTGACTATTACAAAACTAAAGCTCTTGATACAACAATTTTCAATGGCGTTAATGCTGCATGGCGACCCTTCCAGCTTGCATTTATTTTACTCAATCTGGATGGTGTCTTCCAAAGCAAAGATGATCCAAAATGGAAAAAACGAAATGAACTCGTTGATTTAGTGTGGTTCCCAACTGGCGGTGGTAAGACAGAATCTTATTTGGGTATTATCGCTTTAGTCGCATTAAATCGCAGATTAACACTTGCGAATGGTAAAGGCAATGGCGTTGCAGCTATTATTCGTTACACTTTACGCCTACTTACAACGCAACAGTTTCAACGTGCTTTGCGGCTCATCTTGGCATTAGAACAGATTCGCAAGTGGGGCAAATATAATTTGGGAGACACCGAATTTTCGATTGGATTATTTGTGGGAGAGAATTCTTTGTCTAACCATTATGACGGTCTTGCAGACGAAATTCGCAAGAATTGGGATGATGACGGCAAACATGGTAAAATACCACTTGACCGATGTCCATGGTGTGGTTCAACCTTAAGAACAAAGGAAGTATCTACAGACCATTTTAAGTTTGGTTGTAGCAACAAATTTTGTACATATGGTAAACGAAATTATTTGCCTGTTAGACTTTGTGATGACCACGTTTATGAGGAACCGCCAACGTTGCTTTTTGGAACAGTTGACAAGTTTGCTCAATTGGCACGTAAGGTGAATGTTAGAGATCATAGTGGAGATTCTAGGCGATTATTCGGCAAAGGTCTGGGATGTAATCCTCCTGATTTGATTATCCAAGACGAATTGCATTTGTTGTTGGGACCATTAGGTTCTGCTGTAAGCTTATTTGAAGCAGCCATAGATCAATTGTGTTCCTACAAGCGTGGGGATGGCGTTGTTATTCGTCCTAAAATAATTTCATCAACAGCTACAACACGTAACACAAATCTCCAGGTAAGAGCATTATATGACCGTGATGTCAGCATTTTCCCCAAGAATGGAACAGACTATGATGATTCTTTCTTCGCTTTCTACAAAAGAGAAAAAAAGAGGGAAGAAGATGAATGGGCGTTTGTTTCTAAGCGTAAATATATTGGGATAATGCCAACTGGTCGTACACAAATGACTACCCAAATTCGTCTGGCTGCTATTCTGTTCGTTCATAGGGCCTTATATGAACTAAAGAACAAAAAACTTCTTGAAGAGAAAGATAAGTCCTTTATTGAAACTGCAGATTATTATTATTCAATTATATCTTATTTCAACTCCTTAAAAGAAGTTGGAAAGACGGATGCCCACTTCTATCTTGAGTTTACAAAATATACGCGCCGCCTATTTAAACGAGTTATGCGTTTTAAGGATATGTTAGAGTGTTTTTATGCTTATAATGAAGTATTCTCAAAAGCAGAATTGACTGGACGATTGTCTGGTGGCGAAGCTGTGGAGGAACTTTCCAAGGTTCAAACTATAAAATGGGATCCTGACAAGCGTTTGCCTCATTTAAAAGATGGGGAAACGGATAAATATACTTATGCAGTTCTTCCGGTAGACTATATTTTGGCTACAAACATGATATCTGTAGGTCTTGACGTGAGCCGTTTTAATACAATAATTATTAATTCTATGCCTAGAAATATTGCAGAATATATTCAGGCAAGTTCTCGAGTGGCACGTGATAAAGAGGGTTTGGTTTTAACCTTGCATAATCCCTTCCGTTCAAGAGATGTCTCTCATTTTGAAAAGTTTAGAGAATTTCATGAGAAGTTGTATTACTATGTAGAACCTATCTCAATTACTCCTTTCTCACCAAAGGCTGTAGAAAAATACTTGCCTTTATATATGGCAACTATTATAAGGCATTTGTATAATCAATTAGCAGACCGAAAGGATGCAAAACAAATGTCAGACGTAACTGCTAATGAATTAAGGGGAAACTTGAAAGCTTATTTCAACGAACGTTATGAAAGGACTCAAGCACTTAATTCAACGGAACATGAATTGGAGCGAGAGCTTATGACCAAAGACCAATTGGATTATATATATAAGTGGATTAACGATAGTCTCCAGCAATGGGTAGAAAAGGCTGAAAAATATGGAGGGTCATTAGTGTATTATGCAGCTGGGCAAAATGAGGCTAATGAAGTTTCACTACTCGTGTCAACGGATGATTACGCTGAACAAAAAATCGCAAATAAATGGGTTGTCCCATCTGCACTTCGTTTAGTTGAACCAGAATCAGTTCTTCATATTCTAAATAAATAACGTTATGAATATACGCAAAGAAAAACAATACAATCAAACTATGGGCAAGTATAAAATCTTGTCCTCTGCTGCTGGCGTTGGCTCCATAATTACGACAAAATGGGGCGGATTTATTATGCCACTGAGTATTGACAATTGGAAATTTATTGAAGTGGTAACGAACAAGATTAAAGAAGTACTACCTCAGGCAATAGATATCAAGAAATTACAGGAAAGTTGTGGAGTAGAGTTGATAGAAGATTCTCGTTTTGCCGAATTTCTAAGTGTTAAGAAGGGCTTTTCCCAACTTAAATGTTTTGCAGCAATACCTCATGTACAGTTAGATATGTACAATCAAATTGATCGTAAGGGCAATCCGTTATATAAGTCACTTAAAGCAAAATTGGGAACTGAGTTGGGAGATAATATGTTTTACATTCCAGCAATCAACTTTCCCCAATGGTTTATTTCTTCTAATTCAGAGATTAAGCCACTTAAAGAATGGCGTAATGAATGGAAAATTCAAAAGTGTAATGATGGCAAAATGGAATATTTTGTACCACCACGTGATCCTAATAAAAAAACATTCAGAAAACTAAAAGCAGAAACTCTTCGAGATGATACAGAGTATGGGCTCTTAAAACCCGCACCTCTCATCTTAATTTGTCCAAATGGTCATATATCAGATATACCTTGGTATAAGTATTTTTGTGCTTCTCTCAAGCATGAGAAAATGGAGGATGAGAACGGTTTTGAGCTGTTTGGTTATAGTTGTGATGATTGTAGTTGCGGAGGAAAGCATAATATAAAGTGGCTGAATTCTCGTAATCAGGCAGAATCTTGGGGTACATTAAAATGTACTAAATGTGAGCTTTCTGTACCTCTAGCAGGTATCATGAATATCAAGCCGTACTGTCGCGGTGAACGTCCGTGGATTGACAAAGACAACACCTACGAACGCTGTGGAACAACTGACAAAAAGACAAAGATGCAAGTTGCTATGGTGACTAGTAATAGCATCTATTATGCAAATGGTTTTAGTAGTTTGTATATACCTAAGGATTTTATTCCCCAAAAAGCAGGACAGCTAAGTGATGAAGCTCATACTGCACTGGGAAAAGTTACAGATAAGTATAACGCTAAAGTAGCTAATAGACCGAATTTGACCAAAGAATTTTTTTGGGCGAATAACTATGATGATTGTGATGACTTTATAGAAGACGCTAAACTTGACTGGAGTCTTTTTAGTTTGACAGCATTTGACTATGAAAACATAAAAAACATGTTCTTGGGATTAACGCATGTAGATGATGATGATCCCATCGCAATCTACCGTTTGACAGAGTTTGAGGTTTTTACAGATGAAAATCATCCAAATCGTAAATCGGAAGGATTGGAATTTAATGACATTGATATTCCAGATTCCATAAAACCTTTTTTCAAGACTATCAAACAGATACATACTCTATCTCTAACAAGCACGCAACTCGGTTTTGGAAGAGTGAATATGCCTTCATACAAGTTCGATGAGAATGGGAAAATTGTACCGCCTGGGGATGAGATGAAACCAATTTTCGATGGTACTCCTGCAGACATCTATGTTTTGCCTGCAAATCAAACTTTTGGTGAAGGATTATTTTTTGCATTTGACATGGAAGCTATTGAAAAGTGGGTAGAAGAAAATGATTTGAATAAGCACTATAAGTGTCAGTTGGACGCAGGTTCAATGGGAGAATTTTTATATGAGGAGATGTCTCTTTATGGAAGAGCAAAGTTTTATCTTCTTCATACGTTTAGTCATGTGCTTATGAAAGAACTTGAGTTTTCTTGTGGTTATCCTACAGCAAGTTTAAGTGAGCGTCTGTATTACTCTGACAAGATGTGTGGAGTTCTCATTTATACCGCTGATGGAGCAGAGGGAAGTATGGGAGGACTCGTTTGGCAAGGGCAGTCACGACTTGTTCGTAATATTGTAGAGTCTGCAATGAAACGTTCTATAAATTGTTCTTCTGATCCTTTGTGTTGGGAAAATGAGGATGGCTTGAACAGAGCGTCTTGTTTTAGTTGCACAATGGTTTCAGAGACTTCATGTGAGCATCAGAATATGGGTCTCGATAGGCGTGTTCTTGTAGATGATAAGTTTGGATTCTTCAAGAGCTTGTGTAATTCGGATTAACTTGGGCGAATTCTAAACAATTTCATCTTATAAAAAGAAAATGAACCCACTGATTTTTAGCACGGATGCCAAAAGTCTGTGGTTTTGTTGTAGTCATCGTTTTGGTCGGAGTTTCGCATTCTTCTCGCGTATAAACATCGTCATCGAGTCAATCTTCTCGTCGTTCCCTTTTGAATCGGTGAAGAGAGTGTAGAAGTAGAAGAAGTGGTGCTGGTCTTGCTGTCGGTGGCATAGTAAGCTTTGATACAATTGTACTTATGCACAATCTTCGACTTCTCCGCATTTTCTCGTGCGAGGTGCAACGTGATTACAACGGAAATCAGCCAGCCAAACCACAAGGTTGTTTTGAGGAACTTGCTCAAATGATAGCTGAAATACACACGGTGGATTTAGTACCACGGTATCTGATAGAGAGCCTTGCGCATTATTGCCCAGTTCTTCGGCATCGCCGGCTTTTCCACGGGGTTTAGCAACACCTTGTGACGGATTTCCGCAAGATGCTTGTCGAAATCACTTGATGTAACATTACCTGTTCAACAACGTCCTCTCATCATCAATATCATCATAACGACTGTTCCCACCAACCTCCCATTCTCTGTTGTTATCTTGTGAACCAGCTTTGTGCCTAAGTAGGTTGGCAATGGTGATAATATCTTTGTTAATATGTATGTCCGTTTGCCGTTCTGTTGGCAGTTTTGTATGTGAATTAGCTCCAGGTTTCAGCTGTTGAATGTCAAATTCGTAGTCTTCCATACAGATTATGGAACGATTATTATAGTCAATGCAATAGGTCTTGTTCTCTGTTTGAAAGATAGACATTCCGCTTTCGAATAATGACGAGCGCAAGTTTGTAATCTCCGTATCCTCAAAGAGACTTTGAAGCTGATTTACTGTTGCCGCAGGATATTTTTGTGAGGCATCTACAATGGAGATTTGTTCAATGTCTTCTATCTTTCCAAACTTGCAGAGCAAATTACGCTCAATTTCATTTATAGGTGAGAAGGATTGTAACCATTGGAGTTTATCATTATAACGCAATGTACTGCGGATGTTTTCATTCAATAAGACACGCTCGTTACGAAATGCTATGCGTCCCTTCGTGACATAGCTTCCGAACTGGCGCCAAAGTAGGGTGTTCAATCATAAGTAGATAGTTTTTTGTTGTCTTCAAGCATGGCATCAATGAACATATCAATCTTTTCCAGTCTTTCTTCGCAGCTCTGGAAACTGAGTAACTGTTTCATAGATAGTACTTCACTTCCTTTATACATGGTTTTGTTCTTGTGGTCTATAATCATATAGCCATACGGTTTATCCTTTGAGCCAAAGAATATGAGGTCTACACCGAAACGCTTTTTCATTATTTGCTTCAGCTCTTCCTTGGAAGCTGCCATTTGGCGATACTTGCGAAGAATAGCACGTAGCTGATTTTTGCGTTTTTGCTCTGCTTCATCAGGCAGGCTATATTTGGTCATGAGAGATTCAATTAGTATCGCACCTAAAATACGCCCGCCACGTTTGACACATATTATTGCATTTTATTTATATAATTAAGCAAGAAGTCCTCTATGCCAATGTATAATATGCCAGAATCATCTCTCCATTGCAGGATATAATCTTTCACTACAACAATTTTTATAAATGAGTCATTTATTTTTGTGAGAGAATGTATCTCCTGTAATCGCTTGTTTTCATCAGCTACGGTTAATGCCGATTGGATGTAATAACGACTCTGTCCGCGTTGGCAAACGAAGTCCACTTCCAATGCTGAACGCTGGCGCTTGCCCTCTGCATTTGTTACCATCGTTTCCACTACGCCCACATCAACACTGAATCCGCGGGCTGTAAGTTCATTGTAGATAATGTTCTCCATAATGTGATTTTCTTCTTGTTGGCGGAAATTCAAACGTGCATTTCTTAAGCCCACATCTGAGAAGAAATACTTTTGTTGGGCACCTATGTATTTACGTCCCTTAATATCATATCGTTCCGCTTTCTTTAGGATGAAAGCATCAATAAAGTAGTCTATATATGTAGAAATGGTACTGTGGGATACAATCAAATTTTTGGTCGACTTGAAAGTGTTCTCCAGTTTAGTTGCATTAGTCAAACTACCCACTGATGATGCCAGATAGTTCAGAATATCCTCAAGCACGTCTTTGGATGCTCGTAACTTGTTGCGTTCTATGACATCGGTGATGTACGTGCGTTCAAAAAGCCCTTTCAAATATGCCGCCTTTTCAACATGCCCTTTCTTGCTCATCACAAACGGCATGCCCCCGTACATCATATATTCAATCCATGCCATTCGGCTTTCACCCTCATAAGCTGAACAGAACTCATCAAAGGTCAGTGGATTTACTCTGATTTCCTCGCCTCTGTCCTTGAATTCTGTCAGTATGTCAACAGAGAGCATCTTTGAGTTACTACCTGTAACATATAAATCCACATTGTCCAGCTTCTTTAATCCAAGTAAGACATCCACGAAGCCTATTTTTTCATTAGGATTACCGGGTAGATATGGATTTTGTATGCTGTCCACCTTTTGAATTTCATCCAGCAACACATAGAAAGAACCCTCCTTGTTTGCGCAAATCTCTCTGATATACTTTCCTAATTCAAGTGGATTGCGATATTTTGCATTGATATCCTCGTCAAGGGCAAGCATGACTATATTCTGTTCGGACACACCTGTATCCATAAGATACTGGCGAAATAACACATTCAACAGATATGATTTGCCACATCGACGTATGCCTGTGATAATTTTAATCATACCATCATTCTTCTTTGCAATAATCTGGTTGAGGTACCTGTCTCTCTGAATCTTCATGCTTATCTACTTTTTTTGTGACATTGATACATTCTTCGCATGCAAATATACATAAAATAAATGAAGATGTACTCCTTATCTGCTTTTTTTGTGACATTGATACATTTTTCGTTATTAGAACACCCATTTGTCTACATGTAATATGGTATCATGGACCTAATGACGAGAGTTATTATCGGATAGCTTTACCGTCAGCAAGATGTAAATCGTCAACAAGCTGTTGACGATTTGGAAACGCAGCAAATATTCTCTATTCCTTGGGGATACCATATACAGATTATTGGTAAATGTCACGGAGATAAGAATAGAGCTTTATTTTTCGTCCAACAGACAATAGATCATAATTGGTCGCGTAACGTATTGTTGAACTTTTTAGACACAGACTTGTTTTAGCGCAAAGTCAAGGCTATTACTAATTTTAAACAGCAATTGCCTGCTCTACAAAGTGATTTAGCTCAGGAAAAATTGCACCGTTGAACTAATCAAGAAGGCTCAGGGCGGGGAACCATACGGAGCCATCACTTTGAAGTTGGAGCGAGGCTTTCTAAAGGACTATTTCTTCAAGGTGAAGGACACCGTTATGTCAGGCAAGCCACGGAGGATGCGAGAGTCATTCCGCAAGCTGGAACATACAGAAGGCATCGACCGAATATTTGAGCCATTGAAGAAATATTTAGATCCATCAGAGAAGCCAGATAGCGAGACGGTGGGTAGGAGCATGAATGAAGCCGTGGACTATCTTTTGAATATCGACGAGAGTCTTTATCCTACGCTCTTCGACTTCAACGAGCCATGGAAAATAGATATCATGGCGTTCATGGAGAAATATTACACCAGACACATGTCACTCTCTGAGTTTGCCAACTACACAGGTCGTAGCCTTGCCACATTTAAGCGTGACTTTGCCAAGATGAATGATGTTACGCCTCAGAAGTGGCTTCGCGAGAAACGACTCAATATGGCCTTTCAGTTGCTGAAGTCTGGCAAGGCAAATGCTTCGGACGTCTATTTGAAAGTAGGGTTCGAGAACCGTACTCATTTTATCTCGGCATTTAAACAACAATTCGGGACAATACCCTCATTAGTTTAATTGAATATGAACATTAAAACACTAATATGTGCCGTGGCAGGAATGATTGGAATCACATCATGTAACGTACAAACGAAGAAAGTAGAAAATATGGAAGGAAAAAAGATTCTGGTCGTCTTTTATTCATGGGAAGGCAACACGAAAGCGGTTGCAGAGTACATCAAGAGCAAGACCGACGCAGACATCTACGAGATCAAGACGTCGGAGATGTATCCCAAGGATTGGAATGAATGTGTGAACAAGGTCGGTAAAGATGGGAAGAACTTTGAACCAGCACTTATCGGAGATATGCCCGACGTGAGCAAGTACGACGTTGTCTTCATCGGTTCGCCTTGTTGGTGGGGAACCATCGCCAACCCTGTGCGTTCATTCCTTCATAAGGTTGACCTCTCGGGCAAAACCGTTGCACCGTTTATGACTCACGGAACAAGTGGCCGCCATCTTCAGGAAATAAAGAAACTCTGCCCAGGCAGCACCGTGCTCGAAGGCCTTGGCATCTACAACCGCTATCAGGTGGAGACGAAAGTAAACACGCCAGAGAACCTTGGTAATTATAAAGCCGAAGTGGATAAATGGCTTAAAGAAATAGGATTTTAAAATCAGAAAGCAATGAGAATAGCAGTTATTGGAGCATTTGGCAAGGCTGGAAGCCTTATCGCCGAGGAAGCAATCAGCCGCAGGCATGACGTTACGGCAATCGCAAGACGGCAACATGACGACCGTTATGAGAAACTCATCGAGAAAGACTTGATGGCCTTGACACGTGATGACCTCACAGGCTTGGATGCCGTGGTAGACGCTGCAAGCGCATGGACTTCAGAGACCTTCCACATCCACACGGATGGTATCAGTCATCTACACGCTTTATTAGAGGGCACCGACACCCGTTTTCTGATGATGGGAGGTGCAGGAACGCTTTATGTGAACAAGGAGCACACCATGATGGTAAAGGACCAACCAGACTATATGGAAGAACTAAAGCCATTAGCCGCAGCACTTACCGCCAACCTTGAGCGCATCCGCTCATATTCGGACTGGGCCTGGACATACGTCACCCCACCATTCAACCTTACATGGGAAGGCCGTGACACCGGCGAATATATTATCGGAGGCGAGGAATTCATCACCAACGACAAGGGGGAGAGCTACATCAGCTACCGCGACTTCGCAAAGGCGATGATAGATATTACAGAGAATCCTGAATATATCCGCAAGAGAGTGTGCGTGCTGAGTAGATAAGAAGACAAATAAGCCGCTTTGGAAACGCTGGCACAGAGCTTCCTGAGCGTATTCTTTCCTTTTTTTAAAGAAGTCTAATTGTGGTAGGAATGCCATATGGTGTAATATTTACGATTGGATTCCAGGAGAGACACAATGTCTTCAATTTGTGGAAGGCCAAAAATGGCGTGAAGGATTTTTATCCTCCACACCAACAGAATTGCACTTCCCTCAAAAAAAGTATATACTTTCCGTTTCAAAAGTATATACTTTCGTACTTCAAGAGTATATACTTTCATACCCCAAGAGTATATACTTTCTGATGCAAGAGTATATACTTTTTGAGTGTTGATGTGTTGGCAAAAACATTCGAATGCGCGAGTCATTTGATCCGAATGAATGATTCGTTTGACATATGTCAAATGAACCGCGCATTCGAATGAAATGGTTGTTGTATTCGAATGAAATGGAAATCGTATCCGAATGAAATTTGGAAAATTATCAGAAGTAATTTGTGATGAAAAGGAAGGTCAAAACCGAAGGAAGAGCGGAAAGCTGTAGCCTTTGATTAATAAAGGATGTATTAGAATGAGTTTTTATGAACCTCTGAGTGGATATAAAAGAAATTGAAAATCAATATTTTAGCTTGCAAAATATAATATAATGACTATTAAGTAGTTAAACTGCTTTGGCCTGCTCTTGAAAAGAGTCGTGTCACAGTATATTGCTGATTGATAGAATGATCTGGTGAAGGGAAACACTGACTAAAGTCCCAGGAGAGTACTTTCTCCACTGAAAATCCGGGTTGGAGATTGGGAAACGTTGTTTATATAGAATTGCTCCGTCGCTTTCGTCCACAATACACAGATGTCTTTTATTATCGATACTGGTAAAACTGTCGAGGTTCTTTATATAAATAAATAAAAAGCAGCAGCTTATTATCTGTTTTTCTCCAAAATCTTATCCAGTTCCTTAACTATCAACATCGGGTCGTCATTGATTGCTTTGGTTGTCAAAGTGCCATTCTTCAATTCTTCTGTAAGTTCGGGATACTCCTCAAAGGAATCCGCCATTTTGCCCTTTGATTTGCGGAAGATGGTGCTGAAATTCAAATAGGGTCTAGCCACTTGTGAATCAGTCAATTTGTAATAGGCTAAAGGCTCTAGGTTCCATGCTACAGTATTGTAAACCCAAACATACCCGATATAACCATTCACATGTTTGCCCTGATAGGCAATGAACAACATCCTCGGACTATCCGAAATGCTGCCCTTACCACTATGCATGCTGCTAAAAACGCGCAACGGAACGACCTCCACTGGTTTAATGGAATCATTAACTGACAACATAAACAGTCGTTCCACTTGGCTAAGACTATACTTCGATTTCTTGCCTTTGGCATCTAGGCTGACGGTGACAACAGTATCACGATCGCTCAACTCTGAACGCAAAAATCCTTCAACTACAGTGCTATCTTTTAATATAAGTTTCACCTTGGTAGGCTTTTGGGCAGATGACACAGAACATACCATGAACACGGCAATCATCAACAGTAAAATCTTTTTCATTTAATTCTATTCCTATTCTATGACACAAAGGTATACAAATTACCTATACGAAAAAGAAGTGAATTACTATTTAAACTATATTAGTCTGCTTTGCTCTTGTATGACTATTATGCGATACGAATGTTATAATTAATTCAACAAAACAGCGTTTTAAATCTTACTAACTACCCAAAATGCTGTTTATCAATGAAAAACAATCATATTCAGTGGACTTTTTCAGGCGGAATCTTATTCCACCGAATTGGTCTGTGATAAGTGCTGTATTCTGCTGAAAAGGAGAGAGGAAATAAAACAAAAATCCCTGATAACCATAGATTATCAGGGATTTGCTTCGATTTGCATCTTTTTTTTAAGTGATCTGCTTGGGGTTCGAACCCAAGACCCCATCCTTAAAAGGGATGTGCTCTACCAGCTGAGCTAGCAAATCGACCTAATTGCATACTTCTTTGTAATGCGGGTGCAAAGGTACATATTCTTTCTAAGAATGCAAATATTTTTCTGAAAAATTGAATTTTTTCTTTTATAAAGTCGGAATCTGTTATTCGTATCTCTGCCGCGGACGCATTTGGATGGCTTTCAATTGTCCGGAGCCAATAGGTCCCATCGGACCCATTGGTCCAACGAAATCTCGATTTTTGTTTTTGTCGAACATATTGATTAGTACATCCTTAATAAGTGGTCCGAAATCGAAACCTAGTTTTTGTCCACCTAATTTAAAATATGGATAAACAATTGGTTCAGTTTGCCATTGACGGAACATTGGATCGTAATAATTGCTTGCACCAATATCCAGTCCGAATTTGTTCGACAGTCCGATACTGGCGAAACCGCCTACATTGAGACTGGAGAATGAATTAGTCATACTACGTGTATAGTCACCGAAGGCTGTAAACGATAGTCGGTCATTCAGCATGTAGCTCAGCGACGTCGTTGATCCGACAGAAATATCATACATTGGTGTGAATGTCGTTTTTGATACATTCGCTCCGACAGTTAGTACCATTCTGCTTCCCAGCATTTGTTGATAGGCAACACTTGCATTGCCAACATTTCCCATTCCCATCACCGTTTCGACTGATCCGGAACCCAGGATAGCACTGTGGCGGAACTGTTTGATCACACCCGAAGTACTATAGTCGCCATAGTTGGTAGGATTCTTGCTCATCGGGAAATATCCGGGACTGAGTGTTTCGTAGCCTTTGTTGAGATAATTTTGAAAATTTGGAGAAATTGAGAGCGGTTGCATTGGTTGGGATGGCGCATTCTGTAACTGTTCGATTGTTAGTTTCTGTAATTCTTTATCGTTGTTTGAGAATAATTGCCGTGTAGAGTCGGGAAGTGTATGGCTATGTTTAAGATCAGGATTGTTTTTTGACTTGTCAGTCTGAGCAAAAGCAATACTTGAAAATAGCAATATCATTATTGTTATCTGTATGCATTCCTTAAATATCCAACTCGTCTCTTTCATAAAAAAGTGCTGTTTTGTATTCTCTGTTTGTGAATATCCTACAGAGTCCTACTTCAAATCTGTTGCGAAGATAACAAAAGAAGGACACAAACAAAAGAAAAGAACATGCAATAAAAAAATATTTGTCCAAAAGCTTGCTAAAATGAAATCTTTTTTGAAATCTTTGTGATATCAAAATAATATCATAAACAATTACAGTTATGAAAGCAGAAGAATTTGATTTTAAGGGATTTAAAATGAATGGCTTTTTAGCCTTGTTCTTTGGTTTTATACTTTTGGTGTTGGCAGCCGGATGTATTGTTATGTCTATCAACGACAATAACAATGCAATGTGGATTATTCCATTTGTTGTACTCATTTTACTTTTCTTGATTTCGCTTGGTGGATATATGCAGTTAGAACCTAATGAAGCGCGTGTGATGTTGTTTTTCGGAAAATATCGGGGCACATTCCGCGAAACCGGACTCTTTTGGGTGAATCCGTTCTTGGTTGCCAAAAAGTTGTCACTTCGGTCGCGCAATCTTAATCCGGAACCTATTAAAGTGAATGATAAGGTAGGTAATCCTGTTCTGATCGGACTTGTTATGGTTTGGAGGCTTAAAGATACATATAAGGCTATGTTTGAAATTGATTCTCAAACGATGGCCGAAACAGGTAAAGAAGCTACTGGTGCCACATTAGTCAGTCGCATGAATGCATTTGAGAAGTTTGTAAAGATTCAGAGTGATGCAGCGCTTCGTCAAGTAGCTAATTTGTATGCATACGATAACAGCGACGATGAGAGAAATGACGAGCTCACACTCCGTTCGGGAGGAGATGAAATCAATGTTCAGCTTGTATCTCGTCTTAATGAACGTTTAGCAATGGCTGGAATAGAAGTAATAGAAGCTCGCATAAACTATCTTGCTTATGCTCCAGAAATTGCAGCAGTCATGCTCCGTCGTCAGCAGGCAAGTGCTATTATCACTGCTCGCGAAAAGATTGTTGAAGGAGCTGTTTCGATGGTGAAGATGGCTTTAGATAAACTTTCAAAGGAAGAAATTGTTGATTTGGATGAAGAGAAGAAAGCCGCGATGGTGAGCAACCTGCTTGTTGTTCTCTGTGCAGAAGAACCTGCTCAGCCGGTGATCAACTCCGGAACACTCAATCATTGATTCTTGACCGAATATGTCAGATAGGAAGAATACGATAAAAAGTTTTATACTCCGCATTGATGCCGAGACGATGGATGCCATTGAAGCTTGGGCTGCCGACGAGTTCCGCTCGACGAACGGTCAGCTTCAGTGGATCCTTGCTGAAGCTTTGCGTAAAAGCGGAAGAGCAAAAAAAATAAAGAAAAAGACTCCCCCCGAAACGCCTCCGACAGAATAACTTGTAGAGCATATAAAACAGTCGTTATATATTATAATATGAACAAAAGGGGGAATAGTGCTGTTTTATTATTACCTTTGCATGAATTAGCCGCATGCTCGGCATGAAAAATGATAATTACAATGGAACAACGATTTTTAGGACTTATAGCAGATAGTATAAAGAAAAACTGGGATCTTCCCGTTTTTTCAGATTATAAAGGACGTACGTACGATTATAAAGATCTGGCGCAGGAGATTGAGAAACTGCGCATCGTTCTTGAACATGCAGGCGTGAAGCAAGGCGACAAAGTAGCATTGATCGGACGGAACTCATCGAACTGGGCTATTACTTTTTTTGGAATTTTAGCTTATGGTGCAGTTGTTGTACCGATTCTTCATGATTTCAAGCCCGACAATATTCATCATATCGTGAATCATTCTGATGCGGTAGCTCTTTTTGTCAGTTCCAGTATTATGGAAAATCTGAATGAGAAAAAGATGCCAGTTGTGAAACTGATCATGATACTCGATGATTTTTCAGTGATAAAGGCCAGTAAAGATGTTCTTATTGTCAGCGATAATATCAATAAATATTTTGGAAAAAAGTTTCCGCGTACCTTTTCTCCAGAGAGCGTGAAGTATCATGTTGAGAAACCTGACGAATTGGCAATTTTGAATTACACGTCCGGAACGACTGGATTTTCAAAAGGTGTTATGATTCCCTACCGCAGTTTGTGGAGTAATACACAGTTTGCCTATGACAATCTGGAGTATGTTCATCCAGGCGATAATATTGTTTGTATGCTTCCGATGGCTCATATGTATGGTTTGGCGTTTGAAGTACTCAATTCGGTCAATAAGGGTTGTCACGTTCATTTTCTAACACGCACACCGAGTCCGCGAATTATTATAGAGGCTTTTGCTACTATTAAGCCTATATTGATTCTGGCTGTTCCATTGATTATCGAGAAGATTGTCAAAAACCGTATCTTCCCGGAATTGGACAAGCCATTGGTGAAGATTCTGATGAAGCTACCTTATGTCGATTCAAAAATCAACGATGTAATCGGCAAGAAGCTTGACGCCGTATTTGGTGGTAATTTTGGCGAATTAGTCATTGGTGGTGCCGCTATAAACAAGGAGGTCGAGAAGTTCCTGCGTTCTATCAAATTCCGTTACACTGTCGGCTACGGAATGACCGAATGTGCTCCACTTGTAGCTTATGCGCCATGGAATGAATTTAAGGTCGGTTCTGTTGGTCGCATTGTCGATCGTATGGAAGTGCGTATTGACTCCGATGATCCCATTAATAAAGTCGGTGAGATACTTGTGCGTGGCATGAATGTAATGCTCGGTTATTATAAGAATCCTGAAGCTACAAAAGCAGCATTCACTAATGACGGCTGGTTGCGAACAGGTGATTTGGGAACAATTGATTCTGATGGTTTCCTTTATATTCGTGGTCGTAGTAAGACGATGATTCTTTCTTCCAATGGACAGAATATTTATCCGGAAGAAATTGAAGATCAGTTGAATAATAAGATGTATGTCGCTGAATCGCTTATTATCTCGCAAGGTGATAAACTTATTGCGCTGATTTATCCTAACTGGGAACAAGTCGATAAAGACGGCATTCAGCATTCTGAGATAGAATCGTTCATGAAGAAAAATATCGAAGAACTTAATAGCGAGATTCCTGATTATAGCAAGATCTCCGGCTATCGTCTTTATCAGGAAGAATTCGAGAAGACACCGAAACGTAGTATCAAACGTTACTTGTATCAGCCTGCCGAAAATTAATCGGCATCGGATTCCTGTTCAGTACAATCTTTTTTGAGATTAAAGATGAAGGTGACACCCTTACCTATATCACTCTTTGCTGTTATTTGCCCTTTGTGGAAATTAACAGCATTTTTTACAATAGAAAGTCCCAAACCTGTTCCCCCAATCTTGCGGCTGCGTCCTTTATCAACGCGGTAAAAACGGTCGAAGATTCGCTCCAGATGTTCTTTGGCAATGCCTATGCCGTTGTCCGTAAATTTGAAATAGACGTATTCTTCGTTTTCCTTGTAATTATTTATTTCGATGTGGATTCCTTCGCCTGCATAAGCAATGGCATTATCGAACAGATTGCGAAAAACGGAATATAGTAATGAGTAATTGCCTTTGACAATCAAGTTCTCTCTGACCTTCAGAGTTGCTGTGATATGTTTTTCTTCCATCATCTGTGAACATTCTTTTTCAATTTCTACCAGCATTGTAGAGATGTTAACTTCTGCGATATCGAACATTTCAGAAGCTTCGTCGAGACGGTTCAGCACTGACATATCTCGAAGCAGATCTGCCAATCGCGTGCTTTGCGAATAACAGCGTTCGAGAAAGAACTGCCGTTTTTCATCGTCGAGATCTTTATTGTTCAAAATTGTTTCAAGATAGCCTTGGATGCTGCTTACGGGTGTTTTCAGTTCATGAGCAACATTCTGAGTCAGTTGTCGTTTCAGTTTACGCTGTCTGTGATAGAGGGTGATGATGTTTTGCGAGATGTCGCCTAGTTCGTCATTGGGAAAATGGTAGTCGTTGTCGGTTATGCGGTCGTTTTCGATATTGAGTGCAAAATCACGTAACCGTGCAATTGTCTGTCCGATACTGAAGGTAAAACGCGAGAGAACGATAAAAAAAATGAGCATCATGATTGCCATGAAGTAGATGAAGCGTTTGTCGATAGTAAGAGCTTTCTGAGTAAATGTTTCCCAGGGCAGTGCAGAACGGTAAATATAGTTATCGATATTTGTGGCTGCATAGAAATATTTAATGCCAGTAGTTGTGGATTCACGCAGTGAATAGCCTTCTTGCTGCTGTCGTGCTTTTTTTACTTCAACGCGATTGTTGTGGTTGTTGAATTCGCCTGCATCGCTGTTATCGAAAAGTACTTTTCCTTGTGGATCAATGATGGTGACACGCAAATCTTTCTGTGCAATCTCGCTTATAAATATTTTTACAGAGGAGGTCACATCTTTGTTTTCGTTGTTATTTATAATTTGATAGAGCTGATGGTTGTAGTTGTCGAGCATGTTGTTCAACTTTTCTTCTGCAAACTCATGTTCACGCTGGTATTGGAAAAGCAGGAAACATACGGTAAAGCCAAGGAACATAGCAAATATCGACCAGAATAGCCGTTGACTGAAAGAGATTCTGTATCTGTTCATAGTATTTGAATTAATGTATTAGCATTCAAAACAATATCCAAAGCCAAGACGTGTAACAATGTTTTTTCCATATTTGCCAATTTTCTTCCTTAGTCGCGTTATGTTTACATCGACAGTCCGATCCAGCACATATACTTCGTCTTTCCATATTCTCGATAAGATTTCTTCTCTTGAAAATACGTCGCCTTTGTGTTCAAGCAGTAACTTTAGAATTTCGAATTCTTTTTTTGTCAGTGCTACTTCTTCTCCGTCAACTAATGCTCGGATCCGTTTGGTGTCTAGCGCAAGCGTTTCATAATGAAGTAATTCCTCGTCTTGCTCGCTCTCTTTGTCAGAAGTTCTGCGCAGTACGGCTTTAACGCGTGCCAGTACCTGCTTGATTGAGAAAGGCTTCGAAATATAGTCGTCGGCACCCAGGTTGAATCCTGTAAGCATATCATTTTCGGTATCTTTTGCGGTCAGGAAGATGATAGGGATGTTTTCGGTTTCCTTTTTTTTATGTAAAATATTTGCCATTTTAAAGCCTGATATTTCTCCCATCATAACATCCAATATCAGTAAATTAAATGACGTGACATTCTTCTGCAAAGCTTCTTCAGCACTGTATGCTGTGTCGACCGAGTAGCCTTCTGTTTCAAGATTGAATTTGAGGATTTCGCAAATATCCTCTTCGTCATCTACAACGAGTATTTTAGGTGCCTCCATAGAGTGTTTCAAGTTTGATATCACAAATATAACTATTCTTCACTTATTTGAAGCAAAGGTCGAATATTATTGTTTCGGTGTTATGAAATTTGTGTTACAATCATGTTACGAATTTCAAATGGAAATTTCGCAAGGAATCCAAAAACTAAATATGGTTCCTTGAGTTGAATCAGATTCGGCAATGATTTTGCCGTTATTGTTCGAAAGAAGAGCTTTGCAAATTGGAAGACCGATTCCTGGAATGTATTTGGAAGATCTGTCAAAATTGTCAAATCTGTCGAAAATATGAGTCAAGCTATTCTTTTCGATGACAAAACTTGGATCAGAAACTGCAACCAATAATCCTTCGTCTTTTATTGAATAATTGACTGTAATTGTTCCTTTATTACTGTAACTTGAGAAATAGTTTAGGATCGTAGAAGTAATAATACTCAATTTCTCGGGATCAAGTTTAACTTTGAAAGATCCGTTATGAGAGAGATAGACAATGTTGACTCCAGGTTTAAGTGTTTTACAAATTTTACTTTTCAGGTCATCAAAGAATCTTGAAATATCAAAAGTTTCTCGCTCAAAAACCAGATTACCGGATTCAATTTGTGCGAGAACCAGCATGTCATCGGCCATTCTGAGCATTAATGCACTATTCTCGTCTACAATTTTTTTGTATTCCATTCGTGTCTCTTCTGATTCTTCATCCGACATTACGTCCGAAAATCCCATTACAGCATTGAGTGGCGTACGCACTTTGCGCCCCATATTTTCCAAAAAACTGGAAATCATCTTGAGCAGTGCTGCTTTTCCTGAAAGCTCTGTCATTTCGAGCATGGTTTCATGCCAATTGTCGTTGTTGATATTTAGAATCAGATAGCTGCATATTTTTCCATCTATGTCATAATCGAAAGCGATTGTTTCGTTATGGAACCAGACGTACTTCTTTGACTTTCCGTCGATAAAGCGAAAATCTGAAGTCAGTTTCTTTTTCTTATGTTCTCTAATTTGTCTCATAAGGTCAATAAGCCCTTGCAGATCATCGGGATGAGCGATTTTCCTCACATAATCGGTTGTTATAATAATATCAGGATTCTTGCCTTTGTTATCAAGCATATAAAAAGTGTCTGACGCTACATCATACTGCAAAATATAGATTTTGATTGACTCTGAAATAAAAGATATTCTTTTGCGGTAACGTTCAAGAATATTATGCATTTCGTGCCATTGATCATTCTTTCGACTGATAGAAAAATAGCTAATAGCTTTTCCTTGCTTATTCGTTTCGTAGGGATAAATATCGTTATATTGCCATATATGAGTTTCCGCTCCGGGAAGAAGATATCTGTATTCACAAGCATACTCTTTTGTATTTCCACTATGTAGATATTCAATAAGTTTGCGAGCTATCGGTAAATCATCAGGATGGATATGAGTCCAATAATCGTCAAGTGAAAATATGCGCTCGGGCTCGCCTGTTGTATCATTCCAACGAATGAACTGTTGTTCGGCAACATTGTACTGAACAGTGATAATGTTGTCGTTCTCGGTAACATGGCTTAATTTTCCACGTAGTCTTTGTAATACAATATTATTTTTGGCCAGTTTTTGTTTAGAAAGGAAGAAATAAATTAGCAAGGGAAATAACATGACCAATAATACGATATCTAGAACAAGTAGAAAATCTGTTCTTTTGTCAATCTCATAGAGTGATATCCTGCTCCATATCAGATAAGCGATTATAAGAATTCCACTCGCTAGTAAACATAGTGATAATAAGTATGATAGCCTCCTTTTTGCCATGGGGAAATTTAGAATGATGAAACTTCGTTTATTTGGCGACAAAAATAGTATTTTATTTTTGTAATAATAGAGGTTTTGTTGAAAAATGATTGCTATAAAAACATTCGAATGAACAATCACTTTCATTCGAATAAAAAGGTCGTTTCATTCGAATGAAATGCTTTTTTGTTCCGAATGTATTTCAAAATTGATTCGAATGAAATATCCCTGTTCTCTACGGTCTTCTGTACTTGGAGTGGCTTAGTGTTGAAAGAATTCTGTTGCACGCAAATAAGATTAAAGAAACTTCCGTTTACGGTTATAATTTTATACATTTGTCGGCATTAAAAAGATTCTGATGATGAAAAATATGAAATTTTGTGTTACTGTCCTTTTCGCAGTCCTTGCTTGGACGATGCAGGCTGCCGTGGTCGATTCGATCAAAGTATTCAGTAACAGTATGAATAAGAATGTGAAAGTAGTGGTTATCAAGCCTTCTAAGATTGAAGGTAACCTTCCTGTAATTTATCTGCTTCACGGTCATGGAGGGAGTGAAAAGCAGTTTCTCGAAATGACTAAACCTGATCTGCCGCAGATTGCTGACCGCGACTCTGTCATTTTTGTTTGCCCTGATGCACAAAACAGCTGGTATTGGGATAGTCCGAAGAATCCGGCTTATCGCTATGAGACATTTGTCTACAAGGAACTGATAAACGCTATTGATGCTAAATATCCGACAGTGAAAGATCGTTCAGCACGCGCCGTGACAGGATTCAGCATGGGCGGACATGGTGCAATGTGGCTGGCATTCAGACATAAAGATGTGTTTGGTGCAGTAGGAAGTATGAGCGGTGGACTGGATATACGCCCTTTTCCGAATAATTGGAATATGAGTGAGCAGTTGGGAACAGAAGCTGAGAATCAATCTGTATGGGATTCTCATACAGCCATCTCGCAGATATGCCGGCTCAAAGATGGCGATCTGGCTATAATATTTGATTGCGGCTATAGCGATTTCTTCTTCGAAGTGAATAACAATTTCCATCAGGAACTGCTGAAGTACAAGATTAATCATGATTTTATTGTCCGTCAGGGGAATCACAGCCATACGTATTGGAATAATTCTCTCGATTATCAAATCCTGTTTTTTAAGAAATTCTTTAATAGGAGAAGCAAGTAACGATGGCACCGGACGAAGGGCGATTGCTCATTATTGCTGATAATCAGGATATCACGAGAATGGGATTGATGTATCTCTGTAAGAACCTTGGTATACAACGTATAGCTGAAGCCCAAGATAAAAAAACCTTGCTAAAGCAATTGACGGATACGTCTGATGCAGTGGTTGTGCTCGATTATACTCTTTTTGATTTGGTTAGTGCTGACGAGTTATTGATTTTGCAACAACGTTTTAGTGATGCTAGTTGGTTGTTGTTTAGTGACGAGTTGAGCGAGGAGTTTATCCGTCGTGTTTTTTATGGAAGTGAGAACTCTGGGATTGTGATGAAAGACGCCGTATCAGACGAAATTTCGGATGCTTTGAGTACAACAATGAAATCTGAACGTTTTGTTTGCAACCGTATCAAAAGCATGCTTTCCCATCATGATGCTGCAAAAGGAGAGGAGCGTTCACTATTGACAACAACAGAAAAGGAGATTCTGAAGCTCATTGCGCAAGGAAAAACAACAAAAGAAATTGCTGCTGAACGTTTTTCAAGCATACACACTATTGCTACACACCGCAAAAATATTTTTCGCAAACTTGAAGTGAATAATATTCATGAAGCAACCAAATATGCACTTCGGGCAGGTATTATCGATGTTTCCGACTATTATATTTGATTATTAATATCTTCGATTGTCGACACTCGTTCCATTGAATACGTTTTGTCGTGCAACTGGATATATTCAAGCAGTTCTTTGGCACGAATAAGCATTTCCCGACGTTTTTCAGGATAGAGATAACTTTCTTCGATGAGTGTTTTGGCTGCAATGTTGAGTCGTTGCAATCCACCCATGTCATCCTGATTAAGCTGTTCAATGAGTTGTGTCGGATCAGAAGTCATCAACTGCTGATGATCAAGTTTCAATGAACTGTAAACTGTTTCGATGAGTTCCGGGATGCGACCAGTGTCGTTGGTGTCGCGATGGTTGACAATCTGCAGAACAATCTTTGCCAACTGCTCGATTTGCACCATGATAAAATCTCGTTTAAGCATCTTATTCTATTTTTATGCTGATGATACGGATGTCTTTTTTGGGACGGTCGTAAGCGTCGCGGGGCTGATTAGCGATTTTGTCAATCAAGTCGAGACCTTCGGTCACTTCGCCGTAGATTGTGTAAAGTCCATCCAGATAATGATAACCGCCGACAGTTGTATAGGCTTCTCGTTGTTCGGGCGTAAACTTCAGATGACCAGGCGTTGCCATAACCATCGAATCAACTTGTTCGCGGATGATGTGTATGCGGCGGTTAAATTCAACTTTATTGGTGTCTTTGAGAGCCAAGAGTTCGTTTTCAACAGGATTGTAGAATTTCTCCATCGCTTTACGCTGGATTTTTTGGTTGGCACGAAGTTCCAAAGTATCGAGTTCGCCACTACGATAAACTTTGCCTTCGAAGATGAAAAATTGCGACATGTCGGACTTGCGTTTCGGGTTGATGTCGTCGTTCTGACGCGGTGCGGCAAGTGCACCTTTCTTACTGAAATGAGCGCTTCGGAATTCAGGCATAATTTCAGTGCTGCGGTCGGCAAATCCTACTCGCGCGCCGGGAGCAGCATTGCGTGAATCGAGCGAACCTCCTTGGATCATGAATCCTGGAATAACGCGCGTAAATAATGTACCGTTGAATTTGCCTTGTTTGGCTCTGGCAACAAAAGCACGCACATGATTAGGTGTATCGTTATAGAGCTTTGCTTTCATTGTTCCGACATTCGTTGTGATAATCACTGTCTGTGAAAAGGCTGTGGCTGTTAAAGCCAGCAACATAGCTAAAATGATATATCTCTTTTTCATCGCTTCTTTGATTTGAGCGGTAAAAGTAAATAATATGTTGTAAAACACAAAATAAATAACTACCTTTGCACCATATTTAGGATAAAAAATTATTAACGAAGACGTTTGGGTTATGGATTGGATTACGGAATTGATTTTCGGTGACAGTATAGGTCACTCTATCCTTTTACTTTCGGTTATCATTGCGGCGGGTATTCAGTTGGGAAAGATTAAGATATTTGGTATATCACTGGGTATCACATTTGTTCTTTTCGTCGGAATCCTTTTGGGACACTTCGGTTTTACAGTTAATCCGGACGTTCTTCACTTCTTCAAAGAGTTTGGTCTGATTCTTTTTGTTTATTCGATAGGTATGCAGGTTGGCCCCGGATTTTTCTCTTCGTTCAAGCAGGGAGGAATAACACTGAATCTGTTGGCTTGCGGGATTATTTTCTTAGGTGTTGCTACGGCTATCATTATACATTTTATTACAGGTATACCTATGTCGACGATGGTGGGTATCCTCTCTGGCGCTGTGACGAATACACCTGGCTTGGGTGCTGCTCAACAGGCATACACCGATACGCATGGCGTTCCTGATAATACGATTGCATTGGGTTATGCTGTGGCTTATCCGTTGGGTGTAGTTGGTATTATTCTGGCGATTGTCTTCATCCGCTATGTGTTCCGTATTAATTTCGATAAAGAAAATGAGCAGCTTGAAAAAGAAGATGCTGTCCACATGAATGAGGTAAAGCCTATCTCGCTGATTGTAAAGAATCCTGCTATTTTTGGCAAGACTGTTGGCGAACTGTCCAACTTGCTCGAGCATCGCGATTTTGTTATTTCGCGTATTTGGCGTGACAGCGACAAACATATTGATATAGTATCATCCAACACCGTGCTGAACGAGAATGATAAGATTTTTGTTATCACGACTGAGACGGATGCTGAAACAATACAAACTTTCATTGGTGAGTCTATTGATATGGAGCGCAAACAGTGGATTCGAATGGAAAGCCAGTTTATCAGTCGACGAATCTTGATTACGAAGCCGTCGCTCAATGGCAAACATTTGGGGCAATTGCAATTGCGCAAACTTTATGGCATTAACATTACGCGTATCAATCGTGCTGGTGTTGATCTGGTAGCGAAACCTGGACTTGCATTGCAGGTGGGCGACCGTGTAAATGTTGTCGGAACAGAAACAGCCATTGCTAATGTTGAAAAGGTACTTGGCAATTCAATGAAACGTCTGAATGAACCTAATTTGATTACGATATTTATCGGAATTGCGCTGGGTATTATCTTGGGAAGTATACCTATCTCATTTCCAGGTATTCCACAACCCGTAAAACTTGGATTGGCTGGTGGTCCACTCATTGTAGCTATTCTCATCAGTCGTTTCGGTTACAGATATAAATTGATTACGTATTCAACCCAGAGCGCTAACTTGCTGTTGCGCGAGGTCGGCATTACGTTGTTCCTTGCCTGTGTTGGTTTGGGTGCCGGATCCGGTTTTGTTGAAACGATAGTGAACGGTGGTTATGCTTGGATTGGTTACGGATTCATTATTACAATCGTACCACTGTTAATCATTGGCTGCATTGGTCGCTACTTTTTTAAAGTCAACTATTTTACATTGATGGGACTGATTGCCGGAAGTACAACAGATCCGCCGGCATTGGCTTATTCGAATGCTACTGCGGGCAATGATGCACCTTCTGTTGGTTATGCAACAGTCTATCCGTTGTCAATGTTTTTGCGCGTACTTGCAGCGCAGTTACTGATATTAATCTTTGTATAGTTCTTTTGTAGAGCTGTGGTGTAACGTTATCAGAAACATCGTGTGTATCCCAGAGCATATGAGTCGTAAAGGCTGTCTTTCATTCCATGTGTAAAATGAAAGGAAAGAATATTTTTCTTTACCTCATATTTAAGTGTGTTCTTCCAAAGGATAGGACGATCGCCGTCATTTTCGTATCCATAGATTCCGGTAATATTACTTGATAATGAAAGATGCTGATGCTGTGCCGAGAGTCCAAAACCGTAGGTGATGGCATCGTTCTGACGATGAATCATGTCGTTGGTCATCCAGCAGTAGAATCCGCCCATAATCTGCATGCGTATCAGTGATTGTTTGTCATTGCTGCTCCATAGGTTGCGAGCAATATTCAAGTCAAACCAATATGATGCTGCATCTGTGTAGCGGGCATCACAAAGCCGTCCACCACTGGCTGTCTTGATTGTAGCACTAATCACAGCATCTACCCATTTTTCGCTACGTAGAGCTTGAAAGAATGAGCTGAAAACAATGTCACCATGGCATCCTATCGGGCTTTTTGTTTCAACGGCATGGCGTTCGTCGCGTGTTTCAGGTGTCATATTATAATGTTCGTCAACGACCCATGTCACTTCAATGCCTGCACGCCCTTTGACGAATGGAATGTAAAGGCGTGTAAAGAGATCGTGTGTTTTATCGCCTGAATAATAATGGTATTCGCCACGCACTTCGGCTTCAATATATTGACCTATATCAGCATTACGCATTGTTGGCATCGGAAATGCATTTGGCCCAAAATATTTGGGCGAATAAATGAGTAGATCTGTTTTGTCGCGCCAGTCGTCAGCATGCGCAGTTGGCATCCATGCGATAATTGCAAGGATTGTTATAATAGTAATTCTGATTGATTTCATTTTTCTAATGTTATTCTTTTGCGAGCAAAGGTAAATATTCCATTCGAATTTTATACATTTGCCTTGTTATTCTTTAAAATCATTGAAACATGAAACATCTATCTTTATTAAGCACCTTGCTCGTTGTGTTGTCGCTGTTGCTGGCATGCTCTGTATCAGCGCGTAAACCAATCAGAACATTGATTATCACAGGTCAGAACAATCATAACTGGCAGGTGAGCCATGTAGCTTTGAAACAGATTCTGGAGAACTCCGGACGTTTCACAGTCGATTTTGCCATTTCGCCGGCTCAAGGTAAGGATATGTCGAAATTTATCATCGATTTCACACCGTACCAGTTAGTAGTTTTGGATTATAATGGCGATTCATGGCCAGAAGAGACGAATCATCGCTTTCTTGCTTATGTTCAGAATGGTGGAGGCGTAGTTGTGTATCATGCCGCCGACAATGCCTTTTCAAAGTGGCCTGAATTTAATGAAATCATTGCATTAGGAGGTTGGGAAGGACGCAACGAGAAATCTGGACCGTATGTTTATTGGCAAGATGGTAAGCTGATCAAGGATAGTTCAGTAGGTCCGGGCGGTTCGCATGGCAAACAGCATGAATATGTGTTGACACGTCGCTCCGATGAAAATCCCATCATGAAAGGTTTGCCATATCAATGGCGTCATGCCAAAGACGAACTCTACGATCACATGCGCGGTCCGGGCAATATAAAAGATATCCTATATACATCTTTTGCTGAGAAAGAAATGAATGGCTCCGGTCGTGAAGAGCCTCTGATTTTTACAGTTGATTATGGCAATGCACGTATCTTTCACACGATGCTGGGCCATTGTGGCGAGTCTTTGCAAAATAATATTGCCATGCAATGTACCGGTTTTCAGGTATTGCTTCTTCGCGGTGCCGAATGGGCAGCCACAGGCAAAGTGACACAAAAAGTGCCTGCCGATTTCCCGACTGCAGAGAAATGTACTTATCGGTTAGATTATAAGGAGAAATAATAATAGTTTAGTATAAAATCATTTTCAGAAGAGGTGTTGATGAAGGTTTCCGATTCAACACCTCTTTTTTGTTTGTTTTACAAGCTGCCTTTTTTATTCGTTTCAAATAAGAATGCAAACATTTCTTTTTCTTTATTTTTAAAATTCGTTATAAATATAATCTTTCATATGAATTATTATATATAAATTTGGTGCGGTTATGTTATAAATTTTATTTGATATGAAGAGAATCTTAGTTTTGGCGATGACAACTTTGTTTATATTGTTGCCAACAATATGTTTAGGACAATCAGTGAAACCTATTACAGGAACATTTATCAATCTGGTTTATCAGGACGTTCGCAACAAATATATGAATCCGCAGTATTATGATAACACTGACCCGCAGATGTGGAAAGCAAAAGTTCATGAGCTGCATGAGATGGGTATTGAGTATTTGGTCTTTATGGCTGTTGCCAATGATGAAAAATCTTTTTATCCTTCAAAGTTGATGCCATGGGCTTATCCAAAAGAGAGACAAAGTCCTGTCGATGCCATTATGAATGAGGCAGCACGATTAAATATGAAAGTATTTATGAGCATAGGATGGGCCAAAGATCAGGATGACAATATTAGAGATCCGAAAATACGCGGTCGTCAATTGGCTATAATGAAAGAACTTTCGCAACTTTATGGTAGTCATAAGGCTTTGTATGGTTGGTACTTGCCTGTGGAAGATTGTATTTGCCCTGTCTTTGCCGAGCATGCCGTTCAAGCTGTTAATGAATTGACAGAAAGAGCTCGTTTGCTGACGCCGGGTAAGAAGATACTTATTTCACCTTACGGACTGTCGCAGTCGGATTTTACGCGCTCTGATTATGAGCAGCAACTGGCCAAACTAAAGGTCGACATAATTGCTTATCAAGATGAGATCGGTTGTGTACGTGAGGCATATCCTATAGTCAATTTAAAAAAGAATTGGAAGAAGTTGCGTGATATTCATAATCGCTTGCATATAGAACTATGGGCGAATATTGAATCATTTACATGGGAAAAAGCTCCTAACGATCGTACTTCGGCTTTGATTCCGGCAGCATTTACACGCCTTTTGTCGCAAATGGCAGCTGCATCAGAAGCACCTGTCGATCGGATTATTTCATTCAGCATTTGTGGCATTCTGGATGATCCGCATTCGGCATACCAATTAGGACAACCGATTTGGTCGAATAAGGTGTATTCTGATTATATGTCGTGGAAGAGGAAAAATGAGAACTTTTCTTTATTAGAAGCTTCATTTACAAAGAGTCTTACAAATTTAGCAAAGAGTACCATGATTGAAGATTCTCAAAAGGCTTTGTTGGATGGTGTGACTGCTGAAGAAAATATAGCCGATGCGGCATGGGTAAAGTTTAGCTCTGGTTATCATGAGGTGCTTATCGACATGAAGCAAACAACTTCTATAAAAGAAATCTTGATACGGATGCTGAACGATAATAAAGGAAATGTTGGCTTCCCGTTGAAAATATATTTGTTTGCTTCTTCCGATGCTCGCAATTATCATTTGCTGTCAATCAAGGATAGTCCGGTCTTTCCGAACAATAATCACGATGCTTGGATTGATGGTGTCAGTTTCGATTTATCTGATGTGAGCACGCGCTATCTGAAAATTGCTTTCGACGCTACTCAAACAGTATGCATGGATGAGATATTTGTGAATCCGATGAAGAATAATTAAAATATATTTGCCATGAAACATGCAAAAGTCACGATTCTGATCATTCTGATGATTGCTTCATCTGTTATGATTCTATTTGCTAAAGATAATGATGTGATAAAAATCCGATTAGATGAATTGGGAGTAAGTCCATGTTATCTGCAAGATTGGGGCAGTCCGCAAGTGAACCAATCGGTTTTAGGAACACCGTTGACCGTGAACGGCACAGTGTACAAGCATGGTTTGGGCACTCATTCCATCAGTCGTATATTGCTTGATCTAAAAGGGAAGGCAAATTCTATATCCGGTCTTGCTGGTGCTGATGATAATAATATGTACGCTGGAAAATTACAATTTAAGATAATTGGTGATTGTAAATTACTTTGGTCAAGCGGAATCATGCGGAAAGGGGATGCTGTCAGAAAGTTTAATGTGAACCTTGTCGGCATAAAAAAAGTTCTGTTACTTGTTGAGGAGTGCGGCGACGGCATTATGTATGATCATGCTGACTGGCTGGAAGTAAGTATTGCCACTTCTGGAAAAGTTATTCCTGTTCCTGTATGGCCGAAACCGATAATGAAAAATAAATATATCTTGACTCCTGAAGCTTCAGATACTCCTAAGATCAATAATGCTTTGATTTATGGCGAACGTCCCGGCAAACCTTTTTTATGGGGAATAATGGCTTCTGGTAATCGTCCGATGTCTTTCCAAGCCATTGGACTTCCTGACGGATTAAGCATTGATCAGACTACCGGCTTTATACGTGGAAAGGTGGTACAAACAGGCAATTATAAAGTGTTACTTGTGGCTTCTAACAGTAAAGGGACAGATAGAAAAGAGGTCGTGATAAAAATTGGCGATAAAATAGCTCTTACACCACCTATGGGATGGAACAGTTGGAATTGCTGGGGTCTTGGTGTTGACGATCAGAAAGTAAGAGATGCCGCTCGGATGATGCACGACAAACTTTATGCCTATGGATGGAATTATGTAAATATTGACGACGGATGGGAAGCCTCGCAGAGATCATCTGAAGGTAAAATCCTTTCAAATGAAAAGTTCCCGGATTTTAAGGAATTGACTGATTATATCCATTCACAAGGATTGAAATTCGGCATTTATTCTTCGCCCGGACGTACTACTTGCGGAGGGCATATAGGAAGTTATCAGCATGAACTTGCTGATGCGCAAACATGGGAGCATTGGGGTGTCGATTATTTGAAGTATGATCATTGCAGCTATTCTGAAATACAAGAGAATGCAGAAGAAAAAAGCATTCAGGCTCCTTATCTTGTAATGCGTGATGCTTTGAATAAGGTGAATCGGGATGTCGTTTTTTGTGTCGGATACGGTGCTCCGAATGTTTGGAATTGGGGAAAGGCTGCAGGAGGAAACCAGTGGCGCACAACGCGTGATATTACGGATGAATGGAACGTTGTGACGGCAATAGGTTGTTTTCAGGATGTTTGTGCCTCAGCCACAGCTCCAGGATGTTATAATGACCCAGACATGCTTGTCATCGGAAAACTCGGAAAAGGCTGGGGGGCAAAAATGCATGATTCTTATCTTACTCCTGACGAGCAATACTCGCACATTTCCTTGTGGAGTTTATTGTCTGCTCCGATGTTGATTGGATGTGACATGGGTGATATGGACGGTTTTACTTTGAACTTGTTGACGAATAGCGAAGTGATATCTATCGATCAGGATCCTTTGGCCTCACCGGCACATAAGATTCTGACAGAACAGGGACAGATATGGTATAAAAAATTGTATGACGGCTCGTATGCAGTCGGTTTTTTCAATATGAATCCTTATTTTGTTTTATGGAATCAGGAGGATGCTTTGAAAATTCAAGAAAAGCAGTATTCTTTCACTCTTGCTTTGGACGCATTGGGAATAAAAGGAAAAGTGATGATCAGAGACCTGTGGCGTCAGAAGGATTTAGGAATATTCGTTTCTTCCTTTCATACGAGTGTACCTTATCATGGAGTGACTTTAATTAAGATTATTCCCATAAGATAATATGATTTGTATTTCATTTTGATACTATTTTCTCGATAAATATTATTTTTATCGGTCCTTATAAAAATATCACAGCCGAGTCAATGGCAGTCGAAACTGCTCATGTGACTGGTCTTTTGAATGATCTGGTGGAAGCAGAAAATGTGGCCAAACTGTGTTCGCCTTCCGAGCGTCCTTCTGACCTTCTGCCCAATCCCAATGGAGGCGGTAAAGACCTTGGTGAAAAGTCCGGCGGATTATAATCGTTGAAATGAAAAAGGCTGCGTCCAAATTTTGAACGCAGCCTTTCTTATTTATTGGTTAATAATTTTCATTTTGTGTCAATGATCCGCCAACATAATCGATTTCATTCTGTGGAATAGGATAGGGCCATGTCTTGTCTGTTACTAATGAACCTGCTCCGGAATGTTTGCCTTCTTCAGTTTTACTGAATGCCTGCATGGTAGGAACAAATGTTTTCCAACGGATTAAATCGAAGTATCGAAGTCCTTCGCAAGCAAGCTCAACACGTCTTTCATGTCTGACGGCTGCGCGCAGATCGTCCGTTACTTTAACTTTATATTTGGCATTGAACATTTCTTCTGTAATACGCTTGTCTTCTGGAACATTAAACTTTCTGTATTTAGCGTAACTATCAGTTGGTGTTGTCGTAACGAAAGCACGATGTCTGACTTTGTTAATCAGATCAACAGCCAGTTGCTTGTCCCCATTGGTTTCAATCAGACATTCTGCATACATAAGTAACACGTCTGCATAACGGATATAATAATATGACCAGTCAGTCTGCATCAAATCGCCGGTTACTCTTCTTGAATAATCAATCCAATGCTTGCGACTATGTAACAAAGTAAAGTCATCATATCCAGTATAATTGTGTGTTTCAGTAAGATCTTTTGTCTGTTTGTAAGTGACGTCGCCGGAGGCAAGAATTGTATGTACCAAACGTGGGTCGCCTGTTTCATATTCGGCTACTAAATTGTTAGTCGGACATTCACCGCCCCAGCCGCCGGTAATATTTCGTCCCATATCCATCTGCGGGCAAACCGTAGTATAACTGTTGTAAGGCGGATTGTAGGAGTAAAGTGTGATGAAGACGGCTTCCTTTGACATATAGCCGTTGGCTGCACTGTTGAACAATGTTTCGTAATTGTCAACCAAGTCATAGCAGTTTGATTCGACTACGGTTTTTAAATCCGACTTTGCTCCTTCATAATCACCAAAAAACATTTTTACTCTGGCCCTGAATGATAGTGCCGCTTCTTTTGTTATACGTCCTAACTCGGTGGATGATAACGCTTTTGCACTTGGTAAATTTGTTTCTGCTATTGCCTCGTCCAGATCTTTCATGATAAATTTGCGAACATCTTCCTTGTCAGATTTTGTGATGGTATTTTTATCAATCACATTTAATGGCTTGTCTATGATTGGCACATTGGCAAATACAGCAGCCAAATCAAAGTAGTAGAATGCACGCATAAATTTGGCTTCAGCAATCCAGCGTTGTTTTTCTTCTTTTGAAACGAATGCTCCGCCAGACTTGATGAGTTGCGTTTCAGGTGTAATCAGATTCAGAAATACATTACATGATGAAATGCCAATATTGTATCGATGATTCCATAAGTTCGTCAGCATTTCATTTGTTGCCGGCGGATTGCCTCGTGTGAGTTCAGAAATGGTGATTCTATCGGTCGCATCTGATCCGCCTTTTGAACAATCGTCAGTAATCTGATCGCCTAAATCAAATCGCATCTGCTGATAATTCCACATATCAAGCAATGGCTGATAACAATTGACCAATAGTTTATAACCGGCATCTTCTGTATTCAAATAAGTTTGCTCGTCTAACGTCCCTAACGGGTTTCTATCCAGAAAGTTGTCGCTACAACTGAATGTGAGTAAAGAAACTGCCAAAACTGGCAAATATACTTTACATTTATTTATAATAGATTTCATAACTATTTCTTTTTACGATTATAATTTCATACTAATACCAAACATGAAAGTTCTTGCTTGTGGATAATAACCCATATCAATACCACGATACTGTGGATTGTTGCCATATTCACCAATTTCAGGATCCAATCCCGAATAACCGGTTATTGTAAATAAATTTTGTACAGCGAAATAAACGCGCAGATTATTGATTGTTAACTTCTTTGTAAGAGTTGCCGGAATGGTATATCCCAATTGCAGGTTTTTTAAACGTACATAAGAACCATCTTCAACGTACCAATCTGACATATCCCTGTTCATACGGCTGTTTGTGTCGATTCCAAAATTCTTATTTGAACTTCCAGCACCATTCCAAAATTTAGTCAGGATATCTTTAGGTGCATTATACCATCCTACACCACCGTAGATATCATATTTCAGGATATTCAAAATATCATTGCCAACAGAGCCTTGGAAGAAGGCAGTTAGGTCGAAGTTTTTGTATTCACCTCCCAATGTAAATCCAAAGGTGAAGTCGGGATGTGGATTGCCGATCATGGTACGATCTTTGTCATCAATCTGACCGTCTTTATTTAAATCTTGGAACTTTAAATCACCGGGTTTGGCATTTGGCATAACAACTTTACCATTGTTGGTATAGTTATTAATTTCATCTTGTGTTTGGAATACTCCATCCATCTTGTAACCATAGTAATAACCGATAGGTTTGCCTGGTTCGGTCATTGTATATGTGTAATAGCCAAGATGTACGCCTTTGCCAGGGATATTGCTTCCGCTACCTAAACTTAAAACTTTGTTTCTGTATGTTGAGATATTGCCATTGATATGATATGCAAAATCCCGATTGATTTTGCCATCATAACCCAAAGATACTTCAAAGCCCTGGTTTCTTACACTTCCGGCATTCATCCAAGGAGTATTTGGCAATCCTAAACTGTTAGGCATAGGCACTTTAACCAACATGTCATTTGTTTTGCGATTGAAGTAGTCGAGTGTAGCTTTCAATGATCCTTTAAAGAATGCAAGATCCAAACCGAAATCAAGTTGTCGAGTTGTTTCCCATTTCAAATCAGGATTACCAACCTGCGTACGACTTCCGAATAAGGATGGTGTTAATCCATTACCGAACATGTAATATTGTGTGAACCAAAGATTATTATTTCCGTTGCCGTATGTATTCAAGTATGCACCGATTGAATTTGATAAGTTTTGATTACCAATTTCGCCCCATGCTGCTCTCAATTTGCCTTGTGATAACCAATCGAATCCTTTCATGAATTTTTCTTCTGAGAAATTCCAACCAGCTGATACGGATGGAAAACAACCCCATTTATTACCTTTAGCGAAGGCAGAAGAACCATCCCAACGTATATTAGCTGTTACCATGTATCTATTGTCATAAGAGTAAAATACACGACCGAAGTACGAATTGAGCGAGGTTGTAGAAATTGAACCTCCTGCTGAAGGATTGATAGTGCCTGCGTCAATGATTTGCTGACTTGGATCATTGTTTACCATTCCTTGTTTTTGTGCAGAAATATATTCATAGCGACTTTTTTCAGCAGATGTACCAGCCATTGCTGTCACGTTATGTTTATCAAATTTCTGCGAATAGGTCAAATAATTATCAAAAACCCAATAATCAGTATTGGAAACAGAACGACCTACCGTAGCGTAACTGCTATATTCATCGCCATCCAGATAGTATTTTGGAGTGAAAGCATCACTTTGATTCCGCGTCAAGTCAATAGCCATGCTTGATTTGAAGGTTAAGAATGGTAGAAGTTTAAAGTCTCCTGAAATATTACTCTTTGTTGCAATACCATGCCATTTATTCTGTGCGGCACGATCAACTTGGGCAACAGGATTCTGTTTATTGGAATATAAGACGCCTGTATATTGTGACCAAGGATTTGTCGGTTCATAACCGTTCATGATTCTATCGGTCATAAAACTTGGAATGTCTTTCAGGTTGTTTCTATAAACAGGAGTTATTGGGTCGGCTGCTGCCGAGATAAATACTGCTGCTTGATAAGAGTCGTTCTCTTGAACGTTTCTTCTTGTTTCGTATATGACATTTACATTGGCAGAGAGAGTTAACCATTTTGTGACTTCGGAATCCAGGTTTAATCTTCCTGAAAGACGTTGATAATCTGAGCCTTTTAATACACCTAGTTGCTTCATGTAATTAAAACTGCTGCGGTATCTTAACTTATTCATACCACCTGAGAAAGCTAAGTTATAATTTTGTTCTAAAGCATCTTTTGTCTTTCGAGTAATTTCAGACCACCAGTCTGTACCTCCTCTATTTCCATTTGCTTCGAGGAAGTTGAGAATTGCTTGTCTTTTTTCAGCCGTCGCAAAATCATCAAGTAAGGTTTGTCCACCTGCTGTATATGCACGGTTTTTATATTCCATAAAACCTTCAGCATCTAACATATCGTACTTTTTAGGTACGTTTTGAAAACCAATATTCATATCAAATTCAATATTGCTGCGGTAATTTTCTCCTTTTTCGCCATGCTTTGTCGTTACAAGAATAACGCCATTGGCTGCGCGGGCACCATAAATTGCTTGAGCAGAAGCATCCTTCAATACTTCTATGCTTTCGATATCACGCGCATTCAGCCATCCAATGTTGTCTTGAGGCATTCCGTCAACAACATATAAAGGGTTATTATTATTGATTGTACCTACACCACGAATACGAACGTCGCCTAAAGAACCGGGACTACCCGAATTGGCTGTGATCGTAACGCCGGCAGCTTTGCCTTGTAAAGCATCGGCTGCACTACGAAGAGGCAGGTTGGCAATTTCATCGCCTTTAACTTGAGTAACAGCTCCAGTTAAATCTCTTTTTTTGAAAGAGCCATAACCAACAACCACTACTTCATCCAGTTTTTGTGTGTCTTCTTGTAAAGTAAGATTGATGGTGTTTTTATTCCCTGATTGCATTTCAATAGTGGTATATCCAATATATGAAAATACCAAAGTTGCATTGTTGGAAACGCCTTCAATAGAATAATTACCATTGACATCTGTAATGGAACCGGTTGTCGTCCCTTTTACCATAACGTTTACGCCTACCAAAGGGTCTCCGCTTTTATCGGTAACTCGACCTTTTACTATCTTATGTGCTTGTGCTACTGATGGCATTGAATGATTATCTGTTTCATGTGAAATAGGAAATGCCATTTGTGTAGAAAAAACCAAAGAACATAAGCATAATAACATAATTTTTTTTGACACAGGAAACTGAGTCCATCCTGGACTATCAGAACCTTTTTCATGGAAATGATTTATCATATTCGAATAATTAAGATGATTAATAAATTGATTATTTGCATTGATTTAGAGTATGCTTCTCTTTTTTTATTAGAAATGAACCATAGGCTTTTGTAATTTATATGTTAGTATTTTATTCGATTTTTACTTACAAATTAGACAAGGAGGGAGCGAACAGGCACACTTTGATGTATGCCTGTCGCTAAGTACAACGCTATTTAAATAATGATTTACAAGATCTCGTTCGTCACTTTATCGAAATACGCTACACATTGCTTGATGTCGGGAACGGAGTTTTCCCAGTTGTATTCATATTCGATAGAAAAATATCCTTTGAAGTTTTGTCTCTTCAATTCTTGCAACATACCTTTTACGTCTAGAATACCTTTCCCCCAGATTACGTCATGCTGCCATGCAACGCCTTCTTCTTTAGGCATGATGTCTTTGAAGTGCAGCGTGTTGATTCGGCCCTGTAGTTTTTTCAAGCAATCAATCTGGTTCAGACCTTCACGGCGCCAGTGGCCAACGTCTGCACACGAACCTAACAGTTTGCTTCTGGTCGAAATGGCACTCAAAAGAGCATCCGGATTCCAATAAGTCGATGGCTTCGGATGATTGTGGACGGCAATCTTGATGTTGTATTTCTTTGCCAGTTGTTCAACTAGATCCCAGTCTTTCAGCGCCGGTTCGCAGGAAATGAATTTCATCCCCATCGATTTGGCGAAAGCAAACATCTTGTTCCAGTCTTCCGATTTTTCAGCAACGTAAACACCCGTACCTACAATTTTTATTCCTTTTGAAGCAGCCAAAGCTATGAGCTCCTTTTGTGTCTGTTTGTCGAGGTTGAAATCAAACACTTTGTCTCCCCATTTGCCACCTAATTTGTGCCCCGGAAAAACTTCAATATACTTGATTCCTAATTGCTGTGTTTTGTTGAGAGCTTCAGTCAACGTGAAAATATGGAAGGTGTACGACTGCATGCAGAGATGCCAACCGTGCTTTTCGGCTTTAGTCTGTGCATTTGTTGGCAAAGCCAGCAGACAGCACAGACATGCGATTATTATTGTCGATAACTGTTTCATTTTTCTTAATTTAGTTATTTAGGCATATCCGGTAGTGAAAAACCATTCTGATACGTATGCTTAATCCATTCTTCAGCCATTTCTGCCGCATTGAATTCTGCAAAACGGCGGTCGAAACGGGGATCACCATCAATGACCTTGAAGTCATCTTGTGTAACAATCTTGATTTTATCGTTGGGCGAAATGTTGGTGAAGCGCATGTTCTCGCCATCCCATTGCAGTTCGCGGTGAAGTCCTTGCATTCCTGCTAGACGAACAGCCAGAACACCCATGACAACCATTTCACTGAATGGTCCGGAGAACTGGAAGTTTGATGAAGCTTCGGTTCTGTTTTCTGGCGATTCCTTGCAAGCTCGGATCCATTCTTGTTCATGTGCATTGGTACTCCATATATCGCCGTTTCCGCCTTTAATACGCGGGATAGTCGGCTTCGGCTGATTGAAGTGTTCCATGTCGGAAACAGGAAGCAGCGTCGGGTTCATTCCGTAGCATCCGGTCATGATCTTGCCTTTAGAGCCTATAAACAGCAAACCACCGTTTTCATCGCCCATCATTTGTCCATCTTTTAATTCTTCAGGACGCGGAGGCATCAGACCGCCATCGTACCAATATACTTTGACTTCCGGCATTTTAACATTGCCTTTCGCTGGACGAGCAGGGAATGTGTAAGTGACGACTTGAGCTGCAGGAGGTGAATAGAGATTGCAAAGAGTAGAACTACCGATAACACTTGTCGGATATTTCAAATCCAATGCCCAGAAAACCGGGTCCATGATGTGGCAAGCCATATCGCCTAATGCGCCGGTTCCGAAATCCCACCATCCTCGCCAGTTCCATGGATGATAGACTGAGTTGTAAGGACGTTTCTTTGCCGGGCCGATGAACAAGTCCCAATCCAATGTCTTTGGTACTTTTTCTGCAACTTTTGGTTCAAACAAACCTTGCGGCCAAATCGGGCGGTCAGTCCAACAATGTACTTCCTTTACTTCACCAATAACACCTGATTCAATCCATTCAGTGATCTGTCGGCACCAGTCAAATGAGTTTCCTTGATTACCCATCTGTGTAGCAACTTTGTATTTCTTTGCCAGTTTAGTCAATAAGCGTGATTCGTATACTGAATGGGTAAGTGGTTTCTGAGTATAGCAATGCTTACCTAATGTGATAGCATGAGCAGTAACGACGGCGTGCGAATGATCTGGAGTGGCAACCAGTACGGCGTCAATTGATTTTCCTATCTGATCGAACATCACGCGCCAGTCTTTGAAACGTTTGGCATTAGGATAGTCCTTGAATGTCTTATCTGCGTAAGTCCAGTCGATATCACAAAGAGCAATGATGTTTTCTGTGCTCATATTTTTAAGATTACGACGACCAACGCCACCAATACCTATTCCGGCAATATTCAACTTGTCACTTGGTGCTGTAAATCCGAAAGGCTTGCCAAGTACAGAACCTGGCACGATTGTTAGTCCCGCAGCTGTAACTGCACTGACTTTTAGAAAGTCTCTTCTTGAAATGTTTTTCATGCCCATATAATTAATAAATTAAATATTGAATCCCAGTTTTGTTAGATACAAACTAATAAATGCCGCTTCACAAAGATTTTAGGCACTATAAGTATACTAACATTCGTCACACACCGCAAATATAGGAATAAAATCTTAATAATTTAATTTTATGGACTTTTTTTTCGAAGAAAATGAAAAAAGTATAGTTAAGATTTCGGATATAATGAATTTTTTATGTTTATAGCCCTCTATTTATTCAATGTTTTTTCTAATCTTTGTCAGATAGTCTTTCATCGCCTCACTATCTTTATCTTTGATAATTCCTTGAAGGATATTCAGTTCTTCCTGGATTCGTGCTATTTGCTGAGGAGTACGCGGATTAAAAAGAATTTCAGTCAGCAGGTAGTCGTCTTCCGACAAAAGACCGCGAGCGATATTCATATGCCGTTTGAAAGTTGTTCCCGGTGCGTCCTGATGTTTCATGATGGCAGCAAATACCATGGTTGAAGCGAAAGGAATTCCCAAAGAATAGGCCACAACCTTGTCGTGCTCCTCGAATGTATATTCTGAAATATGTAGATGTAAGTTAGAGTAGATATCTTTGAAAAAGATTCGTCCCAAGTGATCTCCTTCAGAGATTATGATTGTATTTTCGTTCTCCAACTGTCCTAAGTTAGCGAAAGTAGGTCCGAACATCGGGTGCGTCGAAACGTATGGAAAGCCACAAGTGTCATAGAAATCTTTTAAGCTGGTTTTTACGGAAGCAATATCCGAAATGATGCAGTAGGGCTGCAGGAATGGTATGATGCTGTTGAAAGCATCAATTGTATGACTCAATGTTACGCAATTGATTACCAGTTCGGGTTTGAAGTCGGCCACTTCCTCTGGCTTTTGTAGACGGAGTGCATTGTAGATGAAGCGCATCCGTTTCGGATCGGTTTCCAAGACTGCTACTTCGTGTTCAAAACTCAGCAGGTCAGAGAAGAACGACCCCATCTTTCCAGCGCCTAAAATAAGTATTTTCATCGTTTTATTGTTTGTTAAATTGTTTGCATCCTTTTTATTCCTCGTTCATAACTATCATTTGTTGACGGATGGATTCTTCGTGAATTTCTTTGAGCATCTCTTTGACAAAATCTGTACTTAAATCCATCTGTGCACCCATACTTGAACGGTTCTCCAATATTTGGCTGTAGCGTGGCGATTGCAGGATTGGCATGTTGTGTTCCTTTTTATAGACACCAATCTCGCGTGAGATACGCATACGTTTTGCCAACAGTTCAAGCATCTGCTCATCGATATCATCTATTTGGCGACGCAGTTCGGTCAGGTTTTCAGTCGTTTGGTTTGAATCACGTACAATAAGCAGATTAAGAATATAATCTAGAACATCAGGCGTGATCTGTTGAGAAGCATCACTTAGTGCACAATCCGGATTGCAGTGTGATTCGATTATCAATCCATCGAAACTCAAATCCATAGCTTGCTGGCTTAGAGGTGCGATAAGTTCTCGTTTGCCTCCTATATGACTGGGATCGCAGAAAAGAGGCAAATTAGGCAGACGGCGACGCAATTCGATAGGAATATGCCAGAGCGGCAGATTACGGTAAATCTTTTTGTCATACGTGCTGAATCCACGATGAATAGCACCAAGACGATGAATTCCTGCTGCGTAAAGTCTTTCTATAGCACCAATCCACAATTCAAGATCAGGATTTACAGGATTCTTTATCAAGACGGGAATATCAACTCCATGAAGCGCATCGGCTATTTCCTGTACCGCAAACGGATTGACTGAAGTACGTGCTCCAATCCACAAAATATCTATTCCGGCTTTTAAGGCTTCGAACACATGATCTTTGTTTGCTACTTCAACAGCTGTATACATACCAGTCTCTTTTTTGACACGTTTCAGCCATGGCAGACCTATAGTACCAACTCCTTCAAAACCACCTGGTTTTGTGCGTGGTTTCCATATACCGGCTCTGAATATCTTGATGCCTTTGGAAGCAATCCCTTTGGCTGTCTCCATCACTTGTTCTTCGCTTTCCGCACTGCACGGACCGGCTATAACTATTGGTCGTTGTGCATCTATTCCTGGAAGCAATATTGATTCAAATTCCATTTTCATATCGTTTGTTATTTAATTATTTTCTTTATTCTGTTTAAAGCCTCTTGTAACGCTTCGTTCTTGCAGCAGAGAGAGATTCGGATGTAGCGTTCGCCGCAGCTTCCAAAGATAAATCCCGGTGTGATAAATACGTTGGCGTCGTATAAGACTTTGTTCGCTAAGGCTTCACTACTTTCAATGTTTGCAGGAATCTTGCCCCAGAGGAACATTCCCACTTGTTTTTCGTCGAATTTGCAACCCAAAGCGTTCATTATTTGTCCTGCTAGACCACGACGGCTTCTATAGACTCGATTCATATTATCATACCATTCTTTAGGTGCAGCGAGAGCGGCTACTGCGGCGTATTGCATTGGTTTGAATTGTCCCGAATCTATGTTGCTCTTTACTTTTAATACCCACTGTACAAACTGTGCATTTGATGCGAGCATTGCCATACGCCAGCCCGGCATATTATGCGCTTTGCTCATCGAGTTGAGTTCAATACATGTTTCTTTGGCCCCCGACACGCTCAGCATACTGATTGGATGCTCGTTAAGAATGAAACTGTATGGATTATCATTACATATTATAATGTGGTGACGGCGTCCGAAGTCGACCAGTTTCTCATAAAGTTCCATACTGGCGTTAGCTCCAGTCGGCATATTTGGATAGTTGGTCCACATCAGTTTGACACCCGAAAGATCCATCTTTTCCAATTCTTCGAAATCAGGTTGCCAGTTTAGTTCTTCCTTTAGTTCATAAGAAATGAGATGTGCTTCTACCAAGTTGCTTACAGAACTGTAAGTAGGATAGCCTGGATTAGGAATCAAAACGCCATCACCCGGATTCAGAAATGCCAGCGAAATATGCAGTATTCCTTCCTTAGAACCAATGAGCGGTTGAATTTCTGTCTTTGAATCCAAATCTACATGATACCATTTCTTATACCAATCGGCAAAGCCTTTGCGAAGTTCCGGAATGCCGACGTATGGCTGATAGCCATGTTCATCGGCGTGATGAGCATGTTCACACAGTGCATCGACAGTTTGTTCCGAAGGAGGAAGGTCCGGACTGCCAATACCTAAATTGATTACATTCTTTCCGGCCGCATTCATCTCGGCCACTTCCTTCAGCTTCTTTGAAAAGTAGTATTCCTGTACATGACTGACGCGACGTGCAGGCTGAATGTCAAACGCTTTGTTTTCCTTCTGCATATTCACCTAATATTTTTAAATCTTTAGTCAATGGTCTAATCGCATCCAGAGCCTGTTTATAGCGCAGGTAATCATGGAATGTGAGATTGATATAGAATAGATATTCCCATTCGCGTCCGATAATCGGTAGCGATTGTATCTTTGTCAGATTCATATCGTAGAACGAAAGAACTGAAAGAACTTTAGACAAGCTTCCTGCCGTGTGTGGAAGAGCAAATACAAGTGAAGATTTGTTTTTGGTCTCATCACGCATCATTTCGTCGGCAATCCAAGGATCTGCAATAGCGAGGAATCGAGTAAAGTTTCGTTTGTTTGTTTCAATGCCTTCTGCCAGAATCTCCATATTGTAGATTTGAGCAGCCATTTTTCCACAGATAGCAGCATGTCCAATCAGACGATTCTCAGCAATCCATTTTGCGCTTAAAGCCGTATCTTCTTTTTCAACCAGTTTGGCATTTGGTAATGTATCGAGAAACTCAGCACACTGCATCAATGCTATTGGATGCGAATTGACCTCTTTAATGTCATGAATACTTGTTCCAGGAAGAGCTACAAGCGAGTGGGAGATACGTAATTTATATTCGCCGATGATGTTGACGCCACTTTCTTTGATTAGCACATGATTTTGGAGTAAACTTCCGGCAATTGTGTTTTCTATTGCCATAATTCCCAAAACGGACGGATCTTTCTTGATGGCTGCTATTACTTCCTTAAAGGTGTTGCATCCGATAAGTTCTATTTCATCACCTTCGAAATAGTTGTGGGCAGCTATATCGTGATATGAACCGGCTATGCCTTGAATGGCTACTTTTCTCTTCATCTTTGTTATTTTTTTCTTTTTGTTCTTGTGATTGTTTGTACTTAATGGAAATAAAAAAGTCCCACCGTTTACGGCAGGACTTTATATATTTTAATATTGATACAAACGTTCAATCTTTCATTCTTTACATACAAACTCCTGCCTTCACCTTGCTAAAGTAAAAGTAATAAAAGTAATATGTAAAGTAAAATCGATTCATTTTCTCTATTTTTTTACGCTGCAAAGTTAGCGTATTTTTTATAACTACAAACAAAAAGTCTCTTTTTTTTCAGTTGAAGTTACAAATTATCATACAAACGTATGAATAAAAAACAAACGTTTATTTAGCATTCTCTTTGTCAATCTGTTCCTGAACGATGGCATCAACTACTGCAACAGTTGTCAAGTTGAGAATGTCGCGAGTAGAACTTTCAACATCTGTAAAGTGTATAGGTTTGTTCAACCCCATCTGTATCGGACCGATTGTTTCTGTAATGCCCAGTTTGTCTAACAGCTGATAAGCACTATTAGCAGAACTTAGGTTTGGAAATACAAGCGTGTTGACTTCCTTTCCCTTTAGTGTATTGAACGGATACATCTCGTCGCGCAACTTTTGGTCTAATGCAAAATGAACCTGCATCTCGCCATCAATTTTTATCTGTGGATAGTTCTTATGTAGATAATCAATAGCCTCATGTACTTTCTGCGGGCTTCCTTGTTGGTCGGCGCCGAAGTTAGAGTATGATAACATGGCGATGACCGGATCTGTTGCGAAGAATTTCACTGCATCATTTGTCAGTCGTGCCACGTCAATCAGTACTTCTGTTGACGGATGACGATTGATCAGAGTGTCGGCAATGAAGAAAGTGCCTTTTTTGCAGGTAACGATATTCATTGCACCGAAATGGTTGTATGACGGACGGATACCAATGATTTGTTCAGCCAGTTTTGTCACTTCTGAATAGCGACTGTATACACCTGTAATAAAGGCATCAGCATCTCCAGTAGCAACCATCATCATTCCAAATGCGTTGCGATTAACCATTTTCTCGCATGCTTCGGCATAAGTGACACCTTCGCGTGCTCTGCGTTCAGAAAGAATATGTCCGTATTTGTAGCGACGATCTGATTCGCGGTCGTGACGCATATTGACTATTTCTATACCATCAAGGCTGATGTTTTCTTCAGCTGCCAATTTTTGCAAACGTTCTTCATTTCCGAGCAAGATTGGAATACAGATGCCTTCAGCTTTTGCTTCAACAGCTGCTTTAAGCATATTGATGTGGTTAGCTTCAGCAAATACTACACGTTTTGGATTGGCTTTTGCCATATCTGTAAAGCGACGGAGAAGTTTATTATCATATCCCATCATCTCACGCAGATGTTTGGCGTAACCTTCCCAATCAGTGATTGTCTTACGCGAAACTCCTGATTCGATAGCCGCTTTGGCAACGGCACACGATACGCGAGTTAGCAAACGCGGATCCAGTGCTTTAGGCAATATATAATCGCGTCCGAAGACGGTGCGTTTTAGTTTGTAAGCTGCATTAACAACGTCTGGTACAGGCTCTTTAGCTAATTCAGCAATAGCAAATACAGCTGCGCGCTTCATTTCTTCGTTGATAGCTTTGGCGTGTGTATCCAATGCACCACGGAAGATATACGGAAATCCTAATACATTATTTATCTGGTTTGGATAATCCGAGCGTCCTGTAGCGAAGATGATATCCTTGCGTGAAGCCATTGCGTCAGCATAAGAAATTTCCGGATTCGGATTGGCTAATGCAAACACAATCGGATTTTCATTCATTGAGCGAACCATGTCTTGTGTCAGTACATTTGCAACCGAGAGTCCAAGAAATACATCGGCACCCACCATGGCTTCTTCCAATGTTTTTATATCTCTTTCAGTAGCGAATTCTTTCTTTTGTTCGTTCAAGTTAGTACGATGAATTGACAATACACCTTTGCTATCGCACATGACGATGTTCTTTTTTCGCACACCTAAAGAAACATAAAGACGTGTACAAGAAATTGATGCAGCACCAGCTCCATTGACAACGAGTTTTATCTCTTCAATCTTTTTGCCTGAAATTTCCAAAGCGTTGAGCAATCCGGCAGCTGAAATGATAGCCGTTCCGTGTTGGTCGTCGTGCATGACAGGAATGTTCAGTTCTGCTTTCAAACGTTTTTCTATCTCAAAACATTCGGGGGCTTTGATATCTTCCAGATTGATACCACCAAAAGTAGGAGATATGGCTTTGACTGTTTGAATGAACTTTTCAGGATCTTTTTCATCGACTTCAATATCGAATACATCTATTCCGGCAAAGATTTTAAACAATAGTCCTTTGCCTTCCATTACTGGTTTCCCCGCCAATGCTCCGATGTTTCCAAGACCAAGTACGGCTGTGCCGTTTGAGATGACAGCTACCAGATTCCCTTTAGATGTATATTTGTATGAATCCAGGGGATTTGTTTGTATTTCCAAACAAGGTTCTGCCACACCTGGTGAATAGGCTAGTGACAAATCATTTTGTGTACTATACGGTTTTGTTGGAACTACTTCTATCTTTCCCGGCTTTCCTTCGGAATGATACCGAAGAGCCTCTTCTTTCGTAATTTTCGCCATTGATTGTTCTTATTCTTTTCTTATTTTTCTCTGAAATCGGGTGCAAAGATAGCAAATTTCTTTTCTATTCGCCCTTTTGTAAGTTTTTGTTTATTCCTTCGATGTAATTCAATACATCTTCGCGTCCATCTCTTTTTTCAGCTGAAGTAATAAATACTGGAGGCAGTTCTTCCCAGGTTTCCAGCAGTATATTCTTATAGTTCTCAATGTTCTCAGTTAGTTTGCCTTTTCCAAGTTTGTCTGCTTTGGTAAATATGATTGAAAATGGAATTCCCTCTTCACCAAGCTGTTCCATAAATTGCAAATCTATTTTTTGCGGTTCGAGACGGCTGTCGATGAGCACAAACAGATTTGTGAGCTGTTCTCTTCTTTGTACATAACTATTAATAACTGACCATATTTTTTCGCGTTCGCTTTTTGCTCTTTGGGCAAATCCATAGCCGGGAAGATCCACAAGATACCATTCGCCATTAATAAGAAAATGGTTGATGAGCGTGGTTTTTCCAGGCTTTTGCGACGTGAGTGCAAGTGCTTTTCTTCCTGTCAGCATATTGATGAGAGAAGATTTGCCTACGTTGCTTCGTCCGATAAATGCATATTCGGGTTTGTTTCCCTGAGGACATTTTGTGACGTCGGTATTGCTTATTTCAAATGTTGCACTTTTAATTTCCATGTTGATATTGTTTATTAATACCTCTTTTCTATCTCCGTTCCTGGAAAATAGTGTTCAAGTATTTGTTTATAATTGAAACCAATCGTACTCATTACGGCAGCGCCGATCTGACAGAGTCCAACACCGTGTCCCCAACCTGCACCTGTCAATACAAATGCCTGGGGAACATTGTTTTGGATGTTCCGCTTGTCAACAACAAAGGCAGAACTATAAAGATGTGTCTCTGACAATGTACGTCTGATTTCCAATTCTTTTCCGATAATGAAAGTATTATGAGTCCCTACGATTTTAAGTCGGACAATTCTTCCGGATGTACCTCTTTCCAGCGGGATCAGATCTATAATCTCACCAAAATCAATACCGCTTTTGCGATAGACAAGTTCTGAGATTTGTTTTTGCGTATAGACAACTTTCCAGCGGAAAAAGTCGGTTGTCTCTTCATCGTAGTCATTTAATACTTGGCTCAGAATTTCACGATTCTTGGTATTGCAATAGGCAGGAGGAGCATTGCGTATCCACGATTCGGCCTCTTTTTCATTGGTGAGGTCAGGGAGTTCTTCTTCTTGGCCGTCGAAAAGAGCAGTCAAGTAGGAGTGATGAACCGGTTCCCAACAGTTTTCGAACTGCTCGGTTACTCCACCGCAGCACTTCGAGAATCGTGTGTCGCAGATATTGTTGTTTTTGACAAGCACTTCTCCGCGTGTTTCGTCGATGACGCTCATCACGTTCGGTGAAATAATTCGTGTCATTCCTTGATAGCGTTGACAATGATCGTCGGCACAAACGTCAAACAGTTCATGGTCGTCGTGGTCGTACCAGCGGATCAGTTGCTCGTTGTCACGGGTTATATTCTTATATTTTCCTTTTTTCTGTTTGCGCTCCTGCTTTTGTTCTACTTGTGAGAACAGCCAGCTTCTGGAAATAACGACATGTGCTTTGAGAAACTCTTTGGGAGCAGTCGGCTTCATTTCCGAGGAAATGACGCTGGCCAAATAATCCTCTGCATCAACCTGATTGATAGCCAATATTCCTTTTTCTGTGGCAATCAGATTGAGTGCACCTTTGAAACTCTGATCTTCTTGTCGTTGCCAATGAAATTGAATTCCTATAGTTACGGCTTTCAATTCGAAGTACGAATCGGGTGTTGCCGGTTCGAAAAACAGTTCATTGTAACGTTTCCCATTAAACATAAGCTGTCCGTTGATGCATATCACGCGTTGTTCGTCTTTCATGAATAAACCGGTTTCGGTATGGACATATTCTCCGTGAAAAACGAAAGAGATAGCTTTCTCCGTCATGATACCTACATTAACAACAGGTGCTTCCATTATTTATCCTCCTTTTTTGTTTTTAGTGAACTGATGGCTAAATAAGCTATCAGTACGATGTATACTAGTAAGGCAATGATTTGTGCAGAATTGCTTTCGAACCATTCTTCGTTGACCATATTTACGCCTGCAAAGCGCAATCCTGCACTTACGACTCCCATCAAAGCGCCACCGGCAATGAATCCAGAAGCAAGCAATGTGCCTTTTTCAACACGTGCGTTGTTCAGTGCTTTGTCTTTACTACGGCTTCCTACATACCAGCTGATAGCTCCACCAATAAGCAATGGCGTGTTGAGTTGTATCGGTATGAACATTCCCAGTGCAAAAGCCAGTGCAGGCACTTTGCAGAAATTCAGAATGATAGCTATTGCTGCACCTATGGCATATAGTATCCAAGGTGCACCCGAACCACTCATTAATGGCTCGATTACCGCTGCCATTGCGTTTGCCTGTGGAGCAGCCAGTTGTCCGGTCGTAAATCCGTAAGTTTGATTTAATATCAGAATAACGAAGCCAACGGTTGCTGCTGACACCAATGTGCCCAGAAACTTCCAGCTTTCCTGTTTCTTCGGTGTACTTCCCAGCCAATATCCAATCTTCAAGTCGGTGATGAAACCTCCTGCCATTGACAGTGCCGTGCAAACGACGCCTCCGATGATCAGTGCCGAGACCATTCCGGCTGTTCCTTTAAGACCAACGGCTACCAGAATGATGGACGATAAGATAAGCGTCATCAAGGTCATGCCTGAGACAGGGTTCGTTCCAACGATTGCAATGGCATTAGCGGCAACAGTCGTGAAGAGAAAAGCAATGATGCCAACCAAAAGCAGCCCGATTACTGCATAATACCAGTTGTCGAGCACTCCCAGCCAGAAAAATAGAAAGATGACGATCAGTGCGGCAAACAGTCCGAAGGCTATCACTTTCATGGAAAGATCTTTCTGTGTGCGAACCAAGTTTTGATCTGTGCTGGCTGTGTTGCCTTTAAGTTCTTTTGATGCCAGTCCTACGGCACTTTTGATGATACTCCAAGATTTGATGATACCTATAACACCGGCGGTGGCGATGCCTCCAATACCTATATGGCGCGCGTAAGTAGTGAATATCTGTTCTGCACTCATGCTTCCAACGGTAGCTGTGATAGCAGCGTTGCCAAAAGTAAGTACATCATTGCCAAATATAGCTGACATCAGCGGGACTATGATAAACCAAACGAGAAATGAACCAGCACAAATGATGGCCGAATATTTCAGTCCGATGATGTAACCCAGGCCTAAGACAGCGGCTCCGGTATTGACTTTGAATACAAGTTTTACCTTTTCTGCCAGCATTTCGCCTAGACCGACAACACGTGTACTCACAGTCTCGCTCCACCAACCAAAGGTGGCGACAATGAAATCATATAATCCACCTATTATTCCGGCGTAAATTAATGGCTTTGCCTGATTGCCTCCTTTTTCGCCTGATACCAATACTTGCGTGGTTGCGGTGGCTTCTGGAAATGGATATTTGCCATGCATCGTTGATACAAAGTATTTACGGAACGGAATCAGAAGGAGTATTCCCAAAATGCCGCCCAGCAATGAACTCATGAATACTTCGAAGAAGTTGACGGAAATTTCCGGATATTTGTCCTGCAGGATATAGAGTGCCGGCAGAGTGAAGATGGCTCCTGCCACAATCACACCGCTGTTGGCGCCGATTGATTGTATGATGACGTTTTCGCCCAGAGCGTTCTTCCGTTTGAATCCGTTCGAAAGGCCAACGGCAATGATGGCTATAGGAATGGCGGCTTCAAATACCTGTCCGACTTTCAAACCAAGGAATGCAGCTGCGGCGCTGAATATGACAGCCATCAATAAACCCCATAGAACCGACCACCAGGTCACTTCCTTATATTCTTTATTTGGTGACATGACAGGCTTGTACGTTTCACCTTCTTTCAGTTCGCGATAGGCATTCTCCGGTAGGCCGGTAACCTTCTCTTCCTCTTTTTCCACAGCGTATATTCTTTATTCGTTAATACTAAGTTCGCCATTATATGATTTGCAAAGCTACACAATTAATATTTATAATCAAAGCTTTCGTCCTTGCTAATTGAAATATTATGAACATTCTTCGCTTTCATTATGAGTAAACTTTTCTTTTTCCTACGCATTATTTTGTATGAGTCATAATATATTTATCGGACCATATAGGTAAACCGATCGGACTATAACATATGGATCGATCAGACCATATAATATGAGCCGATCAGACCATATATATGGTCCGATAAATGCTTCAGAATGTCTGAATAAATTTCTTAAAGTCAATGCATTAATAAGTCCTTATGTTTGCATTTTTCCAAAAGACTCCGGCTATTGGAAAAATGGATGCCGGCATTTGAAACAACCATTCGTGTTACAAGACAACATTATAGTTACGGATTTGCACACACGTTTCTCTAAAAACATCAAAAAGATAGCGATGAAGAAAAATTATTAGAGAATTCCGGAGCTATTTTGTATATTTGGTCCCTCAAAGAAGTTGAATATGGAACAAAGATTCCCGTCATTATTATTGGAGAACGCTATCAATGAGCTTTCTACACTTCCCGGAGTAGGACGTAAAACGGCATTGCGACTGGCTTTACATATGCTTCGGCAAGATGTCGGTTCAGTGGAGCGTTTTGCTTCTTCCCTGGTTGATTTGCGCAAGGATGTGAAGTACTGCAAGGTTTGTCATAATATTTGCGACGATGAAGTATGCAGTATTTGCGGCGATCAGAAGCGCGACCATTCCATCGTATGCGTTGTCGAGAATATCCGTGAAGTGATGGCTATCGAAAATACCGGGCAGTTCAGAGGCGTATATCATGTGCTGGGAGGAATCATTTCGCCTATTGATGGTATCGGACCGGCTGATCTTCAGATTGATAGTCTGGTGAACCGCGTGGCCGAGGGCAATATCAAAGAGGTTGTTCTGGCATTGAGTACGACGATGGAAGGCGATACAACCAACTTCTTTATTCATCGTAAGCTGATGCCTTACGAAATAAAAGTGTCGGTCATTGCCCGTGGTGTTTCTATTGGCGACGAGATTGAGTATGCCGACGAAGTAACGCTGGGACGTTCTATCCTAAACCGCACTGATTTCAATGATTCAATAAAAATATAAGTATGAAGCTCTCAATAGTCATAGTTAATTATAATGTCAAATACTTCCTCGAGCAGTGTCTCTGTTCGGTACAGAAAGCTATTGATGGGCTTGAAGTCGAAGTGTTTGTAGTCGACAATCATTCCACCGATGGTTCGATGGAATACTTGAAGCCTCGCTTTCCTGAAGTTACTTTCATCGAAAATAGTGATAATCCAGGTTTTGCCTGTGCAAACAATCAAGCTATCCGTAAAAGTTTCGGCGAGTATGTGTTGTTGCTCAATCCCGATACGGTTGTAGGCGAGGAGAGTCTTCGTACGCTCTGTTTCTTTATGGACGAACATCCTGAAGCCGGTGCTGCAGGCGTAAAAATGCTGGATGGTCATGGCGTTTTCCTGCCAGAAAGCAAACGCAGTTTCCCGACGCCTTGGGTATCATTTTGTAAAATCTTCGGTCTATCAAAGATACGCCGTAACTCCAGAATCTTTGCGCGTTACAGCTTGCCTTATCTTGATGAAAACGAACAACATGAGGTTGATGTGTTGGCAGGCGCTTTCATAATGATTCGTCGCGAAGCGCTCGACAAAGCCGGACTTCTTGACGAGTCATTCTTTATGTATGGCGAAGATATCGACTTGTCATACAGGATTCAAACTGCCGGATACAAGAATTATTATTTGCCTGAACGCATATTGCATTATAAAGGCGAGAGCACCCGCTATGCCGACATGAGTTATGTGAAGTCTTTCTATGGCGCGATGCTCATCTTTTATCGCAAATATTATCCGCATTCGGGGTGGTGGATGCGGATGCTGATTGCTATAGCTGTTTTTTTTAGAGCAATCTTTGCTTTTCTCTTCCCACGAAAAACAAAAAAACTGCGTCGTATAAAACATCGCCGCTTACTTGTCTTTTGCTATGAAGAAAACATGCCTGAGGTTAAGGCGGTCTGTTTGAAGCGGATGCCCGAATTGGAGTTCGTTAACTTGTGGAACTTGAACGAGGAACATATCATGAATGCCTTTTGTCGTCGTAACCAGATGAAATGTTTTACTGATTATGCGTTCTGCGTTCCCGATGTTCGTTTCGAACAGGTTTTGTTGATGATGGATAAATCGCCTAATAAGAAAATTACATACCATATATATAATAAGGAAACACAACAAATGATTGAATGAGTCAGATGAAATTGCTTGAAGGTGAAAATATACGTTTGCGGGCTATCGAACCGGAAGATTTGGAACTGCTTTATCGTTGGGAGAATCATTCCGAATGGTGGGGATTTGGTTCTACTTTAGCACCTTATTCTCGTTATCAGTTGAAGGAATATATTAAGCGATCACATTGCGACATCTATGAATTGAAACAGTTACGCCTTATGATTGAACAGCTTGCTGATGTGACAACGGTAGGTTCGGTTGATTTGTATGATTTCGATCCTTATCATCTTCATGCAGGCGTGGGTATTCTTGTTGATTCTGACTATCAGCAACAAGGCATTGCTTCCGAAGCATTGGCGTTGTTGGAACGTTATGCTTTCTCTTTTTTGCGTTTGCATATGCTTTATGCCTATGCAAACGTTAATAATGAAGCAAGTAAAAAACTCTTTTTGGGCCAGGGATTTACTGTTTCTGGTACATTGCATGACTGGTCGACATCCGAAAATGGCTTTTCTGATGTTTTGGTTTTGCAAAAAATCGACGTATTGAAAAATAAATGATCAGTTCAGGTAAGGCTCTTTAGGGTAGTTGGCCCAAGTTTCATATCCGCATCCTAAAGAAGCCAAACTGCTTTTCCAGAATCCATCTCCTTCGGCAGCGAATAAGTTTGCATCGTTGGCTTGGCTTACAAGCCACGAGTTTTCAGTTATCTCGTTTACAAGTTGTCCTTTAGACCAACCGGAATAACCAAGGAAAAATTTAACTCTACCTTCAATGATTTGGCCGTTTAAAATATATCGTTTGATGGCTTTGAAGTCACCATCAAAAAACAAGCTGTTGCTGATTCGTATGGAATCGGGAATAATTTTTTCGCCTAAAGAGTGAATAAAAAATAGTCGGTTCGAACAAACAGGTCCGCCTAAAAATATAGGAATATCTTTATATGTTTCTAGTTCGGGGAAGAAATCGTTTACCATAAGTTTTGTCTTTTTATTAAGAACAAGACCCATTGTCCCTTCTTCATTATGATCAATCAGCAAAACAACTGAGCGGTGGAAATAAGCATCTTGCAAAAAGGGTTCAGATATCAATATACTGCCTTGTTTGGGAAGAATATTGTTATGTTTAATTTTGAAGATGTTATTGTATGTTGCCATGACTGTTTACATATTTTACTGAATCAGCCGACAATATATTACTTTTACCCTTAATGTACAAATATTTAGCTCGGTTTCTAGTGTTAACAATGCTAAAAACCGAGCCGATAACTGATTTATGCTTTTTGATTCTCTTCGAAAAGTTTTAGTCTTTCGTCCAGCAGATCATATTGATGATCTTTGATAAACGATGTGCAGATACGCAAACCTTGCTGATGGCTTCCTGTTGTACTCAATGAAATCGCACTTACACCATAGTAGATCAGTTCTTTCATCAGTTCGCTACCTGTCATTCCTGGATATCCGATGGTGAAGTAAAATCCGTCGGCTACAGGTTGATCCAAATCATGGTCGTAGACAATCTTAAAGCCGTGACTGGTGAATATCTTTTTGAGTTTGTTTGCCCGTCTCCCATATTCTTTTATTTCAGTGACGAAATCGAATGTTCCGTCGGAAGCCGCTTTGAACATGGCTGCCAGTGCGCATTGTGCTGAATGACTGGTTCCCGACGAGAGCGCATACAAGACGCGATGAATATATACGGTTCCGAATGTTCCACCTCCATAACGAGCTGTCAGTCCCTGATATTCTCTATGATAGAGCTTGTTTGAAATAGCAGTTACACCAATGCGTTGGCCGGCATAACTGAATGCCTTTGATCCTGATATCTGAAGGATATAGTTGTCTGTATAGCGCGCAACTGTTGCTTGATATGGTGGTTGAAACGGAATACCCAGTTCTTTGCGGAAGTCCATTGCGAAGTAGGCAAGGTCTTCGATAACAATCGTATCGTATTTGTTTGCCATTTCACCAATGATTTTCAGTTCTTCTTCAGTCAGACAGAACCATGCCGGATTGTTCGGATTTGAATAGATCATGGCTGCAATATTTCCTTTTGAAAGATATTCTTCCAGTATATCACGGAGTTTTTCGCCACGATATTCATAAACGTCAAAAGAAGCATATTTGTAACCCATAACAACAATTTGTTGCTTCTGAACTGGAAATCCAGGATCGATAAACAGAATGGTGTCTTTGCCCGAAGTACATTGTCCGCTTGTCAGAAATGAAGCATAAGTGCCTTGCATTGAACCAGTGACAGGAACACAACATTCTGGATCAATATCGATATTGATAAAAGCCTTGATAAAGCGCGAAGCTTCTTTTTTTACTTCAGGAATTCCGTTGATGTTCGGATAAATGGAGGCTACACCATCTTTTAAAGCTTTGATTTCTGCATCAATGCCCACTTGAGCCGGCTTTAATCCGGGAACGCCCATTTCCATGTGGATAAACTCGGTTTTCGTTTCTTGTTCCAACTGTGTTGATATGGCTACAACTTCGCGTATGGTTGCCTTTCCGAAGTCGGGCAGGTGATAGCTTTCAATTATTTGCTTGGCTATCTGATAGTTTACTGGTGTATTCTTCATTACTGTAATTCATTTTACTGGACAAAAGTATGAAAATATTTGTATGAAAGAGAACTTTTTCAATAAAAGTGTTGTGCAATTCGAAATAATGCCTAACTTTGCACCGCATTTGAGAAAAGTAAATGCGTTTGGTGCGTTAGTTCAGCTGGTTAGAATACATGCCTGTCACGCATGGGGTCATGGGTCCGAGTCCCATACGCACCGCCAAATAATAGTAAGCTCTGAAATTAGAAAATTTCAGGGCTATTTTATTTTATCACTTCACTGAAATGTGTTGCAACGCTTTTATTATAAACATCGCAAATGCAATGCAATGGAATCCGTGTTTTCCTGCTTCAAAAAGAAAACGCCAACTATCAAATTACAATGAAAATCAAAATTGGCAATAAAATTTTCTGCTATTTTGATTGTGATTTACAAAAAACATTAACTTTGTGGCAAAAGAGTGTCGCTTGGCGATTGCTTTTTTGTTTAAAATCAGAAAACAATTAAATTTAGATATATAAAATGGATACGAAGATTCAGGAACTGACAGAGAAGATCTACAAAGAAGGCGTAGAGAAAGGAAATGAAGAAGCAGGACGAATCATTGCAGATGCTAATGCTAAGAAAGAAGTTATTCTGAACGATGCCAATGCAGAAGCAAAACGTATTATTGCTGCAGCAGAAAAGCAGGCCGTCGAACTAAAGAAGAACACGGAGGCTGAAATTAAACTCTTTGGATCACAGTCGGTTGAGGCTCTTAAAAGCGAGGTGACGAATCTTATCACAGGTTCTATTGCATCGACAAATGTGAAAGCAGTTGTTGCTGATAAGGAATTTATGCAGAGGATGATTCTAGAGATGGCAAAGATTTGGGCTAAGGATGGGGCAATTACTATTGAGAGCGCCGATGCTGAATCGTTGACTCAATATTTTGAATCAAATGCAAAAGCTTTACTTGACAGCGGTGTGAAGATTGAGAAGGTTAATGGGAAACCGGCTTCGTTTTCAATCCTTCCAGCCGATGGATCATATAAGGTAAACTTTGGCGAAGAAGAATTTATTGCCTTTTTTAAAGAGTTTTTGCGTCCTCGCTTAATTGATATGTTGTTCTGATTATGAGTAAATACTATTGTTTGGTTGCAGGGCTTCCGGATATCACTTTTGATGATAGCAAGCTGGGTTATTCTGTCGCCAGTTTTAAAGAAGAACTGGATGGCGTTTTGACGTCAGCAGACAAGAAACTGATAGACCTCTTTTTCTTAAAGTTTGACAACAAGAATCTGATTGCATTTATCAAAGGTTCGAAAGCTGAACCGGATCTCATGGGAAGCATTACAAATGAAGAGTTTGATGCTTTCTATAAGGCATTGAAGAATGAAGAGAAACTGCCAAAGAATAAACATGTGCCTTCGTACATGGTAGAATTTCTGAAATCTTATGTTGACAGCGAAAATCGTGAGGATGCTGAAGAGGTGCTTTGGGAAGATCGTTTGGCTGGTTACTACTATCACTATGCTATGAAATGCAGAAATAAGTTCGTATCAGGTTGGTTCGAACTGAATCTGAATATTAACAATTTACTCACTGTCATGACATGCAGGAAGTACGGTCTTGACAAGAATCAATACATTGTGGGCAATAACGATGTAGCTGAATTGTTACGGTCGTCGAACGCCCGTGATTTTGGTTTAGGTGATGAATATGAATATCTGGCTACTGCACAGCATTTGGCTGATGAAAGTGACTTGATGGTGCGCGAAAGAAAAATTGATGCACTGAAATGGCAATGGCTCGACGAGAAGACGTTCTATGTCCCGTTTGATATTACCAGTATCTTCGCTTATATTTTGAAGCTTGAAATGATTGAAAGATGGCTTACACTCGATAAGACTGCAGGCGAAAAGTCGTTTCGAGAGATTGTTGGCGTGATGAAGACGGGAAGTCGTAACGCTTTGGATGAGTTTAAAAGAAATAATGATAAATAATATAATATGGCTACAAAAGGTATTGTAAAGGGAATCGTCTCCAACTTGGTTACAGTGGAGGTTGAAGGACCGGTTTCTCAAAATGAGATCTGTTACATTTCTGTCGGTGGCGTAAAGCTGATGTCGGAAGTAATTAAGGTAATAGGTAAAAACGCCTTTGTACAAGTGTTCGAGAGTACGCGTGGAATGAAGGTGGGCGATGAGGCTGAGTTTGCCGGTCACATGTTGGAAGTGACGTTGGGACCAGGTATGCTGTCGCGCAATTATGATGGTTTGCAAAATGATCTCGATAAGATGGATGGCGTATTCTTGCGCCGTGGACAATATACATTCCCATTGGATAACGACAAACTGTGGGATTTCAAACCGCTGGCCAAAGTTGGCGATAAAGTTGTTGCAGGCGATTGGCTGGGTGAGGTTGAAGAAAACTTGAAACCGCATAAGATTATGGTACCTTTCGTTATGAAAGGCACATTCACAATTAAAAAACTGATTGATGCAGGTCAGTATACGATAAATGAGGTTGTAGCTGTTCTGACTGATGAGAGTGGTAAAGATGTTGATGTGACTATGATACAGAAATGGCCTGTCAAAAGGGCTATTACTTGTTATAAGGAAAAACCTCGTCCATTCAAATTACTGGAAACAGGAGTACGTACAATCGATACGGTAAATCCTATTGTTGAAGGAGGTACAGGATTTATTCCTGGTCCGTTCGGTACAGGAAAAACAGTGCTTCAACATGCTATTTCAAAACAGGCTGAAGCTGATATCGTGGTTATTGCAGCTTGTGGTGAGCGTGCGAATGAAGTAGTGGAAGTGTTCACTGAGTTTCCCGAACTGATTGACCCACACACAGGACGAAAGTTGATGGAACGTACTATCATTATCGCTAATACGTCAAACATGCCAGTGGCTGCACGTGAAGCATCTGTTTATACAGCAATGACTATATCTGAATATTATAGAAGTATGGGGCTTAAGGTTCTGTTGATGGCCGATTCTACTTCGCGTTGGGCTCAAGCGTTGCGTGAGATGTCAAATCGTCTGGAGGAACTTCCTGGTCCGGATGCCTTCCCGATGGATTTGTCGGCAATCATAGCCAACTTCTATGCTCGAGCAGGATATGTCATTCTGAATAATGGAAAGACGGGCTCTGTAACCTTTATCGGTACTGTTTCGCCTGCCGGAGGAAATTTAAAGGAACCGGTTACGGAGAATACGAAGAAAGTAGCCCGTTGTTTTTATGCCTTGGAACAGGAACGTGCTGATCGTAAACGTTATCCGGCTGTCAACCCGATTGAGAGCTACTCGAAATATTTGGAGTATCCGGAATTTCAACAATATATTTCTGAAAAAATTTCGCCGAAATGGCTCGACAGAGTCAATGAGATCAAGACACGTATGCTTCGTGGTAAGGAAATTTCGGAACAGATAAACATCTTGGGTGATGATGGTGTCCCTGTTGATTATCATGTGACGTTCTGGAAATCCGAACTGATAGATTATGTTATTCTTCAGCAGGATGCTTTTGATGCTGTCGATGCAGTTTGTCCGTTGGAACGTCAGGAATATATGATGGATCTGGTTGTAAGTATTTGTCATTCTGAATTTAAGTTTGAAACGTTCCTTGAAGTTATGGACTATTTCAAGAAGTTGATTAATATTCTTAAACAAATGAACTTTGCTTGTTTTAAAAGTAAGGAATTTAATGAGTTTGATGCGCAGTGCAAACAGCTACTGAGTGAAAAAATCGAAAAGTGATAAGTATGAAGGCATTTCAAAAGATATTTACAAAGATTACCCAGATTACAAAAGCTACCTGTTCGCTGAAAGCAACAGGAGTAGGGTATGATGAATTGGCTTCCGTTGACGGAAAGCTGGCTCAGGTGGTAAAGATTATTGGCGACGAAGTGACGTTGCAGGTATTTTCTGGCACAGAAGGTATTCGTACCAATGCAGAAGTGGTATTTATGGGAAAGGCGCCTTCATTGAAAGTCGGCGACCAGTTGGCCGGACGATTCTTCAACGCTTATGGAGAACCTATTGATGGTGGACCTATACCTGAAGGCGAAGATGTAGAGATCGGAGGTCCGTCGGTGAATCCGGTTCGTCGTGAACAACCGTCTGAACTGATTGCAACAGGTATTGCCGGCATCGACTTGAATAATACGCTGGTAACCGGACAGAAGATTCCTTTCTTTGCGGATCCGGATCAACCGTTTAATCAGGTGATGGCGTTGGTTGCTCTTCGTGCACAATCCGATAAGATTATTTTGGGTGGGATGGGTCTTTCAAATGATGACTATCTGTTCTTCAAAAATGCATTTAGCAATGCAGGTGCACTCGATCGTATTGTTAGTTTTATCAATACAACTGAAGATCCGTCTGTTGAACGAATCTTGATTCCGGATATGGCACTCTGTGCAGCAGAATATTTTGCAGTGAAGAAGAATGAGAAGGTATTGGTGTTGTTGACAGATATGACCAATTATGCCGATGCTTTGGCAATCGTATCAAACCGTATGGATCAGATTCCATCGAAAGATTCAATGCCAGGTTCGCTCTATTCAGATTTGGCTAAGATTTATGAGAAGGCAGTGCAATTTCCTGAAGGCGGTTCAATAACAATTATTGCTGTTACAACATTGTCGGGTGGTGATATCACACATGCCGTACCTGATAATACAGGATATATTACTGAAGGTCAGCTCTATCTTCGTAAGGATAGCGATATTGGAAAGGTTATCGTTGATCCGTTCCGCAGCTTGTCTCGTCTGAAACAGAATGTAACAGGCAAGAAGACCCGTGAGGATCATCCACAGGTGATGAATGCGGCAGTACGTTTGTATGCCGATGCAGCCAATGCAAAGACGAAACTTGAGAATGGTTTTGATCTGACTGATTATGATAATCGTGCTTTGGCATTTGCAAAAGATTACTCAGACAAATTATTGGCTATTGATGTCAATCTGAATACAACAGAAATGCTTGATGTGGCTTGGAATTTGTTCGCTAAATATTTCCAACCTGCCGAAGTAAATATCAAACAGGCTTTGGTTGATAAATATTGGAAAAAGGATTAATGGCTTATGGCAATAAAGTTTCAATATAATAAGACCTCGCTTCAGCAGCTGGAAAAGCAGTTGAAGATGCGCGAACGTTCGCTTCCGACAATTAAAAGTAAGGAGAGCGCACTTCGACTCGAAGTAAAGCATACGCGCGATGAGGTGAACAAGTTGGAACTTCAATTGGAAAAGGAGATTCAGAGCTATCAGGATATGGTGGCACTGTGGAATGAATTTAAACCCGAGCTAATTGCCGTGAAAGATGTTTCTCTCTCGACAAAAAAAATAGCAGGAGTGGTCGTTCCGGTTCTGGATGATATCAAGTTTGATATCGGACATTACAGTCTTTTTAATGCTCCGGCATGGTTCGCCGACGGTATCGATTTGCTGAAGAAGCTTGCACGTATCGGTATCGAAGCCGAATTTTCGGGGATGAAATTGGAGTTGCTGGAACATGCCAGGAAGAAGACGACTCAGAAAGTGAATCTTTTTGAGAAGGTACAGATTCCGGGTTATAAAGATGCGATCAGGAAAGTGAAACGATTTATGGAAGATGAAGAGAGCCTTTCTAAATCGTCACAGAAGATCATGAGGGCAAATCAGGAAAAAAGGAATGCTAAAGAGGAAGAAATGAAGGAGGTTGAGTTATGATAGTCAAGATGAGTAAATATGCATTCTTGGTGTTTCACAAAGAGTATGACAGGTTTCTCGATATATTGCGCGATTTGGGTGTTGTGCATGTGAAACAATTCAATTCAGTGCTCGACAATGCTTCTTTGCAAGCTCTACTGGCTGATCGGAAACGAATTGATCAGGCACTTCGTTTCTGTAAACGCTCGATTGATAATAATAAAGGTGTGAAAGTTGCCAATGCTAGACAACTTCCCAAAGAAGAAGGTCTGAAACTTGTTGACAGGCTTGATGCTTTGCTTGAAAAGGAAAACCAGTTGCGTGCTACACAGGCTTCTCTGGAAAAAGATATTGCCTACATGAATATTTGGGGCGATTTTAGTTTCGAATATATTAATCGCTTGCGTGAAGCTGGGTTGGAAATGACATTTTTCACTTGTCCGACAGCTAAATATGAACCAAAATGGGGTGATGAGTATCATTCGTTTCTCGTTAACTCGTTTCAATCTGTTTCGTATTTTGTGACAGTAACTAAAAAAGGAACACCTATTGAGATAGATGCTGATCGTCCAAAGATGCCAACAAAAAGCTTGTCGGAACTGAATAAATGTTACGACAAAGCGATTGACGACATCAGAAACGTCCTTAAGGAACAGAAAGATTTTGCTGCCGAGCAGTACAATACACTCATTGAAGTCGATAAAGGTATTCAGAATGAGTTCAATATGTCGAACACTATCTATCAGACAAATTCAGAAGCAGATGATAAGCTGATGCTTTTGGTAGGCTTTTTGCCTACGGAAGATGTGCAAAAGATGGAAGATGTTTTGAATAAAGGTGGATATTATTTCATGCCTCTTGAGATGGTAGAGGGAGAGAAAGTTCCTATAAAGCTGCGTAATAACCGGTTTACACGGGTCTACGAGCCTATAACGAGAATGTTTTCGCTTCCAAACTATGCTGAATTTGATCCGACGCCTTTCTTTGCACCGTTCTTTATGCTGTTTTTTGGACTCTGCTTCGGTGATGGCGGATATGGATTGCTTGTAGTTATAGCATGTACGTTATTAAAACGTAAAGCAAAGGAGGAGACGAAACCAATACTGGAACTGTTCCAATGGCTCGGTTTGGCTGCAATTATTGTAGGAACGCTCACCGGTTCGTTCTTTGGAATTGCGCTGGTTGATGTTCCGGCATTCAAATCAGTAAAGCAATATTTCTTGACAAGCGATAATCTGATGACCCTTTCTATTGTGATAGGTCTGGTGCAGATCATCTTTGGTAAAGCTGTAGCTGCACTTAAGATTATGTCTGAACGCGGAAAGAAATATGGTGTGGCGCCAATGGCTTGGGTTTTTGTCATTGTATCGCTCTGTATTGCTTTCGGCTTGCCGTTTCTGAAGATACAACTTCCTGAAATGGTAAAGAACGTATGTTATGGTATTGCTGCTTTGGGATTGCTGATAGCATTCTTTTATAATATTCCTGGAAAGAATATCTTTCTTAATTTTGGTAATGGATTATGGACAGCTTATGGAATGGCTTCGGGTTTGCTGGGCGACACGTTGTCGTACATCCGACTGTTTGCTATCGGTTTGACGGGCTCAATTTTGGGCGGTGTGTTTAACACGTTGGCTATAGATATGACATCGAGTTTGAATATAGTGTTGCGTATCATTTGCATGCTTTTGATTTTAGCTGCTGGTCATGCTATCAACTTTGGTCTGTGTACGATTAGTTCGCTGGTTCATCCGCTGCGTTTGATATTCGTTGAATATTATAAGAATGCCGATTTCGAAGGTGGAGGCAAAGAATATTTGCCGTTTAAGAAGGCTTAATCATTTTATTTACAATAGAACAAAATAATAACAAAAGAATAAATTAAAACAATTTCATTATGGAACCGATTTTATTAGCTTATTTGGGTATTGCCTTGATGACAGGTCTTGCTTTCATCGGCAGTAGTTATGGTGTAACAATCTGTGGTAAGACAACCATAGGTGCAATGAAAAAGAATCCGGATGCTTTGGGTACTTATATCGCTTTAAGTGCATTGCCATCATCGCAGGGTTTGTATGGTTTTGTGGGCTATTTTATGATGCAGAAATTCTTGGTAGCAAACATCTCGATGCTTTCGGCAACGGCTGTATTCGGTGGTGGTTTGGTTTTGGGATTTGTCGGATTCTTCTCTGCAATTCGTCAGGCTGAGGTTTGTGCGGATGGTATTGTAGGAATCGGCGCTGGTCATAATGTATTTGGTGTGACTATGGTTGAAGCCGTATTCCCTGAATTGTATGCAATTCTTTCACTTTTGGTTGTAATTTTAATTGGCGGCACATTACCTGTTGCTTAATTTTTTAATATGTGAGGCTGTGTATGCATGTACACAGCCTCATTTCTATATCTTGATCAGATGGAAAACACTTTTAAATCATTCTTATCTATATGTCTGTTGTGTGGTACTGCTGTTTCCATGTTTGGACAGAAAATTACAGAGATTGCTAATTATACCTTAGCGGAAAGATTTACAAAAGACAAGTTGACTAATATGTTGTTTACAACGATGGTCGACCCTCATTGGTTTCAAAAGGGAAACTGTTTTTGGTATGAGTATAAGACAAGCAAGGGCGATGAATGGTTCGTTGTTGATCCTTCAGCAGGGACTAAACGTCCGTTGTTTGATTTGGATGCTATTGCAGCTCAAATAACCGAAATTGTGAAAGATCCATTTACTGCACAGCATCTTCCGATAGAAAAATTGGAAACGGAGAGTGACGGTCGGACGTTTACATTTCAGATAACTTCTTCCCAAGATGCAAAAAAAGATACAACAGTCAAAGATGAAGACGCGAATAAAAAGGAGGTGTTCTACTTCTCTTACGATTATCCATCGCGTAAATTGACGTGGCTGAAAGATAAAAAGAAAGATATAAAATATCCTGATTGGGCTTCATTTTCGCCAGATGGCAAAACGGTAGTGTATGCTAAAGATTTAAATCTTTACAGAATGACACGCGCCGATTATGAAAAACTGAAAGAAAACGAGAAGGATAGTACAGTGACCGACGTCCAGTTAACTACTTTCGGTGTGAAGAGTTTTGGATTTGGCGAACCTGAAAATTTATTGAATACTGATACACTTTGCAATGGCAAGCGCAGAGCTGTGTATGGCATCGTTTGGTCGCCTGATTCGCGCTATTTAGCTGTGACAATTGACGACGCTAGAACAGTGAAAGAATTGTGGGTGATTCATTCAATGGCTTCTCCAAGACCTACGCTTGAAACTTACAAATACCAGATGCCTGGAGAAATGGAAGCACCTATTGAGCATTTATATTTGTTTGATATGTCAAACAATAGTTATAAGGAAATTCGTATATCAGCATTTAAGGATCAAACTATTGGATTAGGCAATAAGCCTATGTTGCAAAAACAGCGTGACATGAAAGAGCAGGCTTATGTCTGGTTGGGCAATAATAGTCGTTTCTTTGTGACTCGTTCAAGTCGCGATCTTCATCGCATAGATATTTGTTCATACACAATTGGACAGGATTCGATTGTTCCTATTATAAATGAACGAATGAACACCTATCAGGAAATCAGACCTCTGGCGCTGATCAATGAAGGCAAAGAATTGATTCAGTGGAGTGAACGCGACGGATGGGCGCATCTTTATTTATATGATGACAAAGGAATATTAAAGAATCGTATTACTTCGGGACCATGGCATGTGGATCAGATTCTCAAAGTAGATGAATCAAAGCGAGTTGTCTATTTCTTGGCCAATGGGAAGAATCCTGGTGAAAATCCTTATTACGAACATTTATATCGTGCTAGTCTTGATGGAAGCGGTTTGCAACAGCTTTCTGCGGGTGATTATTTTCATGATGTGCATATTGATGATAATGCTCAATTTATTGTTAGCAATTATTCGAGAGTTAATTCCATACCGCAAACTGATTTGATAGATAATATGGGACGTAGAGTTATGCCTTTAGAAAAGAGTGATTTCTCTCAATTACTACTTGCCGGTTATAAGTTTCCGGAACCGTTTAAAGTGAAAGCGGCTGATGGTGTAACTGATCTATATGGTGTAATGTACAAGCCTTTTGATTTCGATTCAACCAAAGTGTATCCGATTATTGATTATGTATATCCGGGTCCTCAGGTTGAAGCAACGTCATATCCTTTTAGGAAGATGAACGTCCGGACCGACAGATTGGCACAAGCAGGATTTATTGTAATTACAGTAGGCAACAGAGGAGGACATCCGAGCCGCTCAAAATGGTATCATAATTTTGGTTATGGAAATCTGCGTGATTATGGATTGGAAGATCAGAAGGCTGCTATCATTCAATTGGCAGATCGCTATAAATACATAGATATTAATCGTGTCGGCATTCATGGACATTCGGGTGGCGGATTCATGTCGACGGCAGCAATTCTGCAATATCCGGATTTCTTTAAAGTTGCTGTTTCATGTTCTGGAAATCATGACAATAGTATCTATAATCGCTGGTGGAGCGAAACACACCATGGAGTGAAAGAAGTAATATCTGAAAAAGGTGATACCACTTTCCAATATAGCATTCGTACGAACGAAGAAATTGCCAAACAATTGAAAGGGAACCTGTTGCTTGTTCACGGAGATATAGATGATAATGTGCATCCAGGCAATACATTACGCGTAGTCAGTGCACTTGTCAAGGCAAACAAACGCTTTGATATGCTTATTTTGCCTGAGCAGCGTCATGGTTATGGCGATATGGATGAATATTTTTATTGGAGGCTGGTTGATTACTTCTCTCTTCACTTGCTTGGTAAACAAGATTTATCAGTCGATATACCGAATCGATAAGATTTTGTGAACAATGTGAAGATATTCTGTATAGTTTTGTCTAATTTATAAATTCTGATAGATAAAGAGATGTTTAAAGCTATCGTTCGATTTTCTATACGCAAGAAACTGTTTGTTGGATTAACAGTCTTGTTTCTGCTCATTGGCGGAATTTATGCGATGATGACATTGCCTATTGATGCAGTGCCCGATATAACCAATAATCAAGTACAGATTGTAACTGTTTCACCAACATTGGCACCTCAGGAAGTGGAACAACTGATTACTATGCCTATCGAAATTGCCATGCGAAACATTATGAATGTGAAAGAAATCCGTTCGGTTTCGCGTTTTGGGCTTTCGGTTGTGACAGTCGTTTTTAAAGAGAGTGTGCCAACATTGGATGCACGGCAGTTGATAAATGAGCAGATCCAAGCAGTATCAGGAGAGATTCCTTCAGAATTAGGCATGCCTGAGATGATGCCGATCACTACTGGATTGGGTGAAATTTATCAGTACGTGATTAAGGTTGCACCAGGCTATGAAAAGAAATACGACGCGATGGAACTGCGTACGATACAAGATTGGCTTGTTAAACGACAATTGTCCGGTATCCCTGGAATTGTAGAGATTAACAGTTTTGGTGGCTATCTGAAACAATATGAAGTGGCTGTTGATCCGGATGCTCTTTATTCGCTGGACATAACAATCGGTGATGTGTACGATGCTCTGAGCAAAAACAATCAGAATACAGGTGGCAGTTATATTGAAAAGCTTGATAAAGCTTATTATATTCGTTCAGAGGGAATGATTTCGCGCACCAAAGATATCGAGCGTATTGTTATTACAAATAGAGGTGGCATCCCGATACACATAAGTGACGTAGGCGTAGTACGTTTGGGTTCTGCCAAACGTTTTGGTGCTATGACAATGGATGGCAAGGGCGAATGCGTAGGAGGCATTGCGATGATGCTTAAAGGTGCTAATGCAAATGTGGTGACAAAAGAACTTGAGTCGCGTGTGGCTAAAGTTCAAAAGATGTTGCCCGAAGGCATAAGTGTTGAGCCATACTTAAATCGTTCAGAATTGGTTAATCGTAATATTTCAACTGTTATACGCAATCTGATTGAAGGAGCAATCATTGTTTTTCTGGTATTGATTATCTTCCTCGGAAACATACGTGCGGGTCTGATTGTGGCATCAGTTATTCCGCTTGCGATGTTGTTTGCTTTCATTTTGATGCATTTGTTTGGCGTGACAGCCAACCTGATGAGTTTGGGAGCAATAGACTTTGGTATCGTTGTTGATGGTTCTATTGTTATTTTGGAGGGAATATTGGCGCATATATATATGCGACGATCATCACGCAAACTGACGCGTCAGGAAATGGATGATCAGGTAGAGGAAGGAGCCGGTGCTGTCGTGCGTAGTGCTACGTTTGCTGTTTTGATTATATTGATTGTTTTTTGCCCGATTTTAGTATTGGGTGGTATTGAAGGAAAATACTTCACACCGATGGCTAAAACTTTGGTGTTCTGCATCATCGGTGCATTATTGTTGTCACTGACGTATGTGCCTATGATGGCTTCTTTGTTTTTGAAACGTTCAATGAGTGAGAAAGAGACGTTTGCTGACAAATTCTTTAGAAAACTGAATGTGATTTATAAACGCTGCCTTAACTTCTGTCTGCGGCAGATGGCAGGCACAGTGATTGTTGCTTTTGCATGTCTGGCAGGTGCATTGTTTTTGTTTACAAAACTGGGAGCGGAGTTTATTCCGACAATGGATGAAGGCGATTTTGCAATGCAGATGACACTTCCGGCAGGCAGTTCGCTTACGAGAAGTATAGAACTGTCACGGCAAGCAGAGAAGACTCTGATGGACAAGTTTCCTGAAATAAAGCATGTGGTGGCAAAGATTGGTACGGCAGAAGTTCCGACTGACCCAATGGCTGTTGAAGATGCTGATGTAATGATTATTATGAAACCGTTCAAGGAATGGACCTCAGCAACGAGCCGTGCAGAAATGGTGGAGAAGATGAAAGCCGCCTTAGAACCGGTCAAAGGTGCTGAGTTTAATTTCAGTCAGCCTATACAGTTGCGTTTCAATGAATTGATGACGGGTGCAAAAGCTGATATTGCTGTGAAACTCTATGGAGAAGACACGCAGGAATTGTATTCGAAAGCAAAAGAAGTTTCAAAATATATAGAAAAAGTTCCGGGAGCTTCTGATGTGATTGTGGAGCAAACAATGGGACTTCCTCAGTTGGTTGTAAAATATGATCGTGCAAAAATTTCACAATACGGAATGAATATTGCAGAACTGAATACGATTATCCGTACAGCATATGCAGGCGAGGCCGCTGGAGTTGTTTTCGAAAATGAGCGTCGTTTCGATCTTGTTGTCAGACTTGACAAAGATAAGGTGTCAGATTTGAATTTGGATAAACTGTTCGTTCGTACGGCTGATGGCATGCAGATTCCGGTTAGCGAAGTAGCAACGATTGATTTGGTAAACGGTCCTCTTCAAATAAATCGTGACGAAACCAAACGAAGAATTGTGATAGGTGTCAATGTGCGTAATGCAGATATACAACAGGTCGTAAAGAATATTCAAGCTACTTTGGAAAAGAATGTAAAACTCAAGCCGGGTTATTATTTTGAATATGGCGGACAATTTGAAAACTTGCAGAGTGCAATCAACACTTTGTCTATTGTGATTCCTGTAGCATTAATGTTGATACTACTGTTGCTTTTCTTCGCCTTCAAGAGCATTACTTATACATTGGTGGTTTTCTCGACTGTACCGCTTTCGCTTATCGGTGGTGTGTTGGCACTATGGCTGCGTGGTCTGCCTTTCAGTATTTCAGCTGGTGTCGGATTCATAGCACTTTTTGGTGTAGCTGTGTTGAACGGTATTCTGATGATCAATCATTTCAATGATATACGTAAACAAACAAAATATAAGATGTCGACGGATAAGATTATTAGTTCAGGTTGTCCGCATCTTTTGCGGCCGGTCTTTTTAACAGGTTTGGTAGCTTCATTAGGTTTTGTTCCGATGGCGATAGCAAAGTCGGCTGGGGCAGAAGTTCAGCGTCCGTTAGCAACAGTAGTTATTGGCGGTCTGATTGTTTCAACCATTTTTACGCTGATTGTCATTCCTGTATTCTATCGTATTGTCAATTCTTTTCCTTTTTGGTGGAAGAAGATGATGAAAAAAACTCACAGTGCAAGTTTGCCTGTTATCATCGGAATGATGTTGCTCGTTTCCGGTGTTTGCTATGCACAGGATGTTGCACAGCCGGAACCAACAAAAGTGACGCTTGACGAAGCTATAGCTCTAGCACTACAGAATAGTCCAAGAATGAAAACTTCAGCCATGTCTATCGAAAAAGCACGTGCTGCCAAAGGCGAGGTATTTGAAATTGCTCCAACATCGCTAAGCGTTGATTGGGGACAATTGAATGGTCCAAATAGAAAAGATTATCAGATGCACGTTGATCAATCGTTAGGTTCATTGCTGACACCTTATTATAAAAATGCTTTAGTCAACAAGCAAGTGGCTACTACCGAATTGTATCGCGAATTGGTAAAAAAAGAAACGACTGCAGAAGTAAAGCGTGCGTGGGCATATTATTTGTATGCATATCGTTTGCATTCGCTTTATTCAGAGCAGATTGATTTGGCCGAGCGTTTGCAAAAAGCCGGAAAATTGCGTTATGAGCAAGGTGATATTTCATTGCTTGAACGGAATATGACAACCACGTTGGCTGCAGATTTGCATTCGCGGCTTATTCAGTCCGAACAGGAATTGAATATGGCAGCTCGGCGTTTTGCTTGGGCCAGTTGTGCAGGTCGTCCGATTATTCCGGTTGATACAGTGCTTGAAATGTATCCTGTTAAACAAGATGCGACTGTAGCCGCTTCGGTATATCAGGATTATTACGGAAGTTTGGCTGCTGAAAAGAAAGCAATGTATAAGGTTGAACAGAGTCGCTTTTTCCCAGAACTTTCAGTCGGATACATGCGTCAGAAGATTGCTCCGCTGACCGGACTTAATTCCTGGATGGTTGGTATTTCAGTTCCTCTTTTCTTTGCTCCGCAGGCAAGTCGCGTAAAACAGGCACGCATAGAAAGCAACATCGCTCAAACCGAAGCAGATGTAAATGTGCTGGTTTTGAATTTTAAGATCTCCGAACTTCAGCAAACGCTGAAGAAACAGGCTGAGAGCATTCGTTATTATACAACAGGAGCAATACCTGAAGCAGATGCGTTGTTGAAGAGTGCTTTGGCTGAGTTTAGAGAAAGTGAGACAGATATCACGCAGTTTGTGCAAAGCATCAACTCTGCACGTGAAATATATAAAGGATATATTGAAGCTGTTTATAATTATAATATAGCTGCTTTAGAGTTGGATTTATACAGTACAGAAAAATAATTTGGATATGAATAATGATATGAATCTTTCAGGCCAGCGAGGAAATCTTAAGAAAGTATTGATTCCTTGTTTTGCTTTATTGCTGATGGCGTGTGGTCAGTCGAAAACGCCGGACAGTTCTGCTTCTACTGAGCCAGATACAACGAAGGCTGTTGTTGCATCTGCTGTCGACACAACAAAGCAGGATACAGCTAAAGTGGATGCCGTGACTTCGGCTACAGCGATGCCGAATCACTCATCATTTAATGGTATTTTGATGGTTCCGCCACAGCGTTATGCGACGGTGACTTTAACGATGGGTGGGACAGTTCATTCTGTAAGAGTTTTGTCGGGAAGCTATGTAAGGCGAGGCACGCTGCTTGTCACTTTAGAGAATCCCGAATTCGTCTCATTGCAGCAGAATTATCTTGAAGCGCATGCTCAAGCCGAATATCTTGAAGCCGAATATCGCCGTCAGCAACGATTGAGTACCGAGGAAGCCGCTTCTCAAAAGCGTTTCCAACAGAGCAAAGCTGATTATTTGTCGATGAAAAGCCGTCTTGAAGCAGCTGCTGCACAACTGACATTGTTGGGAGTTGCTCCGCAATGTTTATTGAATGGCGGCATTCGTACTTATCTGGAAGTAAAAGCGCCGTTGGATGGATATGTAGCAGCTTTGGATGTGAATCTAGGCAAATATGTCACAGCCGGACAACCTTTATGTGAAGTGATAAATAAAGGAGAGACATTGTTACGTATGACTGCTTATGAGAAAGATCTGAAAGATTTGTCAGCAGGCAGACGCGTACAGTTCCGTGTGAATGGTATGGGAGCACAAACTTTTCATGCAACACTTGTTTCTGTAGGACAGGAGGTCGACAAGACCAATCGTTCGATAGAAGTTTATGCCCGTGTAAAAGAAAGCAATCCGAGATTTCGTCCCGGAATGTATATATCTGCACGTGTAGAAAAATAAAAACGCGCAGATATACATTCGAGTGTGTGGCGGTTGATAATTTTCAGCCGCCTATAATTGTTTCTAGGCCGTGTGCAGCAAAAATATCCTGACAATGTTGTAACTGTTCGTCAGAAGGTGCAGCAAAATGATAATGATTGGGATTGTATACTGTTCCCAATTTTTCATGTTTCCCCATTCCAATTTCATGATAAAGAAGGAGGTTGACTGTTTTTCTTTCCCAAGGCAGTGAAGCGAGGAACTCAGCCGAACGGGAGATGTTTTCGTCGTCTGCATTAACTCCTTCAATCAGCGGAATACGAATGCAGAAGTCATGACCGGCTTTGGCAACCATCTCCAGATTTGAAAGAATGAGTTCGTTGGGAACGCCGCAGTAAAATTTGTGTTTAGCCGAATCCATCTGTTTGAGATCAACCAGAAAGAGTTCGCAGTTGTCCATCACTTCTTTGACAATTTCCGGACGCGCATATAGTGTTGTATCAACAGCTCTATGAATATCTTCTTTTCCGCAACGTTTCAGCATTTCAAGCAGATCTTCAGGATGCATCAAAGGTTCGCCTCCACAGAATGTGACTCCACCTTCCGAGCGATCCATGACAGCTGTTTCCTTCAGAATCTGTTCCATCAACTGATCGTAGGTGTACTCGGTGCCTGAGATCTCCATTGCTAAAGTCGGACATACTGTTGCGCATTTTCCGCAAAGAGTACATTTGTTTTTGTCGGTGACAATCCCGTCCGCCGTTAGTGTCAATGCTTGATTCGGACAATTTTTAACGCATGTCTGACAGCCGATGCATTTTTTCTTTGTGTAAAGTTTCACTTTTTTCGGAGATATTCCCTCCGGATTATGACACCATACGCAAGAAAGCGGGCAGCCTTTCATAAAGAGGGTTGTCCTGATGCCTGGTCCGTCGTTGATTGCATACCTTTTTATATCAAATATAAGCATGATAATTTCTTGAAATAATAATCGACAGTTGACTGGTAGAATAAAGCTTCTGTGTCAATTGTCGATTATATGTTATTTAGAATGTTTCCTGTTCTGTGCGGGCAATGATGTCTGCCTGAAGATCAGAATTCATATCATTAAAATAGTCACTGTATCCGGCTACGCGAACCAATAGATCCCGATAATCTTCAGGGCATTTCTGTGCTGCATAAAGCGTTTCAGTATCTACAATATTGAACTGGATATGATGTCCACCCAGAGCAAAGTATGTTCTGATCAATGAAGACAGTTTAGCAATATCTTCCTCGCGTTTCAACAGACTTGGCAGGAAGCGTTGGTTCAGCAAAGTGCCGCCGCTCTTAACCTGATCAAGTTTGCCCAATGATTTGATGACAGCAGAAGGTCCGTGAGTATCTGCGCCCTGTGAAGGAGAGGTTCCATCCGAAATGGCTCTTTCAGCCAAACGTCCGTTTGGCGTGGCATTCATGACTTTGCCGAAGTAAACGTGGCATGTTGTCGAAAGCATGTTCAGATGGAAGCATTCGCCTTTAGTGTTCGGCTTGCCTTCGATGGCATCATATAAATCATTGTAAACTTTGACAGCAATAGCATCAGCATACGGATCATCATTCCCAAAGAACGGCGTGCGGTTCAGGATTGTCTGACGCATCATTTCCGAGCCTTTGAAATTGTTGTCCAGAGCTTTCATCATCTCATCCATGGTGTATTGTTTGTCTTCAAAAATATGTTTTTTGAGTGAAGCCAGACTGTCTGTGATGGTTCCCAAACCTGTACACTGGATGTAGTTTGTGTTATAGCGTGGTCCGCAGTTGTAATAATCGCGTCCTTTGGCAATACAGTCGTCGATGAACAGCGACAGAAATGTTGCCGGAGCATATTTGGCAAACATGCGATCGATATAGTTGCTGACCCGGATCTTCATGTCGACGAAGTAATGCAGTTGTTTCATGAAAGCTGCATACAGTTCATCGTATGACTTGAAGTTTCTCGGATCGCCTGTTTCGAGTCCAACTTTGCGGCCTGAAACCGGATCAATACCGTTGTGGAGTGTTACTTCCAGAATCTTAGGAACATTCAGATATCCAGTCAGGACATAAGCTTCTTTTCCAAAGGCACCAACTTCAATACAACCGCTGCAACCGCCTTCGCGAGCATCCGGAAGTGCTTTGCCTTGGCGCATCAGTTCCTGAACATATACATCAGGATTGAATACCGAAGGATAGCCGTGACCTTGGCGAATAACTTTACATCCGGCGCGCAGGAAGCGTTCCGGTGTACAAGCACTGATATGTATTGCACTTCCCGGCTGCAGAATATGCAGTTCTTCGATTGTTTCGAGCATGATATACGAAACTTCGCTTACACCATCGCTGCCATCGGTTTTTATTCCGCCGATATTCAGGTTCGTGAAGTCGTTGTATGTTCCGCTTTCCTTTGCCGTAATACCTACTTTTGGAGGAGCTGTATGATTGTTTACCTTGATGAAGAAGCACGACATCAGCTCTTTAGCCTCTTCGCGTGTAAGAGTGCCCTCTTTGATTCCCTTCTCATAGAATGGAGCAAGATGCTGATCAAAATGTCCAGGATTCATAGCATCCCAACCATTCAGTTCAGTGATTGTTCCCAGATGAACGAACCAATACATTTGAATAGCTTCCCAATAATCGCGTGGAGCATGAGCCGGCACCCAGCGGCAAACTTCAGCAATGCGCTTCAGTTCGGCTTTGCGTTTCGGATCGGTTTCAGTGAGCGACATCTCGTCTGCCAGATCAGCATGACGTTCAGCGAAAACTATTGCAGCATCGCATGAGATTGCCATAGCTGTCAATTCTTCCTGTTTGTCAGTAGCTTCAGGGTCGTTCATGAAATCGAGGCTATCGATATGTTTTTGAATTCTTTCCTTCAGATCCAACAATCCATATTTATACACTTTGCTATCCAGGGCTGTGTGTCCCGGAGCGCGTTGTTCCATAAATTCCGTGAACATTCCGACTTCATAAGCCTCTTTCCATTCTTTTGGAACATGGCTGAAGATGCGATCGCGCTGTGTGCGTCCTTCCCAGTACGGAATAACTTCGCGTTCGTATGTATCAATGTCTTCCTGACTGATGGTGTAGCGTTGCAGTTCACGTGTATTCAAAACATGCAGGTCTTCAACGCTGTGGCAAGTAAGTTCAGGAAATGTCGGTACACATTTTGGTTTCGGTCCACGTTCGCCGACAATCAGTTCGTCTTTGCCGATATAGATTGTTTTCTTTTTGCAAATCTCCAGAAAGTTCATAGCCCGCAGGATAGGAATAGGATATTTGCCATAGTTCTCCTTATAAAAGCGGGTTTCAATTAAAGCCCGTTCGATTGACAACGAAGGTTGAGCTTCGAAAGTCTCTTTGCGCAGCCGTTTGATACGGTCGTTCATGCCAAAAGCTGTTGCTACATTGGCAGGAGCAAAGTTTGATGCACTTCTTGGTGCACGCTGAGCAGTCATTGTACTCATATACAAAGTATTTAAATTGTATTATAAAATCGTGATATATAGAAAAATAAATAGAAGGCATCGACGGCAGAAGTCGGCATGCCAATAGGAGAGTGTGCTTGTTATACGTAGTAAATCAAGCAATTAAAAAGCCTTCTGTAAGATTTTAAAAACATATATTTTTCTTCTATATTCCCTTTTATGGAACATGCAAATATATAAATTATTCTTTGATTGTTTTCCAAAAAACGTATTTTCTTTTCATTCGGCATAAAAAAACATACACTTTATATTTCTGAAACTTAGAAGGGCTTCCTTTGTTCATCGAACAGGGAAGCCCTCTATCCTTTTCAGGACTGAAATTTATAAAGTATGGATATTATAATAAGTTTGATGCGATTTCAGACAACTGGCTTCTTTCGCCTTTAACCAGGTTGACGTGAGCAAACAGTTCCTGTCCTTTCATCTTGTCGACCATGTAAGCCAGTCCATTGCTTTGAGCATCCAGATAAGGCGAGTCGATCTGCTGTATATCGCCGGTGAATACCATCTTTGTTCCTTCGCCTGCACGTGTGATGATCGTCTTGATCTCGTGAGGTGTCAGATTCTGTGCTTCATCAATGATGCAGAATGTTTCCGAGAGACTTCTGCCGCGGATGAAAGCCAATGCTTCGATAATCAGCTGGTTGTTTTTCTGCATGTCGTCGATCTTGCGAACATCCGAACTTGTTGGCGAGAACTGTTGTTTGATGACATTCAGGTTATCGAACAGCGGTTGCATATACGGAGCCACTTTTTGCTGCTGGTCGCCCGGAAGGAAGCCGAGATCTTTGTTTGCCAGGGCAACGATTGGTCGAGCCAGAAGAATCTGCTTGTATATTCCGCTTTGTTTCAGTGCCGAAGCCAATGCCAGCAAGGTTTTTCCCGTTCCGGCTTTTCCTGTCAGACCAACCAGTTTGATGTCCGGATCGTTGAGAATCTCAAAAGCGAAGCTCTGTTCTGAATTTTTAGGACTGATGCCGTAATTTGTAGTCTTGTCAACTTTCTTAAACTTGTTGGTGAAAGGATTATATCGTGTCAGAATGGAATTGCGGTCGCTCTTCATTATAAAACATTCATTAGGAGCAAGCTTCGATTTGATGTCGAACAGGTCGGCATCAATTCCGCCCGGCGTTGCATAAATCTTGTCAATCAGGTCGCCATTAATTCCTTCGTAAGTCTCTTGTGCTTTTTCGAAGATGTCAACGTTTGTAACTTTGTCGGTGATATAGTCTTCAACAGTGATACCCAGCGAACGCGCTTTCATTCTGAGGTTTACATCCTTTGTTACGAGGATGGTCTTTGTCGTTTTGCTTCGTTCAGCAACAGTCAGCGTACATGATAAAATACGATGATCGGGTATTCGTTCCGGAAATGCTTCAGCAATTCTTTCGTGATATTTGTCGCCTGTCACAATATAGAGTTTTCCAAGGCCCGGTCCCAGAGAGGCTCCTTTTTTGAAAAGGTCGTTGTCGGTCAGCAAATCCAGTTCGCGTACGAATTCACGTGCGTTGTAGTTGATCTGTTCGCTACCTTTTTTAAATTTGTCCAACTCTTCCAGAACTACGATAGGAATATAAATATCGTTTTCTTGGAAATTCTCGATGCATTTGTAATCGTGCAGGATAACATTTGTATCCAGCACAAAGTTTTTCTTTGCTCCCATGATACTTGGTTGTTTAAAAATTACTTTAAAAACAACCTATTGATGCGAAAAGTTTCGTCGAAAGCCGATTATTTCCGTATATCTTTCAGTCTGGGATATCCGAAGATGATTGAAAGAATGGCTCCGAATCCCAACAGATACGGATAATACAGATATTGCATGATTGAGATAGGCGAGGTGTGACCCAGTCCGGCAGCCATAAGCAGTTGTGCGCCATAAGGAATAATGCCTTGAACGAAGCAGGAGAAAATATCCAGCAAACTGGCGCTGCGTCGTGGATCGACATGATATTTGTCAGCAATATCCTTGGCTATTGGTCCGGACATGATGAGCGCAATCGTGTTGTTGGCAGTGCACAGATTGGCAAAACTAACCAGAGCCGCGAGACTTCCTTCAGCTCCTTTTTGCGAATGAATATGCGAAGTGAGTTTTTTGATGATCCAGTCGATGCCTCCATTAAATCGAATCATTTCGAGCATTCCTCCGGCCAGAAGTGTTACGATGATGAGTTCTCCCATGTCAGTGATTCCTTTTCCCATCGAAGCTGTCCATCCCCAGATGTCGAAATCGCCGCCTATCAGTCCGGTTATTCCCGAAAGAACGGTTCCAAGGAGCAGGACGACCATGACATTCATTCCGCATATAGCCGTGACCAGCACAACAACATAAGGAATCACCTTGATCCACTCAACATTCCCGATGTCGGCCGTATTTGTTATTCCGCTTCCTGCAAGCACATATAATAATGTAGTGATGATTGCCATCGGCAGTGCGATGTAGATGTTTACCTTGAATTTGTCGTTCATGTTGCATCCTTGCGTGCGTGTAGCCACGATTGTCGTGTCCGAGATAAAAGACAGATTGTCGCCGAACATCGCTCCACCCACGACAACGCCCAGCATCAGAGCTTCAGGCGCTCCGGCTTTCATTGCAATTCCGGCGGCAACCGGCGTTAAGGCAACGATTGTTCCGACCGACGTTCCGACCGATATCGAGATGAAACATGCAGCAATAAACAATCCCGCAGCCAGCAGATTTGCAGGAAGAAGAGCCATTGTCAGATTTACCGTTGCATCGACCGCACCCATTGATTTGGCTGTTTGTGCAAAAGCTCCGGCCATAATGAAAATCAGAACCATCAGAATGATGTTGCTGTTGGCAGCTCCGCGGCAGAACTGTTCAATGCGATTGTTGATTTTGCCTCCTTTTGAGATGGCAATGGCAACGATGGAGGAGACGACGAATGCCACCGTGATCGGCATCTTGTAAAAATCGCCTGCAATGAGCGATGCTACCAAGTAAGTGAGCAGAAAAACCAGCAAAGGCAGTAAAGCCCAGACATTGGCTGCATGATTAAGGGGTGATTTGAATTCTGTCTCTTTGTTCATCGTTTAGAATGAGAATCGCAGGGCGATACGGATGCCGTGCTTCTTTATCGAAGGATTATCCAGATAAGTAAGACGACGATAATAATCGATACGCAGGATCTTCAGAATATTTTCCACACCGACACTGGCTTCCATGTATGGCGTGTTGCCAAGCGGTTGCGTTCCGTCAGGGAAGAGATAGAGTCCGGACGTGTAGCTCGGATTATTCTTTTTCGTCAGATTTCCATAAATGCCGTTGAACGACATGACTTCACGCAAGCGGAGCCATTTGATTAGTGGAACGCGATTCAGTATCCATCCTTTCAGATAGTAGGTCGCATTGAATGTTACATATTGATCGGTTACAAATTCCAAAGCGTTCATCAGATGGAAAGCGTCGGGCTGAATGGTGATAGACTGGTTGGTGTTCGGCAGGATAAGCAGCGGGAACGGCACTTTGTCCCAGATCTTCCCGGCTTTAAACTGTACATCCACGTGTCCGAACGACGAGAGCCATACACGTTTCTCTGCACTCAACTCGGTGTGCTGATAGTTGAAGTCGCCTCCAAGCACGTTTTTAATGCCAATGCGATGCGATACTTTGAATATCGGAGCGTCTTTTGACAGATTGAAGACCGACTCTTTTCCTGAACGCCCGTTGTAAGGCCGTTCGCCCGGAGCATAACGGAGCTGCGTACCGATCTCTGACGTTGTGAAGTCTTTGATGCGATACATGTTGCCTGTTTCGTCGCGCATGGTGTATTGCAGCGTTCCGGCAGCTTCATTGTTTTCGTTTTTCAGCCAAGTCTTCCACGACAGGTTGTTCAGCCATTCTTTTTCGTATTGCAGGACGCTCTTTCTGACGTACTGCATTTTTGTGACTGGTTCACCCACTTTCCATGCCACGAAAATATTATCCTTGCTCGTGTAAAGGAAATCCTGGCCCGGCGTATAAACATCGTATTCCTGAATGAACGAAAGGTTGTTGACCGGACTTTCGCCTTCGTAGTAAGCCTTGCGGTTGAAACTTCGCGTCAGCTTGAAATTATATTTCCATTTGCGGTCGTTGTTACCATAAGCTACGAATCCGCTGGCAAACCAGTACGGATTGAAGTTGGTTGTTGTCATTCCGCCCAATCGTGTACGGAAGCCTTCCAAATGGTTCGCCGAGAAAACAGTGTTCATCGGGCCGAAGTCGAACTTGCTGGTTTTCTTGTTGCTGGTTGTCGGAATATATCCGGTGATCAGGATTTCAGCCGTTTTTATGATGGCATTGAATGCCGGCACTTTGCGCAACTGGTTCAGCAAATCCTTCAGCGCATCTTCCTTTTCTTTCAGCGGAACCGGGCGGTTCACCGACCAATAATCGTCCGAAAGCACAGTGGCTTGCGGCAGAACATGTGTCGGACCGAGCAGTTTGAATACCGAGTCGGCATTCTGTACATTGAAATTATATTTGTCGTAGTTCCTCAACTGATGCGCATAAAGTTGCTGAGCACCTTTGACGAGATAGAAGTTCACATACGTATTTTCGTTGTTGATGACCCACGTGCTGTCTGCCGTTCTTTTAAACTCCTGATCGATGCGCAGTTTGTCCACCCAGTTCAGGTTGATGTTGGCAGGCGTGTCTAACAGCACCTTCTTCACCGAGTATGTGCCGTCAGTCGTGATGTACATTTTCCCGGTGAATCCATAGCTCTCGCTGTTTGCAGGAACGAACCCGAGGTCAACACATTTGTCGCCACCAATATCGAGCGTATCCAGAATAAAATAGTGGTAGTAAGTTACTGCCAATGTGGACGATAGCGGGCTAACGAATCTGTTCAGCAGGATCGGGATATTGTTGTCGAAAATATTGATGCTCTTAAAAATTTCTTCCAGATTGGACGTTATTGCGCCTCCGTCGTCCAGCGATTTATCAACGCCCTGCTGCCGTTTAGCCTTGACGATGACTTTTTCGGATTTCGGGTTCTTGCGGTAATAATGATCCAACAGTGTTTCGCGGACCGACACCGTCAGGATTGGTTTCCCATTGAATTCCGATGTATCCAGATAGTTTTTGATAAACTTGAATTTCTGTACGAATTTGTTTTTATCCAAATTAGGATTGAAGTTGTCCAGCGAAAGCGCAAGTTTTTCATAAACCTGTGTTTCGTATTCAGGTTTTGATTCGATCCGGTTTTCGTCTTTATGCTCTATAACTTTTTTAACTAATTCGACGGCCGGATTATCTTTCCTTGTATATTTTTGTTTCTTTGGTTTGACCACAACTTCCGAAAGTTCGAAAGCTGCCGGCTTGAGGATGAGCGTCAGTCCGTCGTTTTTGCGTCCTGCCTTCAGTCGGATTGATTTCGTTTCATAGCCCAGTGATGAAGCCGAGAGCTTGACATATCCCTTATCGTTCTGCAATGTAAAATGCCCGTTGTCGTCACTCATGGCACCAATGGTTGAGCCATCGAAGAAGACGGAGACGTATGGCAGAGGCTCGCCGGTAATGGAGTCTTTAACGATTCCCGAAGCCGATGTAACAGATTGAGCATGAGTCAAAGTGATGCCCAACAACAATTGTAGCAACACTATTCCAATGATGTTGTGGATATGTCTAATCATCTAACAAATTTGTTTCCTCTGAAAAATTTCACGCAAAGGTACATTTTTATCCTTGTAATAGAAAGAGAACATATTAATATTGTTTAATCGCTTCTTCTTTCTTTTCAAAGAAATACCCATCAAAAAAAATAATTTTTCTGATGGGTATTTGTTATTTGTACAGAACGCCTTGTTCGGCAATCCGTTGAAATTACTTAAAACAGTTTTGAAGGATATTCGCCTGCATCGACCAAAGCCTGGATTTTGTCAACCACGCCTTGACGGTCGGCAGCATATGTAACGCCGAACCACTTTGCAGTTGTATCCAATACTTTTACGGTAGCCGTTTTCTTAGTGATCAGATCGTTGACAAGCAGCGGAATGAAGAATTCGCATTTCGGTTTGTCGATGTTCTCTTTCAGGAATTCCTTGAAGTATTCTTCCGAATGATCGAAATAGTCAGGTGTGAAGCCCCACATGTTCATTGAAACGGGAACATTCTCTTCCAGAACGACCTGTTTGCCGTTTTCGTCGGTGAACTGTATGTCTCCATCGATTCTTTCTATTGCCGTGCGCTCAACGACGCCTGTCAGGAAACCTTCAGCATTGGTTTCGCAAACGCCACGTGCAACGGAACCGCTCTCGCTCAGCGTGTTGCCAACGCGATAGCCAACCATGCAATATTCATTTTTCTTTCCGCCCATCTTGGCCAGTTCTTTACCGATCACAGCAAAGCTGTCGCGGCCATAGAAGTCGTCCGAATTGATAACGCAGAATGGTTCGTGTATAGCCGTTTTTCCCATCAGAACAGCATGATTTGTTCCCCACGGTTTCTGGCGTCCTTCCGGACATTTGAAGCCTGCTGGCAGATCATCCAAACCTTGGAATACAACTTCTACAGGAATATGATTTTCGTATTTGGATACAATTTTTTCACGGAAATCGTTCTCGAAAGATTTGCGGATAACGAAAACCAGTTTGCCGAATCCTGCGCGGATAGCGTCGAAAATAGAATAATCCATGATCGTTTCGCCATTAGGTCCGAGTCCGTCAAGCTGTTTCAATCCACCATAACGACTGCCCATTCCGGCAGCCAGTACAAATAATGTAGGTTTCATAATCTTTAAATTTATATCTAATTATTATTGTTTCAATGACACAAAGGTACGAAACATTTTTTATTTCACTTCGAGAACGACGATAGATTTAGCCGGCATGTTTATTTTGAGCTGTCCTTTTTCTATCTTCGAGCCGTTGAAAGCCGTTGGCTTCACGAAGTCCGGTTTTTCGAACGTGTTGTGATCGGTGATGTTGCCCGATGTCAGAATACGTCCTTTTACTGATGCTATTTTAGTGCCTTGCAGATCGATGCTTACATTCTGTGCGTTGTCGAGGTCGACGTTGGCAATCGTGATATGGATCAGTCCGTTCTTGTCGCGTGAAGCCGAAGCGCTGAGCATCGGAACCTCGCGGTTGTCGCGTACCGTAGTCTTGTCGCATATCAGATCGAGTGGGAGATAAGTGGCATCCTGATGCACTTTATACATTTCGAACACGTGATAAGTAGGCGTCAGCAGCATCTTCGGTCCGTCGGTCAGGATCATCGACTGAAGAACGTTGACCACTTGTGCGATGTTGGCCATCTTGATGCGGTCTGTATATTTGTTGAACACATTCAGCGTGATAGCAGCCACAAATGCGTCTCGCATAGTGTTTTGCTGGAACAGATGTCCTTGAATTGTTCCCGGTTCTTCGTCCCACCAGGTTCCCCATTCGTCGACAAGCAGAGCGACCTGTTTTTTCGGGTCGTACTTGTTCATGATGGTGATATGTTTCTGTATCGTGCTTTCAATTTCCAGGCATTTGCCCAGTGTCCAGTAATAATCCTCATTGTTGAAAGAGGTAGCCGAACCCTTGTGATTCCAGTCGCCAACCGTGTAATAATGCAGTGAGAGTCCGTTCATGCGTGTTCCGACGTTTTTCATCAGCACATCCGTCCAGTTCGTGTCATAATCGCTTGCTCCACTGGCTACTTTGAACAGTCTGTTGCCATTATATTCGCGGCAGTAGGTCGAGTATCTGCGATACATGTCCGCATAAAATTCCGGTCTCATGTTTCCACCGCATCCCCAGCTTTCGTTGCCGACGCCGATGAATTTAACCTTCCAAGGTTTTTCGCGGCCGTTTTTGCGACGCAGAACAGCCATTTGGCTTTCGCCGTCGGCTGTCATATATTCAATCCATTTGGCCATTTCTTCAACCGTTCCGCTTCCAACGTTGGCGCTGATGTACGGATCGCAACCGATCATCTCGCAAAGGTTCAGGAACTCGTGTGTTCCGAAACTGTTGTCCTCAACCGTTCCTCCCCAGTTGTTGTTGACCAGCTTCGGACGATTCTCGTACGGCCCGATTCCGTCCATCCAATGATATTCGTCGGCGAAGCATCCGCCCGGCCAGCGCAGTACAGGCACTTGCAAATCTTTCAGAGCTTTCAGCACATCGTTGCGATAGCCTTTAGTATTTGGAATGTCCGAATTGGGTCCGACCCAAAGTCCGCCATAAATGCAGGCTCCCAGGTCTTCGGAAAACTGTCCGTAGATGTTTTTGTCAATGATCTGCGTACCCTGTTGCGGATAGATGCGGATCGACGCGTCGCGTTGAGCGGTTAGAGGTAGTGTGGCTGCTGCCAGCAAACTGATCAGTAATGTTTTCATGATGTTATTTTTAAAAGTTTAATGTTTCTAATCTTCTAATTATGATTTGCGATATTCCATTGGTGAGATGCCGATATGTTTTTTAAAGAACTTTCCGAAGGTCGACTGGTCAGAGAAACACAGATCGTCGGCGACTTGTTGCACAGTCGCATCCGGTGCTTTCAGTCGGATCTTTGATTCGACGATAAGCACATCATCAATCCATTTGTTAGCCGATTTGCCGGTCAGATCCTTTAGTATGAGCGAAAGATATTGTGGTGTGATAAAAAGCTTTTCGGCATAGAACGTGACGATATGTTTTTCCTTGAAGTTCTCGAACAGCAGTTTGAGAAATTTCTCCAGCAGTTCCTCTTTCCTCGAAATTTTCGATTTGTTGAACATCTCTTTCTTGTTCGAGAAAATGTTTGCCAGCTCGTATGAAAAGTTCATGAACGAGTTGTATACCAATTCCTTTTGGAAAAGATGATCATTTGCTCTGATCTTTTCGCGGATCGTTTTTAAACAAGCCTTCAAGAGGTCGGTTTCATCCAAGTTCAGTTCTGTATAGGGACTTTTACGCAGTTCTAAGTAATTGGTGATCGAGCAGGAGGACGACGACGGTTTGAATTCGTCGAAGAAATCTTTAGAAGCGATGAGAACCGTTCCCTTGAAATCCTTGCTAATGTGTTCGAATTGGAAAGTATGAGCCGGCATGATCATCAAGAAGCTGTTCGGTGTCACCGAATAATGAATATAATCCAAATTTATATCCATCGTACCCGACGATGTTATAGCCAGGAGTACAGCATTCAATCTCATCGGGATAAAAAGGTTTTTATCTTCCGGATTATTGATATTCAAATCTCCCTGAATATCAGCCACCGAGATAATATCCTGGAAAGTGTCACGCGAGCTGATGCTTTTGTTAAGTTGCTCTATTTCAATAACTGGTAACTGTGTCATTTTTCTTAAGTTCGATAGAACATGCAAATATAGCTATTTTTTGTAAAGGGCATTGTAAATTGGCAAAATTCGTTCGGAAAGCGGAGATAAGCTGCATCCCGGTATAAAAAATGAACGAGTTCATTTTGTTCTGCTCTCGGTTTGCAGTATCTTTGCAAAAAATCGATAATAGCAGCGAAATGAAATATCCTATCGGCATACAAGATTTTGAGAAGATCCGCAATGACGGATATGTCTATGTTGACAAGACGGCACTGATTTATAAACTGGCTGATACTGGCAGTTATTATTTCTTGAGTCGCCCGCGCCGTTTCGGGAAGTCGTTGCTGATTTCGACCATGGAGGCCTACTTCAGTGGAAAGAAGGAACTGTTTCATGGTCTGGCACTTGAGCAACTGGAACAAAAATGGGCGAAGCATCCTGTTCTGCATCTGGATTTGAATTCTCGACAATATAAAAATTTGGATTCTCTTAAATTTGAATTGAACAAACATTTGGAAATTTGGGAGAATCAGTATGGCGACGAATATCAGAGCAGAGCTTTGGAGGAACGTTTCTATCATATTATCGGTAACGCTTGCGAGAAAACCGGTGAGCGTGTCGTGATTCTTGTTGACGAATACGACAAGCCGCTGCTGGAAGCGATTGACAACGAGCCGTTGCAGAACAGTTTCCGGGCAACGTTGAAAGCTTTTTATTCAGTACTCAAGACGCAGGACCGATACATCAAGTTTGCTTTCCTCACAGGCGTCACGAAGTTCGGCAAGGTGAGCATCTTCAGTGACCTTAACAATCTGGAAGATCTGTCCATGAACAGGCAGTATGTTGATATCTGTGGCATCAGTGAGAAGGAATTGCATGATAATTTTAATGACGAAGTGGCACTTCTTGGCGAGAAGAACGGAATAAGCAAAGCGGAGTGTTATGCTAAACTGGAAGAACAATATGACGGCTATCATTTTTGTCAAAACTCTGAAGGCATATACAATCCTTTCAGCCTGTTGAATGCGTTGAAAAACAAGGATTTTTCCGATTATTGGTTTGAAAGCGGCACGCCGACATTCCTGGTCCAGCTTTTGAAAAAAACGGATTATGATCTCGAGAATATTGAAGGTCAGGAGCTTTCTGCCGATAAACTCAACAGTATCGACGGAATGTCGTATAATCCTATTCCTGTCATTTATCAGAGTGGATATCTCACTATCAAGGAATATGATCCGGAATTCAAAACATATGCTCTTGGTTTTCCGAATAAAGAAGTTGAGAATGGCTTTATTAATTATTTGTTGCCATTCTATACTCCTTCTGATAAAGAAAAAACATCCGAATTTTTTATCAAGAACTTCATTCGCTACGTACGAAAAGGCAGTCCCGATGCATTTATGAAACTGCTTCAGTCGATGTTCGCCGATGTTGATTATCAGATTGCCGGCAAGATGGAACTTTACTTTCAGAACGCCATGTACGTCATTTTCAAGATCATGGGCTTTTATACAGAAGTGGAGCGCACGACAAGCCGCGGACGCATCGACGTCCTGATCAAGACAAAAGACTATATCTATATTATTGAGCTGAAACTTGACGGCAGTGCAGACGAAGCGCTCCGTCAGATTGACGAAAAAAGCTATGCTGCACCTTTCGCCAATGATCCGCGCCGCCTCTACAAGATCGGCGTCAACTTCTCATCTGAAACAAGAGGAATAGCGGAGTGGAAGATTGAAGGGTGATTGAATAATTATTTTTCGAGTCAGTTATTTTCCCCTTTCCTCTTGACTTCGACTACTTTGCCCAGATGATAAACGATTTCCCAGAAGGCGCATTGTCCATCTTTTATTTCGCGATATTCTTCACGCTTCGTACCGGCAATAATCTGGTCGAAATAAATCTGTTTGATAGGCAGATACAATGTGTTCTGCTTTGTAGGTTGTTCCATGGCTCAATAATTTGTATTATGACTGAATGCTTAATAGAAGTATTTTTTGACAGCCATTCATCTTCATTATGCAAATATAGTAATTGTTTTGATACTCCATAGCCTTTGAGCTAAAAGATTTCAATAGCTGATGGAAACCGCCAAAACACTTTGGATTATTTAACTACTATAATTGATAGAACACTTTCGTAATAACCGAAAGTGTATTATGTTTGTAAATGAACATTATCTGAACAGATTGATCGAGAGATACAACTACCTTGATAAGATGATTAAAGAACTGGAAAAATGAAACGAGCTTTCTAAAACAGGAGGCATTAAAAGAAAATAATATGGAAGAAGAATTGAATATACTGAAAGAGATGATTGCCAAGCATGATCCCAAAGCTGAATCATATCTCAAAGAATTGGCCGAAAAGTACAATTCTCCCGAGAATAAAAAACTGTTCAGGCAATTTGCCCGCGAGCTGATGGATGACGCTCCTTCAGATATGAGTCACCTATGTCCCTTGTTTTGCCTGTATTCTTGATCATTGCTACACAGGTAACATAGGCTGCTTTGGATGGAACATCCAGAACATGTAAATGCAAACTGTTTTCCATACGGGATTCAGCTCCTTCGCGCCAATTGGATGGCGTTTCTGATACGTGTGCTCTTAATTTGTCTGTAGTGTGTTGTTTTTCATGCATGGTTTTGTCAGATGAATTCGATGTTTTTTCATATTTTGATAAGATTAGGATAGAAAAATTTTTATTTTTGAAATTATAGCTTTACATTTGGCGAGTGCTTAAAAATTAAGGGCTATTTAAGCATGAAGGGAGAGAATAGAGTGGATGAATATAATGGAGAGTAAATGGATATGGAAGAATGTTTTTATTGTTATTTTTGCCACAAGGTTTTTGCAATGATGTTTCAGAAAAAATATCCTTGGATGAGGTTGTATGTCTAAATTGTAAAACCAGATATACATATTGTGATAAAAAATATATCCAAAAGTCTTTTCTGCCGTCGGCTTTGTTTTGATAGTCTGGAAAAATAGGAGAAACATGTCACCGAAGAGAAAAGAAGCAATCATTTGAAAAATAGAGCAAGACAATAGTTATATATTTTCTAATAAAATCGAATAGATATGGTAAAGAAAACATTTGTAATAGTGATGTTCATTTTTTGCTACGGCGTTTTAGTTCATGCTCAGAATATTGATAATGAGAAGGCATACTATCAATATGCACATGTAGCATTTGACAAGGTTGGATTTATGGCTACGAAGTATTCAATTCTCCTACAAGAGGGCGGTTCTGAAAATGATCTTAAACTAATGAAAGATGAGCATGGAAACAAACTCCAATTTCCAACATGGATCGACGCAATGAATTATCTTAGTTTGCAAGGATGGGAAATAGTCGAACACAAACCAGGTGTAAAAATTTCTATGATGTGGATAATAAGGAAAAAAGTCACGAAGAGTGAGCTTCAGGCAATTGTTGATAATACTTCAATTAAACAAGAAAAATAGTTGTTAGCAACAAAGAAACTAGGATTAATTTGTAAGTGCTTTTTCTGAATTTTTGAATCTCTTCTTTTGTCAGCTGTGTGTTGTCTTTCATGCATAGTTGTGTCAAATGTATTATCTTTGCCTTAATACTTTGAATGACAGTTTTGTTTTATAGGAAAGTTCTTAAAAACCGCTTGATAAAAGGAAAAAATGAACCGGTTACAATTTGTAACCGGTTGAAGTTAAAAGCTTTCATCAATTTCAAATCGTAGCTGTATTGAATTCGTTGTCTTTGCCGGTATCAGATGTGTATGATATATTGTCTTTACGCATGAGCCTCCGCAGAAATAGACGCTCATGAGTGAACGGATAATCTCGCTGTACTGATAACCGAAAGATTTGTATTTTAAACCAAGTGTTGAGTCGATTGCTGATGAGAACATGGAGTTAAATTGCTCCATGATTGAAAATATGCCACCAACGGGTATGAGTTTCTCGGATTTTATTTGTATTTTATTAAAGTGTTGCGGAAACAAGGGAAAATAAATTTCGTTCCTCATTTATTTTGTTCTGCTTTCGGTTTGCATTATCTTTGCGCTCGATGATTAGGAAAATCAAACATAGAATACTGGTCCGCTTCACTTGTTGGAGTCGTAAAGGATATGCAATAATGAGCAGTTTGGGCCGTTGTGTGCTTATAGGTCATTTGCATAAGAATGTGCTCGATAAGGCTGTAAGCAAACAGCACAATATGGTGCATTCCAGTGATGCGTTCCTATCTGTACATTCTGTTGTGGATGAAGCCTGTAAGTATGATACTTATGATAGCTGGGGAACTTTAATGGGAGAATTGTGCCCGTTTACTTTGTGCCCTGTACTTTCATCTTCTATTGTACAGCCTTGTTCTGTATCTGCTCATTGGCTTTATATCGATTTTAAAAATTATATTCAAATACATAATAGAGTGTGTTCTTCATTGATGAAGAGCACACTCTATTTTTTTAATATTCATATATATGAACAATAAAGAATTTACAGTGCTTGATATCAAGCTGCGTGTATTGCAAGGTATCGATATTACCCTTGCCGAAGCCTTATGGCTGGCTGCAAATGCCCCGAAAGAAGAATTATATGAAGCTGCCCATCAGATAACGGTAGAGTGTGCCGACAGCCAGTTTGATATGTGCAGTATTGTCAATGCTAAATCAGGTCGTTGCAGTGAAAATTGCAAATGGTGCGCTCAATCAGCTCATTATAAGACCAAGGCTGATGTTTATGAACTCCTTTCTGCTGAAGAATGTTTGAAACATGCTTTACTCAACGAGGGTCAACATGTCAATCGTTTTGCTTTAGTCACTAGTGGCAGGAAGCCAAATGTTAAAGATATGGATGCCATATGTAGCCACGTTCGCTACATTCATCAGAGGTCCAATATCCACTTATGTGCTTCGTTGGGGCTTTGCTCTGAAGAAGATTTACAGAAGTTACATGATGCAGGAGTAAGCCGTTATCATTGCAACTTGGAAACGGCTCCTTCTTATTTTGCATCACTTTGTACTACACATAATCAGACAGAAAAAATAGCTACGCTTCGTGCAGCCCGTAAAGTAGGTATGGATATTTGCTGTGGCGGTATCATTGGTATGGGCGAGACTATGGAACAACGTGTTGAGTTTGCTTTTGCATTGAAGGAACTGGAAGTGATGTCGATACCTATTAATCTGTTACATCCAATTCCTGGCACACCGTTGGAGCATCTTTCTCTCCTGCCAGAAGTAGATATTCTTACTACGATATCTTTGTTCAGGTTTATTCATCCCAAAGCCTTTTTACGTTTTGCTGGAGGTCGTGCCTTGATTTCCAAAGCAGCTTTTGAGAAGTCGTTATATATAGGTATTAACTCTGCCATTGTAGGAGATCTCCTGACGACGTTAGGCTCTAATGTGGCAGAAGATAAAGAAATGATAGAACATGCAGGATATAGAATTTGATCGTCTTCATTTGTGGCATCCTTATACATCTGCTACTCACCCTTTGCCGGTCTATGAAGTGAAGCGTGCTGATGGTGCTACTATTGAATTGTCTGACGGCAGAGTGCTTATTGAAGGAATGTCTTCATGGTGGTGTGCTGTTCATGGCTACAATAATGCTGTGCTCAATGAAGCCGCTGAAGCACAGTTGCACAATATGAGTCATGTGATGTTTGGTGGGCTTACTCACGAACCTGCTATAGAACTTGGCCGTTTGTTGTTGCCCTTGGTACCTTGCTGTATGCAGAAAATATTTTATGCAGATAGTGGGTCTGTTGCGGTAGAAGTGGCTCTGAAGATGGCTGTGCAGTATTGGTATGGAAAGAAGCGGCCGGGCAAGAACAATTTCGTGACCATCCGTTCCGGTTATCATGGTGATACATGGAATGCTATGTCTGTATGCGACCCTGTGACAGGAATGCATGGGCTGTTTGGAAATGCTTTGCCTGTTCGCTATTTTGTACCATCACCTTCATCCCGATTTGGAGGAAAGTGGGATGATCATGATATACTTCCATTGAAACAAACGTTGGAAGAGCATGGGGATGAGATCGCTGCATTGATACTCGAACCTATTGTTCAAGGGGCAGGTGGTATGCGCTTCTATCATCCCGAGTATCTTCGTCAGGCAGCACGTCTTTGTCGTGAACATCAGGTGTTGCTGATATTTGATGAGATAGCAACCGGTTTCGGACGAACCGGAAAACTCTTTGCGTGGGAATGGGCGGAAGTAGAGCCGGATATCATGTGTATCGGTAAGTCGCTGACAGGTGGATATATGACACTCTCTGCCGTATTGACGACAGATGAAGTTGCGCATACGATATCTGATAATGAGCCGTATGCTTTTATGCACGGTCCTACATTTATGGCCAATCCACTGGCTACAGCTGTAGCTTGCGCCTCGATTAAACTTTTGTTGAAGAATGATTGGCATAGTAAGGTGATGGCTATAGAACATCAGATGAAATGCGAGTTGGCTCCGGCGCGAAATTTCTCCAACGTGGCAGATGTGCGTGTATTGGGAGCTATCGGCGTTATTGAAACAAAAGAGCCGGTTGATATGGCTTATATGCAGCGTCGTTTTGTAGAAGAAGGTATCTGGGTGCGCCCATTTGGAAGATTGGTATATATCATGCCGCCTTTTATGGTTATTACTTCCGAACAACTTACTAAACTCACAACATCATTACTGAAAATAGTTTCCGAATTACCAAATAGAGAGATGAAATAATGAGCTCGAATGATACAATATATAATAAGTGGGCAGAAGAATTGGATCAACTGAAAATGCAAGGTAATTTCCGCTCTTTGCCTTTGATTGCTCACGATGGAAAATGGATTATTCCGTCTGGTAAAGAACGGCTTCTCAATTTGTCGTCTAACGATTATCTTGGTTTGGGCGCAGATAAAGAATTGATGTCCGAGTTTTGGCAGCAAATGTCAGCCGAACATCTTTTGATGACCTCATCATCTTCTCGCTTGCTGACAGGCAACTTTGATGTGTTCGAAGAATTAGAAGCCTTGCTGGCACGTTTGTTCCATAAAGAAAGTGCTTTGGTATTCAATTGCGGTTACCATGCTAATGCCGGAATATTGCCTGCAATATGTGATGAGCATACACTGATATTAGCAGATAAATTGGTTCATGCCAGTCTTATAGATGGAATCAGGCTGGCCGGTTCCAAGTATATTCGTTATCGTCATAATCAATATTCCCAACTCGAGCGATTGTTGGAACAGAATGCCAACGACTATCAGACGATTGTCATTGTGGTGGAAAGCATATATAGCATGGATGGTGATGTGACCGATCTTCCCAAACTGGTTGAATTGAAGAAAAAGTACAATCATGTGTTACTTTATGTCGATGAAGCACATGCTGTCGGCGTACGGGGCGATGGCGGACTGGGCTTGGCAGAAGAGCAGGGTTGTGTGGATGATATTGACATTCTCATTGGTACATTGGGTAAAGCAATGGCTTCATCAGGTGCATATGTCGTTTGTCGTAGGGTGCTGCGTGACTATCTGGTGAACAGAATGCGGCCTTTCATCTTTACGACAGCCTTACCGCCTATATGTATTTCTTGGACAATATTCCTTTTCCAACGCTTGGCAGGTTGGCGAGATAGAAGAAACCATCTATCAAAGATTAGTCAGGCTGTTCAGAATGCTGTTGCTGAGCGAGAGGAAGGAAGTAGCGTGCTTATTTCACAAAGTCAAATTATTCCACTGCTGGCTGGAGAAAGTTCTCGTGCTATTGCTATGGCAGAGTATTTCCAACGTAAAGGATTCTATGTGCTACCTGTACGTCCACCTTCTGTTCCTGTTGGGACAGCCCGCTTGCGCTTTTCACTCTCGGCTGCTATGACCGATAGTGAGGTTGCACTTCTTACTGACGCTATAAATCAATTAAATGCTGACCTATGAAATATATTTTCTTAAGAAACGAAGGAAGTTCTCAACTTACCATTTTCTTCACAGGTTGGGGCATGGATGATAAGCCATTTAGTTCGATAAGTTTGACACATGATGTGCTTATGGTTTACGATTATACTGTGATTGATGCCATTCCGCTTCATCTGATAGAGGGATATAAGGATATACGTATCGTAGCATGGTCTTTTGGTGTGTGGGTAGCCAGCGTTTACCTTTCCCGATATATTGGAATCTTGCCCGTGTCCGAAACATTTGCCTTGAATGGAACACCTTTTCCCATAGATGATGAAAAAGGTATATCTCATGCCATCTTTAATGGTACTTTAGACAATCTGAATGACAGAACGCTTTATAAATTTCGTAAACGAATGTGCGGTAAACAATATGAATCGTTTATAGAACAAGCTCCTCAACGTACAACGGAAAATCTGAAACAAGAATTGTCCGCACTTCATCAGTCAGTAATTTCTATTCCGTCAACAAAGGAATGGTTCAGAGAGGTATGCCGTATATGGTACAGAGCATATATTTGCCAGGATGACAAAATATTTACTGCACTCAATCAATCAACCTGCTGGAACTTGTGTGAAGTGCCAATCGTGAAATGTCAGGGCGAACATTATGACGCGGATCTTATTGCAGCTCTTCTTCGCGGTGAACATATAGCAGAATCAAACTTAATGGAACAGATACATGGATAAACAATTGGTTGAAAAACGATTCACCCGCTCGCTTTACGATTATGATAAAGCAGCTTTTGTGCAACAGCAAATAGCTCGTACAATGCTTTCTTTAGTAGAAGAACATTGCAGCGATTTGTACGATTTAGTAGGCAGACGACCAATGATTAGTGAGTTCGGTTGTGGTACCGGCTATTATAGCCGTTTGCTTGCCGAAAGATATATACCAGAGCGTCTTTGGCTCAATGATCTTTGTTCAGAACTTATTCCATTCTATCACGAATGGAAAGAACCAAAGGCTGATTTTTGTGCCGGTGATGCCGAGCAAATTCCATTTCCTTCCAGTCAGGACCTGATAACGGGTTGTTCGGCTATTCAATGGTTTGAGCATCCGCAAGCATTTTTCAAAAAGTGTGCTGCAGCTTTACGCTGTCGAGGATGGTTGGCTTTCAGCAGTTTCGAGCAACGCACTTTTACTGAAATTCGAACTCTTACGGGTCAAGGATTGAATTATCCCACCATTGATGAGTATAAAGAGATGCTTCGGCCCTGGTTTGACATAGTCTATGCAGAAAAGGAGGTTATTGAATCTACGTTTAATACCTCTATGGATGTTTTGCGGCATCTTAAATCTACGGGTGTAACCGGTACAGGCTCTTTCAAATGGACCAAACATTCGTTAAGTGATTTTTGTGCAGCGTATGCTGCAAAATATCGTCGAGGCGAGGGAGTAAGATTAACTTATGAACCTGTCTATATCATTGCTCAATTAAAATAATGAATTAAGAAGTTGAATTAAAAAGAATAATATGGATAATATTTTATTTGTCAGCGGTATTGATACTGATGCCGGCAAAAGTTATGCGACAGCTTATTTAGCTCGTGAATGGAACAAGAAGGGGATTCGTACCATCACTCAGAAGTTTATACAGACAGGTAATGTGGGACATAGTGAAGATATTGATTTACATCGTCGTATCATGATGACAGGGCTTCTTCCAGAAGATAAAGAAGGACTTACCTTCCCGGAAGTGTTTTCGTATCCGGCTTCTCCATTGTTGGCATCAAAGATAGACCAACGTCCCATTAACTTTGAAAAGATGGAAAATGCAACGGCAGAGTTGTCGCGTCGTTTTGATAAAGTACTTCTTGAAGGAGCCGGTGGTTTGATGGTTCCTTTGACAGAAGATTTGCTCACTATAGATTATGTGGCTCAGAAAGGCTATCCGATGATATTTGTCACTTCCGGCAAACTGGGTAGCGTCAATCATACGTTGCTAAGTTTCGAAGCAATAGAAAGACGGGGAATTGCATTGCATACGGTGGCTTATAATCTTTTCCCTGATGTGAAAGATAAAACAATTCAAAATGATACCAAAGAATATATCCGCAACTATGTTCGTGATCACTTTCCGCAAGCGGAGTTTGTTGAGATACCTTGCTTAGTCGTTGATTGATTATCGTTATTAGTCGTCTCTCCGGATTGCTGAATTATTGTTACAGAGTCAGGTACGCGATTCGAAGGGCAATTATATCATCGAACTGTTGCCTGCTCTTCCTTCAGAATGAAGTGGAGAAGTGAAAGGATTGAAAGCAAGAGGAAATTTCGAAGTCTCCATGACGTGGAAAATAGGTTCTGTTTTTTTATGGGGTTTTCATTTGTCTGAGGAGCAACTGAGAAAGTTTATCGATGAACTTGTATCAAATCATTTTGTCACGAGTTGAAGTTAAAAGCTTTCATCAATTTCAAATCGTAGCTGTTTGCCACACAATATTTTTTATCAGAACTTCTTTGTCCATAAATAATTATTTTGTATGTTTGCGATGTCAGAAATGACTGTCAGAAATGACTATAAGAGTAAGTTCCTCTCAAGAGCAAGCCTTTATCGACACTACTCTCCGAAGGTCGCGCAAGCGGCCTTTGTTGGTTTTTGCTCATATCTGTAATGGAAACTTTCCATTTTTAGAAGGACGCTATTGGATTGTTTTTAGACGATGTTTTTCATTTTTGTGATAATTTCATTTGTATTTGAAATTTTCAACCACCTTTATTCCAAGGCAGTCTTTTATAGCGCGATTTGCTTTTGAAAGGACACCTTCGATAACTAATATTGTTTTTCCATCTGCTTTTTCTCCACGATAAGTAGCTTCGGCATCGATGATGGCTTTGTACTTCACACATTGGAATATTCCGCGAAGTATATCCGGATCAAGAGATGATAGAGGTTTCACTTCAACGGCAATATTTGCTTGTTTAAAATAGATATCAAGCCGATCCCCGGATAAAAGCACATGTTCGTTTTCTCCGTTTTCTGAAGTTTTTATTCCTAAAGATTCCGGGTGAGTCGCAACATATTCTTTCATCGCTTTATGATCAGGGCCTTCGCCTCCAATTACGGATGTAAAAGTGGATCGAAGACTTGATTCATCAATATCTATCTTTGGCTTCAATCCAAGTGAAGCCAAAACCCATTCCCAGTTTTTATAATTAATAGCTTCAGAATTGAGTTTTTTTACCAGGGATCTTTTTTCTTCTATGCTTAGTTTTTCATCATAACCAGGAAACACCTCTTTAAATCCATCTGAAGGTATGCCTGTTTTTGCATTAATTATTAATGTATTAAGCGTTGGAATATCTTCATTGCATTCTTTGGCCAATCTTTTTAATACATTGCTTACCAGTTCAAGCTGATAACCTATTCCACTAAATATGCCTTTCTTATAACCGATAAGTTTATTTAGATCACCATAGGTTTTGTTCGTGTATCCGGCTTTTGCCCATCCCACAAGAATAGGCAAAATTTGGCTTACTATCTCTTTCGATTTCTTGCTTGAACATTCTTCTTCGATGATGTTTGAATAATTTGGCATAATGATATTTTTTAATCATTGATTTTGAAGGTTGGCTGATTCGGATTAGGGTTTTGGACTGGATGTGTTATTAGCTGCATCTTGTATATTTGTTACATAATCTTTTATTTCATCTATTGCTTTATCTAAGTTTTCTGAATACTTCCAACAGAAGTAAGGCTCATTCTTTACATAGATATATTTATTATCTTTAAAATTATAGTTATTACCATCATCTTCATATAATAATCTTTCTTCAGGCTTTGCAGTTTTTGGAGTAATTGCATCTAGAATTGCTTTATTTATTTTTTTATCTGTATGTTCATTGCCATTCCAATCTATAAGAGTAGCCTTTTGTGCAGATTTAAAATCGCAATTGTCATTATCATCTGACATTCTTTTGCAACAAATGCCAAACCATACTTTATAACCGTTTGAACCACTTCTAAAACAAAACTCACATTTAAGGAGCACATCTTTGCCATTGATTGTAATCTTAATTGAAAAATCTATATATTTATAAACCTTAGGATCATATGTTATATTTTTTATTCCTATGTTTTTTAATGCTTCTTTTACTAAATCAACTTGTGCATTCTCTAAATCTTTTGTTAGGCTATTTATAGAATCTATTTTGCTAGAAATTTCATTGTACTTATTTTCTGTTGTTTTTATGTCATTAAATCCTAACCAATCACTTATATTATCAGCCATATCTTTTCTCCTCCTATTATTTTCAGGTTCAAACATAATATCTAAAAAATTACCATATTGTATGAATACGCTTTCAAGAACTGGTTTTTTTACGCTTTCAAGAACTGGGCTTTTCAAGTCTTCTAAGCATTTCTTAATCCATTCCCTTATTTCTTTTTCATAAGATATCCTTTTATATCGTGCACCTAGTTTTGTTCGATCATTCTCTGTCAAGCTCTTTTCATCAGGATCTTCATCAATCTTATTTCTTGTTAAATATATTACATAAATTTTATCACGACCTATCTTAAATTCACCACTAGATTTTTCGATTTTCTCTATATAACTAGAAATCTGCCTATCTTGATCAACAGCATGATTGATTTTGTTTTCAAGAATTACGGCATATTTTTCCTTCTTCTCATTTTCAAGTATGACCAGCAAATCAATATTCAGCTTCTCTCTATAAAATACAGCTTGTTCTATATTTGCAAGTTGATTAAATCCAACAATTTCAATAAAATTTCTCCAGTAAGGGCGATTATAGCTTTTACCGGCACTAAGCAATTTATAAAGAATTCTGCTATGTGCTGTTTCATGAATATTATTAGACAACTTCAAATCTTCGATTAGGTTGATTTCATCATAATCGGAATTCAATTCCCAATTGACATAATTGTCTACTAATTCTTTGATCGATTTAAAATCCTTTTTTTTCATGATTCAAATCATTTACAAAAATAAGTTCTTCAGTTTCATAGGTCTATTTAATATCTATGCCTTGAATTGTAATCTGCCAAAGTTATAAAACTCTTTTTCCTTATGCAAATGATTGCAGACTTATTTCAAGAGATATTTATATATCAGATTGTCAACTCTTCAATTTCCAAGCAAAGAGTTGATATGTGGAGCACAATTTGAAATCATTGGCTATTAGAAGAGAAGGTATTTCAAACGTTTAGAAAATAAATGTTTCGTACGATAATTATTAGAAAAACCCCCTTCCACAAAGTTTTTCCACCCAAAACCCCTATATTTGTCACATCATTAATATTGCGTGCCATGACATTCAAAGAGATATTACATAAATTCCGTTCGGAATCATTCACAGAGAAAGAGAAGGGGACAAGGTTTGAACAATTGATGAGGCTTTGGTTGATGACGGATCCTCGATATAAGGATTTGTTTACAGCCGTCTGGATGTGGGAGGATTTTCCCGGCAGGAAAGATTTGGGCGGAAAAGATACCGGAATCGATTTGGTAGCCAAAACGGAGATGGGCGATTATTGGGCTGTACAATGCAAATGTTATCAGGATCACGCGTATATTTCCAAGAGCGATGTCGATTCATTCTTCACTACTTCAAGCCGCACATTCACTGAAGACGAAACCTATCAAACCAAAGGATTCTCGCAGCGCTTGTGGATTTCGACAACCGACAATTGGAGCGCAAATGCCTTGGAAGCACTTCAAAATCAATCCATATCAATCAGCCGTATAGGATTGATGGATCTCGAAGCTTCTCCGGTTTTATGGGATAAATTGCTGGACGGACTCTCAGGCTCGGATGCGACAGTGGAGAAAAAACATGCCATGAAGCATCAGCTGGAAGCTATTTCGAAAGCATATATATATTTTCAGGATCACGATCGCGGCAAGTTGATCATGGCTTGCGGAACCGGCAAGACTTTCACCGCGCTGAAGATCGCCGAGACATTGCAGAATCATGGCAAAGGTCTGATTCTGTTCATGGTGCCTTCCATCTCTCTGCTCGGACAATCGCTTAACGCCTGGTGCGAAGATTCCGACAAACCGATCAAGGCAATCTGCGTCTGCTCGGATAATAAGGCAAGCAAGAAGAATAAAGATTGGGACGATGCTTCTTCGTCGGCTGTCGATCTGGCTTATCCTGCTTCGACCAACGCAAGGACAATCGCCCGCCAGCTGAAGAAATTCCGCGATTACGACGGACTGACTGTCATCTTTTCAACCTATCAATCTGTACAAGCCGTTTCGGATGCGCAGAAGGAGATCCTGGAAGAGACGAACAACGAATATGGCGTCTTCGATTTCATCGTTTGCGACGAAGCTCATCGTACAACCGGCATCAAACAAGCCAGTGCAGTGGACGAATCGGAGTTTACGAAGATTCACAACAACAGCATCGTTCAAGGTCGCCGGCGCATGTATATGACTGCAACGCCGCGACTTTATAAGGAAAATGCCATCATCAAAGCGCAGCTCAACGACTGCATCCTTTGTTCTATGGATGACGAGAAAATCTATGGCAGCGAGTTTTACCGTGTCAATTTCAGCTACGCCGTGCAACATGGTCTGTTGACTGATTATAAGGTTCTTGTCCTCACCGTCAGCGAACAGGATATGCCGAAGGATATCCAGGATGATGTCGAAAATATATCGAAGTCCGAGATTAATGCCGACGAAACGACGAAGATGATCGGTGTCATCAACGGCTTGTCAAAAGTGATCCGGGGCGACGACGGAACAACCTGGGAAGCCGATCCGCACATCATGCATCGTGCAGTGGCTTTCTGTCAGCGAATAGGAGCTGACGACCAGCCGGGAAGCTCTAAAAATATGGCAGCCGTTTTGCCTCTGCTCTCCGAAAAATACAATGCTTGTCTGCCCGAAGATCGGCAGCTGCACATGGTTCATATCAAAGCGCAGCATATCGATGGTTCGATGGATGCCATGCAGCGCGACCAGCGATTGTTCTGGCTCAAGGATGATACGTCCGATCCGAACGAGTGTCGTGTTCTGACGAATGTGCGTTGCCTGAGCGAAGGCGTTGATGTTCCTGCTTTGGATGCCGTGCTGTTCATGTCGCCAAGAAATTCGCAGGTCGATGTGGTTCAGTCCGTTGGCCGCGTCATGCGCAACTTCGCCAAAGGCAGGGACGATGAAAAGAAATATGGCTATATTATCATTCCGGTCGTTGTGCCGGCGGATGTGAAACCTGAAGATGCGCTCAACGACAACGAACGCTTCAAGGTGGTTTGGGAAATCCTCAATGCGCTCCGTTCGCATGACGATCATTTCAATGCCGAAGTCAATACGATTGCGCTCAACAATAATAAAGGATCGAAAGTTATAGTCGTTACTGTTCCTTCACCCGATGGGGCCGAAAACTCGCAGGATGGCGACGATGCCGTTGCCATCAGCAATGCAGAAGTGGCGCGCCAGCTGGAGATTCGTTTCGGCAAACTGCAGGAAGGCATTTATGCAAAGCTGGTCGAGAAGGTTGGCAACCGCCTTTACTGGGAAAACTGGGCAAAAGAGATCGGACTGATTGCGCAGAAGTTCATCGAACGTATTGCGCGCGCCATTCATGAGAAACCCGATCATAAGGCAGAGTTCGATGCCTATCTGAAAGGTTTGCAGGAAGATCTGAATCCGGGTGTCGACGAAGGCCAAGCCATTGAAATGCTGGCGCAGCACATCATCACGCGTCCGGTGTTCGATGCGCTCTTTTCGGAATATGAGTTTGTGAAGAACAATTCGGTCAGCCAGTCCATGCAGCGCATGATCGACCTGCTCAAAGATGATGCTTTCGAGAAAGATACCGATGTGCTCGACAAGTTCTACGAATCCGTTCGCGTCAATGTCGGGAAGATTGATAACCTTGAGGGCAAACAGACGGTCATCAAGAATCTGTATGAGAAGTTCTTCAAAGGTGCTTTCCCGAAAACGGTCGAGAAACTGGGCATCGTTTATACGCCGGTGGAATGTGTGGATTTCATCATTCATTCTGTCGATGATGTGCTGAAGAAGGAATTCGGTTGTTGCATCTCCGACGAGAATGTACACGTTTTGGATCCGTTTGTCGGAACGGGCACTTTCGTTACGCGACTGTTGCAAAGCGGACTTATCCGCCCCGAAGATCTGGAACGCAAATATCGCGATGAGATCCATTGCTGCGAGATCGTGCTGCTGGCTTATTATATTGCCGATGTGAATATCGAGAGCGTCTTCCACGAAATAACCAAACGCAAGGAATATCTGCCTTACGACGGCATCTGCCTGACGGATACTTTCCAGATGGCAGAAAACAAAGATGCAGTCTTCGATAAGACTTGGTTCGGACAGAACACCGAGAACGTACAGAAACTGATGAAGACGCCAATACGCGTGATTATCGGCAATCCGCCTTATTCGGTCGGTCAGAAATCTGCCAACGACAATGCGCAGAATCAGAGTTATAAGATTGTGGATAATAGGATTACGGAGACGTATGCAAAAGGATCTAAGGCTCATTTATTAAAAGCTTTATATGATGTTTATATCAAAGCTTTCCGTTGGGCTTCAGATGAAATAGCTAAAAATGAAAATGGTGGAATTATTGGTTTCATTACTAATTCAGGTTGGCTAGAAGGTAATTCGACAGATGTATTTAGACTGTGTTTGGAAAAAGAATTTTCAGCTATATATATTCTCAATCTTAGAGGAAATGGAAGGACAAGTGGTGAATTATGTCTTAAAGAAGGCGAACCATTGTTTGCAGCTCATGGAGGAAAAGGTGGAAGTCTTGCTGGAGCAGCAATTACTATTTTGGTCAAGAATCCTAATCATATAGGCAGAGCTCATATCTATTATCACGACATCGGCGATTATCTAAATAGAGAAAAGAAACTGAAGATGGTCAGCGAATTCAAAAGCATCTCAACACGCAAATTTGAATGGCAGACTTTGACACCAAATGAACATGGCGATTGGATCAGCATGCGTAATGAAGGCTTTGAGAATTTGATTCCTTTGGAACCGGAAAAGAAGTTTGATACGAAGACGAAGAGTGTGTTTATACTAAATGGTCCAGCGATTGCCACAGGAAGAGATTCATGGGTTTACAATTTTTCTAAACAAAAAGTTGAGGATAATATGAGTCGAATGATAGATTTCTATAATCATGAAGTTGAAAGATATCAAGAGGCAATCGAAAATGACCCCAACACTGTTTTAGAAGATTTCATTAATTCAGATGCTACCAAAATCAGCTGGACAGTAAATCTTAAAAAATATTTGGATAATAATATCAGATACATTATTTCCAATCCTATAAGAGAGAGTTTGTATCGGCCATATTGTATTAATAATCTTTATTTTGAAGATTCATTCATAGAACGTCCAGGTCAAAGCACTAAGCTTTTCCCAACCCCAACCACGAAGAACGCAGTTATTTGCATCAGTTGCGTTGGCTCTAAAAAAGAATTAACAACAATATTGGCTGATTGTTTACCGGATTATCACATGGCTGGTGATACTCAATGTTTCCCTCTCTACTGGTACGAAGAAAACAAGAACCAGCAGAAGACGCTTTTCGACGATGAAAATTCTGGTGAATACATTCGTCACGACGGCATCAGCGATTGGATCTTGAAGCAGGTCCGCGAGCGCTATCACAGCAAGAACATCACGAAGGAGATGATATTCTATTTTGTTTATGGTCTGCTTCATTCCGAAGATTATCGCACCACGTTTGCAGTTGATCTGAAGAAGTCGCTCCCGAGAATTCCTATTCCCGACAGCGTAAGCGATTTCATGGCCTTTTATAACGCCGGCAAGCAACTCGCCGAACTCCATCTGAACTACGAGGATGTTTTACCATGTCCGGGTGTTGTCGTTACCGATTCTTCAGAATATGAAGAGAAACCGAACATCGAGAACATCGCTGCCGAAGAAGCAAGCCTTTATTATAGCAAACCGCTGTATGCAAAATACAGCGTCACAAAGATGAAGTTCCTTGCCAAAGACCGCAAGGACACGATCGTCTACAACAATCATATCACCATCAGCAATATTCCTGCCAAAGCATACGAATATGTTGTCAATGGCAAATCGGCTATCGAATGGATCCTGGAACGCTATTGCGTCAGCATCGACAAAGCTAGCGGAATAAAGAACGATGCTAACGATTGGGGCAAAGAACATCAGAAACCGCGCTATATCCTGGATCTGCTTTTGAGTGTGATCAATGTAAGCGTCCAAACAGTAGATATCGTAAAGAGTTTGCCAAAACTCTCCTTCGGCGATGACAAGGAATCCTCGGACGGCAACAATAGTACCGAAAAGGTTTCAAACACTTCTGTAACTCCTGAGCAAACACATGTCATGGTTCCGAAAACTGCCCCTGAAGCTGCCGAACCCAAAACGAAAGTAACGGCTCCGACAGCCATGACAAAAGAGAATACATTGTATCTGCCCATAAAGCAGATTTATTTCGACCAGATCATCGCCGGAACGAAAAAGATAGAATACCGCGAAATCAAGGAGACAACAGCCAAGCGTTATTTGAAAACCGACAATAGCGGTTCTCTGATAACGAATCCCGATTGTACAAAACCAGGCAACGAATATTATATCGACGATTACAACAATGGGAAATTTCCATTCTTGCCGAAAGATATCAAATATTTGAATTTAGCCGTTGGCTACGATGCCGTACGCGATACTGCCGTTGTTGAAGTGACAAACATCACATTCCTGCCTCAGAACATTCAGGATCGGCTCTACGCTTTTTGGTTTGCCGAATTTCATCTAGGCAAAGTGATCAGTTTGAAGAGAAAATGAGAGGAGATAAGAGGAAATAAGGGAAACAAGTTCTATAAAAACAGAAATGTCCGACGCACTCACTGCGGCGGACATCCCTTAACCAAAACTTAACTATGAAAAAATTTTAATCTAATTTCATTTTTTGATATGTGTTCTTATCATGAGATAAGAAGAAAACAAATAAATATATGCATAAAAAACTACATAAACATGAGCTTGAGTAATTTCTCATTCTTATGCTGCAAAGATAAAGCGCAAAAATGTATTATGCAACTTTTATGCAATATATTTCTAAAGATTCTTTTATGTTCCATAACATATAAACCTTGTCCGCTATGAGCATCAAAGGGTAGCTGGCGTAGCCGAAATAAAAATGCGAAAGTACTTTGATGCGTTGAGATGTGGTTGTTTCCAAAATGGAAATAACCACTCAACATGGCGCTATGGATGGTAAAACGCAGACTCATGAAGTCGATTTCTACAACTTGGATGCCATTATTGCTGTGGGATATCGTGTATGCTGATCATTTGTTTCCGACTTCGATAAAGAAATACGGGGCTTTTTAGACAAAGACATAGATAATCATGAGTAGATTAAATGGTTTATAGAAGCTGTGGAAACCTTTCGCAAAGAAGAACTTAAATTAAGAAGTTGTTCGGATTATTCGTCTTGTTAGAATCTCATGTAAAATCCCGCTTCGTAAACGAATTTCAGATTGAGAGCTGTCCATTTAGTTATGTTTGCTCAAACCTATGATGGGTTCTCCAAAGAAAGTGGAGAGCATTGCTATTGTGCGGACTGTGAAGTTGTGTTGGCCGCTTAACCACTTCGTTATTTCACTTGGACGTTTGCCTAAAGCTTGTGCGAACTCCACTTTGGTGAGTCCTCGTTGCATCATGAGTTCATGAATACGATTAGAAATCTCAAACTCCATGTTCACTTCCTGCTGAATAGCCGGGGAAGTGTGTGACAACATTTCTTCAAATGAGGTGTTTATTCTTTTCATATGTCAAATGTATTATTTGTTTCTATTGTATTCTCTGTCACGATAATAGAGCCATCCTTAACGCCTTCTTTAACGAGTCTGTCGAAATTTTGAAGAGTCAGGACATAACCTTTGAGCATTTCATTTACCAGTTTTAATTCGGCCTTGCTCATATTTCTCTTATTCTTGTTCTTCGTTATTTCCGAAGCAAAGATACAATAAAAATTTTACTTATAAATAAAATTCAGCGTTTTTTTCAGCGATAAATAAATATTGAGGATGAATAACGCGCCACTTAAACCTATAGCGTTGGTGAAATTTCTTAGGTCAGTAGTGAATCAAAATCCCCAATTTCATTCGGATGTTTTTTCAAATACATTCGGAACAAATTACCATTTCATTCGGAACAAATGTGCATTTCATTCGAATGAAATGACTTTTTCTTTCGGATGTTTTTGGGCAATGTTTCGGAAAGTCGGTGAAGTAATAAAATGGGGTAAATAGAGGATGTGTTTTTAAGGTTTTGTAGTCATATTATTATTTTCATTAATCCTATACATTATTAAATCGCGTATGCGCGTATATAAGTATTTATTTTGACATATAAAATATGTTATATAACATGATTATGAATATTCTTTTAACGAAATGATAATTATCAGTTAAATTAGAATTTATTAACTACAAATAGTCATGAAAATATTTGGATAACCAAAGTTGATTCCTTATCTTTGTGACAAATTAATACAGAGATAAACAAAACAGTATCTAACGACATGGAAAAAAAATTGACAATTTCAGTCAGAACAGCCAAACCGGCTTCTGTAGAGCGGGCGTAATCGGGAGCAGATACGACCAACTCTACTCAAAAAACAACCAAAGAATCTTAATTCTCAGCTCCAAAATA